>Ga0214471_10004906_pt1 | contig 10317 bp, 4 predicted proteins | sample RVTome_5_FD_207665 | JGI IMG/M metagenome (GOLD analysis project Ga0214471, IMG submission 207665) | Soil microbial communities from uranium-contaminated site in the Upper Colorado River Basin, Wyoming, United States - RVT142D155 | ecosystem: Environmental > Terrestrial > Soil > Contaminated >... | reverse complement strand
GTGACGAGGATGTACTGGTACCGGTTGGACATCTCGCGCACCAAGGCGTTGAACCGGTCGACGTTGGCGTCATCCAGCGGGGCATCGACCTCGTCGAGGAGGCAGAAGGGGGACGGCTTGACGAGGAAGATGGAGAAGATGAGGCTGATCGCGGTGAGCGCCTTCTCCCCGCCGGAGAGGCTGCCGAGGGGAAGCGATTTCTTGCCGGGCGGCTGGACGAAGATCCCGATTCCCGATTCGAGGAGGTTTTCCTCGTCGACGAGGCGGAGCGCTGCGCGCCCCCCCTGGAACAGCCTGGGGAACACCTCGCCGAATTTCGCGTTGATCTCCTCGAACGCCTTCGAGAACCGCTCCCGCGTCGTCCGGTTGATCCGCTGGATCGCCTTCGCCAGGTCTTCGAGGGATTTTTCGAGATCCTCCTTCTGGGTGGACAGGAAGGAGAACCGCTCCGTCAGTTCCCTGTGCTCCTCGAGGGAGGCGAGGTTCACCTCTCCCATCGAGGCCATCCGTTCGCGGAGCTCTTCGGAGCGGGACTCGAGAACGGAAAGCTCCCCCGCCGCGGTCTCTTCCCCGTCCGCGATCTCGACCGGCGGCAGATCCGCGAGGTGGATCTCGTACCGTTGATGGAGGAGCGCGTCGAGACCGGCGATGTCCATCTCGAAACGCTGAGACCGCAGCCGTTCCGCGGCCTGGCGCTCGACGAGTTCCGTCTCCCGGCTGCGCGCCTCGCGAAGGGCCGTCTCGATCTCCGAAAGGCGGGAGACGCATTCCGCGAGCGAAGCGACCCGCGCGTCGATCCGCTCCTGCAGGGCCGCGACGGCGATCCCCCCCTCCGCGATCGCCTCCCGAGACGTCCGCATCGCCTCTTCGAGGAAGGTTGCCTCGCCTTCCTGGTCGGCCTTCCGACGAAGGCGCTCGATCCGCTGTCGCCGCTTTCCCTCGAGCTGATCCGAAAGCGCGGCGCGCAGGTCCGCGGCGGCGCGGTCCTTTTCCTCGAGGCCCCGGAACGCGACTTCGGCGGCGTGGGCGCGCTCCCGGACCTCCTCGGCGCGCACCCGCTTCGCCTCCGTTTCGGACAGGATCGTCCGGGTGCGCGTCTCCTCTTCACCACGGGCGTTCTCGGACTCGCGGGCCATCGCGAGCGAAGCCGTGAGATCCTCCGTCATGCGGGCCAGCTCGCCGCGCAGGTAAGCCTCTTCCCGGGTGCGGCCGTCGAGCAGGGCGCCCGCCTGCGCGCGGGTCTCGGAAAGCACCGCCCGCGCGCGCTCCGCCGCCGCGTGCGCGGAGCGGGCTTCCTCCCGTCCGCGAAAAAACGTCGCGAGGCGCTCCTCGAGCGACGCGCGCTCCCTCCGGATCTCCTCCTCCGCCCGGGAACGCCGGTCCAGCTCCAGGCGCAATCCTTCGATTTCCTTCTCAAGGCCGCGGATCTCCCGCTTCCGGGCGAGGACCCCGGTCTCCCCCGTCCCCTGCTCTCCACCGATCAGGATCCCGTCGGCGGTCACCACGTCGCCGTCGAGGGTCACGTAGGAGTTCCAGACGCCGTTGCGGTTCCACAGCCGGATCGCGGTGTCGAGGGTGCGAACCAGGAGCGTTCCACCGAGCAGGCTCCGGAGCAGTTCGCGGTACTCCTTCGGTGCGGAGACGATGTCGGTGAGGGGCGCGACGACGCCCTCCTCCCCGATGTAAGCCAGTTCCTCGTTCCGGGACCGAAGCCCCACCGGGATGAACGCTCCCCGCCCCTCACCGGACTCCTTGAGATAGTGGATCGCGGAGAGTCCTTCGGCGTGGTCCCGGACCACCACCGACTGCATCCGCTCGCCCAGGACCGCCTCGACCGCCTTCTCGTAGGCGGCTTCGGTCTCGATCATCTCGCCCATCACGCCGAAGATCCCGTGATCGTCCGTATCGGCGGCCTCGACGCCGCGGAAGTGCTGGAGAACGGCCCGAACCCCCGAGGAGGCCCAATCCATTCGCTCCCGGAGTCCGGAGAGGGTTGCCCGGCGCGATTCGGCGGACCGAAGTTCGCTCTCGGCGCTCCGTGCCGCCTCGACCGATGCGTCGAGCCTCGCGTTCGCGGCGGCGAGGGCCGCCACCGTGTTCTCCCAGGACCGCTCCGCGATCTCGAGGGCCTCTCGCGCGGCGGTCTCGGCGGCGGTCGCGGCGTCGAGGCCGCGCGATGCCTTTTCCAACGACGAGACCGCATCGAAGGTCCGTTCCGAAAGGCGGGCCAGGGACCGTTCCCCCTCCGTGATCCGCTGCGACAGCGATTCGGCGCCGGACCGGGCGTCGGAGTGCTGGGACACGCGCACGATCAGGTCGGACTTGGCGCGCTCGACCTCTTCCTGGGCGAGGCGGTGCTCTTCGCGCGCCGCCGCCAACGAGGAGCTTTCCCTCTCCCAACAGGCCCGGGCCAGGGAAAGATCCTCCCCCCGCCGCGCGGCATCCCCATCCGCCTCCGCGATCCGCGCGTCGAGCGCCGCGATCTCCGATGCGAGGGAGCCGATCTCCCCCTCCGCTTCCAGAACCATCCGCCGGAGCTGTTCCGCCTGTCCGCGAAGCCCGTCCCACTCCGCTTCGCGCCGCGCCGCTTCCTCCTTCCGCCGGGCGTGCTCGTCCCTCAGGTCGGACAGGAGCCGTTCCCGCTCCGCCAGCGTCACCCGCACCTCTTCGCGCCCGACGTCCATCCGCGCCAGGCCGGAACGCGCGGCGAGGAGCGCGTCTTCGATGCCGTCCAATGCCTTCCGTGCCGAGTCCAGCGCGAGGGTCATCTCGAGACGCCTCCCCGAGGCGACGCGAAAATCGAGGTCCTTCAGTTCCGTGCGGAGCGCCTTGTACCGCTCCGCCTTCCGGACCTGTCGTTCCAGCGCCCCGATCTGGCGCCGGACCTCGTCGAGGATGTCCTTCACGCGTGCGAGGTTCTGGCGGGTGCTCTCCATCTTCCGCTCCGCCTCTTTCCTCCGGACCCGGAACTTGGCGACCCCCGCGGCCTCCTCGATGATCATGCGCATCTCGTCCGGCCGGGCATCGACGATCTCGCCGACCTTCCCCTGGGCGATGATGGCGTATCCCCGGGCGCCGGCGCCCGTGTCGAGGAACAGTTCGGCGATGTCCTTCAGGCGGCACGGAACCTTGTTGATGGAGAATTCGCTCTCGCCGTCGCGGAAGGTGCGCCGCGTGATCGCGATTTCGGCGTACGATTCGTACCCCGGCGGGGCGTTCCCGTCGTCGTTCGCGAAGGTGAGGGTCACTTCGGCCATCCCCAGGGGACCGGCGGCATCCGAGCCGGCGAAGATGACGTCTTCGAGCGCCTTGCTGCGAAGATAGGAGGGGGCATGCTCGCCGAGGACCCAACGGATGGCGTCGACGATGTTCGACTTGCCGCATCCGTTCGGGCCGACGATCGCGGTGATCCCGGCGGAAAAATCAAACGTCGTCTTGTCGTAGAAAGACTTGAAGCCGATCAATTCAAGTTTTTTAAGTTTCATCGGTACCCCATGCCCGTTGCGACGTCGAACCGGGCAAACCTCTATATGCTGTGGGCGCAGACTTCGCCTATCGCAATATATGGTGTTTTCCGGGCGATGTAAAGATAAAAAAACGGCGGCCCGTGGAGGGGCGCCGTCAGGAATCTTTTCTATTTACGCCTGCTTCTTCCCACCCGTCCCCCGCTTCTTCTCCCTGAGAACCGCCTGGGCCGCCGCGAGGCGCGCGATGGGGACCAGGTAGGGTGAACAGGAGACGTAGTCGAGCCCGATGCCGTGGCAGAACTCGACCGACTTCGGGTCGCCGGCGTGCTCCCCGCAGATGCCGACCTTGAGGGTTGGGCGTGTCGAACGCCCTTTCTCGACGCCCATCCGGACGAGCTGCCCGACCCCGCCCTGGTCCAAGGTCGCGAAGACATCGGCTTCGAGGATATTTTCCTTCATATAGTGCTGAATGAATTTTCCGGAATCGTCCCGGGAGAACCCGAACGTCGTCTGTGTGAGGTCGTTCGTGCCGAAGGAGAAAAACTCGGCCTCGGTCGCAATCTCGTCCGCCGTCATCGCGGCGCGCGGCAACTCGATCATCGTCCCGACGGAGTAGGGGAACTTCCTCTTGTGGCGTCGCATCGTCTCTTCCGCCACGGCGACGACGACCTCCTTCTGCGCCCTCATCTCCCCCACCATGCTGACCAGAGGAATCATCACCTCGGGGTGGACCCGGATCCCGTCCCGGGTGACGTCGCACGCCGCCTCGAAGATCGCGCGCACCTGCATCCGGGTGATCTCCGGGTAGAAGATCCCGAGCCGGCAGCCGCGAAGCCCGAGCATCGGGTTGAACTCGTGAAGCTCCTCGACCCTCTCCAGGAGGCGCTTCTTCTCCTCTACGATGGAGCGGTCCGCATGGATCAGCTGCAGCTTGGTCAGCTCGACCATCAACTCCTCCCGCTTGGGGAGGAACTCGTGGAGGGGCGGGTCCAGCAGCCGGATGGTCACGGGATACCCCTTCATCTCCCGGTACAGCCCCTTGAAATCGTCCCGCTGCATCGGGAGCAGCTTCGACAGGGCCGCTTCGCGGTCCTCCCGGGTGCGGGCGAGGATCATCTCCTTCATGATCGGGAGGCGGTCCTCGGCGAAGAACATGTGCTCCGTGCGGCACAGCCCGATCCCTTCGGCCCCGAAGTTGCGTGCGACCCGCGCGTCCCGCTGCGTGTCGGCGTTGGCGCGAACCTTGAGCCGGCGCACGGCGTCCGCCCAGGACATGAAGACCGCGAACGCGCCGGTCATCACCGGCGCGATCAGCGGCGCCTTCCCCAGGACCACCTCGCCGGTGGTGCCGTTCAGGGAGATGAAGTCCCCCTCCCGGACGACCTTGCCGCCCGCCATGAACCGGTTCGTGGTTTCGTCGACGTCGATCGTGTCGCAGCCCGCGACGCACGTCTTCCCCATCTGGCGGGCGACGACCGCCGCGTGGGACGTCATCCCCCCCTTCGCGGTCAGGATCCCCCGGGCCACGTCCATCCCGTGGATGTCGTCGGGACTCGTCTCCTTCCGGACCAGGATCACCTCCTTCCCCTCGGTGGCCCACTCCACCGCCTTGTCGGCGTGAAAGACCGCTGCGCCGGTCGCTGCGCCGGGGGAGGCCGGAAGCCCCTTCGCGATGACGTCGAGCCTGGCCTTCGGGTCGATCACCGGGTGCAGCAGCTGGTCGATCTGGCGGGGCTCGAGGCGCAGGAGCGCCTCTTCCTTCGTGATCAGCTTCTCCTTGACCATGTCCACTGCGATCCGGACGGCCGCGGCCGCGGTCCGCTTCCCGGTCCGCGTCTGGAGCATGTACAAGGCGTTGTTCTCGATGGTGAACTCGAAATCCTGCACGTCCTTGTAATGCTTCTCCAGCTTCGCGGTGATCCGCATCAACTGGTCGAAGACCTTCGGGAGGTCCTTTTTCAGGTCGCGGATCGGGCGCGGGGTGCGGGCGCCGGCGATGACGTCCTCGCCCTGCGCGTTGATCAGATACTCCCCGTAATACTCCCTGGCGCCCGAGGCGGGGTTGCGCGTGAAGCCGACGCCGGTGGCGCAATCGTCCCCCATGTTTCCGAACACCATCGCCTGGACGATCACCGCCGTGCCGATGTCGTCCGGAATCCCGTTCATCTTCCGGTAATATTTGGCCCGGTCGTTGTTCCACGACCGGAACACGGCGTCCCGCGCCAGCTCCAGCTGGATCCGCGGGTCCTGCGGGAACTCCTTCTTACAGCTCTCTTTCACCAACGCCTTGAAATCCCCGCAAACGCCCATCAGGTCTTCGGCGGCCAGGTCGACGTCGGAGGCGACGCCGCGCTGCCGCTTCTTTTCGGAGATGATGTGTTCGAAGCCGCTCTTGGGGAGATCGAGCACCGCGCCGGAGAACATCATAAGGAAGCGGCAGTAGGAATCGTACGCGAACCGCGGATTACGGGACTTCCGCGCAAGCCCTTCCACCGTCTTGTCGTTCAGCCCGAGGTTGAGGACCGTGTCCATCCTGCCCGGCATGGAGAACATCGCCCCCGACCGGACGGAAACGAGCAGAGGGTTTTTCGGATCGCCGAGCGTCCTGCCGATCGTACGTTCGAGCTTCGCGAGATTCGCCGCGATCTCCGCCTTGAGATCCTGGGGGAGTTTTCCGCGGTTCCGGTGATACAGGCTGCACGCCTCGGTGCTGATGGTAAACCCCGGAGGAACCGGCACGCCGAGGTTCGTCATCTCCGAGAGCCCCGCTCCCTTTCCGCCGAGGATGTCCTTCGTCGCGCCGTTCCCTTCCGCTTTCCCTCCCCCGAAGGAGAAGACCCGTTTCACCGCCATTCGTCGCTCCTCCGATCACCCCTGTTTCGATTGCCCGGGAGACGCCACCTTCGAAAAGTCCGCCACCGACGCGAAAACCGCCGACAGCCCCTTCAGGAGCGCGAGCCGGTTGTTCCGGACCGTTTCGTCCTTCGCCATCACGAGCACTTTTTCGAAGAAGGCGGCCACCAGCGGCTGGAGCCCCGCCATTTCGCGGAACGCCTCGCCGTACCGCCCGTCCCGGGCCGCCGCCGCGACGCGGCCCGAGACATCGGCCGCCGCCGCGTGGAGCGCCCGCTCCTCGTCGTGTTCGAAGAACATCGAAGAAACCGCGAGGGGACCGTTGTACACCTTGGTGATGTTGATCGCGCGCTTGAAGACCTCCGCGAGGGGCTCGAACGCCGCGTCGGCCCGGAAGGCGACCAGGGCGTCGAGCTTCGCCCGCAGGTCCACCACGTCCGTGAGCCCCGGAGCAAGGACCGCCTCGACGAGGTCGGCCGGCGCCCCCTGGGAAACCAGGAGGTTCAGGTAGCGTGCGACGATGAATTCGAGGACCTTCTTCCGCACCTCGGCGGCCGGCGACGTGAGCTTCGGCGCGAGGGTCGCGAGGGACCGGTCCACCAGGCCCGCAATCGGGATCCTGAGCCCCCGCGATTCGAGGATGGTGAGGATCCCCAGCGTGTGACGGCGGAGGCCGTAAGGGTCCGCGGTTCCCGTCGGGATGAGCCCCACGCCGAAGCAGCCGCACACCATGTCGATCTTGTCGGCGATCGCCGTCGCGGCCCCCACGTCCGTGGAGGGAAGGTCGTCGGATTGTCCCTTCGGCAGATAGTGCTCGAACACGGACTGCGCGATCTCGGCCGACTCGCCGGTCATGGAAGCGTAGTGCCGCCCCATCACCCCCTGCAGCTCCGGAAACTCCTTGATGACGCCGGTCGTCAGGTCGGCCTTGCTGAGGAACGCCGCGCGGCGGCAATCCTCCGCCTTGCCGGGGAATCCGAAGGAGGCGACGAACTCACCGATGACGGCCATCCGCTCGACTTTTTCCCAGTACGTACCCATGTCCGCCTGGAAAAGGACTTTTTTCAGCGCCTCGGACCGGGCGAACAGGGGCTTTTTCAGGTCGTCCCCGTAGTAGAACTCGGCATCGGAGAGCCGGGCCCGGAGGACCCGCTCGTTCCCGGCGACGACCACCGACTCGTCGGGAACGATCATGTTCGAAACGAAGGCGAACCCCGGGAACAGGCCTCCCTTCGCATCCTCGAAGACGAAATATTTCTGGTTGTTCCTCATCGAGGTGACGAGAACCTCCCTGGGAAGGGAGAGGTATTTCTCCTCGAACCGCCCCACCATGACGACGGGGTACTCCACGAGGTTCGCCACGGTCTCGACCAGCGGCTCATCCTCCACCCATCTCATGCCGATCCGCTTTTCCGCTTCCCGGATCCCCTCGCGAATCCTCCCCTTCCGGTCTTCGAGGTCCACGAGCACCCGCGCCTTCGCGAGCATCCCGGGATACGCCTCGGTCGACGGGAGCTCGATCGCCGCGGGGGCGAGGAACCGGTGGCCGAAGGTCGTCCGCCCCGAGGTGACGTTGCCGAACGAAAACGGCAGAACCTCGTCCCCGTACAGCGAAACGATCCAGTGGACCGGCCGGGCGAACCGCACGTCGAGGTCGGCCCACCGCATCGACTTCTTGAACGGAATCGCGGGGAGGAAGTCGGAGACGATCTTCGGAAGGATCTCCTGGACGGGGCGGGCAGCCTCCTCGCGAACGAAGCCGAGGTAGTCGCCGCGATCGGTCGGAAATACGGTAAGAGCCGAGACGGCGATCCCCTGGGTCTTCGCAAAACCGATGGCCGCCTTCGTCGGGTTGCCGGCGGGGTCCAGGCCCACGCTTTTCGGCGGACCCATCACGGTCTCTTTCGACGCCGCCTGACGGTCCCCGAGGTCCCGGATCACGTACGTCAGCCGCCGCGGGGTACCGTAGATGTCGACCTTCCGGAAGGAGAGGCGGGCCTTTTTCAGCGTCCCCTCGAACTGCTGGCTTCCGAACCAGAGCGCGGGGCCGACGAATCCCGCCGGTATTTCCTCGCAGCCGATCTCGAGCAGGTAGTCACGTTCCATCGGAATCCCTCTTCGCGGTCGTATTCAGCCGGAGAACTTGCCAAGCAGCGGAAATCCCATCTCTTCGCGCGACCGGAGGAATCCCTCCGCGCAGAAGCGCGCAAGGTTCCGGACCCGGCCGATATAGGAAGTGCGCTCCGTGACGGAGATCGCGCCCCGGGCGTCGAGCATGTTGAAGGCGTGGGAACACTTCAGGCAATAATCGTAGGCGGGCAGGACGAGCTTCCGTTCGATGAGGGCCAGGCACTCCTTTTCGTACATGGTGAACAGGGAGAAGAGCATCGGAATGTCGGCGGCCTCGAAGTTGTACTTGGACCACTCGACCTCGCCGCGATGGTGCACGTCGCCGTAGGTCACGTCGCCGACCCACTTGAGATCGAAGACGTTGTTCACGTTCTGCAGATACATCGCGATCCGTTCGATTCCGTAGGTGATCTCCCCGGATACCGGCTTCAGGTCGATCCCGCCGCACTGCTGGAAGTAGGTGAACTGGGTGATCTCCATGCCGTCCAGCCACACCTCCCAGCCGAGACCCCATGCGCCGAGGGTGGGAGATTCCCAGTCGTCCTCGACGAACCGGATGTCGTGCTTCAACGGGTCGATCCCCACCGCGCGGAGGGAGTCGAGGTACAACTCCACATAATCGGTGGGGCACGGCTTCATGATGACCTGGAACTGGTAGTAGTGCTGCAGGCGGTTGGGATTCTCCCCATAGCGGCCGTCCGTCGGGCGGCGGGACGGTTCCACGTAGGCGGTGTTCCACGGCTCCGGCCCGAGGGCCCGCAGAAAGGTCGCCGGATTGAACGTTCCGGCGCCGACTTCGATATCGTACGGCTGGTGGATCACGCAGCCCTTTTCAGCCCAGAACTTCTGCAGGGATAGAATGAGATCTTGAAAAAACACCGTTCCCTCCCGGTGAAAGTGATAGGGATATTTATCATCCGGCGGGACGGGTTGTCAAGCCAAATCATTGGAAAATTGAGGGGTTATAGCTCTCGAAGGTCACTTCTTGCCCAGGCTCCGGAGACGCTTGCCAAGGCAATACTCGACATATCCTGGTATAACCGCCCGTAATTCCTCCGCAATAACGATGGGAATCCGGAGGCGACCCCGTCCAGCGGACTTCCCCGCCTGGAGGGCGCGCCATGTCTTCACGGCGCCGAGGGACAGCGGGATCCCTCCCAGGGGGGTACAGGCTCCGCACAGGACTCCCCCCTCCGATTCGAGAAAGCGGTACGATCGGTCCACCATCTTCCCGCATTTCCGGCACCCGGAGAGATCGGGCCCCCACCCGCCGATCGCGAGGAATTCGGCCTCGGACCTTCGGGCGATCTCCGGCGGCGACTCCCCGTCCGCGATGGAACGCATCCCCCGCAGGAGGACCTCGAACGCACGCGGTTTCCCCCCCCCCTGTGGAAAAAGCTCCGACGCGACCTCGAGCAGGTGGTCCGCGTGTCGCACGCGGTCCCAATCCTCCACGATCCCCCAGAAACTCCGGTTCACGGAGGCGGAGGAAAGTACGGCCATTCGCCCCGTACGCTGCGTCCACGCGATGTCGAGAAGGACGTACCGCTGCAGCGCGCCGCCGAACCGTTTCCGGCTGCGCCATGCGGATTTTCCGATGGTCACGACAACTCCGGCGTCCCGGGTGAAGAAGGTGAGGCGGCGGTCGGCCTCCCCGAGGTCGATGGCGCGCGCGAGGAATGCCGGTGAGGAGTGGAAGGAGGGCCGGATCACTGGCCGGTGGAGGCTAGCCGGAACAAGTTGGACAATATTGCGCCCGGATTTGGGTTAGATTTGGCCGGGATGATTGAGCCAAACCGCAGGCGTAGCAAAAGCTACGTCGAGGATTTGGCGATTGAAGACCGGGCAAAGATGGCCCGAAGACGGG
>Ga0214471_10004905_pt1 | contig 10318 bp, 8 predicted proteins | sample RVTome_5_FD_207665 | JGI IMG/M metagenome (GOLD analysis project Ga0214471, IMG submission 207665) | Soil microbial communities from uranium-contaminated site in the Upper Colorado River Basin, Wyoming, United States - RVT142D155 | ecosystem: Environmental > Terrestrial > Soil > Contaminated >... | reverse complement strand
ATTGCAGATTTAATAAAAGATGCATTGGCCGGAACATATGGTGTAGAAAACCTGTCCTTCCATTACGCCGACACAAGGGACACCCTTTGTTATGCGACCAATGATAACCAGGATGCAACTAAAATGCTACTCAAGACAGATTCAGACCTTGCCATAGTTGTTGGAGGGTATAATAGTTCAAATACTTCTCATTTGGTAGAATTGCTGGAAGTCAAATTCCCTACTTTTTTCATTAAGTCACCCTCTGAGATTCACGGTTCAAATCGAATTACACGTTACGATATCAATAAGATGCGATCCGTGGAATCTGAAGCTTTTCTTCCGGATAAAACTCCTGTTTCCATCGCTATTACAAGTGGAGCATCATGCCCGGATACATTGTTGGATGCCGTACTGCTTCGCATCTTGCAAGAGTTCAATGAAACCGTACCCGTGGCGGAGGCAGTAAGCAAGGCACTTCTGAAGTAAGTAGCTCATTTTAAAGACCTTAAGCGAATTTAGTATGTGGATAAGAGGTGCATAAATGTGTGCAAAAGTTGTTGAAAATAAGTATCATCAAAAGTTGACTTGCCTGATGGTCTTATCTACCTTGCTTTTACCAAGTGAGTGAAAAAGGTGCAGAACCGATTGGCTAAGGCTCTGAGCATTTGAACTCACGAAATTTGTTGCAAAAGGGTTGGTAACCGCAAGGTGACAATCTGAAATGGCTCAGCCACAAAGTATCAGGTTTCATAGGATCTGAAACGAAAGTTTTGGTTATGAGAGTTGAGTGACTGGGGTCAGATTCAGGAGCGTTAGGCACTTCGGTGTTTAGCAGGAATGATGAAGTAGCTTTACTGTAACTTGGCATGTGCAGCAGCCTCGGTTGTTGCAGGTGAGACGGGAATCTTATCTTAATTGATATGGTTCCCGTTTACGTTTTAAGACACTCCCCTTTTAAGAATGAACATCACTAAAATCAAAGAGACGTGCTTGTATTCTGACGACCTGGAGCAAACCAAATTTTTCTATACTAAATACCTCGGCTTAAAGGTGATTAATTATCTGGAGGGAAAACATCTCTTCTTAAAAGCCGGGTCTTCCGTCCTGCTTTTCTTTAACCCTGAAGATTCCAGATTAAAAGAGACTCCCCCACCACATTTTGGCGAAGGTAAAATGCATGTTGCCTTTGAAGTGTCCAAAGAAGATTATGAAAAATGCAGGCTTGAGATTGAAAATGCAGGAATTCAAATAACTCATGAAGAAATCTGGCCAGGTAACCTAAGGTCATTTTACTTTAATGACCCGAATGGTCATGTGCTGGAAATTGTGCCTCCCGGGTTATGGGAAATAAATCAGAAGTAGCTGGCAAATCCTACCTGGAATCCGGCCGTTTTTACCGTGTCATTTCCCAGAATATCTTTTTCCCAATGATACCGGTAGTTTGCCCTGATTAACGTATTGGGAGAAAAACGCAAACTTAAACCTGGCACTAAAGCGGTTAAATGATCATAAATGTTGCTCCCGGTTTCAACAAAACTTCCCTCATTGTAATCCAGATGTTCAACTCTTAGGGCAGTATTCAGGCTCACCCCTTCCCAATGAAATAATCTTCCTTGTATAACCTTGTAAATAATATCCGTATGAAAGCCCCATTGCTTTTCGCCAAACTGCTGACCCAATGAAACCGGAATATCAACCCAGACTCTTGCAGCCTCACCAAGCACGCTTAATCCTCTAAAAGAAAAATTATAATCCAATGCCGCAAGGTTTAAATACCGTTTGATGTCAATTGTTAATCCATCAGCTTTGTAATTATTATAAATTCCTCCATAATAGGACAAACCTATTTCTCCCCTTTGCCTGAATTGCCAGCCGATTCTACCTGTTAGTGCCGGACTTCTGTTTCCATCTTCCCCCAGGATGCCTGTCTTTCCCATCCTCAAAGAAGTACGATTTTCTTCATTGGCAATAATTTCAGCACCCAGACCATTTACCAGGTAGACTTCATAAGAAAGCTGAGAATTAAAAGGAAAAAATCTGCCGTGAAAGCCAAATCCAACTTCTGAGAGTGTTGATGGAATGATGGTTGTAGAAACCAAAGGTCTGTCCACAAATTCCCATTTTGGACTATCATGATTCTGATTGAAGTATCCAACCGGTGGAAGTAAAATTCCGCCCCTGAAAATCAAGGAAGGATTAATTTCAAAATCGATGAGTGCTGTTTCCAGATTTATTTCTTCCGTTCCATGCTCAAATTCCAGTTCGGAAATAAATCTAACTCCGGGAAGGAGCTGCGATGATAAGAAAATATTAAATCGTCTGAATTCCATGGAGAATCCATCCTCAATACCATCACTGACAAAATAATTGGTGTTTGCCTCGAGGTATCCGCCAACAGCAGTTGTAGTTCTACCCAGCTGCATTTGCGCAAGGAATGGACGACCATAAATTGCATCCTTGTTCATCAAGGTTGTGTCTTGAGCTGATGAAGAGATGCCCAGGCCAATCAAGAATAGGAAGCCTGCTATCTTAATAAATGTAAATATTTGTTTCATCTTCATTCACTTTAAAGGTTATTAAATTTTCCACCGCCGGGCTTTTTATAACTTTACCCCTCAGGTCGTACTCGCTTCCATGGCAAGGGCAGACTAGAATTTGACCTGCCGGAGTAATAGTGCATTGCTTGTGAGTGCATTCCATCAGCACGGCTGAATACTCCCCTTCTTCAATTTTACTTATTAGGACCGGTGCTTTTAATCCCTGTGGCTGAATCACCAGGAACCTACTTCTGCCAAATTCTTTCTTCGGTATCCTGATTCTGTCTGCTTCCACATAATGAACACCATAAACAAATGGCGCACAACTAACAGGAATAAGCCCAATCCCCAGAATTGCGGCCGTAGCCATTCCTGTTTTTTTGACAAACTTCCTCCGGGTTACATCCCTTTTCATAAGGAGCGTAGAAATGCGATAATCTTATCCCTGGATTCTGCGGTCAATTCAGAAAAGTTATTCTTACTTTTTTCCGCTTCACCACCGTGCAATAAAATTGCTTCTTCAATGCTGCGGGCTCTGCCGTCATGCATTAGAAACATCTTGCCTCCCTGTGCGCTGCCGGCAAGTCCTAAACCCCAAAGCGGAGGTGTCCGCCATTCTGATGTTGTTGCAGAACCTTCAGTAAAGCCATCGTCTAAACCTGGACCCATGTCATGCAGCAGGAGATCTGTATATGGATTGATTAATTTATACGCGAGTTGGCTTATTTCTGAAGGTCCGGTAGTGATATTGGCTCTATGACAGCTTTCACAGCCAATGTCTGCAAAAAGATTTTCACCCTCCAGGATTTCAGAAGACTCTGTATTTCTTCTTTCAGGAGCTTTAAGAGTTCTCAAATAGAATACTACATCAAGAACTGTTGCCGATGACACTTCCGGATCCGGAACATTATCAACGGTTTGATATCCTAAAGCCGGATTGAAAATATCCTCCGTATCAAAATCAGAAGTTATACCTATATCCTGTTTATAGGCATTGACTGTTTGTTGCGTAAGATTCAAGGCGGCTGCTTTCTTCCCAAATCTTCCTATGTACAAGCCATTCTGCGATACTTGGTCAGGGCCCGGTATAAAAAAATCGGGTGGAACTACCCAATTTGGCCTGCCTGAAATTCCATCCCCGTCTAAATCATCAGGATCAGCCCAGTTTAAGATTTGAAGGTCAGTTATAGCTTCGATAAATCCTAATCCGGTATTAGCCGGAGCCACCAATATTGTAACACCGGTTGCCTCAGGAGGAACGGTTTCACCTACATATCCTGGAATTGCCCGATGCTGAAGCTGTGGACCGCCAAACTCAACCATCGGATCAAATTGCAATCCATTCATTCTCCCAAACCTGGTAAGTGCATTCGCAGGGTGACCCTTCCCATCACCAGGATGACAAGTAGCACAAGAATTCGCCACGAAAACAGGGCCTAACCCTTTTGCTGGAGTAAAAACCTCATTGAAGGCTTCATCCCCGCGCAGAAAAATTGCGTTTTGAGTCTCAGTAAGACCAGCAAGCTCTCCCTCCAGCAATGAATTGCTTTCGGGTATCTCAGGCAGGAAGGTATTGCAACCTATTGTTAGCAACCATAGAGCCAAAAACCATCTTCTCTTCCACATATCGGGGATTTTTTCGTGAAGTTACAAAAAATATTATTATCCACAAAAATATATTTTTAGGCTTGTCTAAATTAATGAAAGTTAATGAGTAATGTATTAGTTTGTTTATGGAAGTCTAGTGAGGATTTTTGATGCGGTTATACCATTCGTTATACAATGAATATTGCACGCACCTGGAGTAAACTTTCTTGTTTGTAGCGACGGTAATTATTTGGTCCTGAGTAAGCCAGGAAATGAAGTCTTGCCTCTGATCATCAGGGATTTCGATTATCTGGATAAAGTCAATTCCCCTAAATGTGGTTGGTTTTATTTTCTCGAGTTCCATATTTTACCAGCCTTAATATCTCTTAAGATATATTTTATACTTTTACCTTCATTTTTGTAACCTGTTTCTATGAAAATTTCGCAATCCCTGAAATCAGAGTTTTTGATCCCCGACGATATTTCCTATCTCAACTGCGCTTATATGTCACCCCTTTCCAAAGCGACCGTTGCTGCAGGAAAAAGTGCGGTTGAATTAAAAGCCCATCCTTATAAAATCAAGCCGGATGATTTTTTTGAGACTGTCGAATTAATCCGGACGGAGTTTGCAAAACTTATTTATGGATCTGCGGAAGATGTAGCTGTAATTCCAAGTGTATCATATGGAATTGCCATGCTTGCTAAAAATATTGAATTATCCCCGGGGGATGAAATTATCGTTATTGAAGAACAATTTCCGTCAAATATATATAGCTGGATTCGCCTGGCGAAAAACAACGGAGCTGAACTCACCGTAATTAAATCTCCTGAAACGAATGAGAAAAGGGGTATGGCATGGAATGAAAAAATTCTATCAGCCATTTCTCCAAAAACAAAAGTGGTTACGATGGGGATTGTCCACTGGTCAGATGGAACTCTTTTCAATCTTTCAGCCATTCGTAAAAAAACTGCTAAATGCGGATCATTACTATTATTGGATGGAACTCAAGCTATCGGTGCACTTCCATTTAATGTAAATGAGATAAAACCTGACGCGCTCATTGTCGCAGGGTATAAATGGCTGATGTGCCCATACGCTACGGGTTTTGCCTGGCTCGGCGAATATTTCAAAGACGGCATTCCGCTTGAAGAGAGTTGGATCAACCGTAAAGGGAGCTCAAATTTTGCAGGCCTTGTAAAGTATCAGGATGAATTTGCTTCCGGTGCTCGCCGGTTTGACATGGGAGAAAAAAGCAACTTCGCCTTAAACCCGATGGTACTAACCGCATTACGGCAGGTGAATGAATGGGGACCCGAAAACATTCAGATTTATGTATCCTCCATTTCCGAACAACCCGTACAGGAGCTGATCTCCCGTGGGTTTTGGGTTGAAGACAAGGAGTTTCGTGGCTCTCATTTATTTGGCGTCCGGGTTCCTCCTGGTACCGACCTGGAATTAATCAGGCAAAAATGTGAAACGCAGAATGTTTTTGTTTCCATCAGGGGTTCTGCTATCCGGGTTGCCCCTCATATCTATAACGATGCCCATGATTTTGAGAAGTTAATCCAGTCATTAAGCTGATTGTTCTAAAAACATTTGAATTTTTTTTCTTATTGAAATAAATTGGCAGAACTTAAGATTGATATTCGATGCCCTGTGTTGAAACAACCTTCATGCTAAGTTATACTGATGAACAATATGAGCGAGCCAGGAGGTACGTGGAAGACATGAAGAAACACCGGCAACGAATTTACTGGAAAGGTAAAGAGAGCATGTCTGATGAGGAACTTATCTATTCCTATATCGCGCATAAAATCCTGAGTGGATTTTATAACCATTACGATCCTTCAATTGCTGCTAGGCAGATACTTGAAATGAAGAATCACACCACCGCCTGATGAATTTTATTAAAAATTTCCTGGCTATTTCGCTATAAAAAGAAACTCACTGCCAGGCTCATCATCTCCAAAACCCGCAGTTCTTGGTTGCGGAACGACCCGCTCCATAAAGGTGATTACTTCACCAAAGGTTAGGATGCTGTCTCCTCCTCCAAAACTTCGCAAGGCTTCCAGCAATTTCCTTGCAAATGGTGAATGTTTCCCGGGGTCGCCATCCGGAACATAATCCTTGCCGCCCGAAGTTAAATATCGACGAGTCTTATATTGTAATTTGCGCTGAATGAATTCTGTGTTGCTTAATTCAGAATAAACACCGTTATCACCACGATGGCTGGCTCTGGCTGTTAATTGATCAAAAGTTCCACCGAAACAAACATCCATTACAACCAGGGTATGTTGACTGGGAATGTTGTTAATAACTGTTCTTAAAGTTGAGTGCGACAAATAGGATGTTTTAGCTTCATCATTCAATAATGAATTGGCGCCAACCACGTAACCTTCGCCAAAGGTTTCATCAAATGTTCCATGCCCGGCAAAGAAAATGAAAAGCTGGTCTTTATCCAGATATGATTTGTTTGCATACTTCTTCAGGGTTGTCATCATTTGTCCTGTGGTTGGATTTTCAACCAACTCCACTTCAAATCCGTAATTATTTTCCAATTCCCTGGCAACAGCCCTGGCGTCAATAACCGGATTTATTAAATCACCCCAATTGTCATAATTACTTGTGGCAAATAGAACCGCATAATCTTTCCTTCCTCCCACAATTTCTTCCTTCATGTCAGCCCCTGATGCAAAGGCGCTATTAAACGTTATGGTTCTTACTTCTGTAGTTATTGAACCATTTTGACTTTCCACAATTAACTTTACCAGATTGTCCCCTTGCCTCAATTCAATATTTTTCTGAATAACCTGATCATATCCTGCAATTACATTCTCTTGTTTCTGGACAGTGAATCCCCTGTTCGCATCCGCCAATGGGATGTCATTAATTAGCACCTGAATATTGGTTACCGGAGAAGTAGAATTTACTCCGGCTTTAATCTCCATTTTGCCGGAACTTGTTGTGCTGAAATTCTGACTGGGAATCAGCCAGGTGATTAATGGTGGAGAAGGCTGATTATAGATTATGGATCTGCTCTGGGAGGTTGCACTTCCGGCTCTGTTGGCTGAAATGATTTTCAAATCATTATTACCGGGAAGCAATTTTATATTTCCATTAAGTGTGATAATACCTGACTTGCCTGAGAGTGCTTGAGCTTCAGGAAATGGAATAACGCTGTTATTCAGCAGTAGTGTAACATTTTGTAAGGGCGACTTCGAATTCAATTCCAGGGAGACAGAATAATCCCGGTTCTGTGTTGTTGTTACAGGTTGATCGGGGATTTGCCATCGGATAGCAGGTGGCTCTTCCGGTTCTGCTTGTCTGGTTTGTGCGATTATTGGTTTTTGAATTACCGTTTTCTGGGTTATTGCCTCGGCTACCGGCAAGCCTTCCACCTGAAGTTGCTCCACTTCAACTGTCATTCTACTGGTGAGAACGAATCCGAGCTTGTTACCAAATAACGGCTGGTCAGCCATCCTGTGAACCTGAAGGTTGTTTACAAAGAACGTCAGCGCGCCATTCTGCTTTTGGATTTTCAGATTGTTGGATGTATTCATTCCGCCGATACTGCCACTTTGAGCCCAGTCAAGCAAGACAGTGAATTGTCCGTTTTGAATTCTCCAGATTCTGGCGTAACCGGAAATGGTAATATAGTAACCCAGCAGGTTATCCCGGTCTGCAGCGCCCCAAACCAATCCATATCCGTATTCTTCACCGTTTACCTGTTTCATCGTAACCTCAATTTGCCAGGTATCACTGCCGATCAGGGAAAGATCTTTCCAAAAAAAGTAATTCCCTTCCTGACCTTTATGTTCAATAGTATAATTACCGCTATAAATTCTTGATGAATGAATCGAAGATGCTTCTTCAGACCACAGATTTTGGTTGTTGTTGAAACTATCGAAAAATATTCCACCTCCTGCCGTTGTAACTGTTTCCAGAGGTTTTGTTTCCTGTTGTGTCACTGACTGACTTCCCGACTGACTGATGGCGAAACGCTCCACTTCAACAGTCATAGAATTCGTCAACACAAACCCTGCTTTATTGCCAAACAATGGTTGAGCTGGAATAGAAGTCAGTAAGGTTCCATTCAGGAAAAATTGATAAGTTTTACCTGATTTTCTTATTTTGAATTGATTGGTTGATCCCAAAGGTTTTATTATTCCCGGAGCAGTTGTCCATTGTACCAAATCGGTAAGGGATCCATTTTGAAATTTATAAACTCTGTAATATTCGCTGCTGGTGATATAAAACACATAAGTGTTGGCATCATCTTGTCCACCCCAGGCGATTCCATAACCATAATTATCTACGCCACCCTGCTGCCTCAGGCCAGCAGTAATCTCAAATTCTTCATTTGAATCCAGAGGCAATTCCCTGGTGAAAAAATATTGACCTTCCGTTCTTTTATGATTTAGCTGATAAACGCCATTTGTAATATTGGCTGCTACAGCACTTGTGGAAGTTGTAAGCCAACCTTTGGAGTTATCATTGAATTCATCTGAAAAAATAGTGCCTAGTGATGCCAGGTCATAAGAGATCTGTTCATGGATGGAAACCTTAATATCTTCAACGGAAATTTTCATCCTGTCATTAAGGATAACTCCAATTTTGTTCCCCAAAAACTTTTCATATTCAGAGGTAAATACCATTTGATCATTAATGAAAAAGGCTAATTTATTTCCTGTCTTTTTAATGGTAAATTTATTAACAAATCCAGGCGGATTAATTGCCTGAACTGCATCTGACCACGATTGAATGGGACTGTATTGGCCATCTTTATAACTGTAGATCATGTAACTGCCACCGCTGGTAGCAATGAAACAATACTGGTTGAGATAATCCTTTGCTCCCCATGCAATACCATAACCATGATCGGTAATTCCTGCTAACTGCGTGATGTTGCTTTCAATAGTCCAATCGGCATTCTCATTGAATTCCGCGTTGTTAAAGAAAAACCTTCCGCTCGTTGTTTTATTCTCAAGTACATACGTGCCACCGGTAATTGCCGCATTATAATCAGCCTGAGTTCCCACATACCAACCCTGAGCGTTAGCGTTAAAATCTTCCCGGTATATTTCCTGTGCTGATAAAGAGAAAGGAATTATCATTGCACAGAGAAGAATTTTCAGGTGTTTCATCGCCTTCGGTTTAGAATAGTAAAATTAGCAAGTAGCGCAGAGAATTAAAAATGGCTTAAATGCTTGATTTCTACCTATTTGTACATTGAAAACCAAAAAGGTAACCTAGTTCTTTGCGGTAATGTGAAGGAAACTCCGCATGCGGCAATTACCTTACTGCCCCGCAAAGAAAATAGCGTTTCCAAAAAGCATTTTCGCATTATACCAGAACGCCCTGAACAAGGGGTTGTCAACAAAGTATACAACTTGTCCCCTTCCCATACCTTCAACTCCGAAAGAAAGCGTATTTTCCAGATCGGGAAGTACTTTTGCTCCAACAAAACCAGCCATTCTGGATTCAGCAGAATTCTTAATCACCCCAACATTCCACCCTTCCTTTAAGAAAGCAAATCTGGATTCTGTGCCTTTCAAGGCATAGTAACGGCTGGAATACCCAAATGCCAGCGGATGAGTATTGTCCACTTCAATTTTAAAGATGGACCCTGGGTTCGAATACGAAATTCCCTCTCTTTCCTGATCTTCATACCTGGCCAGAATTCTGTTCTCCTCATCTTTCTTATCTGCCTCTTCCGCCTTTTTCTTATCTTCATCTTTTACATATTTGCTCAAGGAAAAACCTTCCTTGTCAACAAAAGAATTCAGTGCTCTTTCAATCAGGATAAGTCTTCCTCCCCCTCGTACCCAATCCCGGAGTTTACCCAGGTAGTTATCATCAAAAAGTCTGTAGAAACCATTGGGAACTATCAGCACATCATAATTAGCTAAATCAACATTTTTGAGATAATCGGTGTCAAGAATTGTTACCGGATATTCAAGTTGTTGTTCAAAGTAATACCAGATTTCACCGAACGAAAGCGATGAAACTTGCTGGCCTGCTACCACGGCAACGTTTGGAGTTTTTACAAAACCAACATGACTTGATCCGAAATCCCTGCCGGTATCAACATATCCTGTGGCTGCTTTTATGATTTCTTTTTTGAATCTGGATGATGATTCCTGTATGATGGCATCAAAGGATTTATTATGCTCGTTGTCCCATCGTAAAACTACTAGCGTACCTCTTTCGT
>Ga0214471_10004904_pt1 | contig 10320 bp, 9 predicted proteins | sample RVTome_5_FD_207665 | JGI IMG/M metagenome (GOLD analysis project Ga0214471, IMG submission 207665) | Soil microbial communities from uranium-contaminated site in the Upper Colorado River Basin, Wyoming, United States - RVT142D155 | ecosystem: Environmental > Terrestrial > Soil > Contaminated >... | reverse complement strand
CGGCGCCGAGGCGCAAGAGGCGAGCGGCGGCCTCGAAAGCGGCCGACGTCGTGTTGCCGAAGCGAAAGCCGCCGGTGTCGGTGACGAGCGCGACGAGCAGGCAGTTCGCAGCAGCGGTGTCGATCGTTGCGCCGAGAGCCGCGGCGAGCTCGGCGACCATGACACCGACGGCCGGCTGCTCGGTATCGACCCAGGCGTTGCCGCCGTAGCCGTCGTTTCCGAGGTGGTGATCGATGTTGACGATCGGCATGCCGGCGAGGGCACCGTCGAGACCGCTGCGGCCGAGCGTCGGGCATTCGAGCACCACGACGAGATCGAAGCCGCCAGGGAAGCCGGCCGGCGGCGCGGCGCCGACGGCGATCGTCTCGGCCCCGGGAAGAGCGGCGTAGAGCGAGGGCACGGGATCGAGATTCCAGATCGCGGTCTGCTTGCCGAGGCCGGCGAGGACGCGCGCCAAACCGAGCTCCGATCCGATGGCGTCTCCGTCGGGGTTGGCGTGACTGGTGATGAGGACACGGCGGGCGCCGCGCAGTCGCGCGGCGACGCTCTCAGGAACCATGGTCCGGCTCTTTATCGAGGTCGTCGAGGATCGCGGCGATGCGCAGGCTGTGCTCGGCGCCGTGGTCGAGCACGAAGCGCAGCGCGGGTACTTGGCGCAGCGAGAGCCGGCGGGCCAGCTCGCGGCGCAGAAAGCCGCCGGCGCTCTCCAGCCCGTTCACCGCCGCACGGCGCTGGCTCTCGTCGCCGAGCGCCGAGACGTGGACGAGCGCGTGGCCGAAGTCGGCGGAGACCTCGACGCGGCTGACGGTGGCCTGCCGCACGCGCGGGTCGCGCAGCTCGCGCAGCAGCAAGTCGGCTAGCTCGGCGCGCACGAGATCGGCAATGCGTTCGGTGCGTTGACTCATGTCTCCTCGTGGACGATCTCGGGCCGCCAGTCGAGCAGCACCGCTTCGGCCTCCTCGTCGGCGAGCCTGCCGATCTCGTCGAGCATGCGCTCGAGCTCCGCCAGGTCGCGGCTGACGAGCGCGACGCCGATCGAGGCACGCTGGTGCAGGTCGTGGTGCGCGGTTTCGGCGACGGAGATCCGCAGGCGGGCGTGCAGGCGGTCGATCAGCCCCCGGACGACGCGGCGCTTGGCCTTGAGGTCACGGGCGTGCGGAAGGTGGAGCTCGAGCGCGCCATAACCGACGTACATCCCTGCGGTCGCCGGGCGGCCGTGCGCTCCTCAGACGAGGACCGCCGCCACCTCTTCCTTGACGAATGCTTCGATGATGTCTCCGGGCTTGAGGTCTTGGAAGCGCTCGAGGCCGATTCCGCAATCGAATCCCGAGCGCACTTCGGAGGCGTCGTCCTTGAAGCGCTTGAGTGACGAAATCTTGCCCTCGTGGATGACGCGATTGTCGCGCAGGAGGCGCACGCTCGACGAACGCGGGATCACGCCTTCGATCACGTGGCAGCCGGCGATCGTGCCGATCTTGGGCACCTTGAAGATCTCGCGCACCTCGGCGCGGCCGCGCTGGACCTCCTTGAAGGTCGGCTCGAGCAGGCCCGTCATCGCCATCTTGAGCTCGTCGAGGAGCTCGTAGATGACGGTGTAGAGGCGAATTTCGATCTGCTCCTTCTCGGCCAGCTCGGAGGCGTTCTTCTCGGGCCGGATGTTGAACCCGACGACGATCGCCCGCGACGCCGCGGCCAGCAGCACATCGTTCGTCGACACGGCGCCGACCGCGCTGTGCAGCACGCGCACTCGCACCTTGCTCGTCGACAGCTTCTCGATCGCGTCGCGCAGCACCTCGACCGAGCCCTGCACGTCGGCCTTGAGCACGACGCCGAGCTCCTTGACCTCTCCCTTCTCGATCTGGCTGAAGAGCTGCTCGAGCGACAGCCGCCCCGCGGCGGGCGCGAGGTCGCGCTTGCGCTGCTCGAGCTGCCGGAACTCGACGATGCCGCGTGCTTTCTGCTCGTTGTCGACGACCTGGAACGAGTCGCCGGCCTCGGGCACGTCCTGGAAGCCGGTGACCTCGACGGCGGTCGCCGGTCCCGATTCCTGTGCCCGGCGCCCGCGGTCGTCGGCCATCGAACGCACGCGGCCCCAGGTGGCGCCGGTGACGAAGATGTCGCCGACCTTGAGCGTGCCGTTCTGCACCAGCACCGTGGCGACGACGCCCCGGCCCGTCTCCTTGCGCGCCTCGAGGACGACGCCCTGGGCCGGGCGCTCGGGGTCGGCCTTGAGCTCGAGCAGGTCGGCGGAGAGCAGCACCATCTCGAGCAGCTCGTCGATGCCGTCGCCGCGAAGCGCCGAAACCGGCACGACGACGGTCGACCCGCCCCAGTCCTCGGGGAGCAGGCCGGCGTCGGCGAGCTGCTGCTTGACGCGGTCGGGCGCGGCGTTCGCCTTGTCGATCTTGTTGAGGGCGACGACCATCGGCACCCCGGCGGCGCGCGAGTGGTCGATCGCCTCGAGCGTCTGCGGCATGACACCGTCGTCGGCGGCGACGACGAGGATGACCACGTCCGTGGCCTTGGCGCCGCGCGCGCGCATGAGGGTGAACGCTTCGTGGCCCGGCGTGTCGAGGAAGACGATCTGCCGGTCCTTGACGTCGACGTGATAGGCGCCGATGTGCTGCGTGATGCCTCCCGATTCGCCCTCCGCGATCTTGGAGGAGCGGATCTTGTCGAGCAGCGAGGTCTTGCCATGGTCGACGTGCCCCATGATGGTGACCACCGGCGCGCGCGGCACCAACTTCCCGACGTCGGTCTCGGCCACTTCGTCGACCCGGTGGCTGGATTGGATCTCCTCCTCGAAGGTCATGACCTTGGCTTCCAGCCCGAGCTCGCGCGCGATCTGTTGGCTGAGCTCGGCGTCGATGACGTGATTGATGTTGCCGAGGATGCCGCGGTCGAAGAGGATGCGGATCATGTCCTTGACGCGGACGCCGAGCTTCTCGGCGAACTCGCGCACGGTCATGCCCTCGGAGATGACGACCGGCCCGTCCTCGGCGGTGCGCGTCGGCTTCAAAGTGGCGGTGAGATCGAAGACTTCGAGCTCGTCGCCGCCGCGCCGGCGGCGCCGGTGCGCAGAGCCGGACGGGACGACCGCCTCGTCGACGACCTGCTCGATGTCCTCGAGCGAGCCGCGCAGCGCGCGGAGGTTCGTGCCGTCCTGCGCCGCAACCGGCGTCGTGCGCCGCTTCTTCTTCTTGGCGCGGTCGCGGTCGCTCGCCGCGCCGCCGGGCTTGCGCGGGCCGCGGCCGACGCCGGGCGGAGGCGGCGGCGAGGCGCCGGGCCGGAAGCCGCCGGGCCGGCCGGGACCGGCCGGCCGGCCATAGCCGGGCGTCGGCGGACGCAGGCCGGACGGACGCCCGGGCCCGGGACGTCCGGGAGGAGCGCCTGGCCGGCCGCGCGGCGGCGGCGCCGGCCGATACGGCTCGGTCGGACGATGGATGAGGATGGCGCCGCGGCGAACGGGAGCGGCAGTGGGCGGCGCGGCCGGCACCGGCGTCGGCGTGCTCGCGACCGGCGCCGGCGCAGCCGGCGGACTCGGCGGCAAAGCGGACGGCGGTGCAGCGGGAGGCGCCGCCTCGAGAGTCACCGGGGCGTGCTCGACGCCGGCGACGGGTCCGCCGGTTGGCGCGGGTCGATCGGGCTGCGTCATGGGCAGCGTGAGGATGCGCGGCTCGACTTTCTGGATGATCGTGCGCGGCCGCGAGGGACGCAGCGGATTGACGGACTGGCGCCGCCCTGTCGCGCCCGCGCTCTCGCCGCCGGTCCCGCGGCTCGGCGGCGGCGCCGGTGCGGGGCCGTCGTCCATGATGACCTCCCGCGGCGAGGCCAGGCGCTTGCCCTGCAAGATGGCCTGCAGCGCTTCGGCTTCGATGCCGGCGTCATCGCCTTCGACACGCACGCCGAGGGAGCGCAGCTTGAAAACCAGATCCTGCTCGGGGATCTGCATCATGCGGGCGAGGTCGTGCACGCGGATCTTCGCCATGCTCAGCCTTGCCCCCGCACCCTACGAACCGTCTCGTTCCGCATGGACTTCAATCCACCGCTCCTTCGGCCGGGCGCTCCGCGCCCGCGGCCTCTCTGTCCTCGGCAGCGTCGGCCTCGGCCTCGGCCACCAGCTGCTCGGCCGCGCGCGCCTGCTGCTCGGACTCCTTGAACGCCTTCGAGAGCGCGGCCAGGAAGTCGTCGTCCTGCAGCGAAGCGACCGCCTCGACCGTCGAGCCTGCCGCCGCCTCGCCCCCCTCCGCCGTCGGCGCCGCCGCCCGGCTGCCCTTTTCGGCCGCCCAGCTGAGGATCGCCTTCGCCGTCTTCGGACCTACCCCCTCGACCGCCTGCAGGGCCTCTGGCGTCGCATCGAGGAGGCCCTGCAGCGTGGCGAAGCCCGCGGCCTGCAAGTCCGCCGCCGTCTTGGCGCCGACTCCCGGCACGGTCGTCAGGTCGATCGGCTCGGTGAGCGACATCGCCGGAGCCGCCGGACCGAGCGCGCTCTGCAGCATGCGCGCGAGGGCGTCGGCCACTTCGTCCTTGACGTCGCTCTCGCTCTTGATGTCGATGCGGCAACCGATCAGCTCGGCCGCCAGGCGCACGTTCTGGCCGCGCTTGCCGATGGCCAGCGAAAGCTGCTCGTCCTCGACGATGACATCGAGATGCGGGGTCTCGCCGGTATGGTGAACCGAGACGCGCGTGATCTTGGCAGGCGCCAGGGAGCTCTGCGCGAAGGTCACCAGATCCTCGGAATACTCGATGATGTCGATCTTCTCGCCGCGCAGCTCGCGGATGATGGCCTGCACGCGCGAGCCCTTCATGCCGACGCATGCACCAACCGGATCGACGTCGCGCTCGCGGCTGTAGACCGCCACCTTGGCGCGCTCGCCGGGCGCCCGCACGGCGGCCTTGATGACGACCGTGCCGTCGTAGATCTCCGGCACCTCCATCTCGAAGAGCTTGACCAGCAGGCGGGGATCGGTGCGCGAGATGACGACCTGGGGGCCCTTCGGCTGCTTGTGGACGTCGACGATCACGGCACGGATGCGCTCGCCCTGGCCCCAGCGCTCGTGGCGGGCCTGTTCGGAGCGCGGCACGATGGCCTCGGTGCGGCCGAGGTCGACGATCACGTCGCCACGCTCGAAGCGCTTGACGGTGCCGTTGACGATCTCGCCGACACGACCGATGTACTCGTTGTACACCTTCTCGCGCTCGGTCTCGCGCACGCGCTGGTAGAGCACCTGCTTGGCAGACTGGGCGGCGATGCGGCCGAGCCCCTCGGTGGAGACCGGCGTCAGGATCTCGTCTCCGACCTGGGCGTCGGGCTTGACCTCGCGCGCCTCTTCGATCGTCCACTCGGCGGTCGGGTCTTCGACCTCCTCGACCACTTTGCGCACGCTCCACGCCTCGAAGCGCCCGGTCTCGGCGTCGAAATGGGCACGCACGGGCTCCTTGATGCGGTGCTGCTTCTTGGCCGCCGACGCCATCGAATCCTCGAGCGCCGCCAGCATGCGCTCGTACTCGATGTCCTTCTCGCGCGCCACCTGGCGCAGCATCTCGGCGAGATTGATCTCGATCGTTTGGGCTTGCGTCATACCTTTCCGTTCCTAAAGTTCGATCTCCAGCTTCGCCGCCTCGATTTCGGCCAGGCGAACGGTGACGTCCTGCTTCGAGTCGAGCTCGGTGAGATCGACTTCGCCGCCGCCGTCCGGCCGGAACGCCGCCAGGCGCCCGATCAGGGTCTCGCGGCGGCCGGTCTCGGGGTTCCGCCTGCGCACCCGCGCCCTCCGACCGACGAAGCGCGCGTAGTCTCCCGGCCGCTGGAGGGGGCGATCGAGACCCGGCGAGCTGACCTCGAGCGTGTAGCGCCCGCGCCCGAAGTCCTCCACGTCGAGCAGTGCCGAGACCTCCTTCGACACCGCCTCGCAATGGTCGAGACGCACGCCACCCTCGCGGTCGAGGACGATGCGAAGCGTGCCCGACCGGAAATCCGCCTGCAGGAGCTCGCAGCCGTGAGACCGGGCGACGCCCTCGAATTCGCTGAGCAACTCCGGCGTCAGACCCCGAACCGACATGCCCCCTCGAACCCCCTGAGAACGAAAAAGGCGGGCTGATCGGCCCACCTCGTCGCTCGTCAGGCAGACTGGCCCCAGAAGTATCGGCCAACGCGGTGGGAAAATCAAGTCTCGTCGAGGGTTGGGGGGGCCGGCCACGCGCCGTCTACACTCCTCGTAGGCGTCGGCACAGCGCTTGCTCTCCAAAACCTCCGAGGCGTGGAGAGCGTATCCACAACGTCCACAGGAGAACTGCCAGTCCATGCATTCCGCAACCCGCCGTTTGGCCACCTTTTCGATGCTCGCCGGAGCGGTCGTCTTCGGCATGGTCCTCGCCGGCGCCCTGGATCTCGGTCCCGCCGGGCTCGCTGCTCCCGCACCTGCCGGCAGTACGGCGGAAGCCGCACCGGCCGGTCCGTCGATCGCAGCGCCGCTGCCCACCTTTGCCGATCTCGCGGAGCGAGTCCTGCCTGCCGTCGTCTCGATCGACGCGCAGACCATCGGGCGCGGCCACCCGCCGATCGGTCGCGGGCAGCCCGATCCGTTCGAGTTCTTCTTCGGTCCGCGCCGGCGCGGCGAGGGCGACGCCGAGCGCGAGTTCCGCTCCGACGCCGGCGGCAGCGGCTTCGTCGTCTCGGCCGACGGCTTGGTGGTGACCAACAACCACGTCGTCGAAGGCGCGACCAAAATCCGCGTGCGGTTGGCGGGACGCGACTACGACGCCGAGCTCAAGGGCACGGACACGGCCACCGACCTCGCCCTGCTCAAGATCGATGCCGGCAGGCAGCTGGTCGCCCTGCCCCTCGGTGACAGCGAGGCGCTGCGCGTCGGCGAGCACGTGATGGCAATCGGCAATCCCCTCGCCCTCGGCTCGACGGTCACCGTCGGCGTGGTCAGCGCCAAGGGCCGCTCGATCGGCTTGTCGCGCGACACCTCGTTCGAGAACTTCATCCAAACCGACGCCGCGATCAATCGCGGCAATTCCGGCGGACCGCTGGTCAATCTGCGCGGTGAGGTGATCGGCATCGCGACGGCGATGAACTGGGGTGCCGAGAACATCGGCTTCGCCGTCCCCGTCGACACGCTGAAGGCGGTTCTGCCGCAGCTGCGCGACACGGGCCAGGTCTCGCGCGGCTATCTCGGCATCAACATCGCGAACCTCAACTGGGAGCGCGCCCAGGCCTTCGGGTTGAGCGAACCCGAGGGCGCGCTGGTCACTACCGTGGTGGACGGTGCGCCGGCCGCCCTCGCCGGCGTGCGACACGGCGACATCGTGCTCAAGGTCGACAGCCGCAAGATCCGCGAGACGCGCGATCTGATCGACTACGTCTCTTCCCGCCGGCCGGGCAGCAAGGTCGAGCTCGAGTTGCTGCGCGAGGGCAAGAAGTTGACGGTGGACGTCGAGTTGAGCGAGCGGGAGAGCCTCGCCGACGCCGCGCCCGAGGACGACGGAGAGGACGCCAGCGGCATCGCGTGGCTCGGTCTCGACTACCAGGATCTGACACCGGTGCTGCGAGAGAACCTGGGAGCGCCCGCCGACGTCGAGGGCATCGTCGTGCGCGACATCGCCGCGACGAGCCCGCTCTACGACGAAGGCCTGACCGGTGGCGACGTGATCAGCGAAGTCAACGGCCGGGCGATCGCGGGCGCCGCCGACTTCGAGCGCGAGGTGGGCGCCGCGGCCTCCGGCTCCTTCCTGCGCCTCTACGTCCGGCGCTTCGACCCGCGGCGGGGCAGCGACGGCCTCGGTTTCTTCGCCGTCGTGCGCGTGCCCTGAGGCGACCGCCAACGTCGGTGACGGGGCCGATCCGGAGCGCTCCGGATCGGCCCTTATCACGCCCGCGCGGTTGGTAGACTCGCCGGCCATGGCCGCCGCCCAACGCGCTTCCGTGCTGGTGGTCGACGACGAGAGCTCGATCCGCGAGAGCCTGCGCATGACGCTCGAGTTCGAGGGCTACCGCGTCGAGGAGGCCGCCTCGGGCATCGAAGCGCTGCAGATCGCCCGCGACCGGACGCCCGACGCCGTGCTGCTCGACCTGCGCATGCCGGAGATGGACGGTCTCGAGACGCTGCGCCAGCTGCGCGAGCGCGGCTACGAGATGCCGGTGCTGGTGATCAGCGGCCACGCCGACGTGCCCACGGCGGTGGAGGCGACCCGGCGCGGCGCGTTCGATTTCTTCGAGAAACCGCTCGAGCGCGACCGTGTCCTGCTCTCGCTGCGCAATGCCGTCGAGGCGTGGCGGCTGCGCAAGGAGGTCGCCGTGCAGCCCCGCGCCGAGGGCGCCGCGAACGCCCTGGTGGGCACATCGTCGGCGCTGCGCAAGCTGCGCGAAAAGATCGAGCGCGCGGCGCCGACGCCCGCCACCGTCCTCGTCACCGGCGAGAGCGGCACGGGCAAGGAGCTGGTGGCGCGCGCGCTGCACGAGCTCTCGCCGCGCCGCGACCAGCCCTTTGTGCGCGTCAACTGCGCGGCGATCCCGGAGGAGCTCATCGAATCGGAGCTCTTCGGGCACGAAAAGGGGAGCTTCACCGGCGCCGTGCGCAAGCAGATCGGCAAGTTCGTGGCCGCCGACGGCGGCACCATCTTCCTCGACGAGGTCGGCGATCTGTCGGCGCGCGCGCAGGCCAAGGTGCTGCGGGTGCTGGAGAGCGGCGACGTCGAACCGGTGGGCGCCGAGCGCGGAGCACGAGTCGACGTGCGCGTCGTGGCCGCCACCAACCGCAGCCTGGAAGATGCGATCCGCGCCGGCTCGTTCCGCGAGGATCTCTTCTACCGCCTCAACGTGGTGCCCATTCGCACGCCGCCGCTGCGCGAGCACCTGGAGGACCTGGAGATCCTGGTCGAGCACTTCGCCCGCAGCTTCGCCGAGAGCGCCAACTACAAGCGCAAGACCCTGGCGCCGGCCGCGCTCGAGCTGCTCGCCAAGCAGCCGTGGAAGGGCAACGTGCGCGAGCTGCGCAACGTCGTCGAGCGCCTGCTCATCCTGGCGCCGGGCGACGTCGTCGAGGAACGCGACGTCGCCGCCGTCGTCGGCGGCGCCGGCCCCGAGCTGGCGCAGGCGTTTTACGGCCTGCGCACGCTGCGCGAGTTCCGCGAGCAGGCGGAGAAGCTCTTCCTGCTCCAGAAGCTCGACGAGAACGGCTGGAACGTCACCCGCACCGCCGAGGCGATCGACACGCCGCGCAGCAACCTCTACAAGAAGCTCGACCAGTACGGCATCCGCCGCGAGGAGGCCGCGGATGCCGGGTGACGCTCTGGTGCGCGAGCTCGAAGCGTGCGGTGCGCTCCAGCGCGGCCACTTCCTGCTCTCCTCGGGCCTGCACTCGCCGGCCTACGTGCAGTGCGCGCTCTACCTCGAGCTGCCGGAGCGGGCGCGCCGAGCGGGGGCGGCGATCGCCGAGCGGCTGAGAGCGCTCGGCGTCGAGGTCGATTCTGTGCTCTCTCCGGCTCTCGGCGGCGTGGTCATCGGCCACGAGGTCGCCGCCGCGCTGGGCGTACCGTTCCGCTTCGTCGAGAGGGAGGGCCAATCGATGGCGCTGCGCCGTGGCTTCGCGTTGCGGCCGGGCGAGCGGGTGGTCGTCGTCGAGGACGTGGTGACCACCGGCAAGTCGACGCGCGAGACGGCGGCGTTGGCCACGGCGCAGGGTGCGGAAGTCGCCGCCATCGGCTCGATCATCGACCGCAGCGGCGGCCGCCACGGTTTCCGGGTGCCCTTCGCGTCGCTCCTGCCGCTCGATCTCCCGACCTGGTCCGCCGCGGAGTGCCCCCTCTGCGCCGGAGGTTCCGTCGCCGTCAAGCCGGGCAGCCGTCCGTCCAACTCGAATTGAAATCGCGGCTGCGGCCGCGCCCGGAACTCAACCGGAGAGGATCGATTTCCGCCCCAGCGCCTTGCGATTGAGGTGGTCGATGGCGGACTTGAGCGCCGACAATCGGCCGGATCCCGCGGCGTCGGCGGCGTCGACGGCGACGGTCCAAGTGTTTTCCGCGCCGTCGAGAACGTCGATCTGCCAGGCGCTGCGGTCGGCGCTCCACGTGCCGGTGGAGTTCGGCGCGATGCCCCAGCCCGAGGGCAGGTAGGAGTGGATCTCGACCTCGGTGTAGGCAAGCGGGCGGGCGTCGGCGGTCATGGCGCGCAGATTCTCTCTCGCGCGTCGGGCCGCTGCCAAGCGCCGCCGGCACTCCTCCCGCCGCGCGCGGGCTGCTACCATGCGTCTCGCCCGCCGTCCGGCGGGCTCCGTACCGGATCACCGAAGAGGACGAGGCATGGAGATCGAGCTG
>Ga0214471_10004903_pt1 | contig 10321 bp, 9 predicted proteins | sample RVTome_5_FD_207665 | JGI IMG/M metagenome (GOLD analysis project Ga0214471, IMG submission 207665) | Soil microbial communities from uranium-contaminated site in the Upper Colorado River Basin, Wyoming, United States - RVT142D155 | ecosystem: Environmental > Terrestrial > Soil > Contaminated >... | reverse complement strand
TCCCCGCCCGGAGGAGTGCGAGAGCGGCCGAATCGGCACGCCTGGAGAGCGTGTGGACTCGCAAGGGTCCCGTGGGTTCAAATCCCACCTCCTCCGCCAAGCGTTGGTTTTACAACTCCGGCCGAAGACAAGATGGCCCAGGGTGGCGATTTGAGCCTCCCGGGGAATGGGCTTTCGTCGCTGGTAGACGCCTCCCCGGTTGAGCGGTAAGTGCGGCCTGCTCTCCGCTTAGTGTCGACGCTCTTCTTCGAAGCTACGCTCGGCGAGGTTGGTGGTACGGCACGACTCGACGTCAATAGGATGTCTCAGGCCGCTTCACATGTACGAGGGTGGGAGACGTCACCTCAGCGATCCAACGGAACGCGATTACGAAAGAGCCCAGATGGTGCAGTAGTACTGTCCAACTGTGCGACCTTGGACGACACACTCGTAACGACCGGCGGGAAGGTCATCCGAGTCCTGCCGTGCGCCTCCTCCAAAGAGCCACGCATCTGCTTGATCGAGCCTGTGGATACCGCCTGAGGTGATCTTATGCACGATCACGCCAGTGTCGGCGTTACGCAGAACAAGGGAGGACGCACTGTCCACTTCGCCAGAATCAACGCCTCCCGTAGGCGCTGCCGTCCAAGTGGTATAAGCCATCTCCCAAGCCCACCCGGGACCACCAGTTTCGACCGTGCAGGATGCCTCGTGGACCCAAGGACCGCCGCAACTCTTCTCCGATGTGCCCGCCGACCCAGCCAAAGGAAGAGCCGCGATCACCAACGTGAGCATTTGAACTCGGAGTCCCATCTTCGATCTCCCTTGTGTCAGATCCCCTCGCAAGGAACCCAAAACCTCCTAGATCCGCTGCACCTAATTTTCCTCCATACATCTCATGTCACCTTTCCGCGGGTGCCACCTCGTGCCAAAGTGCTAGGGTTGTCCCGTTTGGGTTTGTCAACTTGCAGTGGCCCCGATCCGACATACGGCATCTCTGAGCGATGGGACCGGTCGGACCCGGGTCTCCCTGATAGAAGGCACAGAGGCCACCCCGAAATTCGGAGTTCGAAAGTGTCCCCACCGTCACCACCAGCTCGAAACCGATACCATGTTGTTCCTTGCCGGCACGCCGGTGAGGGTCGGGTCCCCGCGCGACGCCAACCTGTGAACCCAGTCAGATCCGGAAGGAAGCAGCTGTAAGCAGGCACTGGTGGGTGTTGCGGATCGGCCCGGCCCTCTCCGCGTACCGGCTCTCGCTTCGATCCGCACTCGTGCTCGACTCACGGCGCGCCGCCTTGCCTCCGAAGGTGCAGCGCGCGCCGGATGGTCTCGATGACCGCGTCGGGGCTCCGCTTGAACTCCGGATACGTCACGTGCACCACGAGCCAACCGGCCACGGTGAGACGGTTACGCCGCGAGCGGTCGTGGTCGAACCGAGCCCTGCCGGCATGGTGCTCGTAGCCGTCAGCCTCGACGGCGACCCGCTCGGGGAGAAGGGCGAAGTCGAGGATCCCGGCGAGCACGCCGTCCACCACGACCGAATGTTGCCGAACCGGATCCGGCAACCCCGCCTCCTTCATCGCCCGAAGGAGCATGGTCTCGAAGGGGCTCCCGGGAACCGGGCGCCCTTCTCTCTCGTTCAACAGCGCGCGCAGCGCCTTGCTCCCCGCCCGGCGAGACATCTTCTTCAGCAAGTGACGAAGCTCGCCGGTGGATGTCAGTCTGCGACGGAGCGCGTCATCAAGCGCAACCTCGAGCTTGTCGAGCGGAACGGTCCCGGCCAGATCGACGAGCGTCCGAGCGGGGGTCGTAACCGGTATGCCGTGGGAAACGGTGACGTCGTCGGGATCAAGCCGCGCCCAATGGGGGCCCACGGGCCGCCCGCTGCGGCGGCGTCCGCGAGGGACGGTCACGTCCACGGGACCCGGCCGAAATCCGGCGAACTCCCAGACGCCTGCCGCGGCGCTATGGGATGCAACCGCGCCTTCGCCCCAGGAGAGGCAGCGCGTCATCACGCGCTGATGCCATGACGGCCGAGCACCACGAAGCCGGAAAACCTCGGGAGCGACGGCCTTCCACAATCCGGCGGCCACCCGGCGCTTCATGAGGCTCTTCGTGCCGCCCTCTCGCTGGATCTGCGCTCGCGCAAACACGCCGTGCTGGCGCTCGGCAAGCCGCGCGGCGAGCGCATCGATGTCCCGGCGCATGCGCGAGATGTACCACGCGCGCGACCGCCGTTGGCCGGCTCGACGGGCGGCTTGCGCCGTCTGAACCGATAATCTCGAAAGTCGCGGCCACGCTGTGTAAGAAGCGGACCGGATTCCGGACCGATTCCTACACACGGTGGACCGGATGTGACCGTCCCCGCGATCTTCTAGAATGACCTTTCGCGAACGCCGAGCAGGAGAGTCCGTGAGCCAAATCGCGCTGTACCGCCGCTGGCGTCCACAGACCTTTGCCGACGTGGTCGGCCAAGAGCACGTCGCCCACACGATCCAAGGCCAGGTCCGCGAGGACCGGATCGCGCACGCCTATTTGTTCAGCGGCCCTCGCGGCACCGGCAAGACCTCGACGGCGCGAATCCTGGCGAAGGCGCTCAACTGCGAGCAGGGACCCACGCCCGAGCCCTGCAACAAGTGTGACGCGTGCCGATCGATCACCGACGGCTCGTCGCTCGACGTGATCGAGATCGACGCGGCCTCGCACGGCGGCGTCGATGACGTTCGCGAACTGCGCGACAACGTGCTGCTGGCGCCGGCGCTGGCGCGCAAGAAGATCTACATCGTGGACGAGGCCCACATGGTCTCGACGCAAGGCTGGAACGCGTTCCTCAAGACGATCGAAGAACCGCCGTCGCACGTCGTGTTCGTGTTCGCCACGACCGAACCCGAAAAGGTCATCGGCACGATCAAGTCGCGCTGCCAGCGGTTCGACTTCCGGCGTCACTCGGGCGAGGACATTCACCGCCACATGGTGCGCATCTGCGCCGAAGAGCGGATCGAGGCAGACGACGCGGCGCTCGCGGTGATCGCGCGACACGCCGACGGCGGGATGCGCGATGCGCTCTCGACGCTGGATCAACTCGCCTCCAGCGGAACGGTCACGGCCGAGCGGGCCGTCGCGCTGCTGGGATCGGCGCCGGTCGAAACGCTCTTCGAGTTCGGCGAGTCGCTCGCCGCCCGCGACGCCGGAACGGCGCTTCGCATGCTGGCTCGGCTCGTCGACGAGGGCGACGATCTGCGTACGTTTACGCGACAGTCGCTCGAGCATTTCCGTGCGTTGCTTTTCCTGCAGCGCGTTCCCGACGGCGGCGGTCTTGTGGATGCGACCGACGAGACGCGGGCACGATTGTCGGCGCAGGCCGAACGATTTCAGCCGGCGCACCTCGTCCATGTGTTGAAGCTGCTCGCCGAGGCGCAGGCCGAAATGCGCCAGCAAGCGCCGCCGCGCCTGACGCTCGAACTCGCCGTCGTGCGTGCCGCGATGCCCGAAGCGGATGCGACGCCGGAAGCGCTGCTGTCGCGGATCGAGCGGCTCGAGCGGATGCTGGAGGTCCGAGGTGACACACCGCCGCCGGCGCAATCCGTGGCGCGATCCACAGCCGCGCCGCTCCCTCAACAGGCGCCCGCAGCTCCGCAGAGCAGGGCGGTCCCACCGAAGCGCTCGGCCCGCGCCCGCGCACAGGAGCCGCAGAAAGACGAGCACGCCCTGCCCGCGCCCGATCCGGCGATCGCGGCGTCGCTGGACTTCGACAAGATCTCGCGCGACTGGCCGGTCCTGCTCGAAGAGACACGCAAGCGTTCGAAGCAGCTCTACGCGCTGCTCGCCGCGATGCGTCCGATCGGCTACCACGACGGAATGGTGGACCTTGAGGCCAAGTTCGACTATCACGCCTCGCAGATCGGCGAGATCAAACATGCGCGCGCTTTCGCCGACGCGTTCAATGCCGTGTTCGGCACGCCGGTGCGGATCCGTGCGACCGTCGCCGCCGACGCACCGACGCCGGCGCCCGACCCGCCGACCGCGGAGTCGCTGCCCGCTCGCGATCCGGTGGAAGCGCTCAAGGATGCGCTCGGCGCCGAAGTGATCGACGAGATCGAGCCGTAGCGTGTTCGAAGGGCCGGTTCAGGATCTGATCGAGGCGCTGCGGCGTCTGCCGGGTGTGGGCGCGAAGTCGGCGCAGCGGCTCGCCTTCCATCTGCTGCGCGCCCCCGAAGAAGAAACGCGCGCGTTGGCCGAGGCGATCCTGGCCGCAAAAGAGCGGATCGCGATCTGCGCGACCTGCTTTAACGTCGCCGAAGGGCCGCAGTGCGCGTATTGCCGCGACACGCGTCGCGACGGGACGCTGCTGTGCGTCGTCGAGGAGCCGGCCGACATCGTCGCCGTCGAACGCACGCAAGAGTTCCGCGGCCGCTATCACGTGCTCGGCGGCCACATCTCGCCGATGGACGGCATCGGACCGGAGGATCTGCGGATCAAAGAGTTGCTCGGCCGCATCTCGGGTGGCGAGGTGAAAGAGATGATCCTTGCGACCAACCCGACCGTCGAAGGCGAAGCGACCGCGATCTACCTCGCCGGCCTGGTCAAGCCGCTCGGTGTGCGCGTCACCCGGATCGCCAGCGGCCTGCCCGTCGGAGGCGACCTCGAATACGCCGACGAAGTAACCCTCGGCCGAGCCCTCGAAGGCCGCCGCGAAGTCTGAATTTCCCCGGAACCGAGCGGGTTCGAGCGGCGTCTTCAGTAGCGTGGAGGGCGTGACGGATCAACCGGTGACGCACGAGGTCCTGGACTCCACGCGCCTGGACGGGCTGTATCGAATGCATGCGACTCGGGCGAAACGCACCGCGTTCCTGCTGACCGGCGATGCCGAAGCCGCCGCAGACGTCGTGCACGACGCGTTCGTCCGGTTGGCGGGCCGGTTCGTGGATGTCCGGCATCCCGAGGTCTTCGCCGCATACCTGCGGCGCACGATCGTGAGCCTCGTGCGCACAGGTCATCGGTCCGCAACCAGAGAGCGGCGCCATCTGGAGCGGCACGGCGCGCCTTCGGAAGCGATCGAGGTGGACGTCGCCGGAGGTCTCGCCGTCCGGGATGCCCTGATGAAGCTGACGATGCGGCAGCGCGCCGCCGTGGTGCTCCGCTACTACGAAGACCTGCCGGAAGCCGAGATCGCAGACGCGCTCCGCTGCCGGCCCGGCACCGTGAAGTCGCTGCTGTCGCGTGGGCTCGACGTCCTGCGCGAGGAGCTGAGGTGAGAACGATGGATGTCCGTGACGCGCTGAATACCCTGGCCGAGACGGTGCCGCCCGAGTCCGAGCTTCCCGAACGCACCCGAAAAGGCGCCCGGCGCCGCCGCGCGCTCAACGCATCCGTGACGTTGTTGATGATCGTCGCGATGGGAGCCGGCGGATGGGTGGGCGTCCGGGCGCTTCGGCCGGAACAGACCCGCATCCCCCCCGCGGAACGCACACCAGAGGGCGTAACCAAGCTCGAATGGTTTGGTCACACCGCGCCCTTCGCCCAAACGGACGACAGTCTCTGGCTGGCGATAAGCCCGCGACTGTATCGCCTCGCTGATGACGGAACCGTCAAGGGGGAGTGGCGATTCGGGAACGACCCGCTCTCACCGAACCCTCCGCCGTACGCGACCATTGCCGGCACCGCAGCGTCGTCGGATCGTTTCGTTTTCGTCGCCTACCGAACCAACAGCTTGCCGGATGGGCGCGATCCATGCGTCGCGCAGCCGTTCGTGGCCGGATCGGCGAAGGGCTGCGGCCGCGTCGCGGTCATCCGGAATGGAACCGCAGAGGAGCGCACTGTGCTCGACGAGCCTCCAACCGGCATCGTGATGGGCGACGAATGGGCCTGGGTGTCCGGAGTCTCAACGCTGTATCGCGTTACCGACGGCGACGACATCCTCCACGCACCGGTGCCGCTGCCACCCGGCCTGCGAGCGGTCAAGTTGCTCCGCGATGCAACGCACCTGTGGGTTCTGACCGAAGGACCGGAGTCTGCGAACGTCCTGCTGAAACTCGATGCGCGAACGGGCGCCGAGGTGGCGCGGACGGAGGTCCCCGGGTCCGTCGTCGGCGTCGGCGCGGGCGCGGTGTGGGGGGCAGGTCTGGAACGTGAGGGTGCCCGCACGATCTCGACCGTCTTTCGCATCGATACGGAAACGCTTCGGATCACAGGGCCGACGCGGGTGATCACGACGTTCCTGGCCGGCGACGAGCCTGCATTCACGCAGCTCGGGCCGATTCTCGCGGACGGATCCGACGTTTGGGTGGGATCCCATGACGGCATCGTGTATCGAATCGATGCCGATTCCGGCCGGACCCTCGGCAGCATTCGAACGAAGTTTGCTCCTGCAACAATGATTCGCCGCGGAGGCTTCCTCTGGTCGGCGCACCTGGACGGCCATATCGTTCGGACACCGCTGGACCCGCCTGTGACGACGTTTGCGCCACCGGAGGACGCGCCGGACTACGTCGAACCGAGCCCCGGACCGGGACCGTCCAGACCTGCGGGCTTCACGCGTGTTGACCTGCTCGGCGATGACCGGACGATCGTGGTTCATTTCTTCCACGGCTTATGCGACCACTTGGACCACGTCGCGATTTCATACGAGGCCACCCGCGTCGTCGTGCGTCCGATGATCGCCGACGACCCCCGGCCTCCCGGAACTGCGTGCCCGGGCGCCGGAGTGGTCCAGCGTTCGGTCGTGCGTCTGCGCGAACCGCTCGGCGATCGAACGATCGTCAACGCCGACTAGCGCTCAATCGGGTCGCGTTTGCCGCGAACGCCGACCACTCCCGCGGCGATGAGCACCCCTGCGATCGCGAGGGCGACCTGGTTCGAGTCGGCGCGATAGTTCAAGAATGGGATTCGCAGGCCCTTGTCGAAGATCGCTCCGACCCCGGCGGCCATGACGGCGCCGACGAGTAATGCCAGGCGCACAAGGATGTGCACGATAGCCATGACGCGACCGCGCATCTCGTCGGTGGTCAGCAACTGCGCTTGCGTCATGCCGATGATGATCGCCAGCGCGAACGTCAGGCCGAACACGGCGGCCATGAGGTAGGCGATCCACAGCACGGGCAGCAGCGCCATCGTGATCAGCACGCCGCCCATGGCGACCAGCGCGCCGCGAAGCACCCACATCGCGCCGCGCTGGGTGTGAAACTGCGAGCCGACGAAGCCGAGCACCATGCCGCCGCCGAAGATCCCCATCAGATACCCGAACGCGACGTCGTTGCCGCCGAGGGTCTCTTTCACGTACGAGATGCCCTTCGCGAACAGCACGCCACCGCCGAGCAACCCCAGGCTCACCGCGAACGACAAACCGATCAGGATCGGCTTCGCGCGCACGTAGCGGATTCCGCTTCGCAGCATCGCACCGAAGCGTTCGGCCACCTCCCCTTCGCGGTGCTCGCGAGCCGGCAGGACGACGCGCATGATGAACCACGCGGACAGCAGGAACGTGAACGCGTCGAAGACGAAGGCGAGCCCCCAGGGATGCTCGTGCCAGCGATGCTCGGTGGGGATCGAGCGCGGAAAGTGCAGCGCGATCGCGGCCATCGCGCCGTAGACCGGTCCCGACAGCGGAATCCCCGCGAACGACGAGCCCATCACGAGCGCGTTGGCAGGCTCGAGCCGGTCGGGCGGCACCAGGTTCGGCACGCTCGCGTCGCGCGCCGGCAGGAAGACCAAGCTGAAACATTCGTGCACGAACGCGAACACGTATAGGGCGACCAGGTTCGGAACGAAGGGCGTCGCAAGTATGACCACGAACCGCGCGAGATCCGACCCGATCATGATCCGCTTGCGGTCGAACCGGTCGGCGACGACGCCGCCGATCGGCGTTGCGAACAGCGTCGGCACCAACCGCAGCACCAGCACGCCCGTGATCGCGAATGCGTTGCCGCCCGAAAGCTGATCGGCGGCGGCGATGAACGCGAGCGTGCCGACCCAATCCCCGAGCGCCGACACCGCCTGACCCCAGAACAACATCCGGAAGTTGCGGTTGGCGAGCACGGCCTTGAAGCCGTCGAACGACAGACCGCTCGGCTCCGCTTCGCCCGGCGTCGGCGTACCGGCCGCCGTCGTTTCGGGCGGGGGCGGGATTTTCCGGGCGTCGGACTCCATTCGGATTCCACTCGGCGGCGTACGCGACGAGCCTTCAACGACTGTAGCAGCCACCCGCGCCGGTAGGATGCACGCCGGATGAGCCGAATCGCGTGGATCGCGGCCGCGTACGCGGCGGGAACGATCCCGTCGCCGTATCTGGTCGCGCTGATCGGCGGCCGCCCGGATGTGATCGCCGAGATGCGACGCGGGGAGTCGCCCGGCGACGCTCACTTCTTGGTCGTGAAGAAGATGTCCCGCCAACTCGGAATCGCCGCGATCGTGCTCGACATCATCAAAGGCTTCGTGCCGGCGTTGATCGCGCGCACCTCTGGCCAAGACGCGGCCACACTCGCATGGGTCGGGCTCGCCGGCGTCGCCGGGCACTGCTACCCACCCTACTTTCGCCGCTCGGGCGGACGCGGCTTGACGACGGCTGCCGGCGTGTCGCTTGCGATCATTCCGAAGGCGATGATCGGATCCGGCATCATCGCGCTGACGGGAACGCTGACGCGCCGGGGCGGGTTCGGAACCAGCATCGGCTTCGGTCTGCTCACCGGGTTCGCCGCGATCTTCGGCTACGACGGCGCCCTGATCGTCATGGCCGGCGCCATCACTGCGCTGATCGCCCTCCGCAGGCTGGAAGGCGCGGGCGAGGACCGTCGGGCCGGCATCCCGGTGCGTCGCATCGTGCTGAGCCGGTTGCTGTTCGATCTGCCGCGCGGCAAGCACGATCTATAGATCGTGTTCGCGCCCGGTCGGCGAGCCTGATACAACCAACGCGATGAGCTTGATCGTCCAGAAGTTCGGCGGCACCTCAGTCGGCAGCGCCGAACGCATCAAGATCGTCGCCGAGCGTGTCTGCGCGACCCGGCGCGAAGGCCACGACGTGGTCGTGGTCGTATCGGCGATGGGCGACACCACCGACGAATTGGTCTCGCTCGCCAGGCAAGTGTCGCGTCGTCCCCCGCCCCGCGAGATGGACATGCTCTTGACGGCCGGCGAACGGATCTCGATGGCCCTTCTGGCGATGGCCATCGAAGAGCAGGGACTCGACGCGGCCTCGTTCACCGGCTCGCAGGCGGGCATCATCACCGACACAGACCACGGTCGCGCGAAGATCGTGGATGTGAAGGCCGACCGGATCCGCGAGGCGATCGCGGCCGGCAAGATCGCGATCGTCGCGGGGTTCCAGGGCGTCTCGACCGCGCTGGACGTCACCACGCTCGGCCGCGGCGGCTCCGATACGACCGCGGTCGCGATGGCCGCCGCGCTCAAGGCCTACGCATGCGAGATCTACACCGACGTCGACGGCGTCTACACCGCCGATCCGCGCATCGTCCCGAACGCGCGGCTTCTGCACGTGGTCTCATACGAAGAGATGCTCGAGATGGCCGCGACCGGCGCGCGCGTCCTGACGCTGCGGTCCGTCGAGTTCGCGCGCAATCACAACGTTCCGCTGCTGGTGCGCTCATCCTTTTCGTATGCGTCCGGCACGTGGATCAAGGAGGAAGACGAGCGCATGGAGCAAGCGATCATCTCCGGCGTGACGCACGACACGTCCGAAGGCAAGATCACGATCCAGCATGTGCCCGACGTGCCGGGCATCGCCGCGAAGGTCTTCCGCACGCTCGCGCAAGAGGGACTCAATGTCGACATGATCGTTCAGAACGTGTCCTCCGCCGGCCTGACCGACATCTCGTTCACGATTTCGCGCGACGACGGAGAGCGCGCCGTCGAGATCATCACCCGGCTCATCCCCGAGGTGAAGGCCGAAGGCGTGACCTACGACGATGGGATCGCGAAGTTGTCGCTGATCGGCGCGGGCATGAAGACACATCCGGGCGTGGCGGCAGACATGTTCTCGGCGCTGGCCGACGCGGGGGTCAACATCGAGATGATCTCCACCTCCTCGATCCGGATCTCGTGCGTGATCCGCGAAGCGGACGTGACCACGGCGGTGCGCGTCGTCCACGACACGTTCGGGCTGTCGGAAGAGTCCGTCATCCGGGAAACGCACCCGCGCTAAGGCCGGGCTCCTGTAGCCTGACGACATCATGAACCCGGTCAACGTCGCCGTCGTGGGAGCCACCGGAGCGGTCGGCTCCGAGGTTCTCCGCATCCTCGAAGAGCGCGCTTTCCCGCTCGCGTCGCTCCGGCCGACCGCCACCGCCCGCAGCGCCGGACGGCGCCTGCGCTTCGCCGGCGACGAAAT
>Ga0214471_10004902_pt1 | contig 10321 bp, 14 predicted proteins | sample RVTome_5_FD_207665 | JGI IMG/M metagenome (GOLD analysis project Ga0214471, IMG submission 207665) | Soil microbial communities from uranium-contaminated site in the Upper Colorado River Basin, Wyoming, United States - RVT142D155 | ecosystem: Environmental > Terrestrial > Soil > Contaminated >... | reverse complement strand
CCTGGGACTGGCGTGATCGCTGGCGGCGCAGTCCGAGCAGTGCTCTCGGCCGCCGGGGTTCGGGATGTGTTGACCAAGTCGCTCGGCAGCGCGAATGTCCTAAATGTCGCCGAGGCTACCCTCAAAGGTCTCCGGGAACTGAGGCGGGCCAAAGAAGTGGCAGCATTCTTAGGCAAGGACGTCAAGACCGTCACCCCGTTCTGGTTGCGAGGCAAGGATGGCGAAAGCAAGCATTAAGCTCACCTTGATCAAAAGCCCGATCGGATACGAGCTGCGCCAGAAGCGGACGGTCCGCGCCTTGGGGCTTCGCAAGATCCGCCAAACGGTGGAAGTGGCGGATTCACCGGCTATTCGAGGCATGATCGCTAAGATTCCGCACCTGTTGAAGGTGGAAGAAGCATGAAGCTGCATGAGCTGCAGGCCCGTCCGCGATCCCGCCGGCGCATTAAGCGGGTGGGCCGCGGCATTTCCGCCGGTCAGGGCAAGACCGCCGGGAGAGGGACCAAGGGTCAGGGAGCCCGGGCCGGGGAAGGGGGCCATCTTTATCGGCAGGGGGGCAACTTGCCGTTCTACCGTCGGCTTCCCTTCAAGCGCGGCTTCACCAACCTACAGCGAGTCGAGTGGCATGAAGTCAATCTCAACCGGCTTGGCAGCTTCGCGGCCGGAGCGGAGATCACCCCGGCCTTGTTGGCCGCGGCCGGCCTCATCCGGGACACCCTCCGACCGGTCGTCATTCTGGGACGCGGCAAGCTGAAAGTGGCTCTGACCATTCGGGCCCATCGAGTCACCTCGACCGCCCGGGCCGAGATCGAGCGGGCAGGCGGCCGGGTCGAACTCATGGAATCGTCATGACTCCCAACAATCTGGCCGCTCATACCTGCGTCACCGGCCAGGGTCGCTCAACCCGATGAGACGATTGCGGTTCTTGTGGATCTCGCCGGACATCCGCAACCGGCTCTTGATCTCCCTCGGTCTGCTCGCCATTTACCGGCTGGCGGCTCACGTTCCCGTTCCCGATGTAAACCGGTTGGCGATTGCCCAAATGTTTTCGCAGGCAGGCGGCGGCCAGACTCTATTTGGGCTGCTGGATCTGCTATCCGGCGGGACTGTTTCGAACTTCTCGGTGCTGGCGATGGGGGTGTATCCCTACATCACCGGCCAGATCATCCTGCAAATTCTGGTCCCGATCATCCCACCGCTGCAGGCCCGCATGGAGGAGGATCCGCGGGAGGGCCGCAAGTGGATGGAGAAGTGGACCTACTACCTGGCGATCCCGATGGCCGCCCTCCAGGCGATTGGACAAATCCGGCTGTTCCAGCAGTTTGCCGGGCAAAATATCCTGAACTTCAATTTAGGCTTTAACTTGCCGACCCTGACCATCATTTCGACCATGACCGCCGGGACGATGTTCGCGATCTGGTTGGGTGAGCTGATCTCGGAACATGGGATCCGAAACCAGGGCTTGTCGTTGATCATCTTCGCCGGGATTGTCTCCCGCATCCCGTCGAATCTGGGGCAGCTGCTGCAGAACCAGCAGCAGCGATTTCCAATTCTAGGTTTCTTCGTCTTTATCACGGTGCTCACCATTTTCGTGATCGTGTTTGTGCAGGAGGGTAGGCGGCACGTGCCGGTGATGTACCCGGGGCGCCGAGTGGGAAACCGGATGTCGATGCCGGTGAAGGGCACCCTGCCGCTCATGGTCAACATGGCCGGTATGATTCCCCTGATCTTCGCCCAATCGATCCTGACCTTCCCGGCGGTGCTGGCCCAGTTCTTCGTTGCTTCAAGCTCTGAATTCGTGGCTCGGGTAGGGGAGTGGCTGCAGACCAATTTTGGGGGGTTGAACAGCACTTATTGGATCCTGTACTTCTTCATGGTGGTGGGCTTTACCTTCTTCTACACAGATGTCCTCTTCCAACAGCAGAACTACGGTGAGAACCTGAAGCGGTCAGGAGCTCAAGTCCCCGGAGTCACGAAGGGGGCCGCGACCCAACGCTACCTGACCCGGGTCATGCGTCGAATCACCCTTCCCGGAGCCCTCTTCCTGGGGGTGGTTGCCATCATGCCCTTCCTGGTCGGAGTGATTTACCCACTTGGAGGCCAACAGTCGGGGCTGCAGTTGGTCACCTCCGCAGGCTTGCTCATTGTTGTCGGAGTGATTCGAGACACGTATCGAAACATCGAGGCCGAGTTGAAACTGCGGGGCTACGACTCGGCCTTGCTGGTCCGCTAGGTCAATGTCTTACGTCGTACTATTGGGGGTACCTGGGGCCGGGAAAGGAACCCAGGCCAAGCGGCTGAGCGCGGCCCTTGGGCTACCGCACGTGTCCAGTGGGGATTTGTTTCGCGAGCAAATGCAGAATGGCACCAACCTCGGCATCGAAGCGCAGCGCTATATCGATCGTGGCGAGTTGGTTCCAGACCAGGTGACGATCGGCATGGTGCGCGACCGGTTAGAACGGTCCGACGCGAGGGCGGGGGCCGTCCTGGATGGGTTTCCCCGCACCATCCCCCAGGCCGATGCCTTTGAAATCATCGCCAGGGAAATGGGTGCGTCGGTTGGCCCGGCTCTCCACATCCGGGTCCCGATCGAACGATTGGTCGATCGGATGGTTGGACGGCGAGTGTGTCGGAAATCGGGCCATGTGTATCACCTGGTTTACAACCCGCCGAAAAAGCCGGAGATCTGTGACATCGATGGATCGGAATTGTTTCAGCGCGAAGACGACCTACCGGAGACAGTCCGCAAGCGGGTACAGGTGTACGAGAGCCTTACTGCACCCCTGGTTGAGTTCTACCGCGCCCGGGGAGTGCTGGAAGTCGTCGACGGCGACCGGCCGATGGCCGCGGTCACGGCGGAGATTCTGTCGATCATCGGACAGGAGGCTGGGCGTTGAACTTGCGCCGGGGGGTTGTGTTGAAGAGTCCGGCTGAACTCGAATTGATGCGGGAAGCCGGTAGGGTGAACGCGCTGGCCCTGGCCGCCGCGGTCGGAGTTGTAGCTCCGGGTGTGACGACCCGCGAGATCGACGAAGTGGCGGCCGGAGTACTGCGGGCTCACGGGGCGACCGCGGCCTTCCTGGGAGTCCCTGGAGTTTTCCCCTACCCTGCCACAACGACGGTCTCGGTGAATGATGAGCTGGTCCACGCCATCCCTGGCAAGCGCCGTCTGCGTGGAGGTGACATCGTCAGCATCGATTGCGGATCGATCGTGGACGGGTATGTCGGGGACTCGGCGCTCACGGTCGGGGTGGGGGAGGTCTCCGAGCAGGCTCGCCGGCTCTTGGACGTCACCTGCGAGGCCCTGTTCCTCGGGATCGATCAGATGTGGGAGGGCAACCGTACCGGCGACGTCTCTGCCGCGATTCAGACCCACGTGGAGGCCAACGGATTCAATGTAGTCCGCGAATACACCGGTCATGGGGTGGGTCGACAGATGCATGAGGACCCCCAGGTCCCGAACTACGGCACTCGCGGGAAAGGAATCTTGCTGAAGGCAGGCATGACGATCGCACTGGAGCCGATGGTCCAGGCCGGATCTGCGGAGACCCGGGTACTGCCCGACGGTTGGGCGGTTGCCTCGGCCGACGGCCGGCTGACGGCTCACTTCGAGCACACGGTAGCGGTCACCCCCGAGGGACCCCGGATCCTCACCGGGTTAGATGATTCGTTGAATGGAATTGGGTATAATCAATATTTTGCTGGCCAGCCGGCAACCGCGAGAGGATAGAAGCTGTGAAGGTTTCTGCATCGGTGCGCAGGCGCTGCCCCAAGTGCAAGATTGTGCGGCGCCGGGGAACAGTGTACGTAATATGCGACAACCCGCGGCACAAGCAGAGGCAGGGTTAGCTTATGGCCCGAATTGAAGGGATTGACCTCCCACGGGATAAGCGGGTGGAAATCGGCCTGACCTACATTCACGGAATCGGCCGCACTACCTCTTTGAAAACGCTGGCTGCGACCAGTATTGACCCGAACACGCGGGTCCGCGATCTCACTGAGGCCGAAATCGGTTCGCTGCGCGATCACATTGCTCAGAACTTCAAAGTGGAAGGGAACCTGCGCCGGGAAGTACAGATGAACATCAAACGGCTGGTGGACATCGGCGCGTATCGCGGGCAACGCCATCGGCGGTCGCTACCGGTGCGGGGCCAGCGTACCCGTACCAACGCCCGAACTCGCAAGGGTCCTAAGAAGACGGTCGCCGGCAAGGGCCGGCGCCGCGGCACGAAGAAGAAGTAACAGGAGACTAGGATGGCCCGCAGAGAAGCCAAACCAGGCAAGGTGAGACGAACCCTTTCGCACGGGAGGGCTTACGTTCACGCCACATTCAACAACACGATCATCACCATCACCGATCCACAGGGTAACGCGGTGGTTTGGGGCAGCGCCGGATCACGCGGGTTCAAGGGCTCGCGCAAGAGTACCCCGTTTGCGGCCAGAACCGCGGCGGAGGTCACGATCCGGTCGGCCAGAGACCTGGGTCTCCAGGAAGTGGACATTTTCGTCAACGGTCCCGGACCAGGGCGGGAATCGGCGATCCGGGCGATCCAATCGTCCGGAGTGAGGGTTCGTTCGATCAGCGATGTCACCCCCATCCCTCACAACGGGTGTCGACCCCCGAAGAAGCGGAGAGTCTGAGCCGATCCTTTCGGGCGATCGGAACTCAGCGAACAGGCGAGCGGAAAGGAATCATGGCGAAATATACCGGTTCTGTGTGCAAACTGTGTCGGCGCGAGGGCGAGAAGCTCTTCCTCAAAGGACAACGCTGTTACACGCCTAAGTGTGCGTTCGAGCGGCGGGAATACCCACCGGGAGACCATGGCCGTCAGGCCCAATGGCGGCGGCGCCGGGTTTCGGAGTATTGGCGCCAGCTGCGGGAAAAGCAGAAGACCCGCCGAGTCTACAACGTGACCGAGCGCCAGTTCCGCCGCTACTATGCGGAGGCGCTCCAGACCCGGGGAATGACCGGGGTGAACCTGCTGGGGATGCTCGAACGCCGATTGGACAACGTGGTGTACCGACTGAACTTCGCCGAGAGTCGGGCCCAGGGGCGGCTGCTGGTCACCCACGGACACTTCTCGGTGAACGGACGTCGGACCGACATTCCGTCCATGCTGATCAAGCCGGGAGACGTGATCGAAGTCAGGGAGGGCTCGCGCAAGCGTACCTACTTCCAAAACCTACTTCAATCCGCAGAGAGCCGGGCCGCCCCGAAATGGCTGCAGCGGGACTCGACCAGTCTGAGCGCCCGAGTAATTCAGAATCCGGAACGGGGAGACATCGACGCCAACCTGAATGAGCAGCTCATCGTGGAGTTCTACTCCAGGTAAGGGCCGCCGCCTGCGGATCATACCAGCCTAATTCCAATGACAAACCACGCCAATTGCACAGTGAGACTTGGGTCTCGGGGAGGGGGGCAGTGCCACTCAGCATGAACATGGTGATGCCGAAAATCGAGCGCGACGCAATCGCTCGAAACTACGGCCGATTCATTATCAGCCCGCTGGAGAGCGGGTACGGGATCACGCTTGGGAACGCCCTGCGGCGGGTCTTGCTTTCCTCGCTGGAGGGGGCCGCGGTCACTTCGGTCCGGTTCTCCGACGTTCAACACGAGTTTTCCGAGGTCCCCGGGGTTCGGGAAGACGTGGTTCAAGCCATGTTGAACTTCAAGCAGCTGCGGCTCGTGTTGCACGAAGGGGAGACTGCCCGACTCCGCCTCGAAGTACGCGGAGAGGGGGTTGTGACGGCGGCCGACGTCATCGCCCCGGCCGAGGTCGAGATCGTCAATCCCGAGCTCTACCTCTTCACTGTTGACGACGCGAAGGCCAATCTGGAAATCGAGCTGAATGTTGAGCGCGGCCGAGGCTATTCGCCCTCCGACGAGCGGGCCAGGCTGCCCATCGGAGAGCTGCCGACCGACGCGATATTTGGTCCGGTCCGCAAGGTGAACTTCGAGGTGGGCCAGGCCAGGGTGGCCCAGGACACCAGCTTCGATCGGCTGACGATGGAGATCTGGACCGATGGGACCCTCCGACCCGAGCAGGCTCTCAGCCGCAGCGCCACCATCCTGATCGCGCACTTGCGCGACCTGGCCGGCGTGACTGAAGAGAGCTTGATCGCGGCCGCCACCCGCGAAGAAGAACCCAAGATGGCTAGCGAGGTCTATGAGATCCCGATCGAGAACTTGGATCTCTCGGTCCGGGTGTTCAACTCTTTGAAGCGGACGGGGATCACCAGCGTGGGCGAAGTGCTGGACATGCTCGAGAAGGGGCAGGACGCCATGCTCTCGATCCGAAATTTTGGGGAGAAGAGCCTGGATGAATTGAAAGAGCGCCTGCGGGAGAAGGGATATCTCAGCGACGAGACGCCGGCAGAGTTTGAACCGGAAACGGCGGTGGCCGAGGGATGAGGCATCGAGTAGGGGGTCGCAGACTCAATCGGTCCACCGGGAATCGAACCGCGCTGAGGCGCAACCTGATCACCGAGCTATTTCGTCGCGAACGAATCCGGACGACCAAGGCCAAGGCCGCCGCGATTCGCGGGGATTCGGAGAGATTGATCACGCTCGCCAAGCGGGCCGGGCAGGAGAAGCAGGTCCACGCCCGCCGACTGGCGGCTGCCCGCCTCAACGACCCCCAGGTGGTCAAGAAGCTATTCGACGACCTTGCTCCCAGGTTTCAGGATCGACCGGGCGGATACACCCGGATGTTGAAACTGGGCCCCCGCACCAGTGACGGGGCCGAGATGGTGCTTTTAGAGCTGGTGGAAGAATAGCGGCTGGGGACTCGAGCCGATACCGCTCTTTACAAATCAATTGTCGCCTACGATGGCACCGCCTTCCTGGGTTTCCAGCGTCAGCGGGAAGGCACCCGCACCGTTCAGATTGTGCTGGAGCAGGCGCTCCGCAAACTAGGATGGCAAGCCGGATCGCTTCGTGCGGCGGGACGCACCGACGCTGGTGTGCATGCGCTCGGCCAGGTGATCGACTATGAATTGGCTTGGGGTCGCGGGCCGGATCGACTGACGGATGCCATCAATTCGCAGCTGCCCCCCGATCTGGCCGTGCGCTCGACCGAGCTGGCGCCGAGCGGTTTTCATCCGCGGTTCTCGGCACTGCGGCGCCGGTACTCCTACCGATTGCTCTTGAGCGGGCGGGCAGACCCGCTGGTGGAACGGTTCGCGTGGCGGGTCTGGCCCCAACCGGATCTCGAACGGCTTGCGGCAGCCAGTCGATTGTTTGTCGGGGAGCATGATTTTGGAAGTTTCGGCCGTCCGACGTGGCCCGGCGGGAACACAGTCCGCAGGCTCTGGACCGCGGAGTGGAGCCGGGAGGGCGACCAGCTCTGCCTGCGGGTTGAGGCGGACTCATTTCTCAATCGAATGGTCCGGCGGATGGTCGGCGCGATCGTGGGGGTCGGTCGAGGGCTTGCCGAGCCGGAAGAGATCGAGGGTAGGATCCGGAACCCAGGCCAGGTCTGGCCAGGCCGGCCGGCCCCGGCCCGTGGACTTTGCCTTGAAGAAGTGACGTACCCGGTGTAGCGAGGCAGCTTTGCAGAAAACATTTCATCCGAAACGAAGCGAGCTTCAGCAGGATTGGCTGCTGGTGGACGCGGCCGGAGAGAATTTGGGCCGGCTCGCTACCCAGGTGGCTCGGCGGTTGCTCGGAAAAGACAAGCCGACCTTCACGCCTGGGGCCGAGGTCGGGGATCATGTGGTGGTGATCAACGCCTCCAAGATTCAAGTGTCGGGGAAGCGGCTCGACCAGAAGTTTTACTATCGGGTCAGCGGTTACCCGAGCGGGATTAAGAAGGTCTCGCTGCGTGATCAGCTGGCGCACACTCCGGAGCGGGCCATCCGGGCGGCCGTTTGGGGAATGCTTCCGCACAATCGATACGGCCGCAAGCTGATCGGCAAGCTCAAGATCTATCGCGGCGCCGACCACCCGCATGCGGCACAACAGCCGGTTGAGGTTGTACTTACGAATAAGAAGGCTGCCCAATGATGACAGATCGATACTACGAAGGGATTGGACGGAGAAAGAACAGCACAGCTCGGGTCCGGATCGTTTCCGGGAGTGGGGCGATCGTGATCAACGAAAAACCTGGAGCGGAGTACTTTCCGCGGCTTGGAGACCTGGATCGGGTGCTGGCTCCGCTGCGGGCGGTGCAGTTTGAAGGGAAGCTGGACATCTCGGCCGCAGTCTCGGGCGGCGGAGTATCCGGTCAGACGACCGCCGTCCAGCACGGAGTGGCGCGAGCATTGGTCAAAATGGATGCTACCCTGCGTCCGATCTTGCGCCAGGCCGGCATGCTGACTCGAGATGCGCGGGTTAAGGAACGCAAGAAGCCCGGCCTCAAGCGGGCACGCAAGGCTCCGACCTATACCAAGCGCTGAGCTTCGGGCATCGGTCGGCTCCGGAAAGATGGCCCCAACCAAGGCCGAGGCGGAACGATCGCCTCGGCCTTGGTCATTTTGAGGAGGTTGGCTTGACTGAGCAGAGTTTAACGGTAGTCGGTCTCGGACCGGGCAACCCACGGATGATCACCCGAGAGGCCTGGAACGCCCTGGAAACTGCCGGCACGGTCTACCTGCGGACCGCAACTCACCCCGCGGTCGCCGGCCTGCCTCCAGACGTTGAGCTGGTTTCCTTCGACGATACCTACGAGCGCTACTCGGACTTCAGCGACGTATACCGGGCCATCGTCGAACGGCTGAGCAGGCTGTCGCCCGGTGCAGTGTACGCGGTGCCCGGCGACCCCAGCGTCGGGGAAGCGACGGTCCAAGGGCTGCGCCAGGCCGGATTCAAACTGCGGGTGATCCCTGGGATCAGTTTCATGGAACCGAGCCTGGCCGCCCTCGGCCTGGATGCGCTCAACGGGCTGGTGATCGTCGACGCGATCGGCTTGGCAGCCGGGCATCATCCACCGTTCCCCCCGGACCTGGGGGCACTGCTGTGCCAACTCCACTCCCCGTTCCTAGCCGGCGAACTCAAGCTGTCGCTGATGAATCAGTATCCGGAGGAGCATCCGGTCGCCCTGATCCACCGGGCAAGCCTGGCCGATGAACGGGTCGAGTGGGTCAAGCTCTATGAAATTGATCGAAGCGACTCGATTGGGGATCTCACCAGCTTGTACGTTCCGGCCCTGCCGCTCGACTCCTCCTTCGAGACGCTGCAGAATACCGTGGCCCGGCTGCGGGCACCCGACGGTTGCCCCTGGGATCGGGAGCAAACCCATCAGTCGCTCCGCAAGCACCTGCTGGAAGAAGCCTACGAGGCGCTGGCTGCCCTGGACGAAGATGACCTTGGCGGCCTCAAGGAAGAGCTCGGAGACTTGCTGCTCCAAATCGTGCTCCAGGTTCAAATCGCCACGGAACAATCCAACTTCAGGATGGCGGACGTGGTGGCTGGGATTCAAGACAAGCTAATCCGGCGTCACCCGCATGTCTTCGGCGACCTGCAGGTAAGCGGGGTCGAGCAAGTCTTAAGAAATTGGGAGCACTTCAAGGAGCAAGAGACCGGAACCGGTCCGCTGGCGGGCGTCCCACGTTCGTTCCCGGCCCTGGCCCAGGCTGCCGAACTGCAGGGCAGGGCTAGCCGGCTCGGCTTCGACTGGCCCAGTGCAGCCGGGGTCCGGGTGAAAGTCCAGGAAGAGCTGGATGAGATCGACGCAGCCGCCGACCCGCAGGCCCAGGCCCGGGAAATCGGAGACCTGCTCTTTACGGTTGTCAACTACGCTCGCTGGTTAGACGCGGATCCGGAGTCCGAGCTGCGCCAAGCCAATCAGCGATTCCGGTCTCGATTTGACCGGATGACCGCGCTCTCCCGCGAACAGGGCTCCCTGCTCGAAGACTTGCCGCCGGAGGAGATGAACCGGCTGTGGGAGGCGGTCAAGAGGGAATTGGATTGATCGGATTTGGGCTCAAGGGACTCTCCCGGCTGGCACTGGTCGGGGGCCTGACTGTTCTGGCTTGCTCCAGAGCAGACCTGCCGTTTAACCCTTCCCAAACCCTAGCCCCTCCGCCTGCCACTATTGCACCATCTCAGATTCCCAGCCTGCTCCCTTCGTCTGTCCCAGGGTTAGTCACCGAGCAGCCGCCAGAACCGACCCCGTCTCCAAGCCCCTCGGCTACGGCCACCGCGATCCCGACCGCCACTCCGGCAACAGATATTGGCTACACCACTGCGGCCGCCCAGGTCGGCTACCGGATTCCGCTGACCCTGCGCCAGGTCACTCCCGATTCGGCAACCTTGTTCCTTGAGTTGGAGATTCCTGCCGCCGGTTTCGTGCTGTATCGGCCGATCGCGACCGCGGCTGCC
>Ga0214471_10004901_pt1 | contig 10322 bp, 7 predicted proteins | sample RVTome_5_FD_207665 | JGI IMG/M metagenome (GOLD analysis project Ga0214471, IMG submission 207665) | Soil microbial communities from uranium-contaminated site in the Upper Colorado River Basin, Wyoming, United States - RVT142D155 | ecosystem: Environmental > Terrestrial > Soil > Contaminated >... | reverse complement strand
CGGCGTAGACAAACTGCATCACCTGGTGCTGGTGGGCGGTTCGACCCGGATGCCGGCTGTCCAGGACCTGGTCAAGGGCCTCACGGGCAAGGATCCCCACAAGGGGGTCAACCCCGACGAAGTGGTGGCGGCCGGAGCCGCGATTCAGGCTGGCGTCCTCAAGGGTGACGTCAAGGACATCCTCTTGCTCGATGTCACCCCGCTGACGCTGGGAATCGAGACCAAGGGCTCGGTTATGACACGAATGATCGAACGAAACACGACCATCCCCACACGGAGGACCGAGACCTTCACGACGGCTGAAGACAATCAGCCGGAAGTAGAGATTCACGTCCTCCAGGGCGAGCGAACCATGGCGTCGGACAACAAGAGTCTTGGGAAGTTCCGCCTCACCGGCATTCCACCGGCCCCAATGGGTCTGCCCCAGATCCAGGTCACATTCGACATTGACGCCAACGGCATTGTCAATGTCTCGGCCAAGGACATGGCGACCGGCAAGGAACAGGCGATGACCATCACTGGTGGCACCGCTCTGGCCAAGGACGACATCGACAATATGGTCAAGGACGCCGAGGCATACGCCGAGGAAGACCGTCGCCGCCGTGAGCAGGTAGAGACCCGCAACCAGGCCGATCAACTGGTCCATCAGACCGAGAAAGTCCTGACCGAGCAGGGCGACAAGCTGGCCGACGACGAGAAGGCAAAGATCGATTCCGCCCTGGGCGAGTTGAAGACCCTCATCGATGACAGTTCGGCGGATGCAGCCAGCCTCCGGGCCAAGATCGACTCGCTGGTGACGGTGAGCCAGGGCGCTTTCAGCCGGATGTACCAGGAGTCGAGCCAGCAACAGTCTGCGGCCGGTGGTGCCGCCAGCGGTGGCTCCGACGACGACGTAGTCGAGGCTGAGATCGTTGACGAGGGTGGTCAGGCGTGACCACCCTCGATGAGTGGTGGGTGGTGGGTGGTGCGTGGTGAGTAAGGAAGACAGCAGACACCCGACCCCCCACGACAGCCACACTCACGACGACGGCTTGCCAACTCTTGAAATTGTCGAAGGCGAACTGGTCGAAGACGAACCGGCGGTCGAGGCTCTCACCGCCGAGGCCCTCGGCCTCGACCTTCCCGACGACCCGGCCGAAGCGCTGCCAATCGTGCTGAAGGCGCTGGCCGAGACCCGGATGGATGCAGACAGGTATCTCGATGATCTCCGCCGGGTCGCGGCCGATTTCGAGAACTACCGCAAACGGACCCAACGCGAGATGGCGGCCATGGTGGAACGAGCCTCAGAGCGGGTGGTTCGAGAGCTGCTGCCGGTTCTCGACAGTTTCGAGGCGGCGCTCGCGGTCGAACCCAAGACCGAGACCGAGGAAAAGCTGCTGGTGGGTATTCGCAACACCTACGACTTGCTTCTCGACGTCCTCGTCAAAGAAGGCCTGGAGCCAGTCGAGACCTGGGATGCGCCATTCGACCCGACGGTCCATGAGGCCGTTGTCACCGCCGGCGAAGGAACGGGAACGCTCAGAGTCACCCAGGACTTGCGGCGCGGATACAAGCTGCACGGCAGGGTGCTTCGGGCCGCCCTGGTGGCCGTCACCCCGGAGCAGGCCGGTACTGATGAAAAGGCCAAGTGAACTGGCCAAATGGATAACGGGGCCTATGAACAGAGACTGGCCAGATGAATAGGGATTGGGTCGACAAGGACTTTTACCAGGTACTGGGCGTCGGGAAGGAAGCCGCGGCCGACGCGATCAAACGCGCCTATCGCAAGCTCGCCCAGAAATACCACCCCGATGCCAACGCCGGCGACCCGGCCGCCGAGGAGCGCTTCAAGCAGGTCTCTGAAGCGTATGCGGTCCTCTCCGATGGCGAGCAGCGGAAGGAATACGACGAACTCCGCCGCCTGGTCGAGTCGGGCGCGTATCGAGGCTTCGACAACGGACCGGGGAATCCTTTCGGCTCCGGACAACGGGTCCGGATGGAGGACCTCTTTGGCGGAGGCATGGGAGACATTTTTTCCGGTTTCGGTGGCGGCGGGCGACGCCGCGGCGGTCCTCAGCGAGGCGCCGACGTGTCAGCCGAGCTGACCCAGTCTTTCAACGACGCCGTCAACGGCGTCACCACCACGATCTCGATCAGAGGCGAAGCGCCCTGTTCTCGCTGTAGTGGGGCCGGGGCCGAGCCCGGCACCAGCGTTGATGTCTGCCCGACCTGCGGTGGGACGGGAGTAGTGGCCCAGAACCAGGGTGTCTTCTCGTTCAGCCAGACCTGCCCCCAGTGCGGCGGAAGCGGTCGCATCATCCCGACGCCCTGCACGCAATGCCGGGGCAAAGGAACCGAGGTCAGGACCCGCAACATCAAGGTCAGGATTCCGCCCGGTGTGCAGGACGGTGCCACCATTCGCATCCCCGGCAAGGGAAACCCCGGCCGCAACGGCGGCCCTCCGGGTGACCTCCTGCTCAAGGTGCATGTCACTGCTCACCCGGTGTTCGACCGGCGCGGTAACGACCTCCATGTGACGGTCCCGATCAGCTTCACCGAGGCAACCCTCGGCACAACCGTCGAAGTGCCGACCCTGGATGGGTCGGTGAGCATCAAGATCCCGACGGGAACACCCAACGGCAAAGTGTTTCGCGTCAAAGGCCGCGGCGTCAAGCCCGAGAAGGGGCCAGCCGGCGATCTCTATGCCCGAGCCGAAGTCGTGGTGCCTCGCAAGGTATCGCGGGAGGAAAAGAAACTCCTCGAGCAACTCGCCGAGATGGAGACCGAGGATCCCCGGGCCCATTTCAAGGTCCCGCAATGATCGGACCACGATGAGCGACCGCAAAACAGCTGCTGTATTTGTGATCTCGGTGGCGGCCGAACTTGCCGGCATGCACCCTCAAACCCTGCGCATTTACGAGAGAAAAGGGTTGATCGATCCATACCGGACACCTGGTGGGACGAGGCGGTACAGCCAGGAAGACATCGAGCGCCTGACCCTCATTCAGGACCTGACGAGTCAGGGCCTCAACCTGGAAGGGGTCAAGCAGGTGTTGGACCTGCAGACGGAGGTACAACGGCTGCGATCCGACGTGGCCGAGCTGCGCAACGCCGTAGAAGAAACCCGAGTGGCTGCCGAACGACGGGCCCTCGAGATCCATCAGTCATACCGACGGGAGATCGTTGTGCGGTCCCAACTGCTGCCGGAGGTCCGGCGCAAACCGCGACCCGACCGCTGACGAGGTCCGATAACGCGATCATGGAAACGGACCGGACTGACCCGATATTGAACCATCGCCCTAATCTCAGGCCGTGACCGCCAATCTCCAGTCGTACCTTCCGAGGTTGATTCGCTACTGGGATCAGGATGCGCCGGGTCAATTGCACCGCGTTATCGACGGGTCAATGGTTTTCGTCGACGTTTCCGGTTTCACCAAAATGTCCGAACGATTGGCGCGTCATGGGAACGTAGGAGCAGAGGAAGTGACCGAGGTGATCGACAACACCTTCGGACAACTCCTTCCCGAGGCATATGCCTTTGGCGCCAACCTTCTCAAGTTCGGCGGGGACGCTCTGCTGCTCCTCTTTACCGGCGACACGCACGCTTTAAGGGCGGTGGCGGCCGCTCACGCCATGCGTGCCAAGCTGCGCCAGATCGGCGTCTTCTCTACGACGGCTGGAAAAGTCTCACTACGGATGTCGGTCGGCATTCATACAGGACCGTTCGACTTCTTCCTGGTAGGAGGCTCCCACCGTGAACTGATAGTCGCCGGGCCGAGTGCCACCCGGACCGTCATGATGGAGTCGGCGGCTGGTCCTGGTCAGATCCTGCTGAGCCCGGGAACAGCCGCAGCAATCCCAATCGCGTGCATCGGAAGAGAAGTAGGACCGGGATTTCTCCTGAGCGGGCGTCCGTTCGAGATCAAACGCCAGGAGATCGAGGTCGCTACAGCTGGGCCCGCATCCTTGACACCCTTCATTCCGGCAGGACTGCGGGAGACTCTGGTATCGGGCCATGTTGAGCCCGAGCACCGCCCCGCGGCCGTTGCCTTCATCCACTACGGAGAATTTGACCGGTTCCTGGCCGAGCGCGGCTCTGCCACGGCTGACGCCCTCGACCATCTCGTTCGCATTGTTCAGGATTCCGTGGACAGCCGGGGTGTGACCTTTATGGCGACGGACGTCTCGAGTGATGGGGGCAAGATCATTCTGACGGCCGGCGTACCAGGAACGACGGGCAACGACGAGGAGCAAATGCTGCTGGCGTTGCGCGAGATCGTAAACACTGCCAAGCCGGACTTCTCGCTCCATATTGGTCTCAATTGGGGCCATGTCTTCTCCGGGGAGGTAGGACCGTCCTATCGCCGCACCTACACAATCATGGGCGACGCCGTCAATCTGGCGGCCCGGCTGATGGCCAAGGCGCCGGCCGGAGAGATATACACCACGGCAGGCGTTTTGGACAGCTCTCGAACCACGTTCAAGTTCACAGCCCCAGAGCCCTTCTATGTCAAAGGAAAGAAGCTTCCGATCCAGGCATTCTCGGTCGGAGAGCCGGAGGGGAGTAGGGCCCAGGCGGGCGGAGGCCATCTGGCCCTGATCGGGCGGGACCAGGAGTTAAAGCAGATGCTCGGCGCCTGGGAATCAGCGGCGCGGGGGGTCGGACAAGTCGTTGAGGTATCCGCCGACGCGGGGATGGGTAAAACCCGCCTGCTCGAGGAGTTCCTGATCACGGCGGATCAACCGAGGGTGATCAAGGCCGAGTGCCGTCTCTATCAAGCCGCCACCCCCTATTTCCCTTTCCGAGCCCTACTCCGAGGCGCCTGGGGGATGGAAGACCCCGACCCCGAGGTAAGCGAGGCACAGCTAAGGCACCTGGTACAGCTTCACGCTCCCGAGCTGGCCCCGTGGGTGGCTCTGATTGGCCGGCCGCTAGGGCTCGACCTCGCCGAGTCCCCCGAAGTCGCGGAACTGGAAGACCAGTTTCGTCCGATCCGCACGATGGTCGCAGTGGGAGCTCTCCTGGAGGCGACGGTTGATACCCCGACACTCTTTGTCGTCGAGGACACCCACTGGATGGACGAGGCATCCCGCGAGCTCTTGGCCGGTCTCCAATCGGGATTGACGCGCTTTCCCTGGTTGATCGTGCTCACTCGCCGACCCGGCGAGGATGGATTCCTTGCCCCCGATTCCGGTGCCTTGACGCGGATACAGCTCCAGCCGCTCGGGATCGACGAAGCAAAGGCCCTGATTGAAAACGCCACCGAAGGTTCCCCCCTCCTCTCCCAGCAGGTCGAAACCCTGGCTCGCCGGGCGGAAGGCAGCCCACTCTTCCTGATCGAGCTCCTCCAGGCGCTTCGCCGCGGCGGAGACGTCGACGCCCTGCCCCACTCGGTGGAAGGCTTGATCGGGGCAAGGATCGACACCCTCCCGCCCGCAGATCGCAATGTGCTCCGCCGGATAGCTGTTCTTGGAACCGGATTCCGCTCCGAGCACACCGCGGCCGTCCTGCCCCGCGAGCTCCAGTGGCAAGGGAAAGCGAGGCGGCGTTTGGGAGATTTTCTCGTCGTGGACCAGTCGGGTTGGGTTCAATTCCGTCACGCATTGATTCGCGATGCCGCCTACCAAGGCCTGCCGTACCGGACCCGGTTGGACTTGCACGCCACCGTCGGGGACTCCATCAAGAAAGCAGCCGGAGACGATCCTGATGCTCAAGCTGAGCTGCTTTCGCTCCATTACTCCGCCGCACGGAGATGGCCGGAGGCGTGGAGGTACTCCGTGGTGGCGGGAGATAACGCCAAGAGTGTCTACGCCAATCTGGAGGCCGCCACCTTCTACCGAAGGGCTTTAGCCGCCGCCCGGTTCAACAAAGAGCTCGAGGCAACCCTCAAGTCCCGTGTGGCCGAATCGCTCGGGGATGTGCTTGAGCAGAGCGGACTGTTCCAGGAGTCGGTGGAGGCATACCGCTTGGCGACTCGGCTGGTGGGCACTGACCCGCTTCGCCAGGCAGAGCTGCTTCTGAAGCGGGCGAGAGCTAGGGCTCGCATGGGTGCCTACCGAACCGCGTTCCGAGAGCTCGCGATTGGCTGTCGGATCGTAACCGCGGAGGGATCGGATCAAGCCTGGCGCACGCGAGCGCGGCTTACAGCCCTAAACGCGCAGCTGCGTCAATTTCAGCAGCATCCGCGGAAGGCTCTGACCCTTGCCCGACAGGCCAGGGCCGAGGCAGAGGAATCGGGCGAGCCGGAGGCCCTGGCCCGGTCCTATCAGGTCCTTGACGCTGCGTACAACATGCTGGGCCAGCCCTCACAGGCCGTTTTCGCACCGAAAGCGCTGGAGATCTACGAAAGTATCGGCCATCTTCCCGGAGTAGCGATTGTCACCAACAATCTGGGTGGCCAGGCTTACTTCGAGGGCAGGTGGGATGCAGCTGTTGAGTACTATGCCCGAGCGCAAGACGCCTTTCGGCGAGCCGGGAATGAGCTGGAAGTAGCCACCTCTGGCGCCAATATCGGTGAGGTGCAGGTCAGTCAAGGGAAGTTCCATGAGGCGGAGGAAGTCCTCACGGAGGCGATCCGGATCTCCCGTGCTCACAAGGCTCTCGACGCGGCCATCTTCGCCGAGATCCAACTGGCCCGCTTGAAACTCTCGCGTGGCGATGAGGACGCCATGGACGCTCTGACCCGGATTCGCAACGAAGCAATTGCGGTAGGACACACCCAGTCCGCGGTCGAGGCATCCATCTATATCGGATTGGGCCTGGTAAGAGCGGAAGATCCGGAAGCTGCCCTGGAACTGTTGTCTGAGGCCGAGGGGGTCTCGGGCGGCGAAGCCGAACTCTATGGATCCTCCGTGGCCAGAGTGAAAGCCTTGGCCTTGGCGAAGTTAGGTCGTTTGCAGGATGCGGGGGACGTCGCGATGAAGGGACTTGCCCGAGCGCGGGAGCAGGGCTTGATGTATGAAGAGGCTCTGCTTCTTCGGACGATGGCCGAGATCGCTAGCGAAGGTGATCGAAAAGAATTGCTGGAGGAGGCAGAACGCCTCCTCCAGCAATTGGGTGTAGACCGGGCTCTCTGAGATCCGTTACTTGAACAGCGGGTCGCCCTCCCCATAGACGTCCCATGTGATAGTCCAGATGGAGTTCCCCTGGTAGTCGGCACTAGCCGAGACGACACACCATGAGTCGTTATTTGTGTTCGGGTCCGGAAGGGTCGGCTCCGTCACGGTGCCGTCGCAATCGGGGACCAGGCGGAACCCCGCCACCCCATCGCCATCCGGGTCGTATTGCAGAACCAGGGCGCTGGGATCGCTCGCTTCCTTCGTGAAGGTGATCGTGCCTGTGTACTGGCTGTTTGGATCGCCTCCGGTCGGGATGAAGGTGACAACGTCGTCCTGGATATCGAAGATGACTCTCTTGCCATCATCGCAAGTGCCGCCGTCGATGCGGGTAAAGCTGGCCGTGGTTCCGTTATCCGTTATCGAAACCTCGACATCGCAGTCGATCGGAATGCCGGGGCTGTAGCAGAGATGGATTAGGTTCAGCTTGTTGCCGTTGGGGATGACGAGGCCCGTGTCTGAGGTGACCGGCCCGCCGTTGCCGTCATAGTCGTACCAGTTGCTGCCGCTTCCCTTGACCAGAACGTCGTAGACCTCTCCACCCGAGATACTGAAATCGAATGAGGTGCGCGTCGCACCGCTTATGGTGACGGTCACGCCGGGCTGGGGGGAAAAGCTCCCGTCCTTTATGGGATCCAATAAGGTGAAACTGGACGTGCCAGCCGAGGCGACGGTTCCACAATCGTAATTACCCCCAACGAATGTGGGTGTTATTGCCTGGGCCGGCACGGTTAAGACCAGTAGTGCCAGACCAACCGCCAGCGCGAGTAAGCGCCATCGCGAACGAACCTCAATGCCCATCTCGTTGCCTCCCTAGTTGTACGCCCCCAAGTTCGAACCAGACACTAGTCATCCCGCCAAGGCTGTGTGGCGGTTGTTTGGGGTGGGTCCCCGGGACTGTCCTGGCAGCTACCGCCGTCGGACGCTCAATCTGCCTTAGCCGGCGCATATCATCGGACCAATGACCGCGAACCCCTACTCAGGTCCTGTCCGGATCCTTGACATCAATGGATTTCTCCTCGCCATGGGCATAGCCGACCTGGAGGCAGACCCAGACAACGACACCTGGGGAGGAACCCTCGAAGTCATGGCCGGGACCGGCGTAGCTGGCAAGGCATTGGTGGTGGATCTGGAGGCTGACGGGAAGAAAGGAAGAGCCCAGCTCCTTCCGGTCGACAATCAGGGTGAGGCCGCCCACTCCCGGGTCGTCGGATTGGGGCAGTCGCCCCTCCTCCAGTCACCTTCCTAGAGCCGCCGATATCTCGCTTACCGCCCGAACCACCTCTTCGTGCGTGTTGAAGAGAGCCGAAAAGCCGAACCGTGCCACATCGGGATTTCGGAAATCACCAGTTACGCCGGCGGCGGCGAGGGATTCGATGAGCTTGTCCGCTCGTGGGAGGCGAATGGAGACCTGGCTGCCTCTCAGGTCGGAGTCGCGGGGCGTGATTATCTCGAGAAGAGACCCGAGCTCCCTATCCAACAGCTCGATGAAGAACCCTGTCAGAGATTGGGAGGCAGCGCGCAGGTCCGCTAGATCCAGGTCAGCGAATACTTCCAAGGCCGCATCCAGCGCGACCAACGAGAGGATATGGGGCGTCCCCACTCGCATCCGCCCGACACCGTCATCAGGAAGGAATTCCGGTGAGAAATCGAAAGGCCTCCGGTGCCCGAACCATCCGGCGATCGGATTTCTGACTTCGGCGACGAGATCGGGACGTACATACATGTAGGCCGGTGCTCCGGGCCCTCCGTTCAGGTATTTGTAGCCGCACCCCACTGCCAGGTCGACATCGTTGGATGCCAGATCGATCGGCATTGCCCCAGCCGTGTGCGACAAATCCCAGACTGCCACCCCACCCGCCTCGTGCACTCTCTGAGTGATCGAACCGAGGTCGTGAAGTCGGCCCGAACGAAAGTCGACCTGGGTCACCGACACCACTCCGACCGACGAGTCGATCGCGTTCTCGATCGACTCGGGTTCGACTACCACCAGCCTCCGTCCCCGACTGTGGGCGATTCCGGCCAGCGCATAGAGATTGGTCGGGAAGTTGCCAGAGTCGGTGAGAAGGTCTCCGGGTCGAAGATCGCACGCAGCCTGTACTGCCTTAAACAGGTTGACCGTTGTCGAGTCACACGCCACGACCGATCCGGGCGCGGCGCCCAGGATTGGTTCCAATCGGGATCCGACCCGCTCGGGGAGACCCACCCATCCATCGCGGCCATCGGTGCCAAACCAGCCTGAGATCAGGTGCGTGCTCCATTCGCGCACCGCGGCCCCGACGTTGTCGGCCAGACCGCGCAGCGGGGGCCCCAGGGGGTTGCCGTCCAGGTATATGAGCCCGGCCGGCAACTCGAAGAGCGACCGGCGGCTGACCATCGACCAGCGCCGATCGAGCTCGAGAGCCTCCTCTAGGTTTGACATTCGGCCACGGTATCGCCTGTTAGCCCGGGCGGTTCTCACTGGAGCGGTCCAATCGGCAGGGGCTACGCTCCCGATTGAGGGAAGGCGCCGGGGGAGGCCCCATGGAACTGAGCGAACGTCTGGAGATGCTGTCGTCCACCAAGCGGTGGGGCATTGCTCGATGAACATCCTTTACTCGCTGCAACACCTCGGGTTCTCAATCCCTCCCCAAGCCGATGCCGGCTGGATCGGCGAAGCAGGGCCTGGGCCCTCATACCTGGATCCAGGTTCGGGTGGCCCTGAGAACGATTTCACCAACCGCAACACGACGTTCATGACGTGGAACTTGCTCCATCTGGCGCGGTTGATGAGAGATGCAGGAGGCTTTACCGCTCACGACAACCAGCGATCCCTGTGGGATGCTGGAGCCCGATTCGACTTTCCCCATCCGGAGCATCGATGAACCCTGTCAATGGTGGATTGCTCCTCCTTAGGATCGTCGTCGGCCTGACGATCATCGCGCACGGTGTGAATCACGCCCGCACCCTGGATGGAACCGCACACTGGTTTGCGAAGGTTGGCTTCAAAGCTGCACCGATGCAGGCTCGGATGTCGGTGGTAACCGAGCTGGGCGCCGGCCTCCTATTGGCCGTCGGCCTCCTCACGCCCCTGGCGGCCGCCGCGATCGTCGCCACGATGACTGTCGCCGCCGGTGCGATCCATCGCTTCAACGGCTTCTTCGTCTTTCGCAAGGGCGAGGGCGTCGAGTACGTCAATGTCGTGGCGTGGGTTGCCTTCGTGATCGCCTGGACCGGAGGTGGTCGGT
>Ga0214471_10004900_pt1 | contig 10322 bp, 8 predicted proteins | sample RVTome_5_FD_207665 | JGI IMG/M metagenome (GOLD analysis project Ga0214471, IMG submission 207665) | Soil microbial communities from uranium-contaminated site in the Upper Colorado River Basin, Wyoming, United States - RVT142D155 | ecosystem: Environmental > Terrestrial > Soil > Contaminated >... | reverse complement strand
CACCGGTAGGGCTTCATCGCGACGAGCGCGATCACCACCGGTAGGGCGCAGCCCGCGATGGCCGCCATGTGCACCACGCGGGCGCCCGCCATGTAGGCGAGCGCGAGCGTCAGGATGATGAGGGCCAGGCTGTTGCCCAGGTCCGGCTGCAGCAGGGTGAGCGCGGCCATGCCGCCCGCCACCAGGAGGATCGGGAGCAGGCCGTCCGTGAACCGCGCGATGACCTCCTGCCGCCGGGTGAGGAACGAGGCGAGGTAGAGCACGAGCGAGAACTTGGCCAGCTCCACCGGCTGGAAGGAGACCGGGCCCACGTGGAACCAGCGCCGCGTGCCGTTGATGGACTGGCCGAACGGCGGCACCAGCACCAGGACGAGCAGGGCGAAGGAGACGACGAGCAGCGGGATCACGAGCCGCTCGAGCCAGCGGTAGTCGAGCAGCATCCCGGCCCAGAGGCAGCCGAGCCCGAGCGCCGCCCAGAAGAGCTGCTTCTTCAGGAAGAAGAACGGATCGTGGAAGCGGTCCGCGGCCACGATCGCGCTCGCCGAGTAGACCATCACCACGCCCACGCACACGAGGGTCACCACCACCCCGAAGAGCGGCAGGTCGGGCGTGAGCTTGCGGGGCATCAGCCGAGCAGCGCCCGCACCACGGACTTGAAGACGTCGCCGCGGTGCTCGAAGTTGCGGAACATGTCGAACGAGGCGCAGGCGGGCGAGAGCAGCACCACGTCGCCCACCCGGGCCGCCTCGCGCGCCCGGCGGACCGCGTCGTCCATGGACTCCGCGTCCTCCGCCGGGATCCCCGCCGGCTCGAGCGCGGCGCGGATCCGGACGCGGTCCTGGCCGATGAGGATCGCGCGGCGCACCCGCCCGCGGGCCGCCTCGGCGAGCGGGCCGAAGTCCTGGCCCTTGCCCTTGCCGCCCGCGATCAGGATCACCGGCTCGCTGAAGCTCTCGAGTGCCTTGATCGTCGAGTCCACGTTGGTGCCCTTGGAGTCGTTGTAGTAGACGACCCCCCGGTCGTCGTGCACCCGCTCGATGCGGTGGGCCACCCCGCGGAAGGCCGCGATGCCGCGCCGGATCGCGGACGGCGACATGCCGGTCCAGAGCGCGCACGCGGTGGCCGCGAGCACGTTCTCCACGTTGTGCTGGCCGCGCAGCGTGATCTCCGTGACCGGGCAGATGCGCTCGGTGGTGCCGTTGAGCTTGGCCACGATCCAGCCGTCGTAGATGAACACGCCGTGGGTGTGGGTCAGGGTGGTGAGCCGGCTGAACCAGATCACGCGCCCGCGCGCCCGGCTCCCGAGCCCGGCGGTGACCGGGTCGTCCGCGTTCAGCACCACGCAGTCGGTCGGGGTCTGGTTCGCGAAGATCCGCGCCTTGGCCTCCACGTAGCGCTCGAACGTCCCGTGCCGGTCCAGGTGGTCCGGGGTGATGTTCAGGACCGCGCCGACCCGCGGGCGGAACCGCGCGACCGCGTCGAGCTGAAAGCTCGACACCTCCGCGATGACGATCCCGTCGCCCGGGAACTCGAGCGCGTGCTCGGCCAGGGGCGTCCCGATATTGCCGCCCACCAGCACCGGGCGCACCTGGGTGCGCAGGAGCTCGCCGATCAGGGTGGTGGTGGTGGTCTTGCCGTTGGTGCCGGTGATGGCGATGACGTCGGCCTCCATCACCCGCCACGCCAGCTCGAGCTCGCCGATGATGGGCACCTCGCGGGCGCGCACCGCCACGAGCGCGGGCAGCTCGAGCGGCACCCCGGGGCTCACGACTACCAAATCCGCCCCCGCGAACGCGGCGTCGGGGTGGCCGCCCGCCCAGAGCGTGCAGCCTAGGCGCTCGAGCCCGCGCGCCTCCTCGGGCAGCGCCTCGAGGGGGCTCGAGTCGGAGGCGAGCACGCGGCCCCCGAGGCGGCGGATCAGCCGGGCCGCCGCCACCCCGCTCTTGGCCAGCCCCACCACCGAGACGGTCTTGCCCGCGAGCGACTGCCGGTACGTCGCCCCCCGCTCGCCGTTACCGCTCACGAAGATCCCGGTGGGATAGGAAACGTCCCGTCGCAATGTGATGATGGCCATCGCATGTCACCCTAGCGGAGCTTGAGTGTGGTGAGCGCCAGGAGCGCCAGCATGAAGGACACGATCCAGAACCGGACGATGATCTTGGGCTCCGCCCACCCCTTGATCTCGTAGTGATGGTGCAGCGGCGCCATCTTGAAGACCCGCTTGCCGGTCAGCTTGAACGAGCCCACCTGGATGATGACCGACGCCGCCTCCACCACGTAGATGCCGCCGATGAGGGGAAGCAGGAGCTCCGACTTGGTGAGCACCGCGAGCGTCCCGATGGCCCCGCCGAGGGCCAGCGAGCCCACGTCGCCCATGAACACCTGCGCCGGATAGCTGTTGAACCAGAGGAAGCCGAGCGCCGCGCCCACCAGCGCCCCGCAGAAGATCGTGAGCTCGCCGGTGCCCTTGACGTTGAGGATGCGCAGGTACTCGGCGGCCCGGAAGTTGCCGGTGAGGTACGCGATCACCGCGAAGGCCCCGCCCGCGGTCACGATCGGGCCGATGGCGAGGCCGTCGAGCCCGTCGGTCAGGTTCACCGCGTTGGAGGCCCCCACGATCACCAGGATCGCGAACGGGATCCACATCCAGCCGAACGTGATGAGCCAGCCCTTGAAGAAGGGGATCACGACGCTGGTGGTGAAGCCCTCGGCCGGCCACCAGTAGAGAAACCCCATCAGGGCGCCCACCAGCACGATCTGGGCGCCGAACTTCTCCTTCGCCGAGATGCCCTTGCGCGTCTTGAGCTTCTTCCAGTCGTCCTTCAGGCCGATCAGGCCCAGGCCCACGGTGGCCAGCATCAGCACCCAGATGTAGCGGTTGCGCAGGTTGGCCCACAGCAGGGTCGAGACCAGGATCGCCACCAGGATCCCGATGCCGCCCATGGTGGGCGTGCCCGCCTTGGTCTTCTGGTGCCGCTCCGGGGTATCCTCGCGGACCGAGCTCCCGCCGTGCTGCATCTCGCGCAGCCGGTTGATGAGCCACGGCCCCAGCAGGAAGGAGATCACCAGGGCGGTGACCGTGGCCATCGCGGTCCGGAAGGTGATGTACCGGAACACGTTGAACGCGGTGTGGTACTTGGCGAGGGGCACCAGGAGCTCGTAGAGCACTAGTCAATCACTCCTCCGAAGCGCGCCACGAGCGCGTCCACCACGCGCTCCATGCGCATGCCCCGGGAGCCCTTGACGAGTACCGCGTCGCCGGGGGCGAGCCGCTTGAGCAGCAGTGCCACCGTGTCCTCGAACGTGGTCACGTGGTGGCTCTCCGCGAGCCCGGCCTGGCGCGCCGCCTCCACCGCGGTCTGCGCCCACCGTCCCATGCCGACGAACTCGGCCGCCCCCGACGCGGCCACCGCGCGGCCCATGTCGCGATGCGCGGACTCGCTGATCTCCCCCAGCTCGAGCATGTCGCCCATCACCACCACCCGCCGCCGCGCGTCGGTGGCCGCGCCCAGCGTGACCAGCGCGGCGCTCACCGAGGTCGGGTTGGCATTGTAGGTGTCGTCGAGGAGGCGCAGCGCTCCCGCGCGCCGCCAGACGCAGCGGCCCTTGGCCGGACGCGCCGCCTCGAGGCCGCGGGCGATCTGCTCGAGGGAGAGCCCCAGGGCCAGGCCGATTCCGGCCGCGGCCAGCGCGTTGACCACATTGTGCCGGCCCGCGAACTGCAGGCGCACCGGCCGCTTGGCGGTGCCGGCGGCCAGGGTGAAGCGCAGCCCGTCGCCGTCGTCCTCGGCCGGCCCCGCCGCGAAGACGTCGGCGCCGGGGCGCGTGCCGAAGTAGAGCACCCGCGCCCGGCTCAGCGTGTGCATGGCGAGCACCCGCGGGTCGTCGGCGTTGAGCACCACCGCGCCGTCGGGCGGGATCGCGCGCACCAGCGCGCTCTTCTCGGCGGCCACCCCGTCGAGGGAGCCGAAGAACTCGGTGTGGGCGCTCGACACCACCGTGACCGCGCCCACCGTGGGCCGGCTGATCGCGGCGAGCGAGGCGATCTCGCCCGGCGTGTTCGCCCCCAGCTCCAGGGCGAGCGCCTTGTGCTCCGGCCCCAGGCGCAGCAGGGTCAACGGCAAGCCCCATTGATTGTTGAAGCTGCCCTCCGGCTTGAGCACCGGGCCGAGCGCTCCCAGGACCGCGGCCATCATCTCCTTGGTCGTGGTCTTGCCGTTACTGCCCGTCACCGCCGCCACCGGCACCGAGAAGCGCCCTCGGTGGTAGGCGGCGAGCCGCCCGAGGGCGCGCGTGGTGTCGTCCACCAGGATGGTGGGCACCGAGGGCGGCAGGTCGTCCGGCAGGTTGTGGACGACCAGACACGCCGCGCCACGCGCGGCGGCGTCGCGCAGGAAGGCGTGACCGTCGCGGTTCGGCCCCCGGATGGCGAAGAAGGCCTCCCCGACGCCCAGGTGGCGGCTGTCGATGCCGACACCGGTGACCGGCACGCCGAGGTCGCCCGCCACGAGGGCGCCCTGGGTTCCGCGCACCACGTCCTCGATGCTCAGCGCCGCCACGCCGGCCCTCCCGCTCCCCCGCGCGCCCGCAGCGCGGCCCGCGCCACCTCGCGGTCGTCGAAGTCGAGCGACTCGGTGCCGATGACCTGGTAAGTCTCGTGCCCCTTCCCCGCGATCACCACCACGTCGCCCTCGCGCCCCCAGGCGACCGCGGCTTGGATGGCCCGGCCGCGATCGGCCATGGACTCGTACCGGCCCGCGGCCTCGGCCGGGATGCCGGTCTCGATCTCGGCCAGGATCGCCTCGGGCCGCTCGGTGCGCGGGTTGTCGGAGGTCACCCAGGCCCGGTCGCCCAGCCGCGCCGCGATGCCGCCCATGATGGGGCGCTTGCCGCGGTCGCGGTCGCCGCCGCAGCCGAACACCACGCCGAGGCGCCCCCCCGTGCCCACCAGCTTCCGCGCGGTGGTGAGCACCCGCTCCAGCGCGTCGGGGGTGTGGGCGTAGTCCACCACCACCAGAAAAGGCTGGCCGGCTTCCACCCGCTCGAACCGGCCCGGCACCGTCGCCACCCGGGAGAGCGTCTCGCCGATCCGTCGCGGCGCCATGTCGAGAGCCAGTCCGACGCCGACCGCTCCAAGGAGATTCATCACATTGTGCTCGCCGACGAGGGGCGACACGATCTCGATGGGCCCCTTGGGGGTCGCGACCTCCAGCCGGATCCCGTCCATGCCGGATTCCCAGCGGCGTGGGCGCAGGAGGGCCGGCCCGTGCAGGCCGAAGGTGATCGGTCGGACCCGCGAGTCGGCGGCGGCCGCCGCCAGCATGGCCGCGCCCGCCGGATCGTCCGTGTTCACCACCGCGGCGCGGTAGGGCTTGCGGCTCCCCGCCAGCAGGGCGAAGAGCCGGGCCTTGGCGTCGCGGTAGGCCTCGAGCGTCCGGTGGAAATCGAGATGGTCCTGGGTCAGGTTGGTGAAGACCGCCACGTCGAACTCGATCCCGTCCACCCGGGAGAGCGCGAGAGCGTGCGAGGAGACCTCCATCGCGGCGCCGCCCACGCCGACGCGCACCATCCGCGCCAGCAGCGACTGCAGCTCGAGGGCCTCGGGCGTGGTCTGGCCGGCCGTCTCCACCTGCGCGCCGACCCGATACTGGATGGTGCCGATGACGCCGGTCGGCCGCCCGCCCGCGCCCAGCAGGGCCTCCACGAGCAGCGAGGTGGTCGTCTTGCCGTTGGTGCCGGTGATGGCGACCACGGTGAGCCGCCGGGAGGGATGGCCGTGATAGGCATCCGCCAACCGCGCCAGAGCCTCGCGCGAGGACGGTACGATGATGCGGGGGGTCGCGCTGCCCGGCAGCGGGTCGGCGCCCTCCGCGACCACCGCGGCGGCGCCCCGCCCGACCGCGTCGGCGGCGAAGCGCCGGCCGTCCTGCTTGAAGCCGGGGATGGCCACGAAGAGCTCGCCCGCCGCGACCTTACGAGAATCATACGCGACGCCGGTCACGCGGCCGGGCAGGGTGCCCAGCACCGTCTTGTCCGGCAGCGCCTCGAGCAGCGTGGTGGTGGGCACGGCGGTGTCGCTCATGTCCTCACGGCAGCAGGCTCACGGCCACCGCGGCCGGGGCCCGGCCGACCGGGGACGCCAGCTGGAGCCGGCACAGCGCGCCCGCGGCGAGCGGGGCACCGGGCGGCGGCGTCTGGCCGGTCACGACACCGCGGCCCGTGATCTCGAGGCGGACCCGGAAGGGCGCGAGGGCCTCCATCGCCTGCCGGAGCGAGAGGCCGGCGAGCCGCGGCATCACCGCCTGGGCGTCACCCGCCGAGGCGGGCGGCTCCGGGGTCAGACCCACCGGCAGCACCGGAACGCCGGGCGCGGGCGCAGCGGGGCCCCCGGCGCGCGGGGCGGCCGGCGCGGCGGCCACGATCTCGCCGCGCACGATCGGCACCGGGCTGCTGTCGCGCGGGGGCACATTCAGGTAGCGCAGGGCCTCGCGGCCGATCGCGGCGAAGATGGGCGCGGCCGCCTCGCTGCCCCACTTCTCGTTCTTGGGCTCGTCGAGCAGCACGATCATGGTGAACCGCGGGTCGTCGGCGGGCACGAACCCCACGAAGGAGAGCACGCCGGGCGCGCGCGAGTAGCGCTTGGTCGCCGGGTCCATCTTCTGGGCGGTGCCGGTCTTGCCCGCCACGTCGTAGCCGGGGATCGCGGCGTGACGCCCGGTCCCGTTGGCCACCACGTTGACCATCATCTCGGTGAGCGTGCGCGCGGTCTCGGGGCTGATGACCTGGCGCACCGTCTTGGGCTCGAAGGAGCGGAGCTCGCGCCCCTGCGCGTCGAGCACCGCGCGGATGATCTGGGGCTGCATGAGCCGGCCGCCGTTGGCCACCGCGGAGAAGGCGGCCACCATCTGCACCGCGGTCACCGAGATCTCCTGGCCGATGGACATGGTGGCGAGCGAGAGGCCGGACCACTGCGCGGGGGCGCGGAGCTGGCCCCGGCTTTCCCCGGGCAGGCCCAGGTTGGTGGGGGCCCCGAAGCCGAAGCCGATCATGTACTTGTAGTAGCGCTCCTTGCCGAGCTGCATGCCCACCTTGATCGAGCCCACGTTGGAGGAGTTCTGGAGCACCTCGGTGAAGGTGAGCCAGCCGTACTTCTTCCAGTCGTGGATGGTCGAGTTGGCGATCGTGATCGCCCCGTTCTCGCCGAAAACGCGGTCGGTGGGGCGTATCACGCCTTCCTCGAGGGCGGAGGCGGCCATGATCACCTTGAAGGTCGAGCCGGGCTCGAAGGGGTCGGTGACCGCGCGGGCGCGCCGGTCGTCGTCGGTGGCGGTCGCGAAGGCGTTCGGGTTGTAGGTGGGCCGGATCGCCATCGCAAGGATCTCGCCGGTGCGCGGGTCCATCGCCACCGCCATCGCCGACTTGGCCCGGGTGCGCCGCCACGCCGCGTCCACTTCCTTCTCGGCCAGGTACTGGATGGTGGCGTCGATGGTGAGCATGATCCCCTGCCCCGCCACCGACGGCTTGAGCACGATCGGCGCGCCGGTCACCTCGCGGCCGAGGGCGTCGCGCTCGACCACCGCGCGGCCCTCGACGCCGGCCAGGTGGCCGTCCCACATCTGCTCCATGCCCGCGAGCCCCTTGCCCTCCGCGCCCTCGAAGCCGATGAGCTGGGCCGCGAGCTCGCGGTTCGGGTAGAGGCGCAGGCTGTCTTCCACCAGGGTGAGCGAGGGGTCTCGGAGCTCGCGCACCGCGCGCGCCATGTCCGGGGTGAGGCGCCGCCGCACCGGGGCGAACTTCTTCGACACCGTGAGCTTGCGGGCGACGTCGCGGGCCGGCTCGCCCAGGATCGGAGCCAGGCGGGCCGCGAGGCGAACCGCGTCCTCCACCTTCACCGGCGTGACGTAGAGCGTGTCGGCGCGGGAGGAGACCGCGAGGGCCTGGCCGGCGCGGTCGACAATGGGCCCGCGCTTGGGCCGGAGCGGCACCGTCTTGGCGTGCTGGTTCTCGGCGAGCCGGGCGTACTCGTCGTGCTTCCAAACTTGAAGGTACGCCAGGCGGCCGAGGAGTCCGAGGAAGGCGAGGGCCAGGCAGGCCGCGAAGATCAGCGTCCGGGTTCTCAGGCCCTCGATGCGGATCTCGGTCATGCGGTCCCGCTAGCGCACTCCGATGTCGCGAGGCTCCGCGCGCTCGGCCACCACCGACGGCCGGTCGAGCTCGGCCGCGCCGCCCCGGCCGCCCGGGACGAACTCGCGGGCGAGGCGGACCTGATCGCGCGCGGGCGCCACCATGCCGAGCTCGGTCCGGGCCTTGCCCTCGATGCGCGAGAGCGACTTCAGCATGGCCATCTCCACCCGCAGGCGGCGGTTGAGCTCCTCGACCTCGGCGCGGCCGCCGCGAAGCGCGTCCAGCCGGTAGGACAGGCGCACCTGCTGCACGCGCAGCCCCACCACCCCCAGGATCAGCATCACGGCCAGGCCCGCGCCCACCACCGCGGTGGCCATCGACCGGAGCCGGCGCCGATCCTTCTGGTGATGGCGCCGCACCGCCTCCGGCTGCCGGGCGCGGTGCTCGCGCCCCCACGCGGACTGGGGCACGCTCCGGGCGGCCGCCCGGGCGCTCATGCCGCCTCGCGGCGCGCGAGCACGCGGAGCTTGGCGCTGCGGGCGCGCGGGTTCTGGGCGGTCTCCTCGCGGCCCGCGGTGACCGGCGAGGGCTCGAGCTCCACGAAGCCGCGGCCCGCGAGCGAGCGGAACGCGTGCTTCACCACCCGGTCCTCGCCCGAGTGGAAGGAGATGACGCCGAGGCGGCCGCCGTCCTCGAGGAGCGCGGCGGCCTGCGGGAGCGCCTCCGCGAGCGCGCCCGGCTCGTCGTTGACCGCCATCCGCACCGCCTGGAAGGTGCGGGTGGCCACGTGGGTGCGCTTGGACCACGCCGCGCGCGGCACCGCGCGCTTCACCACCGAGACCAGATCGGCGGCGGTCCGCAGCGGGCTGCGGCGGCGCTGCTCCACGAGCACGCGCGCGATGCGCTGGGCGTGCCGCTCCTCGCCGTACTCGGCGAGGAGGCCCGCGATCTCCTCGGCGGGCAGGCGGCCGAGCAGCTCGGCGGCGGTGGCGCCCTCGCTGGGATCGAAGCGCATGTCGAGCGGCTCCTCGCCCTGGAACGAGAAGCCGCGGCCCGAGCCTTCGAGTTGATACGACGAGACTCCGAGGTCGAGCAGCACCGCGGCCGCGCGCTCCACGCCCGCGCCCGTCGCGATCGCGCGGAGGTGGCGGAAGGTGCCGTGCACGAGCACCACGCGCGCGCCGAAGCGATCGAGGCGGCGCGCCGCGCGCGCGAGGGCTTCGGGATCGCGATCGATACCGAGCAGGCGGCTCTCGCCGCCCGCCGTCTCCAGGAGCTGCTCCGCGTGTCCACCCATGCCGATTGTCCCGTCCACCACCCAGCCCCCGCGACGGGGGCGCAAGAGGAATGTCACTTCGTCGAGAAGGACCGGTACGTGTGCGTGTTCGGGTTCGTTCCTGCTGCTACCGGAAGCTTCTCTTTTGAATGCGCTCGGCTCGCCTTCGGCTGCGCCTCGCCCAGCCACTGCCCTGGAGTCGTGCCGTTTTCTGCTGTCGTTCCGTTTGCGCCGCATTTCTAGACGCCCTTGGCGGCCAGACGCTCGCGCAGGTCGTCGAGCGGGCCCGCGTTCTCGCGCTGGTAGTGCGACCAGCGATCCTCGTCCCAGATCTCGAAGTGATCCATCATCCCGATGATCACCACGTTCTTGGCGAGCGCGCCGCGCTCACGATAGTCCTGCAGGATCTGGATGCGGCCGTGCGGATCGAGCACGACGTCGAGGCCCGCGGAGAGATACACGTGCTGGAAGCGGCGGCGATCCGGGTCGAGCTTGGCCAGCCCGTTCACGCGCTCCTCGAGCTCGCGCCACTTGTCCTCGGGGTACACGTCGAGCGAGGTCCCGTTGGGCGCCATCACGAGGCGGTCACTGCTGCCCTCCCGCAGCACGTCCCGGAACTTCGCCGGGATGCTGAGACGCCCCTTCGGGTCGATCGTGTGCCTGAAATGCCCCCGAAACACTGTCCCCCCTGCCGGGGCCCAAGCGCCCCTGGAACCGGCCCTGAATGACACTTTAATGACACTTCATGGGATTTCATCCCACTTCCGGGGACCATCCTAGAAGGGGTCGCTAGGGCTGTCAAGGGAAAACTCCAAGATTTTCAAGGCCATTCAGACCCACCCCGGACCCATGGGTTGGGGGTGGCCGTGCCGGGGCTACAGCAGGTAGAGGAGCTGGCGGCGGGCGCCGGGCCCTAGCGGGC
>Ga0214471_10004899_pt1 | contig 10322 bp, 13 predicted proteins | sample RVTome_5_FD_207665 | JGI IMG/M metagenome (GOLD analysis project Ga0214471, IMG submission 207665) | Soil microbial communities from uranium-contaminated site in the Upper Colorado River Basin, Wyoming, United States - RVT142D155 | ecosystem: Environmental > Terrestrial > Soil > Contaminated >... | reverse complement strand
TGACGCGGGCGGAGCTCACGCGCGAGCGCGAGCTGGTGCTGAAGCTCACCTACGGCGGCGAGCTGCGCGTGGTGCGCTCCTCCGGCGCCGGCATCCGCATCGGGCGCGACAAGGAGAACGACCTCGTGGTGGAGAGCCACTTCGCCTCGCGCTCGCACGCGCGCATCTACCCGCGCGAAGGGCATTTCGTCCTGCAGGACCTGTCCTCCAACGGCACCTACCTGCTCGGCGACGGCACCACCTCCGAGATCCTGCTGCGGCGCGAGGAGGCGGTGCTCACCGAGCGCGGCTGGATCGGCCTCGGCAACAGCGCCGCGCGCCACGGCGACCATGCCCTGCGCTTCCGCGTCGAGGCGGAGAGCGAGTAGCCTGTAGAATCGGGCGCTTTCCCGCTCCCGCCATGTCCGCCGCCGACCTCCTTGCCCGCACCGATCCCGAGCTGTGGGACGCAATCAGCCTTGAGAACCGCCGCCAGGAAGATCACGTCGAGTTGATCGCCTCGGAAAACTACGTCAGCCCGGCGGTGCTCGCCGCGCAGGGCTCGGCGCTCACCAACAAGTACGCCGAGGGCTATCCCGGGAAGCGCTACTACGGCGGCTGCGAGTACGTCGATATGGCCGAGACGCTCGCCATCGCGCGCGCGAAAAAGCTGTTCGGCGCGGACTGGGCGAACGTGCAGCCGCATTCGGGCTCGCAGGCCAACCAGGCGGTGTACTTCGCCGTGCTGCAGCCCGGCGACACCGTGCTCGGCATGTCGCTCGCGCACGGCGGGCACCTGACGCACGGCTCGCCGGTCAACCTCTCCGGCAAGCTCTACCACTTCGTCTCGTACGGACTGAACGCCAGGGAGGAGATCGACTACGACCAGGCCGAGCGCCTGGCGCTCGAGCACCGGCCGAAGCTCATCGTCACGGGCGCCTCGGCCTATTCCTTGCGCATCGACTGGCGGCGCTTTCGTGACATCGCCGACAAGGTCGGGGCGCTCCTCATGGCGGACATCGCGCACCCCGCGGGCCTGGTGGCGGTGGGGCTGTACCCCTCGCCCGTGGGCGTCGCCGACTACGTCACCAGCACCACGCACAAGACGCTGCGCGGGCCGCGCGGCGGCTTCGTCATCGGCAACGGCGAACGCGGCAAGGGCGTAAACAGCGTCGTCTTCCCCGGCCTGCAGGGCGGGCCGCTGATGCACGTTATCGCCGCCAAGGCGGCAGCGTTCGGCGAGGCGCTCAGGCCCGAGTTCAAGACCTACCAGCAGCAGGTGCTCGACAACGCCAAGGCCATGGCGCGGGTGCTCATTTCGCGCGGCGTGCGCATCGTCTCGGGGCGCACCGAGTCGCACATGATGCTGCTCGACCTGCGCTCGAAGCGGGTCACCGGCAAGGCCGCGGAAGACGCGCTCGAGCGCGCGCACATCACGGTGAACAAGAACGCCGTGCCGAACGACCCCGAGAAGCCGATGGTCACCTCGGGAATTCGCATCGGCACGCCGGCGATGACCACGCGCGGCTTTCGCGAGCGCGAGGCGGAAGTTCTCGCCCACCTCGTCGCCGACGTGCTCGACAAGCCCGGCGACGAGTCGCTCTTGAAGCGCGTCGCCGGCGAGGCGAAGGCGCTTTGCGCCGCGCACCCGGTGTACGCCTAGGGACAACCTGTGGACATATGGCAAGCCGAGAAGCTCAGCTTGTTCTTGATCATGGTCGTACCGGGATTCGTATCGCTCAAGGTCTGGGACCTGCTGGTTCCTTCCGAGCGGCGGGATTTCAGCAAGTCGATCGTCGATGCGCTCGCCTACAGCGCGATCAATTTCTCGCTTCTGTTCTGGCTGGTCGGGTACGTCAACACGCCCGATCTCTACCGGGTCTCGCCGATCGGCTACTTGGCCGGTCATTTCTTCCTGCTTTTCGCCTTTCCCGTGTTCTGGCCGATCGCTCTGCTCCGGCTGATGCGGACGTCCTTCATTTCCAGATTCGTGGTCGATCCCGTTCAGAAGCCCTGGGATTTCGTATTCGCCAAGCGGGAACCTGCATGGGTCATCGTTCACCTCAGGAACGGCGGCGTCATCGGGGGAAGATACGGTGCAAAATCATTCGCTTCCTCCTTTCCTGCGCCGGAGCAGATCTTCATCGAGGAGATCTGGGCCTTGGACGAACGGCGCAATTTCGTCCATAGGATCGAGCGCACGAAAGGGGTTATAGTCCTGGGGGGAAGATATACTTGCCATCGAGTTCTTCGAGTGAGGTAGTCATGGCTGCGGAGCAGAACGCCAAGGCGAATGTGGCACACCAGCCCCTGACCAAGGGATATCAGCCCATCTCCAGCGGGCCTGCCACGAGCGCGCCCACGTCGGGCACGGGCGTGGTCGTGCCGACCGCCGTCGTTGTTCCGGTGCGGCCGTCGGGCTCCGGGCAAGCCAAGCCAGGCACCGAAGGGAAGTAGGCGACGCTCGCACCCGAGGGAGCCGTAGGACGATGCGCTGCCCGTTCTGCGGTCACGAAGACACCCAGGTGGTCGACTCGCGCTCGAGCACCGAGGCGAGCGCGATCCGCCGCCGGCGCAAGTGCCCGTCCTGCGACAAGCGCTTCACCACCTACGAGCGCGTCGACCTGAAGATGCCGCGCCTGGTGAAGAAGGACGGCAGTCGGGTGGAGTTCGACCGCGAGAAGCTCTCCGGCAGCATGAAGATCGCGCTCAGGAAGCGCCCGGTGGCCACCGAGGCGCTGGAGGGGGCGGTGGCGCGCATCGAGGAGAAGCTGCGCTCGCTTGGCGAGCGCGAGGTGCCCACCAGCCGCGTCGGCGACATGGTGATGCGCGAGCTCGCCAAGCTCGACAAGATCGCCTACATCCGCTTCGCTTCCGTGTATCGGCAGTTCGAGACACCGGAGGACTTCCGCGAGGCGCTGCAGGAAGTGAAGGTGAAGCGCCCGCGCAAGCGGCGCTAGAATCGCGGCATGAGGATCGTCGGCGATCGCGTGCAGCGCCCCCTGTCGCTCCGGCCGTCGGCCGAGCGGCTGGAGGAGGGTCTGCGCTTCGTCGCCGAGATGGCCGCACTCGGCAACGCGTCCACCTTCATCCCCAAGGGCGTCTACCGGTTCCGCACGCAGGCCGAGGCCGAGGAACAGCGCATCGCGTCGCTTGCGCGGGGCATCGCCGCGCGCTCGGCCGCGGCCCGTGCCGCCGGACGCTGACGGGCGGCGCTACAGCCGCCCGGCCACGCGCGAGGACGTAAAGCGCCTGGTGCGCGCGCTGAACGACGCGGGCGCCGAGTACCTCCTGGTGGGCGGCTACGCGCTCCTCGCGCTCGGCTTCGAGCGGGCCACGGTCGATATCGACGTTCTCCTGCCGCCGGACCGGGCTACCGGCGAGCGCGTGCGCCGCGCGCTGCTCGTGCTGCCCGATCGCAGCGCGGAGTCGCTCGACCCGGCGTGGTTCGAGTCCGGCGACACCATCCGGGTGGCCGATGAAATCGTGGTCGATCTCATGTTCAACGCGGGCGGTGAGTCCTACGAGTCGCTCAAGGCGCACGCCGTGACGCTGGAGCTGGACGGCGTGCCGGTGCGCACGGTGGATCTGGCGGGATTGCTCAAGACCAAGGCGCGCAGCGACCGGCCGAAGGACATCGCCGACCGGCAGTTGCTGGAGCGGGCGCTGCGCGGCGGATGACCTCTTTTTCGGCGTTCGACCACTCGATGATGCGCCGTGCGCTGGCGCTCGCGGAGAAGGGCATGTACACAGCGACGCCCAACCCGCGCGTCGGCTGCGTGCTGACGCAAGGGGAGAGGATCGTCGGCGAAGGTTGGCACGAGAAGACCGGTGGGCCGCACGCGGAGGCGAAGGCGCTGGCCGCCGCCGGTGCAGCGGCGAAAGGCGCGACGGCCTATGTCTCGCTCGAGCCCTGCAAGCACCATGGCAAGACGCCGCCGTGCGCGGATGCCTTGATCAAGGCGGGCGTGGCGCGGGTGGTGGCGGCGATGCGCGATCCGAATCCGCAATCGAAAAAGGGCGGCGATGCGCTCGCTGCGGCGGGCATTCGCTTCGAGTCCGGGCTGCTGGAGGACGAGGCGCGCGAGCTCAACATCGGCTTCGTCTCGCGCATGGCGCGCGGCCGACCTTGGGTGCGCATGAAGATCGCGGCGACGCTGGATGGGCGCACGGCGCTGGCTAGTGGCGTGTCGCAGTGGATCACGGGTGTGGAGGCGCGGAAAGATGGGCATCGCTGGCGCGCGCGCGCCTGTGCGATTCTGACTGGCGCCGGAACGGTGCGCGCCGACGATCCGCGGCTCACGGTGCGAGACGTGCAGACGCCGCGCCAGCCGCTGCGCGTGATCGCCGACAGCCACCTGGAGACGCCGGCGAACGCGCGTATCCTGCAGGGGGAGCGGGTGCTGATCTTCGCGGCGCGCGAGGGCAAGGCGCCGCCGAACGCCGAAGTCGTACACTTGCCCAATGCCCAGGGCAAGGTGGATTTGAAGAAGATGCTCGAAGAACTCGCGCGCCGCGGCGTGAACGAGCTGCACGTGGAAGGCGGCTTCAAGCTGAACGGGTCGCTCGTACGCGAGGGCTGCGTGGACGAGTTCCTGATCTACATGAACCCGAGCCTGCTCGGGGATTCGGCGCAGGGGATGGTCAACCTTGCTGAAGTGACGTCGCTCGATCAGCGCGTGCGGTTGCAGCTGCGCTCGCTCGAGCGAATTGGCGACGACTTGCGCATCATCGCGAGGATCTGATGTTCACCGGGATCGTCCAGGCCGTGGGAAAGATCGTCAGCGTGAAGCCTTTCGTGGTCGAGGCAGGGAAGCTCGCGCTTGCGGATGTGAAGGTGGGCGATTCGGTTTGCGTGCAGGGGGCGTGCCTCACGGTGACGAAGAAGCATGGCCGGCGCCTTTCCTTCGACGTTTCGCAGGAGACGCTCGAGTGCACCACCGGGCTCGACCGGCCGGGGCCGGTGAACCTGGAGAAAGCCATGCGCCTGTCCGAGCGGCTCGGCGGACACCTCGTCAGCGGGCACGTCGATGGCGTGGGGCTGCTCTTGAAGGTGAATGGAAGCGTGTATACGTTTCGCGCGCCCAAGGCGGTGGCGCGCTACGTGGCGCCCAAGGGCTCGCTCTGCATCGACGGCGTGAGCCTGACGGTGAACCGCGTGCGCGGTGCGGAGTTCGAGGTGAATCTGATCCCGCACACGCTGAAGGTGACGACGCTTGCGCGGCTGAAGCCGGGCACCGAGGTCAACATGGAAGCGGACCTGTTGGCGCGTTATGTGGAGGGTTTTTCGAGGGACCTTCAGCCTGGGCGGCGATAGCTGCTCGCGGCCGGGTGCTATGGAAGATAAATGATCGCCTGCACCGGCGTCGGCTTGTAGTCATTGACCGGGTTGTTCATCTGCGGGCAGTTCGAGATGACCGCGAGCACGTCCATCTCGGCGCGCAGATCGACATGATCGCCGGGCTTGGAAATGCTCGGTCCCATGGCCATCGCCCCCTTGGCCGAGACCGGCACGTGCATGAAGAAGTTGACATTGGCGACCATGTCGCGTGGCCCCATGCCGTAGCGGCGCAGCTGGTCGAGAAAATTCTGCCGGCAATTCGGATCGTCCGGCTTGCCGTAGCGCCTGCGATTGAGCGCCGATGAACAGCAGCCACCGATCGTGTCGTGCAGTCCGCAGGTGTCTTCGACCACGCTGAACAGCGGGTTGCAGTTCACCGAGTAGATCACCGTGCCCTTGCCGATGAAAATGCTGCCGTTGATCTTCATCGTGTCGGCGGCGGCATATCGATCCTCGTAGTCGCGGGCGTTGTAGCAAAGAAAGTCAACGGCCTGGCGGCCTTCGAGGTCGATGATGCGCAGCACCTGGCCACGAGTGAGCTCTCGGCTCCAGCCGGCGCGTGCCGGAATGATTTCGGACGAAATCACCATTCCTGGAACCTGTTGCGCAGCGCTCACCATGGTGCGAAGTCTCTCAGGGTATTGGGGCGAAGAAAAGGGTGATTGACCGGCACGTTCAAACCTTCAATACTGGGAGCCGTTCGCGTGGGTCTCCCGGGGTTTCCTACGATGCCGAAGAGCGCGTTACCGACTCGCGACGAAGGCGAGATCGGCCGGCTGCGGAAAGCGAATGCCAAGCTGGGGGAGGAGCTGGCCGCGCGGAACCGGGACCTCACCGAGGCCCTGGATCAGAAGACCGCAATGGCGGAGATCCTCCGGGTCATCAGCAGCTCGCCCAACGATGCGCTGCCGGTTTTCCAGACCATCGTGCAGAGCGCCGTCGCGCTGTGCCGGAGCTTCTTCGCCAATCTGTTCCTCTTCGATGGCGAGCTGCTGCACTTCGTCGCCACTCACAGCACCGGACCCGACATCGAGCAACTGCTCCGCTCCAAGTACCCGATGCGGCCTGACCTGTCCCAGGTATCCGGGAGAGTGCTGCTGAGCAAGTCGGTTGTCCACTTGGAGGACGTGAGTGCCGATCCGGACTACGAACAAAGATTCACTACGGCCATGGGCTGGACATGGCGAATGCTCGGGGTGCCGATGCTGCGCGAGGGTAGACCGCTGGGCGCCATCGTTGTCGGCTGGGCCGAGGCTGGACCGATCGCAAAGGCCCAGGAGGAGTTGCTGAGAACCTTCGCCGACCAGGCTGTGATCGCGCTTGAAAACGTCCGGCTGTTTAACGAGATCCAGGACAAGAGCCGCCAGCTTGACCTCGCCAACACGTACAAGGCGCGCTTTCTTGCCGCCGCGAGCCACGATCTGCGGCAGCCCCTGCATGCCTTGAACCTGTTCGTCGCCCAACTGCAGGGCGAGTCCGATCCGATCGAGCGCAGCCGCCTCATCGCGCAGATCGACGCTACGGTCGGCGCAATCAACGAGCTGTTCAGCGCGCTCCTGGATATGTCCAAGCTCGAGGCCGGCGTGCTCGAGCCGGACCTAATAGAGTTGCCCGTTGTGCAGCTTCTAAAACGCGTGGAAACGACGTTTGCCGAGTCCGCGCGCGAGAAGGGGCTGCGATTGCGCGTGGTGCCGAGCACCGCCTGGATCCGCAGCGATTTCATACTGCTCGAGCGGATCCTGTTCAACCTGGTTTCCAATGCAGTGCGCTACACGGCACGCGGCGGGGTCGTGATCGGGTGCCGCCGCCGCGGCGAATGGCTGCGCCTGGAAGTGTGGGACAGCGGGCCGGGAATCCCTGACGATCAACAGCAGTACATCTTCGGCGAGTTCTATCAGCTCGCCGCGCCCGAGCGTGATCGCCGGAGCGGCCTCGGCCTCGGGCTCGCAATCGTCGAGCGGCTGGGCCGCCTCCTTGAGCACCCCGTCGAGTTGAGCTCGCGGCTCGGCAGGGGGTCGCGCTTTGCAGTGTCCGTCCCGCTGGTCGCGGAGCGCGGTGGACCTGCCGAAGCCCCGGCTTCGTCGGCGATGCCCGCGGATCCGGTACAGGGCAAAGTGATCATGGTGATCGACGACGACGCGCTCGTTGTCGACAGCATGCGCGGTCTCCTTCAAAGCTGGGACTGCATCGTGGCGACCGCAGAGTCCGGCCCGGAGGCGCTCGCTCGGCTCGCGGAGCTTGGGGAAACACCCGACGTGATCGTCTCCGACTATCGCTTGGCCGACGGGAAGAGCGGCATCGAGGCCATCGAGTTGCTGCGCGGTGCACTCGGCGTCGCGATCCCGGCATTCCTGATCAGTGGCGAGACGGTTCCCGAGCGGCTGCGCGACGCCAGCGCGAGCGGTTTTCTCCTGCTGCACAAGCCGGTGCCGCCCATGGCGCTGCGCGCCGTGCTGAACCGATTCCTGAAGGCTCGCGACCTGCCCGTCTAACCGGCGCAGCGCCGCGGATCCACACCCAGCGCGCGCGCCGCGATAACCGCCTCGGTGCGGTTGGTCGCCTTCAGCGCTCTCAAGATTGCCGAGACGTGATTCTTCACCGTCGGCTCGGCGAGGTCGAGCACGCGGCAGATCGCCTTGTTGCTCTTACCTTGCATCAAGAGCGCGAGCACATCGAGCTGCCGCCCGGTGAGGCCGAGATCGGCGCCCGATCCCGTACGTCTGGACGATGCGGGGCCCGTTGCCGATCGATTCGTCGCCGCGTCCTGATGGCCCAGAATCTCGGGCGGAATGTACATGCCGCCGGAAATGACGAGATTGAGCGCACTGAGCATGACTTCGCGCGACGCCGACTTCGGAATGAAGCCAAGCGCGCCTAGATCGAGGGCCCTTGCAACGCTTTCCCGGTCGTGGCGGCCCGAGAGCACGACGATGGAGACGGCGGGATAGCGTTCGCGCAACTCGGCGAGAACCTCGAAACCGTCCCGATCAGGTAATCCCAGGTCCAGAAGGATCAGCTCGAAATCCTGAGTCTTCTCGAGCTGTCGACGCGCCTGGTACCAATCGGACGCCTCGACGACGCTGGCCTCTCCCAACGCTTGCTCGAGAACGCCGCGCAACGCGTCGCGAACCAGCGCGTGATCGTCTATTACGAGCACCTTCATGCGGGAGGCCTCGTCCGTCGCCCCGCCCGAAGCATACTTTAGTACTGGGGCCCCCGCACCACACCTGAGCGGGTGCTGCGCCAGAAGTACCAAGACGCCTGACTGATTTATTCGCTTGTCATGCGCCGTCACACTCTGCTCACCGCTTGAAAGCGCCGCCGATGCGCTCCCGGGGGGCAGAGACATGCAAACCATGCTGACGACCATAATGACGCGGCTCTCCATGTGTGGCGGCTTGGCAGTCGCCGTCGCCGCGATGTTCCTCCTCACCGCCGCTGCGTCGTCCGACTGGGCGACCGAGATCGGCAGTGCCGCGCCTTCGCGCACCTCTTCCGCGCGCATCGCGACGCTGCACCACGACCCGCAGTTCATTTTGCAAGCCGTGGCGCGGCGCATGGGGATCACGCTGCGGCCGGAGATTCCCGTGCCCTCCGTGCTTCTCGAGAGCAGAACGCCGCTACCGCGCTTGCAGGCAGCGGCAGAACGGCAATGGGGACTCCGGCCGCACGTGTTTGTTACCGCTTTTACGTCGGCTGGAAATGAGATCTACCTGATCGACGATGCAGCCATCTATGAACGGCGCGAGGGCACGCTCGACGATGCTCTCGCACACGAACTCGTGCATTACCTGCAGGTGAAATATCGCAAGGACGCCCTCGCAACCGATTGGTCGGAGTCCGAGGCGGTCGCAATTCAACTTTGGTTCCGAACGCAGTATATGGCGTCCAACCATGGTCACCATGGACGCTCGGTCGGCGCGATAGCTCACCCTGACGACGCCAGCTCGCGCAGCATTTGCTCGAGCCCAATCACCACGCGCGCCAGGCGCTCGTAGTCCACCTTGTCGGGGGTATCGGCCGCGCTGTGGTAATGGGGATAGCGATAGGGCGCGGTGTCGGTGACCATGAGCGCCGGATAGCCCTGTTCCCAGAACGAGGCGTGGTCCGACCAGTCCACGCCCGGGATCAGCGCCGGCGCCGCGATGCCCTCGGACGGGAACTTCGCCTGCCGGCGGAACGACGCGATGGACTCGTGCAGCAGCGCGCGCGAGCCCAGATTGGAGAAGAAGGCGAGGAAATTGCCGGTCGAGGGGTAGAAGAACGAAAGCGGGAACGGGTAGCGCTGGCTCCCCGGCCGCTCGGAATACCAGCCGATCGTTTCGAGGGAAAACATCGCCGCAACGCGCTCGTTTCGTTCGCGCGCGCGCAGGGCGTAGCGGCGGCTGCCCATGTCCATGCTCCGGGAGAAGGGGGCTCCTCGTTGACGAAGAACACGAAGCGTAGCGTGCGCGCCGGCGCGGCGCCGCGCAGCCTGCGCGCGAGCTCCAGCGTTGCCGCGACGCCCGAGCCGTTGTCGTTCGCGCCGGGTGCGCTGGCCACCGAATCGTAATGCGCACCGACGACGATGGACTCCTCGCCGCTGCCACGGACCTCGACCTCGATGTTGCGCGCCTCGCCCAGGCTGGTCAGGAACCGCTGCGCCTGCGGCGCGTATCCCATCTCGGCGAGCGCCGTCTCGAGGTAGCGCGCGGCGGCCTCGAGCGCGGCCGGCCGGAACAGGTTGTGCTCGCGGCTCGCGAGCGCCTCGACGTGGCGGCGCAGCGACGCCGCGAGCCGGATCTCGTCCTCGGTCAGCGCGGCAAGGGGCCCGCGGTGCGATTCGCCCGGCATCCTGATCATGTACCAGAGCAGCCATGCCAGCGCCGCGGCGAGCAGGAGCCAGAAGAGCATGCGCAACGCCATCGCTTCGCGGAGAGGCTAGCATGGCAACGCCATGACCACCGTCTGCGTATTCGGCGGCACGGGTTTCCTCGGCCGGCGGCTCGTGCGGCGGCTGGCC
>Ga0214471_10004897_pt1 | contig 10324 bp, 6 predicted proteins | sample RVTome_5_FD_207665 | JGI IMG/M metagenome (GOLD analysis project Ga0214471, IMG submission 207665) | Soil microbial communities from uranium-contaminated site in the Upper Colorado River Basin, Wyoming, United States - RVT142D155 | ecosystem: Environmental > Terrestrial > Soil > Contaminated >... | reverse complement strand
AGCGGGTGGCGCGGATGCGGGTAGCGATAGACATGGCCCTGGTAGCCCTGGGCGAGGATGTTGCGGCCGTGCGCGACGCTGTCCTCGATCCAGGCGATAAGCCGCTCGCGGCCGATATCGTCCAGGGCCGGATCCATGCTGCGTCAGGCCATGGGCAGGCGGGTGTACAGCCAGTACAGCAGGCCGAAGATGATCGCCAGGATGACCGGCTCGCCGTTCACCTTGAGGCTCTGCATGAACGACCATTCGCCCCTGTCGCCCTTGCGGTACGGCGTGAGGCGCGGAATCAGCGCGCGGGTGCGCGAGCGCCACTCCTCCCACTGCGTGCCGAACAGCTTGTGCAGCACCTGGTCCTCGTGACGGATGGTGGTCGGGTAATAGATCAGGCCCAACACGATCCACACCGGCAGGCTCCACCACAATCCCGACGCCAGGCAGAAGCCGAGCGCGATGGTGTGGTTGCCGACGTACAGCGGGTGGCGCACGTAGGCGTAGGGCCCGTTGGTCGCCAGCGCCTTGTCCTTCTTGACGTGGCCCGAGGCCCACAGCCGCACCGCGCTTCCGATCACCACCAGCACGGTCGCCACCCAGAAGGCCTCGGGCGGAAAGCGCCACGGCTGGCCGACGATGGCGAGAAACACCAGGTAGGCGATGGTGACGAACTGGCGATGCCGGTAACGGCGATGCACGACGTCCGACAGCAGCTTCTTGAGCCCGAAGGTGGATGTGGTGGGGGCCTTGAGTCGCCGGACCATGCGGGGTTGCCTCGTTGACTGATCGGAGTGGCGCTCGCCGTCCGCGGCGACGCGCGCCGCGCATGATAAAGGCAATCGCCGGGGGAAACAACCGAAATGCCGGTGGATTCAGGCGTGCCGAGCACCCGCCGGCCCGTGCCGCACGAGCCAGTCGGTCAGGGCCGCCGGCGGCATGGGCCGCGCGACGTGGAAACCCTGGACCTCGTCGGCGCCGAGCCGCGTGAGCAGCGCCAGGGCCGGCGCGCCCTCCACGCCCTCGGCCACCACCCGGCAGCCGAGATTGTGCGCGAGATCGATGGTGGAGCGCACGATCACGAGCTTGCTCGGCTCGCGCGCCATCCGGGTCACGAACGACTTGTCGATCTTGAGATTGCGCACTGGCAGCTCGCTGAGGTAGGCAAGCGACGAGTAACCGGTGCCGTAGTCGTCGATCGCGATCACCACGCCGGCTTCGCGCAGCGCGCGCAGCCGTTGCGCGCCGAAATCGATGTCGGTCATGATCACGTTCTCGGTGATCTCGAGTTCCAGCATGCCCTCCGGCACCGATCGCGCGACCAGCAGCGCGCGCAGTTTCTGCACCAGGTCGGGCTGATGGAAGCTGCGTCCCGAGAGGTTCACGGCCACGCTCATCCGATGCCCGGCATCGCACCAGGCGCGGCACTGGTCGAGGGCCGCGGCCAGGGCCCAGTCGGTGACCGGGTTGATCATGCCGCTGCGCTCCAGCAGGCCGATGAAGCGCTCCGGCAGGATCAGCCCCTGCTGCGGATGCTGCCAGCGTATCAAGGCCTCGACACCGGTCACGCGGCCGGTCTTGAGATCGACCTTCGGTTGATAATGCAGCACGAACTCGTCGCGCTCCAGCGCGCGGCGCAGCTCGCCGGCGAGCTGCAGGCGCTGCGGCGTGTGCGGATCGGCGTTACTGTCGTAGAACAGGAAGCCGACGTCGCGGTGCTTGGCCGCGTACATCGCCACGTCGGCACGGCGCATCAGGGCGTCGATGTCCTGGCCGTGCCGCGGATAGACCGTGATGCCGATGCCGGCGCCGAGGTAAAGCTCGTCCTCGCCGTGATGGAAGGGGCGGTCGAAGCAGGCGAGAATCTTGCGCGCGACCTTGCGCGCCGCCGCCTCGGGGTGGTGGACGCCCGGCAGCAGGACGGCGAACTCGTCGCCCCCCAGGCGCGCCAGCGTGTCGACGCCGCGCAGCGCGCCGCGCAGCCGCTCGGCGACCGAGCGCAGGATCGCGTCGCCCACCGGATGGCCGAGGGTGTCGTTGATCTCCTTGAAGTGATCGAGGTCCATGAGCATCAGCACCACGTGCCGGCTCGGGTCGCGGCGCGCCGCCTGCAACGCCTGATCGACGCGGTCGCGGAACAGCGCGCGGTTGTGCAGGCCGGTCAGGTTGTCGGTGGTGGCGAGGTGGTGCAGGCGCTCGACGGTCAGCTTGGCCTCGGTCGCGTCCTCCATCAGGCCGTCGACACGCACCACGCGGCCCTGCACGTCGCGGAACGGGTGGAACACGCGCCGGAACCAACGGTCCTCGCCGTCCGGCGTACGCACCCGGCTCTCGACCTCGACGCGCTCGCCGGCGAGCGCGCGCCGCCAGGCGTGCACCACGGTCTCGCGATCGTCGGGGACGGTCCAGCCGAGGCAGGGAATGGGCATTTCGATGTCGACGTCGCAGATCTGGCGGGTCGCCGGGCTCACGTACAACGGCTTGTTGTGCACCACGTCCACCGACCACAGCGTCTGCGGCAGATTCGCCAGCAGGCTCGTCACCTGGTCCTGCAGCTCGGCGACCGCGCGGCGCTCGTCGTTGAGCGCATGCAGCGCGGCGTTCCAATAACCCTCCAGCATCAGCCCCATGTCGCGGAACAAGAGCTTGCCGACCAGCCGGCGGAGCTTTTCACGGTCGCGCGACGCCACGGCCTCACCGGCGATCACTTGCTCGAGATGTTCCAGATAGAGCCGGTAGGCGCCCATCATCCAGACCGGCTCGATGCCGTGCCGGTAATGGATCGCGCCGATCTCCGCCAGGCGCTGCGCGCTGGTCTCGCCGACGTCGCCGTCGAGCAGCGCCCGGAAGTGCTGATACTGGCGCTCGACCAGGTCGGCGATCCGGCCGCCCCCCGCCTGATAGCGGTCCAGCACCTCGGCGATGGCCGGATGGTCCTGCAGGTAGTCGTAGAAGGATTCGACGAAGGCACTGGCGCCGGTCAGCAGGTGGTCGCGGTGACGGGCCAGCAGCGCCAGCTCCGTGGCTGCCAGCCCCAGGAATTGATTGAACGCCTGATTGATCGAGCGCTCGTCGTAGCGCCGCTCGCGGCCCCGCCGGCTGCCTTCAGTCTTGATTTCGGTCACACGAGCCTGTCTTGCCTACTCGCCGCGTTTGGCACTGCCCAACCGGTACCCGCCTGGCGGCGCCAGTCTATTCACTTATGTAAGACGCGGAAATAGGCATGATTAATCCGCGTCCGACCCCGGAATCCGAGAATATCAGAAAACGATAATATTCAGCCGCGCAGCCACACTGCCCTCAGCCGGCCGCCACCTTCCTCGTGCCGTCGCGACTGAAGCTGAATCCGTCGGCCGTCGCATCGACCTGGATCACATCGCCCGGGCCGAACTTGCCGGCCAGGATCTCCTGGGCGAGCGGGTTCTCGATCGACTGCTGGATAGCGCGCCTTAAGGGACGCGCGCCGTAGACCGGGTCAAAACCGGCCTCGGCCAGCTTGTCGAGCGCCTGGGGGCTGAGTTTCAACGCCATGTCGCGGCTCGCCAGGCGCTGGTGCAGGTACTGGATCTGGATCGCGGCGATGCGTTGCAGCTGCGCGCGCGCCAGCGGATGGAACACCACAATGTCGTCGATGCGGTTGATGAACTCCGGCCGGAAGTGCCGGCCGACGATCTGCATCACCGCCTCCTTCATGCGCGCGTAGTTCTCTTCCCCCGCCAGCTCCTGGATGCGGTTCGAGCCGAGGTTGGAGGTCATGACGATGACGGTGTTGCGGAAGTCCACGGTGCGGCCCTGGCCGTCGGTCAGGCGGCCGTCGTCGAGCACCTGCAACAGCACGTTGAACACGTCGGGATGCGCCTTCTCGACCTCGTCGAGCAGGATCACCGAATACGGTTTGCGCCGCACCGCCTCGGTGAGGTAACCGCCCTCCTCGTAACCGACGTAGCCGGGCGGCGCGCCGATCAGCCGCGCCACCGAATGCTTCTCCATGAACTCCGACATGTCGATGCGCACCATCGCCTCGTCGGTGTCGAACAGGAAATTGGCGAGCGCCTTGGTGAGCTCGGTCTTGCCGACGCCGGTCGGGCCCAGGAACAGGAAGGAGCCGTTCGGGCGGTTCGGATCCGACAGTCCCGCGCGCGAGCGGCGGATGGCGTTCGACACCGCCTTGATCGCCTCCCCCTGGCCGACGACGCGCGCGCTCAGGGCCTCTTCCATGCGCAGCAGCTTGTCGCGCTCGCCTTCCATCATCTTGGCGACCGGGATGCCGGTCCATTTGGAGACGACTTCGGCGACCTCGTTCTCGGTCACCGCCGAGCGCAGCAGCCGGCGCTCCCGGCCCTCGCTCTGGCCGGCGGCGGCGAGCTGCTTCTCGAGCTCGGGGATGCGGCCGTACTGCAGCTCCGACAGGCGCGCCAGGTCGCCGGCGCGGCGCGCGGTCTCCATCTCCTGGCGCACGCGGTCGAGCTCCTCCTTGACGTGCTGCGCGCCGTGGACCGAGGCCTTTTCCGATTTCCAGATCTCCTCGAGATCGGAATATTCCTTCTGCAGCCGGGCGATCTCGGTCTCGAGGGTCTCCAGGCGTTTCTTCGAGGCCTCGTCAGCCTCTTTTTTCAGCGCCTCGCGCTCGATCTTGAGCTGGATCAGCCGGCGGTCGAGCTTGTCCATGGCCTCCGGCTTGGAGTCGATCTCCATGCGGATACGCGACGCGGCCTCGTCGACCAGGTCGATGGCCTTGTCGGGCAGCTGGCGGTCGGTGATGTAACGGTGCGAAAGTGTGGCGGCCGCGACGATCGCCGGGTCGGTGATGTCGACGCCATGATGGACTTCGTACTTTTCTTTCAAGCCTCTGAGAATCGCGATCGTGTCCTCGACGGTCGGCTCGTCGACCAGCACCTTCTGGAAGCGGCGCTCGAGGGCGGCGTCCTTTTCGACGTACTTGCGGTATTCGTCGAGCGTGGTGGCGCCGATGCAGTGCAGCTCGCCGCGCGCCAGCGCCGGCTTCAGCATGTTGCCGGCGTCCATGGCGCCCTCGGCCTTGCCGGCGCCGACCATGGTGTGCAGCTCGTCGATGAACAGAATGATCTGGCCTTCCTGCTTGGCGAGGTCCTTGAGCACGGCCTTCAAGCGCTCCTCGAACTCGCCGCGGAACTTGGCGCCGGCGATGAGCGCGCCGAGGTCGAGCGACAGCAGGCGCTTGCCCTTGATGCCCTCCGGCACCTCGCCGTTGACGATGCGCAGCGCCAGGCCCTCGACGATGGCGGTCTTGCCCACGCCCGGCTCGCCGATCAGCACCGGGTTGTTCTTGGTGCGGCGCTGCAGGATCTGCACGACGCGGCGGATCTCGTCGTCGCGGCCGATCACCGGGTCGAGCTTGCCCTGCTCGGCGCGCTCGGTGAGGTCGATGGTGTATTTCTCCAGCGCCTGGCGGGTCTCCTCGGCGTTGGCGTCCTGGACCTTCTGGCCGCCGCGCAGCGCCTCGATGCCCTTCTCGATGCCGCCCTTGGAGGCGCCGGCCTCCTTGAGCAAACGGCCGAGCTCGCCTTTGTCCTCGAGGGCCGCGAGTACGAAGAGCTCGGTCGAGATGTACTGATCGCCGCGCTGCTGGGCGTGCTTGTCGGTCAGGTTGAGCAGCTTGCCGAGATCGTTGGAGACGTGCACCTCGCCGCCGGCGCCCTCCACCTGCGGCAGCCGGTCGAGGGCCTGGCCGATCCGGGAGCGCAGGGCGTTGAGGTTGACGTCGGCCCGGGTCAGCAGGTGGCGGGTGGTGCCGCCCTCCTGGTCGAGCAGCGCCGCCATCAGGTGCACCGGCTCGATGAACTGATGGTCGCGCCCGACCGCCAGGCTCTGCGCCTCGGCGAGCGCCATCTGGAATTTGGTGGTGAGTTTGTCCATGCGCATGGGTCGACCTCGGCCGTCGCGTTCGTTGACTGGTTTATGGGGGGCGCGACGGGGATTTCAAGGCGATCCCGCCATGCAGGACATAAAAAAACCCAACGCAGAGACGGCCGCTCTCGCGGCGCTAGAACATCCATGTTCGTCGCAAAGGTGCAGAGAAAACTACAAAGGTAGAGCGTAGGGTGGGGCCCTGCCCCACCATGGCGCGCGTGAAGTTGCAATGGCCGTTTCGGCGGGGCAAGGCCCCGCCCTACATTTTTCTTTGTGTTCTTTGCGTCTTTGCGTTGGGTTTTTTCATTGAACACATACAGGATCGCGCTAACGCACCTCCCGCCGGGCCACCGGTTCGGCCTCGTCGGCGGCGTCGCCGGGATAGGGATAGAGCACGTCGAGCGGCAGGCTGCGGCCGGCCTCCTGGACGATGCGCACGTGGCGGCGGCGCAGCTTGCGGGCGTGCTTGACGCCGCAGGCGTGGGCGATCATGTCGATTTCGCGGTTGACCGCCTGGGCGTAGTTGGCGACGCGCCGGTACTTCTCCTCGACCACCAGGCCGCGCTGCAGGCGCTTGTTGTGGGTGGTGACGCCGGTCGGGCAGGTGTTGGTGTGGCAGCGCAGCGACTGGATGCAGCCGAGCGCGAACATGAAGCCGCGCGCAGTGGCGACGAAGTCGGCGCCGACGCACAACGCCCAGGCGGCGTGCGCCGAAGTGACGATCTTGCCGCTGGCGACGAGCCGGGTGCGCTTCTTGAGGCCCGAGGTGATGAGCGCGCGCGCCGCGATCGGCAGCGCCTCGCTGATCGGCAGGCCCATGTGGTCGATGAGCGCCTGCGGCGCGGCGCCGCTGCCGCCCTCGCCGCCGTCGATCGCGAGGAAGTCCGGCGCGTCGTCGAGGCCGCGGCGCAGCACCGCCTCGACCAGCTCGTCCACGAAGCGCTCGCCGCCGAGCGCGGTCTTCACGCCCACCGGCCGGCCGGTGAGCCCGCGCAGACGCGCGACGAAATCGAGCAGCTGGTCGGTGTCGGCGATGTCGCGATGGCGGTTGGGGCTGATCGAGTCGCGGCCGGCCGCGATGCCGCGAATCGCCGCGACCTCTTCGGTGATCTTGCTGGCCAGCAGGATGCCACCCCGGCCGGGCTTGGCGCCCTGCGAGAGCTTGATCTCGAAGGCCTTGACCTGCCCGCCCAGATCGCGCGCCCGGGTCGGCGAGAAGTTGCCGTCGGCATCGCGGATGCCGTACTTGGCGGTGCCGATCTGCATGATCAGGTCGCAGCCGCCCTCGAGGTGATGCGCCGACAGTCCGCCCTCGCCGGTATTGAGCCAGCAGCCGGCGCGCGCCGCGCCCAGCGACAGCGCGCGCACCGCCGGCGCCGAGACCGCGCCGAAACTCAAGGCGCTGATGTTGACGACCGAGCGTGACAGGAACGGGTGCTCGCAGTGATGCTCGCCGAGCATCAGCGGCGGCGTCGGTTCGAGCTCCTCCTCCTGGACCGGATAGGGCGCGTTGACGAACAGGATGGACCCGGGCTGGCGCAGGTCATTGGTCGAGCCGAAGCCGACGGTGCCGCCGACGCCCTTGGCGGTGCGGTAGACCCAGCCACGGGTCGCGCGGTTGAAGGGCATTTCCTCGCGGTCGTGGGCGAAGAAATACTGGCGGAAGAACTCGCCCTGCCGCTCCAGGAAATAGCGCAGCCGGCCGACGATCGGGAAATTGCGGCGCACCGCGTGCTCGCGCTGCGCGAGGTCCTGGAACAACATGACCGCCAGCACCACGATGACCACCGTCGCGAGCCAGCCGAGACTCGCAATCAGCGCGGCGATCTTGTCGATTACAGTCCCGAAGTCCACCTGCGCCTCCATGACACGCCCAGCGATACAAAACTCGACGCAAAGAACATATTATTTTGTAGGCGGGGCTTCCAGCCCCGCCCTGCACAACCTGGCACAGACCGGCGGGGCTGGAAGCCCCGCCTACCATTGCACGGCATCTTTGCGCCGTTGTGTCGGGTGCTCAACGCCGGCCACGCAGGCGCTCCCCGAGTTCGGCCAGCACCGCGTCCGCCGGACGGCCCGCGGCGTCGATCGGCGGGTGACAGCGCAGCCGCGCGCGGCTGCGCCGCAACACCGCGCTCACCACCCGGCCGGCGCCGCGCACCCCATCGATGCGCACGGGAAAGATCGGCGCGCCGGTGGCCTGTGCCAGATAGTGTACGCCAGCCTTGAGGCGCGCGGGCGGTTCATGGTCCAGATGGATGCGCCCCTGGGGAAACAGCGCCACCACCTCGCCGCGCGCGAGCGCCGCGCGCGCCGCCGCCAGGGCGCGGCGCGGGTTGGTCGAGCGGTCCACCGGAATGCAGCCGATCGCGCGGAACAGCCAGGTGAGCCAGGCCCGCCGGTACTGCTCGCGGGCGATAATAAAACGCAGCGGCCGCCGGCTCGCCGCGACCAGGAGCAGCGGGTCCAGGCCGGAGACATGGTTGGCGGCGACGATCGCCGGTCCCCGGGCTGGCAGATCGAGGCGGTTGTGGCGCAGCCGGTGATAGCGGCGGCAGAACCAGCGGTTGAGGCCGTCGAGCTCGTTGATCCAGGCACGTCCCCAGTCGGCGCGGTGCGCGGCGCGCAGCCGCCGCAGCCGCCGCCGCCACAGCGCGACGATCAGCACCCCCCAGGCCGACAGCGCCGCGGCGACCAGCGCGTAACGCCACAATGCTTCCGTCATGCCGCACTCCGCGCGGCGGCCTGCCCGCGCTTTTCATCCACCGTCAGCAGCAGTGCCAGGCCGGCGACGAAGAACCCGGCGGTCGCGAGCACCGCCAGACGATGGTTGCCGCCGCTGGCGTAGGCGATGCCGCCGTAGGCCATGGGTCCGACGATCGCCGCGAGCTTCGCCGCCAGGCCCCACAGCCCGAAGAATTCGGCGTTGCGACTGGGCGGCGCGAACAGTCCGATCAGCGCCCGCCCCGCCGACTGACTGGAACCGAGCGCCACGCCGATGAGATTCGCCGCCAGCCAGAACGTCGCGCGCGCCTCGGCCGCGTAGGCGACCGCCAGCGCCGCGGTCCACACCAGCAGCGTCAGCGCCAGGGTACGCACCGAGCCGAGCCGATCCTGGACATGGCCGAAGGCGAAGGCGCCGGCCGCCGCCGTCACGTTCACCACCAGGATCAGCGCGATGGTGTCGCGGGTGGAGAACTGCATGACCTGCTGGGCATAGACCGCCGCCAGCACGATCACGGCGTACACGCCGCACTGGTAGACCGACAGAGTCAGCAGGAAGCGAAACAGATCGGGATAGCGGTAGGCATGCATCAGCGTCTCGCGCAGCCGGCGGAATCCGGCGTAGACATAACCGTGGCCCGGCGCGCGCGGCTGCGGCACGGCGCGCTCCCGGAGCCACAGGAAGGTCGGCAGCGCGGCGAGCGCGAAAGCCGCGGCGGTGATCAGCATGGTCACCGGCACGAATTGCTCGGCGCTGTCGCCGCGCGCCTCGGCCGCCGCCACGTACCCCAGGCACAGGCCCAGCACCAGCAGCCCGCCGAGATAGCCGAGCGACCAGCCGTACCCGGAGATGCGGCCGATATTGCGCGGGGTCGCGATCTCCGGCAGGAAGGCGGCGATCAGGTTCTCGCCGGTCGAGAACAGGAAGGTCGCCGCCGCCACCAGGGCCATGGCCAGTACGATGTCGCCGGCGCCGACCGTGGCGAGCAGCGCGGTGAACAGCACGCAACCGACGGTCGACACCGCCAGGAAGCGCTTCTTATAGGCGCCGTGGTCGGCGAGCGCGCCCAGCACCGGCGCGCTCGCCAGCACCAGGCCGTTGGCGATCGCCATGCTGAGCGTCCACAACAGCGTCGCCGTGCCGTTGCCGGCGGCCGCCGCCACCACCCCGACGAAGTAGGCGTTGAACACCGCGGTCAGCACGACCGTCGTGTAGCCGGAATTGGCGAAGTCGAACATCGCCCAGGCGAGGATCTCGCGGCGCGTGGCGGGCGGAAATCCGGGCGGCGGGGTCGGGCCGGGTGCGGCCGGCGGCTCGGCAGGCGTCATGAATATTCCAAAGCAGGGTTGGCGGCGCCCGGCCCGGCGGCGCGATCGGGCGGCCGCCGCCTCGCGCACCGCCCCACCCGCGCGCCGGGACCGGCGTCATGCCCGCCAGCATAGCCGATCGGCGCGCCGCGCAACAACACGACCGCGCGCGCCATCGCCCGCCGCGCGGGATTTGGTTACACTCGGCGCGCGCTGCACAATAATCACCGCCCCGCGGGAGGAGTCATGCAGGAGACCATCGCGCTGCTCACCGGATGGACCGACTGGTTGTCCGGCCTGCTGTGGAAGAACTGGCTGACGCTGGCGGTGCTGCTCGGCACCGGCCTGTATCTCACCGTGCGCATGGGCCTGATCCAGCTGCGCGGCTTCCGCCATTCGCTGCACCTGGTGCAGG
>Ga0214471_10004896_pt1 | contig 10325 bp, 10 predicted proteins | sample RVTome_5_FD_207665 | JGI IMG/M metagenome (GOLD analysis project Ga0214471, IMG submission 207665) | Soil microbial communities from uranium-contaminated site in the Upper Colorado River Basin, Wyoming, United States - RVT142D155 | ecosystem: Environmental > Terrestrial > Soil > Contaminated >... | reverse complement strand
GAGCTCGTGATAGATCGCATAAAGCTCTTCCTCGGTCAGCTGGATGCACTGCTTGATGCGCACGTCGCCCGCGCCGTCGATGTCGTGCGCGCTCGCATGGCAGACCACGTCGCGGTCGCGCGGGCGTGTCAGCATCGAACGCTCCCAGAAGCTCTTGGGCAGCTCCGGGAAACCGAGAGACGTGTAGAAGGATTCCGCCGAGCGCGTCATGCGCAGGGCGTCATAGCCCTGTTTCTCGAGCGCCGAGGTGACGTTCAGGTTCGACACGCCCGGATAGGGTTCGAGCAGGTCGTAGATGTTGTTCCACTGCTGGGCCCAGAGGTTGCCGAACAGGTGGGCCGGCACGGGCTTGCCGTCGGGCACGCGTTCCCTGCCGTATTTCTCCTGGAGCCTGCCCCGCGCATAGCAGTGCAGGCCGTCGTAGAGCGGCTTGACCTGAGTCCACAGCCGCCCGGTCTCGGACTCGAAATCGGCCGGGCTCATGTCGTAGCCGGCGCGCCAGAGCTCGCCGAGATCCTTGAAGCCGAGCCCTTGTGCGCCTTCGTTCGCGAGTTCGACGAACCGCTGATAGTCCTTGCGCATCGGCGGCGCGATCGAATGCCAGCCGGTCCAGGCCTCGAGCTGCTCGTCCCAGTCGCGACTCGTCGCGAGCGTCTTCGAGAGGTCGTCGATGTTCTGGCAGCTCTCGGGGCCCTTCGGGCAATACTTGCCCGCGCCGTACATCGAGGTCAGGCGCGTCTCGACCGTCGCAAGTTCCTCGCGCTTGGCCGGATCGTCGGGCGCGGGCGCGGCGAGGTTGAGCTTCAGGAGCCCGATCGCGCGCGCGGACTCAGGCGACATTTCGGCACCGTCGTAGGCTTTCGATTCGGCGATGCTCTTCGCAACCGACTCCTGATAACGCTCGTAGGCTTTCGCCGCCATCGCCTCGGTGTCGGGCGTGATGTAGGTGAGTTGCACCCAGGAGGCCTGGGCGTACTCCTTGCCGATTTGCGAAAGTTCCTGATTCGTGCGCGCGACGAATTCGTCGCCGGTCTCCTTCGGCGTTTCGCCGCCGCCGCAGGCGGCGAGGACCGCAGCCACGCAGCACGGGATTGCGACTCGATGCAAGAGGTCCCTCAATGCGTGGTCTTTTCCGCGCCGTGCATCCATTGCACGATGCGTCCGGAAATGGACCAGAGGACCAGGCTGAACGCGAGGAGGACGACCGCGAGTCCGCCAAAGACGCCGAGCAGACCCGCGTGCTCCGTGCGCACGCCGAAATTGGCCGCTAGCTTCACCATCCAGCCGTATTCACCCATGTTCTCGGAAAACGCGCCGATGTAGCCGGCAAGCGTGTTGCCGACGAAATTGACCAGGAACCAGACGCCCATCATCAGCGAGCCGAGCCGAAGCGGCGCGAGCTTGGTCACCATCGAGAGACCCACGGGGCTGATGCAGAGTTCACCGGTGGTGTGGAATAGATAAGCGAGCACGAGCCAGGCCATCCCCGATTTCATGTCGCCTGTCCGCTGCATCTCGAACACGGCGATCACGAGGAACACGAAGCCGAGCGCGACCTGCGCGAGGCCCAGGTACATCTTGACCGGCGTCGGCGGATTCTTTCCGCGGGCGCCAAGCCGGCTCCAGAGCATCGAGAACGGGATGCCGAGAAGCACGATGAAGAGCGGATTCAAGGACTGGAACCATCCGGTCGGCACGGTGAACGTGCCTGCCTGGCGGTCGGTATACTTCTCGGCGAACAGGTTCATCAGGCCGCCGGCCTGCTCGAAGGTCGCCCAGAAGATTACGACGAAGGTGAAGATCACGAAAATGACGCGCAGCCGGTCCCGTTCCACGGCCGTCAAGGGCGCCTTCGTGCCGCCGGCCATGCGGAGCGAACGCCGTGCCGCGGGCTCGCGCCCGACGTTGCCGATGTACCGTTGCGCGAACGCGAGCTGGATGACGACCGAGAGCAGCATGCCGATGCCGGCGCAGAGGAATCCGACACGCCAGCCATAGGCGGGATCCTCGCCGAGCGTCGAGCAGACGAGCGGCGCGAGGAAAGCCCCGGTGTTGATGCCCATGTAGAAGATGGTGAATGCGCCGTCGCGGCGCGCATCGCCCTGCGCGTAGAGATCGCCGACCATCGTCGAGATATTCGGCTTGAATAGGCCGTTGCCGAGGATGAGCAGCAGAAGGCCGACGTAGAATGTCGTCGGCGTATCCGGGAAGACGATGCCGAGCGCGCTCAGCGAAAATGCGCCGGTCGTTCCCATGAAGTCGAGCGGCGAGGCGAGCGTGAACTGGCCCGCGGCCATCACGAGGCCGCCGATGATCACCGACTTGCGCTGGCCGAGATAGTTGTCCGCGAGCCACCCGCCGAAGAGCGGTGTCAGGTAGACGAATCCCGTGTACCAGGCATAGAGCTTGAGCGCCTGCGGCTCCGCCCAGCCGAGGCCCGGATTCGCCGCATGAGTTGCGGCCGCGGCATACAGTACGAGCAGAGCGCGCATGCCGTAGTAGCTGAAGCGCTCCCACATCTCGGTGACGAAGAGCAGGAACAGGCCCTTCGGATGGCCGAGGAAGGTCCCCGGCGGAATCTTGAGATCGTCGGTCATGCGGCTTTACTCCGAAGTCGGGCGAGTCTCAGCGATGTTGCGGTGCAACATCAAGTCGCGTCGTCCTGCGGAGCGGGCGTCTCCCCGCGCACCAGGACACGCGACATCAGGACTCCCGCCTCATAGAGCGCGTACATGGGCAACGCCATCAACGTTTGCGACACCGGATCGGGCGGCGTCAGGAATGCGGCGATGATGAATATTCCGAGCAGGACGTAGCCGCGATTCTTCGAAAGCGTCTCGCGTTTCACGAGACCGGTCCGCACGAGCAGCACGGTCGCAACCGGGATCTCGAATGCGAGACCGAAGGCGAAGAACAGCAGCACCGCAAAATCCATGTAAAGCGTGATGTCGGTCATCATCTCGACGCCTTCCGGCGTCGTCATCACGAAGAACTGGAAAATGACCGGAAAAACGACGAAGTACGCGAATGCGGCGCCCGCATAGAACAGGATGACGCTCGAAACGAATAGCGGCAGGGCGAAGCGACGCTCGTGGCGGTAGAGGCCGGGCGCGACGAAGGCCCAGACCTGGTAGAGGATCACCGGCATCGCGAAAAATATCGCGGCGAGCAGCGCGAGCTTGAATGGCGTCATGAAAGGCGCGACGACGGACGTTGCGATCAGGCTCGCGCCCTTGGGGAGCTGGCTCCGCAACGGCGCGGAAAGCCACGTAAAAATGTCGTTCGCAAAGAAGAGACAGGGCACCGCGATCACGAGCGTCGCGACGAGCGCCCGCAGCAGGCGGTCGCGCAATTCCAGCAGGTGCGAGAGCAGCGTGCTTTCCGCCAGTTTTTCCTGCCCGTCGTCCGCGTCGCTCATGGCGGTGGCGAGGACTCGTCCGTTTTCTCGGCGGGCGGGGACGATGCGGGCGGCGGCGTGCCGGCGGCCGGTGTGCCGGTCGGGCGACGCGGGGCCGGATCGAAGTCATTTTTCGAAATGACCGTGACTTCCTCGTCGAGCTGTTGCCGGAGCTGGCGCGCCATCGCGCGCGCGCGGCCGGCCCAGCGTCCGACCTGGTTCGCGAGTTTCGGCAGTTTTTCCGGGCCCAGCACCAAGAGCGCGATGCCGAGGATCAGGATGATCTCGGTGAAACCGACCTCGAACATGGGCTAGGAACCCCGGATCGTCTACGCGTTCTTCGATGAATCGGCGTTGTCGCGGTCGCGCTTGCCCGCGTCGAAATCCGCGTCCGGGCGCTCGTCCTGCGCAAGCTTCCTGCCGGACTCTTCGCCCTCGCCCTCATTCATGGACTTCTTGAAGCCGCGCACGGCGGCGCCGAGGTCCGAGCCGATGTTGCGCAGCTTCTTCGCTCCGAAGATCAGGAGCGCGATCGCGAGGATGATCAGCAGTTCGCGAAAACCAATTCCCATTTCGATGACTCCGGCCCGCGCACCTGGCGGTCTAGCGTTATGATACGCCAAGCCAGAACGTGACCGGCCCGTCGTTGACGAGCGACACCCGCATATGGGCGCCGAAACGGCCCGATTGCGCGCCCGGAAGGCGGATTGCGGCTCTTTTTGCCATATACCCGAACAGGCGTTCCGCTTCAGTGGGCGGAGCGGCCCGGCTGAATCCCGGGCGCAGGCCCTTCGCCGTGTCCGCCGCGAGCGTGAACTGCGGAATCAGCAGAAGCGCCCCGCCGGCGTCCGTCACCGAAAGATTCATGCGCCCTTCCGCGTCCGCGAAGACGCGATAGCTGAGCAGGCGATCGAGCAGGCGCTCGGTGATCGCCTCGTCGTCGCCGCGCTCGACGGCAACGAACACGAGCAGCCCGGAGCCGATGCGTGCGATCTCCTGGCCATCGACTTCGACGGAGGCGCTGATGACCCGCTGCAACAGGCCGATCAATTTTCTACTTGCCCCTGTTGCGCGCGGACTCGTCCCAGTGAAACCGGTGCAGGATGCGATGGACCACAGGCGTGATGAGCAATGCGGCCGCGGCGATGAAGGCGAGCCCCGCGTATAGCGCGTAGCAACCGGCGAACAGCTTGCCGGCCGCAGTTTGCGGCAAGTGCACCGGCCCCATCCCGCCCAGCAGCATCGCGGCATTCAGGAATGCGTCGAGCCAGGACAGGCCCTCGAATGCGGCATAGCCCCACATCCCAAGGGCGAGTGATGCGCCGAACAGGCCGATGACGACGGCTGAATGACCCAGCAGGCGGCGCGCGAACTGGGCGCGCGTCAGCGGCCGCTGGTGCCTGGCTTCATACATCGTCAGCGCGTCTTGCGGATCCGTTTCAGGAACACTTCCATCTCCTTTGCGGCCTGGATGTCGCCCGCCTCCCGCGCGGCGGCGATGCCGCGCTCATAAACTTCGGCCGCGCGGTCCGGCGATCCGGCGCGCGCATGCGCCTCGCCGAGCGCCTTCCAGGCCGCCGAATAGCGCGGATTCTGGTCGACGGCCTGGCGCAGGTGGTCGATCGCGGTCACGAGCTCGCCGGCCTTCAGGCATTCCTGGCCGAGCGCGTAGCGAAGCAGCGGCGAGTCCTGGCCGCGCTCGAGCATCAGCTGGAGATTCTCGCGCAGGCCCATGTCAGCGTTGCCAGAAAGCCGGTGTCAGCAGCAGAACGAACGTGAAGATCTCGACGCGTCCGACCAGCATCGCGATCGCACTGACCCACTTAGCCGCATCTGGCACGTTCTTGAAAGTCACCGCCACGTCCCCGAGTCCTGGACCGACGTTATTGATGCAGGCGGCGATCGCCGACCAGGCAGTCACCTGGTCGAGGCCGAACATCATCAACAGGAACATCAGCGCCGCGAACACAATGAAATACATCGCGAAGAAGCCGGCAATTGCGCCGATAATTCGCTGCGGCACCGGGCGGCCCGCGAGTTTGACGGGGATCTCGGCGCTCGGGTGCACGAGGCGCTTGAGTTCCGAAACGCCCTGGCGGAACACGATCAGCCAGCGGATCACTTTCATGCCACCGCTCGTCGAGCCGGCGCAGGCGCAGATGACGGTCAGCAGCATCATCAGTGCCGGCAGCGGGCCCGGCCAGTGCGCGAAGCCGGTGGTGACGAATCCGGTGCTGGTCTGGGTCGAAACGATCTGAAAGCTCGCGTGGCGCAGCGCGAGCGGCAGCGTGGCGAATTCCTCCATCAGCCAGAGGTAGATCGTTGCGCCGGCGACGAGCACGGCAAGCAGCCAGAAATAGGCCTTGAATTCAGTGTCCCGCAAATACGTCCGTGGGTCACGGCCGCGTATCGCGATGAAATGCAGCGCGAAACTGGTGCCACCCAGGAACATGAAGACGGTCGCGACCGCGTCGATCGCGGCGCTGTCGAAATACGCAAAGCTCGCATCGTGCGGCGAGAAGCCGCCGGTGGCGAGCGTACTGAACGCGTGCCCGATCGCGTCGAAAAGGCTCATGCCGGCCAACCAGTAACCGAGCGCGCAGAGACCCGTCAGCGTGGCGTACACGGTCCACAGCACCTTGGCGGTCTGGGTGATGCGTGGCGTCAGCTTCTGGTCCTTGAACGGGCCGGGCGTGTCGGCCTTGTATAGCGACATGCCGCCGATCCCGAGCACCGGCAGGAGTGCGACCGCCAGCACGATGATGCCCATGCCGCCGAGCCATTGGATCTGCTGGCGGTAATACAGGATGGATTTCGGCAATTCGTCGAGACCGACGATGACGGTTGCGCCGGTCGTCGTGAAACCGGATACGGCCTCGAACACGGCATCGGTGAAGCTGAGCGCAGGCACGTCGCTGATGAGGAGCGGTGTCGCGCCGGCGAAGCCCAGGAAGAGCCAGAACACCGCGACGACCAGGAAGCCGTCGCGCAGCCGCAAGTCGCGGCGTACATGCCGCACCGGCAGCCACAATGCCAGGCCGATCACGGCCACGATGAAGAAGGCCCACAGGAACGGGTGCCAGTGACCGTCGCCGTAATAGAACGCGACGCCGATCGGCGGCAGCATCGTCAGGCTGAACATGACGAGCATCAGCCCGAGGATGCGCTGCACCATCGAGAGATTCATGCGCGAGTTCCGGCCTGGAACAGCCGGCCGACTTCCTCCACGTGGCGGCGATCAGTCAGGAACAGGATCACGTGATCCTCCGCCTCGATCACCGTGTCATGATGCGCCATGATCACCTGACTGCCGCGCACGACAGCGCCGATCGTCGTCCCCTCCGGCAGGTCGATCTGCTCGATGCGCTTGCCCGCGATCGACGACCCCCGGCCGTCCGTGTGGATAATCGCCTCGATCGCCTCCGCCGCGCCGCGGCGAAGCGAGTGCACGCGCACGACATCGCCGCGGCGCACGTGCTCGAGCAGCGCCCCGATCGTCACCGTCTGCGGCGATATGGCGATATCGATCGGCCCGTTCTCCATCAGCTCTGCGTAGGACGGCTTGTTGATCAGGGCCATGACGCGGCGCGCGCCGAGTTTCTTTGCGAGCATGGCCGAGAGAATGTTGGCCTCTTCGGCGTTCGTCACCGCGACGAAGACATCGGCGTCGTCGATATTTTCCTCGAGCAGCAGGTTCTCATCGGCAGCGTTGCCGGTCAGCACCAGCGTGTTGCGAAGCGTCTCGGCAGCGCGGCGTGCCCGCTCCGGACTGCGCTCGATGAGCTTGACCTGCACACGTTCCTCGAGGGCGCGCGCGAGCCGGAAGCCGATATTGCCCGCTCCCGCGATCACCACGCGGCGGACTGTCGCTTCCTCAGTGCTGAGCTCCTTCATCATCGGGCGCATGTCGGCGCGCGCAGCGATGAAGAACACTTCATCGTGCTCCTCGATGGTGGTGTCGCCCTCGGGCTTGATATTGCGGCCGCCGCGATAGATCGCAGCAACCCGCACCTCGCGGTCCGGTATGTGGGCGCGCAGCTCCTGCAACTGGTGGCCGACGAGCTTGCCGCCCTTCAGGGCGCGCATGCCGACAAGGCGAACGCGGCCATCGGCGAATTCGAGTACCTGGAGCGCGCCCGGGTAGCGGATCAGGCGCTCGACGTAATCGGTGACGAGTTGTTCAGGGCTGATGGCGAGATCGACGGGGATCGCATTCTCGCCGAAGAGCTCGGGCCGTCCGTAGTAGTCGGCGGAGCGGATACGGGCGATCTTGGTCGGCGTCCGGAAGAGCGTCCATGCGATCTGGCAGGCGATCATGTTGACTTCGTCGCTCGAGGTCAGCGCGACGAGCAGGTCCGCCCCGTTGCAGCCGGCGGCCTCGAGGACCGCCGGATGCGCCGCGTTTCCCATCAAGGTGCGGATGTCGAGCCGGTCCTGGAGGTCGCGCAGCACTTCGTCGCGCGTGTCGACGACAGTCACGTCGTTCGTCTGCTCGCGCGCGAGCTGCTCTGCCGCCGTGCTCCCGACCTGGCCCGCACCGAGAATAATGATCTTCACGTCAACTCCCTGGTCGCGGCGCTGATTCTAGCGCAGCACCGTCCAACCGGTCCGCGACGCGCGGGATCCGGCGGCGCGAACGAGCCGGGGTCCCGGCCGCACACAGGCCGCGCGGCGAAATCACTGTCGAGCGCGGCTCACGAGATTTGCTCGAGTCTGGCCAGTTCGTACATGAGCCACTTCTGGCCGGCCTGCTCGAAGTTGACGTGCACCTGCCGGCTCTCGCCGCTGCCCTCGAAACGGAGCACGGTGCCTTCGCCGAACTTCGGGTGCCGCACGCGGGCGCCGAGGCGAATCGGAAGATCCTCGCCCGCGAGCGGCATCGCCGCCCGCGAACGGCGCCGCGCGCCGGACGAGCCGGGCGCGGGGGCGGCGAGCGCAATGCGCTCGGATTGGTACAGCGGCCGGCTCACTGAAATGCGCGGCCGCACGTCCTCGACCGCCTCGACCGGCAGTTCCGCGAGGAAACGCGACGGATCGCGATACGACGTGCGTCCGAAGATCCGGCGGCTCTCGGCATGCGTCAGGTACAGGCGCTGCATCGCGCGCGTGAGGCCTACGTAACAGAGGCGTCGTTCCTCGGGCAGCCGGTCCGGATCGAATGCGGAGTGCTCCGACGGAAAAAGCCCTTCTTCGAGGCCGACGACGAACACGGTCGGAAATTCGAGGCCCTTGGCGGCATGCAGCGTCATGAGCTGCACGCAGTCGAGCCCGGTCGCGGCCTGGGTCTCGCCCGACTCGAGCGAGGCATGCGCGAGGAAGGCGCCGAGCGGCGAAAGCCCGTCGTCGTTCTCGGGCTCGAACCCCTCCGCGGCATTGACGAGTTCGTCGAGGTTCTCGACCCGCGCTTCGCCCTTGTTGTCCTTTTCCCGCGCGTGATGGTCCCTGAGGCCGGAGTGCTGAATCACGTGCTGGACCTGCTCGTGCAGAGGCAACTCCGCGATCGCGGCCGCGAGCCGGTCGATCAAGGCGAAGAATCCCTGGAGCGCGGAGGCCGCCCGCGTCGGCAGTCCGGACAGAATCTCGTGGCCCGCTCTCCAGAGGCTGCGCCCGTGATCGCGCGCGTCCGCGCGCAGGAGATCGAGAGTGGCGCCGCCGATTCCGCGCGTGGGCAGATTGACGACGCGCTCGAAAGCGATGTCGTCGTCGCGCGACTGCGTGAGACGGAGATAGGACAGCGCATCCTTGATTTCGGCGCGCTCGAAAAACCGGAGGCCACCGTATACGCGGTAGGGAATGCGGGCGGCCATGAGCACTTCCTCGAAGGTGCGCGACTGCGCATTCGAGCGGTACAGGACGGCCGCGGCGGAAAGCGGCAGGCCGCGCCGCTCGTGCTCGCGGATGCGGTCGATGACGAAATCCGCTTCGTCGCGCTCGTTGAACGCCGCGTACACGCGGATCGGCTCGCCGCCCTTGGCGGCTGTCCACAGTTCCTTCCCCATGCGGTCGGTGTTCTTGGCGATGACCGCGTTCGCGGCCGCGAGAATCACCGCGGTCGAGCGGTAGTTCTGTTCGAGGCGGTACACGGTCGCGCCGAACTCGCGCCGGAAGTGCTGCATGTTCTCGACACGCGCCCCGCGCCAGCGATAGATCGACTGGTCGTCGTCGCCAACCACGAACGGCGCGCCGGTCTTGCCGGCGAGGATCTTGATCCAGTCGTACTGGATGCCGTTGGTGTCCTGGAACTCGTCCACGAGCAGGTGCCGGAAACGGTCGCGGTAGTAGGCCCCGAGATCGGGCACGTCGCGGAGGATCTCGTAGCCGCGGAGCAGCAGTTCGGCGAAGTCCACGACGCCTGCCTGCTCGCAGCGCGCCTCGTAGAGCGAGTACAGCCTGATGAGCTGCGTGCGCGTCGGGTCGTTGCGATCGGCGAGATTCTTCGACCGACGGCCTTCATCCTTGTTGGAGTTGATGAATCCCTGCACCTCGCGCGGGACCCAGCGCTGCTCGTCGAGCTTTTGCTCGCGGATGATCTTCCGCACCAGCCGCTGCTGGTCGTCCTCATCGAGAATCTGGAAGGACTGCGGAAGGCGCGCTTCGCGCCAGTGCCGGCGGAGCATCCGGTGCGAGAGTCCGTGAAACGTGCCGATCCAGAGCGCGTCGGCCGGCATGCCGAGGAGCGTCTCGATGCGCCCACGCATCTCGGAGGCGGCCTTGTTGGTGAAGGTGACGGCCATCAGGCCGTGCGGCGACACGCCGTGCTCGAGGATCAGGCAGGCGGCGCGATGCGTCAGCACGCGTGTCTTGCCGCTGCCGGCTCCGGCGAGTACGAGCACCGGGCCGATCGGCGCCGTCACGGCCGCGCGTTGTTCCTCGTTCAGCGAATCGAGCAGGGAATGTGGTCGCATGGAGCGCGGATTCTACCAAGCGC
>Ga0214471_10004894_pt1 | contig 10328 bp, 10 predicted proteins | sample RVTome_5_FD_207665 | JGI IMG/M metagenome (GOLD analysis project Ga0214471, IMG submission 207665) | Soil microbial communities from uranium-contaminated site in the Upper Colorado River Basin, Wyoming, United States - RVT142D155 | ecosystem: Environmental > Terrestrial > Soil > Contaminated >... | reverse complement strand
GCTGCGCCGCCTCGAGCAAAGCCGCGACGAGATGACGCCCGCCGGCTTCGCGCGGTATCTCGCTCAAACGAACAAGCAGATCAAAGGAATCGCCGTCTCCGAACCCGCCGCGCTGTCGGAACGCGAAGTCGAGGTGCGAGTCGAGTTCGTCTACCAGGACCGCAACGAGGCCCAGCAGTTCTTCCTCGAAAAATCCGCGGGAGAATGGAAAATCGCCCGAGTCAGCACGGCCGAGCGCGTCGAGACGCTCGTCCCTTACGGAACGCCGGTTTACTAGTCTCCTGTCCCCATGGTTCGTGCAATAAGTTGGCTCGTCTGCCCGGCTGGCGATCCAGAGGCGCTGGAAAATCGCCGCAGGCGATCCGAGCCCCACCCGCGAGGGTGGGGCACTTGCTTCTGGTTCGGGACCCGTCGTCCACTGGTTGCTTGCGAAGCGAGTGAAAGGGGTTGGTACCCCACCCTTGCGGGTGAGGCTCGGATCGCCTGCGGCGATGCCCGGCGCAGAGCCGGCGATCCAACTGTCCAGTGTCAATGCACGTCCCGACTTCATTCACTTACCTCTGTGACAGGAGACTAGTTAGCGTCCTGCTCCAGGGCTTCCTCGTTGAGGGTGGAATCACTTGACAAACCAAGATTTATTCTATATTGTATAGATAATGTTTGGCCGCGATTACCTCGGCGAATTCGAGCACATCGTTGTCCTGGCGCTGCTGCGGCTGGAAGATCGAGCCTATGGAGTCACCGTGCGGCAGGAGATCCTACGCCGCACGCACCGTGAGGTGTCCATCGGCGCCGTCTATGCCACTCTGGATCGTCTGGAGACCAAGGGGTACGTCAAGTCCCGCCACGGCGATCCTACGCCAGAACGTGGCGGACGTTCGAAACGCTTCTTTCGTGTCACCGCTAAGGGAGTGGCGGCTGTGAACCGCACACAACGCGCACTCCAGAGCATGACCGAAGGCCTCGACCTCATTGGGAGCTATTCATGACTCCTCAAGCAGATTTCGTTCAGCCGCCGCGCATTGCCGTCTGGCTCGTCACACTATTCACACCTGCCAAAGAAGCAGAATCGCTCCCAGGGGACCTGCTTGAGGAATTCTCTCACCTGGCGTCGAAATCGGGAGTTGCTTTCGCCCGAAGCTGGTATTGGCGACAGACGGTGAAGACCATCGCACATCTCGCCGGCAGCGGATTCCGTGCCGCTCCATGGTCAACCGTTGCCGCCGTAGTCGGAGGGCTTTTGCTGATCCGGTTCGGACTCATGTTTTACGGGCAGGCCATGGACGCAGTTCTTGACAGATACCGGGTTTACGAATATCTTTCCGATCTCGGGCGCCAACAGCCGTCCCTTAACGTCGCCGCCGCGTATCTGTTCTGGATAACGCGCGGCATGCTGATCGGACGTGTCCTTGTAGAGACGCTGGTCGGTGGTATCGTTGCCGCGGCGGCCAAGGGAAGGGAGATGACGGCCACGGTGGCGCTAGGCCTCTTCATGAGCGCGTTGGGTGTCGCTGGTTGCCTGATGATGGTGGCCAGAACCGGGGACTACGAGTTTCTGTTTCGGTGGGCGCTGCCAGCGGTGTTCGCGGACTCAATCGCGATCGTTGTTGGGGGGGCGATCGTCCGAACGCGTCGATCAGCCGCGGCAACCCGGCCTTCCGCCGCGTAATTTGTGGCGATCACTCCCGGATCGGCCATTCGGAAACCAATCCACTTGTCTGGTTGGCGGCTTATCTAGCCAATCATGATGCCCGCGCGCGTGTAACCTGGCCGGACTCTTGAACTTAAGGCCGCGTGCACGGATTGGACCAGATAAGCCGTCGGGTGACTGTCCCCATTGGCACCCGACTGTGAGCAACTGGTGATCGCGCTGGTCGTCAACCGCGAGGGTTTCCCGTTCAGCTACTAGTCTGGGGCTGTAGCCTGGGCCCTAGCCCGGGGTTGGTTGGCCTCGGTCAGGTGGTTAGGCCACCTGGGTCGACTGGTAGCGCAGCTCCTCTTCCACCTCTTGCTGGCAAGCCACGCAATTGGCTGCCCACGGCAGGGCCTGCAGCCGGCGCGGTTCGATCGGCTCGCCGCAGCGGTCGCAGTGGCCGTACTCTCCGTTTTGGATTCGCTCCAGAGCGGCCTTGATGGCCCGCCGCGTCACGAAATCGCAGTTGACGGTGCTGACCGCAACATCGAGCGCGTTGCGCGCCACGGCGTCGTCGAGCGGATCGGCCGCGTTTTCCGCGACCAGGCCCTTGCGGACGTCAGGACTGGCCGCCTCCGCCAGTCGCGCCCGGAGCTGCTCCTGCAGGGCCCTGAGCTGTTGCTTCGTCATGGACATCGTGTCTCCTTGCCGGACCTGGCTGCGCGGCGCGGCGCCTTCTCTCGCCGCGCGGCGCAGACCCAGTCCCCCGACCTGCAAGCAATTGTTCGCCGAATGGCGCTGCCTCGACAATGGAGCGCTAGTACTTTTTTTGATTAAGGGGGACGACTTACCGGGATACTGCGAAGCAATGCAGGCTGGGTAAGTGCCGGAGCAGTATCGACGGGCTCACGCCCGCCGCTTGGATTCGCCCTGTAGCAACTCCCGAACACGCTCGACGGCCCCGCCGAGATCACTGTAGACCAGCCGGTACGCCCCGCGCTGAACCAGCCTCTCGATCGAAGCGACCTGCTCCCGGTTGGCAGCTTCCGAGATCACCGGCAACTCTCGAACCAGCAGCTCGAGCGCCTCCCGGGGGTCGACCTCGGCCAGGGAGGCGGGTCCGTTCGTGCGGCGCTCGAGGAACACCGTGGCCGTGGCGAAGCATCCCGGTGCAACGCGGATGTGGTGCAGTGTATGGAGTTGAACTTCGAGAATCGGCTCGCCACCGGCATCGGCGCCAACCGGCGTGCCGCGCAGATCGGCGAACAAATCGAGCGCGGAGGGGCGCAAGCGCAGAAATCGCGGCCGGCCGAGCAGTCGGCTGCCCGCATCACCACGCAGCAGATAGCCGACGTCGTCGCTGACGAACGTCAGACCCGCCCGGGCGCAGGCGTACGCCAGGCAGCTTTTGCCCGTCCCGGGCGGGCCCGACAACAACGCCCCCCTCCCACTCGCCGCGACGCAACTGGCGTGGACTGGGGTCAAACGCTGGTAGCTCAACAGCGAGTAGACGATGCCTTCCAGGTAGTGGTACCGGAACAATACGTGGTTCGCCGCGACGGCGTCGCTGACCCAACAAACCGCGGCCGTCGCCTCGAGGTCGCAGGAGGCAAAATGGCTTGCATCGGCGGCTAGCGAGAGAAAATTACCCTGCGCGCGGTACCGCGGGGCGGGAGGGAGCCGGCTGTTTTCACACTGCACGACCACCACGCGCATTCGCAGCCGCGGCGTGGGGAAGCTGCCTTCGGTTTCGGGCCAGCTCGTCGCGGCGGCGGCCAGGACTTCCGGAGAATTGGTCTGGATTTCAAGCGCAAAGCCCAGCGGAAAGAATTCACCCTTGAGAGGCAGTGGGGTGTTATATCCAAGGGGGTCCCAGGTCGGTGATGGCGTATCAGTCATTGCAGTGGGATAGACAATCCTGTCTGTTCCTGGAGTTTAAACATTTTTGCCGAGCGTGACGGCTTGCGTGGAGCAGCAGAATGACTTGCGTCGAGCATCAGAACGAACAGAGCGAGGGCTCCGCAGGCGCCAGTCGCCTTCAGGCGGCTTTCCAGTCACTCCCCCGGCGACTTCGCAACGGGTCACCTGCTCCAACCGCTGAAATGGCTGGACTCGCGAGTCCAGCCGAGTTTGCCATCGCGGGTTTTGATCTGGACCCACCAGACACCACCCATCATCTGCCGCCCGGCATCGTCGGGGTGGACGAACTCACCCCAGCAGTCGGGCCCGGGGAAAGCGCAGTGCTCGTAGACCGCCATCACCTCGGATTCCACGATCTTTCCGTCCAGCCAGACGCGACCGTGGCTCTCGGACAGGTAGTCGAGCAGAAAGACAATCGATCCTGTTTCGGCGGTGAAGCCGTAGGGAGATTCGAAACGCACCCGTACGGGCAAGGGACGCAGGTGCACCTCGCCGGTTAGCCCTTCGACGCGCTCTCCCTTCGAGGCTTGGGCGACGACTTGCGCCCCTCCGGGCTTGTCGTAGAGCGCTGTGTCCAGAAGCGTGGTCCACGGTCCGAACTGGCAGTACTCGCCCGGGCAGGCAGGCCGCGCAACGTAGTTGGCCGGGGGCCGCGGACCGGCGGCGAGCTTCGCCCGCGCCTCGTTGCGGCGCTGCTCCAGCGCCCGGCGATCGGCGGCTAGTTTTTCGGCCAGCGGCGAGCGCTGAAAAACGTCCGATTCGAGCAAACCATGGAGTGGGGAGTCGGGCGTGCGGAGGCGTCGGTCGACAGCGTTACTCTGGCGCGCGTAGAAGGCGTCCAGCGCGGCCACCGATTCCTGCAGTCGATTCGCCTCGACCAGGTCTTCGGCAAGCCGCAGCCACCAGTGTTCATTCGAGCAGCGCGAACGAACGATCTGCCTCGCCAACTCGACCGCTGTCTCGCGGTCTCCGGCCCGCAGCGCCTCGTGGCGGCTGACCAGACCGTGCCAGACGTGCAGCCCCGCGAAGCCCGGATCCCCCTCGTCCAGGCACGGCCCGCCGAGGACGGCAGCCTCGGGGGATTGGCTGGCTGCGGGTAGGCAGAGAAGAAAGACGCAGAAAAACATCCCTTGCTTCATGACGCGCATCCGTTCTTTTGATGGTAGCGGACAGTCCGACTAAAACGGTCGCGCTTAGGCCATATAAATTTAGATCCGCACATTTGGGGGCTCGAAGATGTCACCCGTTCACTCGTTTTCGCCGCAAGATAAGGATGCTCCTGAGAAGGCGGACGAGTTCCGTCATTTTATCCGAAAGCTCCGCCGTGAGAATCTTGCCGACGCCAATGCGTCGCGATGAGTGTCTTCCCGCTCGACACCAGCATCGTCTCTCTTTTCACACAAGACAGTCCACAGAACCCGAAGTGCCAGAGCTTGCCACTCGGCCGGGATTTCATCTCTGAGAGTCGGGCTGGCCGCTACAGAAACTTCAATGGCTGGCCGTCGGAGAGCTTGACCGGGCGGCCGATGTTGCTGACGTATTCCTTGGTGTGATCGATGCCGAGCTTGTGGTAGAGCGTCGCCAGGAAGTCGGGGACTTCGACCGGGTCGGCTCGATCCTCGCCGTACCGATTCGTTGTAATGGAACGCTGCGCGGAACGCGGCGAGCGGAACACAGCGCCGCACGAAAGACGTGGGCATGACTATCCCACCATTGTGGGGCCTGCGGCGAGAGGTTACAGGGCGGGTAGCGAGTCAATTCGGGGTTGAGGTGGCGCGGGTCTCTGGCCGGCAGCGTCGATTCGCGTCGACGTCTTTGCCTACTCCGCCGATGGAGCCTCGGTGGCCAGGATGCGGGCCTTCAGGTTGGTTCGCAACTGCTCGGCTTCGCTTCGCGTGAATAGGAAAAACTGTTTGACGGTCAGCCGCAGGTCTTTCGCGGTCCAGCCCGAAGTCATGATACCGACTGAGGCATGGCGCTGGTTCTTGAGAAGCAGGTGGCCGACTTCGTGGGCGATGGCGTATCCGAGAATGCGTCCCTCGAAGGCTTCTTCGCCTTTGGCGCGGGCCCGCACCTCGCTATAGAAAATCGTGGCGTATTGGCCGAATCCATCCGCTGTGGCAAAGGCCAGGCCGAACAGGTGTGCTGTGCGAGAGGTGCTCGTCCGCGGGAGGATGCGGAATATCAGCTCCGCCTGAGGTTGCGCAGGTTGCCGAAGCTGCGCTTGCGGAATTCCTCGCTTCGATATCGGAAAGCGCCTCTGGCGACCATTCGCGGCCGATAGCTCGATCGGCTCCCCGAGCGGAAGATCCACGGCGATACTCGCCGCTCGTCGCTCGCCTGTCGGCTTTGGGCCTGCTGATTCTTGTATTGCCAGTACGAGATGGTCGCTTTCTGCCCGTCTCCGGCGCCAACCACCGCAGCCGTTGAGTGCCCTTGCTGGCCGTGAACCGTGATCTCGCTCGCAAGGGCCGTCGTGGCCGCCACCGCCACCAGCGATCCAACCCAAACAAATCGCAACCACATCTTTCTTTCCCCAACAAGCCCGTAGAAATCGCCTGCTGACCGAACCTGAACTTCCGCGTACGCGCCTACGAGTATGTTGCACAATGCCGCAAACGCAAAGAGAACCATCGGGTTCAATTTACAAAGGGTACGAGAGGGTTAGCGGGGTTCCATCCTCTGTCCCGATTCGTACTGGAACGCCTTCCTGGCAAGACATCGCGACGTCGGCCGCAAGCGGCCAGAAAGCAGTGAGTTGCGCTCTGTCGCCGGCTTCCGTACTCTGGGAAATTGCCGTGCCCGCCAACCCCGCATCATCGCCTGGCAGCCTGACCCGCCAAGAGATTTTTCAACAGCCGGACACCTGGCCCGAGACCGTGCGGCGAGTTCGCGAAGCGGCCCTGGGGCAACTGCCGCCGGCCGTGCTGACCGGCGCGGGGACCTCCGCCTACGCCGGGCTTGCTGTTGAGCCCGCCTGGCCCGGGTCCGCCGCGGTTGCCACTACGGAACTGTTTCTCGATTTCGAGGAAGCTCTGGCGGCGCGCAACATGGTCGTGTCGTTCGCTCGCTCGGGCAACAGCCCGGAAAGCGTTGCCGTCATCGAGAAAATCCACCGTGCCCGCCCGGGCGTTCGGCACATCGCCGTCACCGCGAACGCCGCGGGCGCGCTGGCGCAACGGCCTGAGGTGCAGGCGATCCTTCTCGATCCGCGCACCAACGACCGCAGCCTGGTCATGACCAGCTCGTTCTCGAACCTCGTGCTCGGCGGACTCTGCCTGGCTCGGCCTGACGAAACCGAGCAGGCATTGCCGGCGCTCTGTGCTGGCGGGCGCGAGGTCCTCGAAAGTCACGAGAGGACCGCGCGCGAACTGTCGGTCGAGGCGGCCTCACGAGTGGTGATTCTGGCCTCGCAACCGTTGTTTGGCCTGGCGCGCGAAGCCTGGCTCAAAATTCTCGAGATGACGGCCGGGCAAGTCGTCCCGCTTGTCGAAACGTATCTCGGGCTGCGGCACGGCCCACTGAGTTTTCTGCGCCACGACACTCTGGTCGTCTGCCTGCTCTCGTCCGACCCGCGCCGCCGCCGCTACGAATTGGATCTCGTCCAGGAGCTCGAGCAAAAGAACCTCGGCCGTAGAATCGCGTTGGGTCCCGTTGAAACGAACAGCGGCCTGTTTGAGCACGTCATCCGTACGGAAGCCTCAGGTCTTCCCGACTACCTGCGCACGCCGGCCGAGGTCGTGTTCGCGCAACTGCTGGGCTATCACCTTAGCCTGCGCCTGGGCCTCGACCCCGACAACCCCAGCCCCTCGGGCGTCATCCACCGAGTCGTCCAGGGAGTGCGCATCTATGAAGACTAGGCATACCCGCGACGTGCTGATCGCCGGCGACGCCAACGTCGATTTACTGCTGCACGACGCTCCGCCGCTCGAGCTGGACACCGAAAAGCTGGCCAAGGGAATGGATCTGACGCTCGGCGGATCGAGCTCGATCACGGCGTTCAACCTGGCGCGGCTGGGAACGCGCGTCGGGTTCATCAGCGTGCTGGGCGACGATTTTTTCGGCCGCTTCGTTGCCGAGCGGCTGCGCTGGGCGGGGGTTCATCTGGAACATCTCAAGTGGCTGGCCGGTCAAAAGACAGGCCTGACTATCTGGCATATCCGGGGCGCGCGCCGCGCGGGCGTCACCTACGAAGGAACGATCAGCCTGTTGCGCGCCAGCGATATCCCCGATCCCTATCTGGCCAGGTTCCGGCACCTGCACGTGGGTGCGTATTTCCTCGGTAAGAACCTGCACTCCGGCGCGCCGGGGTTGTTTCGGCGGGCGCACCGGTTGGGCCTTACGACGTCGCTCGACTGCAACTACGACCCCGCCGGGAAATGGGACTCGGGTATTCGCGCGGTCTTGAAGGAGACCGATATTTTCTTCCCGAACGAGGACGAGGCAAAACATCTTTCCGGTCAGAGCGGCGCGAGGGCAGCGGCGAGCGAACTGGCGAAACTGGCGCGCGTTGTGGCAGTCAAGCGCGGTCCGCGAGGAGTTCTGGTAAACAGCGCGGAGGGTGTTTTCGAACGAAAGGCAGTACGGGTCAAAGCCGTCGATGGCACCGGCGCCGGGGACAGCTTCAACGCCGGATTTTTGTCGCGCTTCGTGCACGGAGCGCCGCTAGACGAATGCGCCCAGGCCGGCGTCGAAGCCGGGGCCCGAGCCGTGACACGAATGGGAGGCACAACGGCGTTCGAGTAGGGCAGGGCAGAGTCCACGCACGCAGCGGACTCGAAAGCCGCGTAGCGGCGTTGGATGGTAGCCCAGGGTGGAGCCGAATGCGGAACCCTGGGTGAATCCACATCCATCCAGGGGAGCCCTGAAAAGGGCGTCGGAAAGCTGGCAGCGATTCCTTCGCCGTTGCAGGGCTCCAAACTATCCGAACACAAACCCAGGGTTCCGCCTTCGGCTCCACCCTGGGCTATTCTCCAGCGCCGCTTCGCGGCTCCAGAACTACTCCGCGACGAAAATTGCCGTACCGTGCCACAAATCCAAGCTGCTGTAATACTTCGGTCCACGAGGCAGGCAGCATGCAAGGCGCCGTTCGAATTGGGGCAGACCTGTTGCCTGCCTGTGGCGGGTCTGCGACCGGCCGGGACCGGCACGAGTACCGCTCCGTGCCCCGAAAATGTCCCAACTCCACAGGCAGCGGGACGCCTGTCCAAGGGGGCCTGGCGCGCACGCCCTTAGGCAGGCGCAAACGGCTTTCCGAACGGCAGCCCCGGCGACCGCATCAGGTCGGTTATCATGGAAGCGAGCATCGCCCTGCCCGTCTTCAACCAACCAGTGATTTTTCGATTCCGAATTGCAGTTCTTGCGGTTGCGCTGATCGCCCTGCGCCCCCCGGTCTTCGGGCAACAAGCCCCTGCCGGCGGGGACGATCAGCCGGGAGATATCTATTTCTTCGTCCGTTACGATATCGGGACTTCGAACTCTTCGATCGAGCAAACGCTCCCGCCCGACTGGGCCAGCCATTTCCAGCCAGCCGCGGGTTCGATGGCAACCCGCGCCAACAGCAACCCGTGGTTTGGGGAAGCCGGTCTCGGCATTGGGCCCAAGTGGGAGCTGCGCGAGGACCACGAGATCGCCGTCTTGTTCTTCTATAATTTCATCGGCTTATCGTCGATGCAGAAGCGGTTCTACACGCTGCGGCGCCCGGTGGCCGGGATCGAGCTGGATTGGGGCGAGCCCGTACGCCTGCAGGCAACGGCCGTGCAGAAGACGAGTCCGGAATTCGGTCTCGCCTACACTTGGCGCAAGTTGACCATTCATCCTTCCGTCCAGGCGTACCGCCTGCTGGTGGAGGACTATGTGGGCGAGTCGGACGCGTGCGGATGCAATTCGAGACTGCGAACGATTACGAATCACGGTAGCGGCCTGGGGGCGCGTATCGACGTGCAATTTCGCATCGACCCACAGCGATTTCTGGGCAACCGCTTCGATCCCTGGAATACTTCGGCTGTCGGTTTCTTCTACGAACGAACCGGAGGGCGGATCTGGCAGCTCGGCGTCAGCCTGCAGGTCGGCATGGAACTCATCACAAGGCATCGGCGGACCAACTAAGGAGGCTCTATGGCGGACATGGCAATGCGTTTCTCGCGTCGCGAATTGGCCCGCGTCGCGCTCGGAGCGGCGATGACGGCGGCGGTCCCGGCCCGCGCCGCCAAACAGCCGCTCGCTCCTCTCACACCGGGCATCAAGATCTCGCTGCAGATTCCCAACGATTTCAAGGACGACGATCTCACCTTCGCCCGGCAGATGGGCGTCGAGTACGTCAGCATCCCCACTCGTGGCGGCACCCACGAAATCTTTTCGCAATTCAAGCAGCGCGTCGAAGCGGCCGGGCTCAAGGTCGCCAATATCGGCAACTCGAACGTTCACAACATGCCCGAGGTGACGCTGAACCTGCCGGGCCGCGACCAGAAGATCGCGGAGTACAAGCAGTATCTGCGCGACTTGGCCAAGGCGGGCATTTACTACACCACCTACGCGCATATGGGCAACGGCATCTGGAGCTCGGAGCGCGAAACCACCCGCGGCGGCGCTTCGGCCCGCGCTTTCAAGCTCGAAACCGCCAAGGGCTACTGGGACGGAAAGGTGTTCGAGCCGCCACTCTCCCACGGGCGCAAGTTCAGCAAGGAAGAGCTGTGGGAGAACTACACCTATTTCATTAAGCAGGTCGTGCCCGTGGCCGAAGAGGTGGGCATTCGCATCGGCATTCACCCCGACG
>Ga0214471_10004893_pt1 | contig 10329 bp, 8 predicted proteins | sample RVTome_5_FD_207665 | JGI IMG/M metagenome (GOLD analysis project Ga0214471, IMG submission 207665) | Soil microbial communities from uranium-contaminated site in the Upper Colorado River Basin, Wyoming, United States - RVT142D155 | ecosystem: Environmental > Terrestrial > Soil > Contaminated >... | reverse complement strand
CACGGCGTGGGGGACGAAGTCGACCCCGCGCAGGAGGGCGTTCAGCTTGTACCGGTGGTAGCCCGCGAAACTCTCGTCACCGCCGTCGCCGCAGAGCGCGACGGTCACGTGTTCGCGGGCAACGCGTGAAATGTAGTACGTCGGAATCGAGGCGGAATCCGCGAAAGGCTCCCCGAACCGCTCCACCAGCAGCGGCAGCACGGAGAGCATGTCGGGATGGAGGGTGAACTCCTTGTGGTTCGTTCCGTAGAGGTGGGCCACCTCGCGCGCATACTCCAGCTCGTTGAATTCCTTTTCCCGAAAACCCACGGAGAAGGTCTTCACCGGCATCCCCGGGTTTTCGCGGGACATCAGCGCGACCACGCCGCTGGAATCGACCCCGCCGGAGAGGAGCGCTCCCAGGGGGACATCGCTCACCAGGCGGATCCGTACGGCCTCCCGGATCTTGTCGAGGAGCTCCTCCTCGAGCCGGGTCCTCCTCGCCGCGGTGTCCGCCGGATGCTTCGGAGCAAAGGAGAGCTTCCAGTAGCGCCGGATCTCCTCCCTCCCCTCCCTTACCGTCATCCAGTGACCCGGCGGAAGCTTCCGGATGCCGGCATATGCCGAAAACGGGGCGGGAACGCTCTGGAAAGTCAGGTAATGGTGGATCGCAACCGGATCGACGTTCACCGGGATCTCCGGATCCGACACCAGAGGCGCCAACTCGGAGCAAAAGGAGAAGAAGTCCCTCCCCCCACGGTAGAACAGAGGCTTCTTTCCCACGCGGTCCCGGGCAAGGAAGAGGGCCTTCCCCTTCCGGTCCCAGATCGCGATCGAGAACATTCCCCGCAGGCGCTCGACGCACGCCGGGCCTTCCTCCTCGAAAAGGTGAAGGACGACCTCCGTGTCGGTGCGGGACCGGAACCGGTGCCCTCGCGCCTCCAGCCGGGGTCGCAGGTCCTGAAAGTTGTAGATCTCCCCGTTGAAGACGATCCAGAGGGATTCGTCCTCGTTGGGCATCGGCTGGTGTCCCTGGGGGGTAAGGTCGATGATGCTCAACCGCGTGTGCCCAAGGCAGGCCTCCCCGAGCGCCAGGACCCCCCGGTCATCCGGCCCCCGGTGGCGGAGCCCGTCGCATGCGCGCTCCGCATCCTCCGCCCGCGCGGACCGGCCGTCCCAACGGATCTTTCCGTAGATTCCGCACATCAGGCGACAACGCTCTCGATCAGGGATTCATACTGGCGAACGATCCGCCCGGCATCGTATCTCTGCACGGAAATCCGCGCCGCGGTCCCCAGCCTCTCTCTCAGTGCGGGGTCCCCGAGGAGGCGATCGATGGCCGCGGCCATCGCTTCCGGGTCCTCCACCGGGACGAGCAGTCCGTTCCAACTATCCGTGATGAGTTCCTCGGGGCCCGTTCTGCAGCGCGTGGCGACGCAGGGAACCCCCAGCGCCATCGCCTCGGCCAGGCCATTCGGAAAACCCTCGTACCTGGAAGAAAGAACAAACACCGAGGCGTCTCGGAGCACCGGGTACGGGTTTTTCCGAAACCCGAGAAATTCGACGTTCGCCGAGACCTCCAGATTCTCCGCAAGGGACCGGAGTTTTTTTTCATCCTTCCCCTCCCCCAGGAGCAGGAGCTTCGCCGGAACGCGGACGCGGGCCATTGCACGGAGGAGGAGGTCGAACCCCTTCTCCCGGCTGAACCGCCCCATGGCCACGATGGTTTCCACACGGTTCCCCTCGGAGGCCGGATTCCCCCCTTCGGCGGATTGCGCAACGATCCTGTCGATATCCAGGGGATTGTGGATGGTACAGACCCTCTCCCGTGCGAACCCGAAATGATCGGTGAATTGCGAACGAAGGGAATCGGAGTTGACGAAGATCCGTTCGCCGGCCCGATACAAAAATCGAATGGCGAGACGACGAAGTGCTTCCTCCGGGAAACCTTCCCGGGAGCCAAGGACGGTCGACCGTTCGGAGAGAATGAGCCGGGTTTTCGCCCCCGCCAAGTACCGGCCCAGGACCGCGAAGGCGTTTGCATACCATAAAAAGCTCATCAGGACGTCCGGTCGTTCCGTCCTCAGGAAACCGACGAATGTCCGCACCCACTTCCACCGCCCCCCTCCGGCCCCCCTGCCGCAATCCAGAATGAGAACGTCCGCCGGAACATCCTCCAGATAAACTCCTTTCTTCTCGATGAGGATCAGGACAGGGCGGAACCGGGTCCGGTCCAGATGGCGGAGCACCCTCGATACCACCCTCTCCGCACCTCCCCCGGAAAGAGCGTGTACGAAGAAGGCGATCGTGATCCGTGCTGTTCTCATCTCCTCAACAATACCTCCCGAACCGGTGGTGCAGGGAGGGGAAAGATTCGAACACGATCCGGCGGACCCTGCGAAGCTCGTCCCCCGGAAGGAAAAGGAGAAACGCCAGGTAGCACGCTGCAAAGACGAGCCCCCTGGCTCCAACGTCGACCCAGGTTGGCGGAATCCCCGGAAGGAGCCACGCCGCGGTCGTCGCGATGGCCACGCCGATGGCCACGTTCGGAAGGATACCCATCCATTCCCGGTACCGTACCCGGATACCGACCCGCGACACGAGGGAGAGAACGATCCCGCACACCGATACCATTGAAACGCTGGCAGCCAGGGCGATTCCCTTCACCCCCATGCCGAACCGGAAGGCGAAGAGATAATTCATGGCCGCGCTCAGTACCACGGAGAAGATGGAGACTGCAGTAATCCAACGGAATTTCCTGTGAATTTGAAGGCTCCGCACAAATACGGGAATGGCGAAATACGTCGGCAGGCCCAGCACGTAATATCGTAAAGCTTGAGCGGTCACTTCCGTGGACCGCGCGTCAAACGCTCCGCGCTCGAAGAGCGCCTTCACGAATCCGTCCCCGAAAACAGTGAAGAAAGAAATGACGGGCAGGGATACGATCACGGTGCCCGACAGGATCCGCGTCAACAAGATTCCCCGGTCCGACTTCTCGGCCAGCGGAGTGACGAAGATATTCTCGATGTTCAGTATCGCCGGAACGGCGGTCGCCAGTGCATACGCATAGAAAAGTGCGGAAACCGAACCGGTTTCGAGGTAGGAAGCGAAGTACCGATCAACAACCACCAGTCCGTACAGGATCAGGTACACAGGTAACATGCGACCCACCGCCCCACGGACCACGTCGACTTCTCCTCCCCTCAGATTCCCCCGGTATCGGAACAGCCCCTTTCCAATGGAAAGAAACACCAGGAACCCGAGGACGTATCCTGCGGAGAGGGACAGGGGAACGATGCGGGCGTGGGATGCGAAGGCAATCACCGCCAGAAGCGCTCCCGCCTGGACGACCAGTTCCACCACGTAATACATGTGAAACGCTCTCCGGGACCGGAAGAAGGAACCGATCGCGTGGTACGGGAGGAAGACGAGGGCGTACGGGACGAGGCAAAGGAGGTTCTCCCTCAGGAATCCGGCGGATTCCGCGGGGAAACCCGGAACCAGACGGCGAGCAAGGGGGGAACAGATCACCATCAGAACGGTCAGGCCGAGACCCATGAGGAGGGCAAGGGAAAAAATGGAACCGGTGAGGGAACGGAATCCCCCCTCTCCATCCCTCTCGCGCGCCTTCACCAGGGAAGGAATCCCGGCGGAATCGAAGATATCCCCGAACACCGTGATGAAGATCGAGACGAACGACGTGGCCACGAAAAATGCGTCGAGCCATGCCGAAAGTCCGAAGACCGCCGCGATCACCATCTGCCGCAGATATAGCAGCACCTTGGACAGCAGGTTCACCACGGCGGCGAACGCCACGCCCTGGATTGCGGTCTGCGCGCGCTTCTCCGCCACTCCGGTCACTCCTTCCAGGCCGCTTCGCGCGCGCTGAGGGGGAATCTCGCCAGGAGAGAGCGGAACTCCCTCGGGGTCATGCGGCGCAGGGCGCTCCCGGCACGCCGGGAGCGAAGGACATCAGGCACTCCCGAGAGCGCTGCAATTTCGGCCCGAAAGGTGGCCAGGAACAAACGGCCGATGGACTGTTCGTTCGCGAACTTCCCCGCGGCGCCGCGCCCGGAAAGGGCACCCGCCAGGTGGTATGCATATCGGTATCCGGTGCGTAACGGGGACAGAAGGATTTCACGGGCCGGAAAATTCTTGAAGAGGATCCAGATGCGGTTCCGCTCCACCAGAAATGCTTTCTGCGGGGAATACGCACCTGTCGTGATGGAATATTTATGGTACACGACGGCCGTCGGGATATAAAAGCAGGTCCACCCGGTCCACCGGGCGCGCAGGCCCAGGTCGACATCCTCCCCGTAGGCGAAGAATGATTCGTCGAGCAAGCCGATCTCGTCGAGCATATCTTTCTTGTACACCCCCGCACACCCGCTCGGCCAGAGGGTCTCCCCCTCCTCATCGAACCGTCCGTCGTCCTTCTCCATCCTGTCCCGCCCCCGCGCCAATCCGTCGGGGTAGATCAGGTGCCCTGTGTTGTCGATCTCGTCCCGCCGGTAGTAGTTCAGGATCTTCGGGGTGAGCATCCCCGCGTCCGGGCGCCTCCGGACGGCGGCGTCCATCGCGGCGAGCCACCCCGGGTCGACGGCTGTGTCGTTGTTCAGGAGGATCATGTATCGTCCCCGCGCGACCCGGATCCCGGCGTTGTTCCCCCCGGCGAATCCGAGATTCGAGGGAAGCGCGACGGTGGAGACCGAATCCGTCCAACGTTCCTTCACCCAGTCGACGGAACCGTCCGTCGAGCCGTTATCGACGACGATCGTTTCGAAATCCCGGAACGTCTGCGAGCGGATGGAGGAGAGGCACTCCTCCAGGAGGTGCCTCCCGTTCCAGTTCAGGATGATGACGGAGAACAGGGGGGCGTTCGATTGCGACTTCGAGGCGTCCTGGAGAACGCCGTTCACCGGGCGCCCACGCCTCCCTGTAGCTGCATGAGGCGGGCGCGCAGGTAAGGATTGTCTCCGCTTTCCAGAGCCTGGCGGAGAGCCCAGATCGCCTTGTCCCGCTGCCCCAACAGCAGGAACATGTTGCTCATCGTCTGGTAGGCGACCACGGGGGAGATTCCGAGAAACATGTAATGGTACGACTCCCGGATGATGTGCTGCGGAAGGATCCCCTTCGGGATCTCGTGCGCCTTGATGTATCCTCGCAGTTCCGGCGCGTTGCGGACAAAGACAAGGAACAGTCCGTCCGAAAAGACCAGCGCCCATTTGGGGTCGTTGGCGAGGACCGGTACGATGGGAAGGATCATCCCCGACGAGTCCATCGCCTTGAGGACCAAGTAGCTGATGGCGTACTTTTCGAAGACCCTCTCCCACCCGGGCAACGCCCCCGTTACGACCTGGTGTTCCATGAAGACTTCCTGGTTGTAGGTGCGGCCGTCGATGAACGTGAGAGCCCCCGGGTAAAGCTGCCAGTCGAGGAATCCGCCGATGTCGAAGAAATTGAACATCTTGCCGGGAACCGGATTCTTCCTCAAGAACTCCGCCGCGGGAAAGGAAAATTTATGCTCGGTCATCCCAAGCCCGTACTCAATCTGCGAGAAGGAGAAGCCGAGCGTCGTGCCGCCGAAGGCGATCAGGGCCGTCACCAACGCGGCCGCAGGGACGGTTTTCCGGTAGGCGGCCCAACCGGGCCGGGAAGTCTTAGGCGCCGCCTTCACCCCCGTCTCCGCAATTTGCCGGCCCTTTCCTTTTCCCTTTTCTTTTCCCTTTCCGGGGTCCTTCCGGACCTCGGCCGGAGCCTCTTTCGGGTCGAGCCACCCGCCGGCCCGTGAGAGGAATCCCGTCACCTGGAGCGCGGCGCCGGGGGCCAGGAACATCCCCATCATCGATACCGCCCGGGCCGAATCCCACGCCCCTTTGAAGGCGATGGCAAACAGAAACAGGTCGATCAGCAATACCCGCCGGCCGACGGCTCCAAGAAGGATCGAGGCAAAGGCGAACCATGCCGCCGCCTTGTAGTAGACGAAGAACCCGGTACCCTTCACCGGGGTCAGTTCCGAGATCGACATCAGGACGCTGGAGCCTCCACTGCTCCCTCCCCGCGAAATCAGGTGAAGCGGGGATAGGATCGCGTTGTAGCCATTCGGGTTCAGACCGCAGAGGATCAGCCCTCCCAGACCTGCCAGGACAGGGGGGATAACCCACTTTTTCAGCAGATCCCATCGGAATTCCCTTCGCCATGCGGCGCGGGCAAGCGCGTCGGCGAAGAAGGCACCGCACAGGACAAACGCCAGCAGGTACGTGGGGTGCATGTTCGCCCAAAGGAGAACGAGAGGCGGGATGGTGTAGATCCTCATCTTGCGCGCCCCGTAGTAGTACTCGGTCAGGATGAAGATGATCAACGACGTGAACAGGTAGGTGAAGATCTCCGGGCGAGGCTGGATGCGGATCCGGAGAAATCCCGAAAATGCGAAGATGGCCAGGACCGCGAGGAGAGGGTGGGCGCCCCGCAGGACGGTGGCGCGATGAATCAGCAGAAAGATCCCGAAAACAACCGCCCAGACGAGGAGCGAGACACCGTAGACGCCCCCGATGGAAAAGACCAGATAGAGGATCGCCTGGAATCCCCACTCCCCGTTCGGGTTGTGGCGTCCGAGGGACGGATAGTTCAGGTACTCCGTGTCCGGGAGGGACAAGGTCTGAACGATCTGGCGGCCCTGGGCGATGTGCGTCCCGAAGTCGCTCGTGAAGATCTTCGTGAGCATCGGCAACGTGATGAGAAAGAGAAGGGTGAAGGCGACGATGGTCCGTTCCTTCGGGGTGAGATCCCACCAGCGGCGCGGCGCGCCTCCGGCTGCGAGTACCGTTTCCGCCATCTACTTCGCGCCTCCTGAACGCACGGTCATCACCGGATACCTCGCGGGGGTTTCTTTCCGGGGGGAATGCTTGCGGGCTCTGCGCCTTCCGACGGGGGCTCGCGCATATCAAGATACCATACGGTCGACGTCAGTGGGCGGACGCCCTTGGGACGCCTGGGACGCCGGCGACCGGGACCGGGAAGGCGGCATCGCCGAACGGTTTCCGCTGAAATACCGTGGTGAGCTTGAGGCTCGGGCACAGGGTGCAGTCGAGGCACCGCAGGCAGTCCGGGTCGGTCGGGTTCCGGTCGGGACGGATGTCGACCGGGCAGATCTGCTGGCACTTCCCGCACTTTGTGCAGGTGTCGGGATCCCAGGCGAGCTGCAGAAAGCTCGACTTGTTGAACAGGGAGAAGATCGCCCCGAGGGGGCAGACCGCGCGACAGAAGGGGCGCTTGGCCATCGTCGACGTCGTGACGAAGAAGAGGAGGATCGCGATCTTGACCCAGAACATCGACCGGACCATCGAGCGGACGCCGGCGTTCATCGTCACCCACGGCAATCCGCCCATCAGCGTTCCCACGGGACACAGCTTCGAGAACCAGTTCTCACGGGTGAGGAAAGGGATGACGAACACGAGTCCGACCAGGACGGCGTAGCGGAGATACCGCGTCCAATGCGGCAGGGACGCCTTCCACCCGCGGAACTTGTACAGGAGGTCCTGGAGAGCGCCGAAAGGACAGAGGGTCCCGCACGTCATCCGCCCCACGGACGCCCCGATGACCGAAAGGGTACCGACCGCGTACCACGAGATGTTCCCGGCCGCCGCGAAGTGCTGCAGCGAGCCGATGGGACAGGAGAGCAGCGCGGAGGGGCAGGCGTAGCAGTTCAGCAACGGGGTGCAGACGCCCTTCATCGGCCCCTGGTAGAGCGACGCCGACAGGAATCCGGGAATCCAGGCATTGGGAAGGACGGCCCCCAACCCCTGGAAGATCCGCCGCTTCAAATATCTCATGGGATCACCCGATCCCGATGCACGACAGGCAAAGCAGCGCGCCGTTGATCAGCACCTCCGCGATCTCCTTCCGGAAGATGCCGAAGAAAAGAATCGAGACGGCCCCCACGGCCGTGACCAGAAAGGCGACCGGACGTCCCATCATCGCCCCCCCAGGGCCGCCATCAGCCCCCGCCGTAAGAGTGCAGCCCCGAAAGAACGAGATTGACGCCGAGGTAGCACATGATCGTCGCCAGGAATCCCACGATGGAGAGGATGGCGGCGCGCCTGCCGTGCCACCCCCGGGTTACCCGCGCGTGGAGGAACGCCGCGTAGACGAGCCACACGATCAGGGACCAGGTCTCCTTCGGGTCCCACGACCAGTAGGTTCCCCAGGCGTAATTCGCCCACGCCGCGCCCGTGATGATCCCCGCGGTCAGGAACGGGAATCCCCAGATGATCGCCCGGTAGACCAGGTCGTCGAGCATCTTGCACGCCGGCAGAAGGCCCACGACCCCTTCGGAGATCTTCGCTTTTTCCTGCCGGGCCTTCAGCAGGTACATCACGGCCACCCCGGCGGAGACGGCGAACGCCGCGTACCCGACGAAGCAGGTGATAACGTGGGCGTGGAGCCAGTACGACTGCAGGGCGGGCACCAGCGGCTGGATGCTGCTGTCGTTGTAGACGGCGAAGACCATCGTGAAGAAGGCGATCGGCATCACGAAGGCGCCGAAGGTCCGGTTGCGGTACTTCCTCTCCACGACCAGGTAGAACAGGTTCACAGACCAGGCGAAGAAGACGAGCGACTCGTAGAGGTTCGTCACCGGGATGCGACCGATCCCCATCTGGTACGACTCGAACCAGCGCATGCCGAGCGCCGCGGTGGAGACGACGGCCGCGAGGACGCAGACCCAGGTGCCGAACACCGCGATCTTCTCGTTCTTGGCGTACAGAGCGCCGAGGTACAGGGCGGACGCCACGCCGAACAGGACCGTGGTGAGATTGAACAGGATGACGTTGCTCATTTCGAGGGGGCTCCTGCGGCGGATCGCAGCCGGGCGATCATTGCCCCGCCGCCTTAACGCCGGTCTGTAGTTTCTCGAATCTCTTCTCGAAGGCAAGCCGGTTGCGGCTGGAGGAGCCGGCGAGGACGACCTCGACCCGGCCGGCCGTCCCCTGCGCGAGGCGGATCCAGACGCGCTGGTGCGAGAGGAAGAACGCCATGATGAGCCCGATCACCATCAGGGCGCACCCCAGCCAGACGATGTTCACCCCGGGGTCCTTCGCGACCTGGAGCCCGGTGAACATCTTCGAGCTCAAGCCCCCGAAGGAGAAGACCAGGGAATCGGCGCGTTGCCGGTCGAGGTCGGGGCGTGCCTGGAAGAGCCAGAACGAGGTGGACATCTGTCCGGGCTTCTCCACGACCACCTGGAGGGCCGGGCCGTTTCCCTGGTAGTTCTCCACGTAGTTCACCCCCCGAAGGATCCCGTACCCGTCGATCGGAACGGGTTCGTTGGCTCCGAGGGCGAGCCCGCCCATCGGGGTGCCGTCCCTGCGGGCAACCGCCACCTTGGCCGTCGCGCCCCCCGCCTGCCCGTAGCTTGACTGGTAGAACCAGATTCCCTTGTACTGCAGCGGGTCGTTCACCACGATCGTCTTTCGAAGCGTTTCCCGACCTCCGTCGATCACGCTCAGATCGGACATGTACGACTTGGGCTGGCCGCTCGGGTACGTCTCGAGCCGGAAACTGTTGCAACGGACCGTGAACCCGAGGTCCTGCATCGCGTTTCCCCCCCGGACGGGGATCTGCGTGACCGAGTCCCCTTCGGGGATGTTCACGTAGCCCTTGAAGCCGAAGCGGACGCCGACGATCGCCCCGATGAAGATGATGATGATGGAGAGGTGGGTCACGTAGACGCCGAACCGGGAAGCCACGCCGGTCTCGGAGTACAGGTGCACCTGTCCGTCCACCTCGGTGACCTTCGGCTTCGCGAAGGAGGAGGAGAGCGCCTCCGCATACTTCCCCGCCCACTCCGGGAGGGTCCCCTTCTTCTTCCACCGGTCCGTGAGCGACAAGGTCTTTTCCAGGTTCTCATCCAGTCTCGTCCGCGGGTTCCGCACCACCTTGAGCATCTTCGGGAAGCGGTCGATGGTGCAGCAGGACAGGTTCACGGTGAACAGGACGAGCATGAGGAGGAACCACGCGGAGTGGTACATGTCGAACAGGTTGATCCGGTCCATCAGGGCGAACGCCCAATCCTCGTAGATCAGATGGTACTTCTCCGGAGGCTGGTTCTGCTCGACGATCGTGCCGAGGATCGACGTGACGGCAAGGACGATCAGGGTGACGATGGCCAGTTTGACGGAGATGAAAAAGTTCCACACCCGATCCATCGGGGATAGAGTGCGCTTCTCGTCAGCCATGCGGGTTACCCTCGGTTATTCGGAATGTATACTGCATACCAGAGCGGGTGCCGGCAGTCAAACGGAAAAGGAATCCGCCCCGAATAAAAGAGGGCGGGGAACCTCCCCGCCCTCT
>Ga0214471_10004892_pt1 | contig 10331 bp, 10 predicted proteins | sample RVTome_5_FD_207665 | JGI IMG/M metagenome (GOLD analysis project Ga0214471, IMG submission 207665) | Soil microbial communities from uranium-contaminated site in the Upper Colorado River Basin, Wyoming, United States - RVT142D155 | ecosystem: Environmental > Terrestrial > Soil > Contaminated >... | reverse complement strand
GGGCGGCTCATCCGCGACGAGAGCGACCGCGGGGTGCTGATGCTGTGCGACCCGCGCCTGGTGCTCAAGCCCTACGGGGGGCGCATCCTGAAAAGCCTGCCGCCGATGAAATTTACGCGCAGCCTGGACGAGGTTCAGGCGTTCTTTGCAGCTCATCCTCAATGTGAATTCGGATGATGTCCTCGAAGCTCGCGTCGGCGCGGAAGCCGAGCGCGGCCGCGCGCCGCGCGTCGAAATTGCGCGGCCAGCCCTCGACGATGCGCTGGATCGTCGCATCGGGCTCGCGGCGGATGCGCTGCGCGACCTTCTCGCCGGCGACCTTGCGCAGCGCCTCGATCTGCTCGGCGACGGTGGCGCTCACGCCGGGCATGTTGAGGCTCCGCCGCGCCCCGAGCTTTTCTGTTTTTAGTTGTGATGCATGAACCAGGAATCCAACGGCGGCACGGGGCGAGGCGAACCAGTGCCGCACCGTCTCCGGTACCGGCAGCACTGCTTCCTCGCCGGCCAGGGGCTCGCGGATGATCCCGGAGAAGAAGCCCGAAGCCGCCTTGTTCGGCTTGCCCGGGCGCACGCAGATCGTCGGCAGCCGGATGCCGATGCCGTCCATGAAGCCGCGCCGGCTGTAGTCGGCGAGCAGCAGCTCCCCGATCGCCTTCTGCGTGCCGTAGCTCGTCAGCGGCGCGCTCAGGAACTCGTCGTCGATCGCCTCGGGAAAGGGCGCGCCGAACACCGCGATCGACGACGTGAAGACCACCCGCGGCCGGTAGCTCGCTTTTCTGATGGCTGCGAACAGGCGCTGCGTGCCTTCCAGGTTGACGCGGTAGCCCTTGTCGAAGTCCGCCTCGGCCTCGCCGGAGACGACTGCGGCGAGGTGGAAGATCAGGTCCGGCCGCGCGGCGACGAGCTTCTCCGCCTCGCCCGGCTGCGAGAGGTCCGAGACTGCGCTCGCGCCCTCGAAGGGCACGACGTCGTGCAGGATCAGGTCTTCCTGCGCGAGTGCCGGGACGAGCTTGCGGCCGATCATGCCGGCCGCGCCGATGACCAGGACCTTGCTCACCAGTCCGGATCCCAGAGCCGCCACCAGGGAACGTCCTTGCGCGCGCCGCCGGGCCTGAGGTAGCGGCTCTCGGGGAAGTTCTTCTGCATGACGCGCGCGGCGTCGTCGCGCAGCTTCTCCATGCCGAGCTCGTCGTAGGCGCGCACCAGCACGTACACCGCCTCCTCGGTGGCGGGCGCCTGCGGGTAGCGCTGGATGGCCACCTGCGCGCGGTTGGCGGCGGCGAGGTAGGCGCCGCGCTTCATGTAGTAGCGCGCGACGTGGACCTCGTGCGAGGCGAGCGAGTTGACGAGATAGCGCATGCGCGAGGCCGAGTCCTCGGCGTAGCGCGACGCCGGGAAGCGCGTCACCACTTCCTTGAAGGCGTCGAAGGCCTCGCGCGTGGACTTCGGGTCGCGGTCCGACATGTCGGGCGAGGTGAGCCAGGAGAAGATGCTGAGCTGGTCGTTGAAGTTGATCAGGCCCTTCAGGTAGTAGGCGTAGTCGACGTTGGCGTGGTTGGGGTGCAGCTTGATGAAGCGGTCCACCGCGGCGATCGCGAGCGCCCGCTCGTCGTCCTTCCACTGCGCGTAGGCGACCTCGAGCTGCGCCTGCTGGGCATAGCGACCGTAGGGGTATCGCGCCTCGAGCTTCTCGAAGTACTGGATCGCCTTGGCGTAGTCCTTCGACTTCATCGCTTCCCGGGCCTCCTCGAACAGCTCCTGGGCCGACCAGTTGGCGGTTTCGTCGTAGGGAGTGCTGCTGCAGCCGGCCGCAAGGAGCAGCGCGGCCGCGAGGACAACCAGTAGACTTGAAGGCATGGAGGCCAAGGATTATAGCGATTGGGAAGAGGCGCTGGTCGCGCCGGTGAGCGCGACCGTGCCCCCCGCGCTCGGCGGCATGCGCCTGGACCAGGCGCTGGCGCAGCTGTTCCCGCAGTACTCGCGCAACCGCCTGCAGGTGTGGCTCAAGTCCGGCCACATCACCATCGACGGCGAGCTGGCGGCGCCGCGGCGCCTCGTCGACGGCGGCGAGCGCGTGCTGGTCGAGCCGCCGCCCGCGCCCGATGCGCTGCCCAAGGCGCAGCGCATGCCGCTCAGGATCGTCTACGAGGACGCGCAGATCATCGTCGTCGACAAGCCCGCCGGGCTGGTGGTGCATCCCGGCGCCGGCGTGCCCGACCGCACCCTCATGAACGGGCTGCTCGCGCACGCGCCGCAGCTCGCCGCCGTGCCGCGCGCGGGCATCGTCCACCGCCTCGACAAGGACACGAGCGGCCTGCTCGTGGTGGCGAAGACGGTCGAGGCGCAGGCCGACCTCGCGCAGCAGCTCGCCAGCCGCAGCGTGCGGCGCCTGTATCTCGCGCTCGTGCAGGGCGATCCGCCGGCGAGCGGCGCGATCGACGCGCCGGTGGGGCGCGACTCGCGCGCGCGCACGCGCATGGCGGTCACGCACCGCGGCAAGCCGGCGCGCACCCGCTACCGCGTGCTCGAGCGCTACGGGCGCGCCGCCCTGGTGGAATGCCGCCTGGAGACCGGCCGCACGCACCAGATCCGCGTGCATTTCCAGCACATCCGCTACCCGCTGGTCGGCGACACGGTCTACCGGCGCGGCACGCGCCACGGCATCTCCTTTCCGAGACAGGCCCTCCACGCGACCGAGCTCTCGTTGGTCCATCCCGTTTCAGGACAGCAGATGACCTGGCGCTCGCCTCTGCCGCGCGACATGAAGCGGCTGGTCGACGCGCTGCGCCGGGATGATTGAGCCGGACTGGCCCGCGCCGGCGCGCGTGCGCGCGCTCGTCACCACGAGCGACCTCGGCGACATGGCGGGCGAGGCGGGCAGGCGCGCCTTGCGCGCGCACGTTCCCGCCGAGCCGCAGTGGCTGCGCCAGGTGCACGGAAAGGATGTGATTTCCGTCGACGGGAATCCTCAACGCGTGGGGGATGGAAGCACTTCCAGAGAACCCGGAACCGTCTGCGCCGTGATGATCGCCGACTGCATGCCGGTGTTCTTCGCCGACGACGAGGCGAGCGTGGTCGGCGTCGCGCACGCGGGCTGGCGCGGGCTCGCCGCGGGGGTGCTCGAGGCGACGATCGATGCGATGCGCGTTGCTCCCGAGAACCTGATGGCCTGGCTCGGTCCCGCGATCGGGCCGAAGGTGTACGAGGTCGGCGAGGATGTGAAGAACGTCTTCGACGAAAAGCATTTCCTTGCCAACCGTCCCGGGCACGGGCTGCTCGATCTCTATGGCGTGGCGCGGGCGAAGCTGGCGCAGCGCGGCGTGGTGCGGGTCCACGGTGGCGGTTTCTGCACGTACTCGGACCGCCAGCGCTTCTTTTCGTACCGGCGCGATCGCACGAGCGCGCGCATGGCGGCGGCCATCTGGCTCACGTAGAATCGCCTCCCCCATGACCCTCGGCTGGATCGTCGCCGCGAGCGTCGCCGGCGGCACGCTCTCCGCGGGCCTCGCCGCCGCCTCGCTTTACCTGCGCGCGAGCTGGATCCCCATGCTCGTGTCCTTCGCCATCGGCGCGCTGCTCGGCGCCGCGTTCCTCGAGATCATCCCGCACGCGTTCGAGAAGGGCGATGCGCACCACGTGGCGAGCGCGATCCTCGGCGGCATCTTCGCCTTCTTCGTGCTCGAGAAGCTGCTCATCTGGCGCCACTGCCACACCGAGGACTGCGAAGTCCACGACGCGCACGACCACGGGCGCAGCGGGCTCCTGATCGTCGTGGGCGACACCGTCCACAACTTCCTCGACGGCGTGCTGATCGCCGCCGCCTTCCTGCAGAGCACCGAGCTCGGCATCATCGCCGCGATCGCGATCATCGCGCACGAGATCCCGCAGGAGGTGGGCGACTTCCTGATCCTGCTGCACTCGGGCTACACGCGCGCCCGCGCGCTCGCCATGAACCTGCTCTCGTCGGCCGCCACGGTGGTCGGCGGCGTGCTGGGCTACTTCGGCCTGCAGTTCTTCGAGGGGATCGAGCCGACGCTGCTCGGCATCGTCGCGGCGAGCATGATCTACGTCGCGGTCGCCGATCTGATCCCGGGGCTGCACCGCCGCCCGCAGCTGCGCGACACCGCCTCGCAGGCGCTCCTCATCGCCCTCGGAATCGGCGCCATCGCCGCCGCCGGAATGGTCCTGCAGCACTGAGCAAAAAGAACTATCTTTCAGTGTCTTGATAATCATTTGACGGGGTTGGTTGTGCGGCGCAGAATCGCCCCGCAATGCACCAATCCGGGTCTCCCGACGCCCTCCTCGCCGCAATCGCGCAATCGAGCAATGAAGTGACGCAGGGCTGGATGCGGCTGGTGTCTGGCAGTGCCATGCCGTGGATGGAAGCCCTGCAGCCCTCCAATTCCCTGCAGGCCGCCTACCTCGAGAAGCAGACCCGGCTGTGGAGTTCGATGCTCGCCGGCCGGCGCGAGGCGATCGCCGATCCGGTCCCCGGCGACCGCCGCTTCGCGGCGCGCGAATGGCGCGAGAACCCGTACTACGACTACCTCAGGCAGTCCTACCTGCTCGCGGCGCGCTACTTCCAGGAGCTGGTCGAGCACGCCGAGCTCGAAGCCGATGCAAAGGAGCGCGCGCGCTTCGCCGCGCGCCAGTGGCTGGACGCGATGTGCCCGGCGAACTTCGCCGCCACCAACCCCGAGGCGATGCGCCAGGCGCTGGAGACGAAGGGCGAGAGCCTCACGCGCGGGCTCGCCAACCTGCTCGGCGACGTGCACAAGGGGCGCATCAGCCAGACCGACGAGGCGGCGTTCGAGGTCGGGCGCAACCTCGGCGTCACGCCCGGCGCGGTCGTGTTCGAGAACGAGCTGATCCAGCTCATCCAGTACCGCGCCACCACCGCCGAGGTGGCGAAGCGCCCGCTGGTGATGGTTCCCCCCTGCATCAACAAGTACTACATCCTGGATCTCCAGCCCGAGAACTCCTTCGTCGGCCACGCGGTGGCGAGCGGCCATACGGTCTTCATGATCTCCTGGCGCAACGTCGGCCCGGAGCTCGGCCACCTCACCTGGGACGACTACCTCGAGAAGGGCCTCTTCACGGCGTTTCGCGTGGCGAAGGAAATCAGCGGCGCGGAGCAGGTGAACGCGCTGGGCTTCTGCGTTGGTGGCACGCTGCTTGGCGCTGCACTGGCAGTCATGAAAAAGAAGAAAGAAAATTCTGTTGCGAGCGTGACCTTCCTCGCCACCATGCTCGACTTCAGCGAGACCGGACAGATCGGCCTGTTCGTCGACGAGGCGAGCGTGGCCGCGCGCGAGGCGGCGATCGGCAAGGGCGGTCTCCTGCCCGGGACGGAGCTTGCCTTCGTATTCTCGAGCCTGCGCGCGAACGACCTCGTCTGGAACTACGTGGTCAACAACTACCTGCTCGGCGCCCAGCCGCCGGCGTTCGATCTCCTCTACTGGAATTCCGACGGCACCAATCTGCCGGGGCCGATGTACTGCTACTACCTGCGCAATACCTACCTCGAGAACAAGCTGCGCACCCCGGGCGCGCTCGTGAATTGCGGCGTGCCGGTCGACCTCGGCCGCGTGGACCTGCCGGCGTACGTCGTCGCGACGCGCGAGGACCACATCGTGCCGTGGCGCTCGGCCTATCGCACCCTCAACCTCATCGGCGGCGACAGGACCTTCGTCCTGGGCGCGAGCGGGCACATCGCCGGCATCGTCAATCCGCTTTCGAAGAACCGCCGCAGCTACTGGCTGGGCACGCCGTACCCCGAGGATCCCGAACAATGGTTTTCTCGTGCAACGGAACACCAGGGCAGCTGGTGGGGACGCTGGGCCGAGTGGCTCGCGCAGCACCGCGGAGGCAGCCGCAAGGCACCCAAGAATCCCGGGGCGAAGAGGTATCCGCCCGTCGAGCCGGCCCCGGGTCGCTACGTGAAGCAAAGGCTCCACTAAGGAGGCAGTCATGGAAGACATTTTCATCGTCGGTGCGGCGCGCACGCCCATCGGCAAATTCGCCGGCAGCCTGGCGAAGACGCCGGCCGCGGAGCTCGGCGCGCTGGTGATCCGCAAAGTGCTCGAGCGCGCCGGCGTGCCCGCGGAGCAGGTCTCCGAGGTCATCATGGGACAGGTGCTCACCGCGGCGACCGGCCAGAACCCGGCGCGCCAGGCGGCGATCCGCGCCGGGCTGCCCGAGATGATTCCCTCGATGACCATCAACAAGGTGTGCGGCTCGGGCCTCAAGGCGGCGATGCTCGGCGCGCAGTCGATCGCCAATGGCGACTCGGACATCGTCGTGGCCGGCGGGCAGGAATCGATGAGCCTCTCGCCGCACGCGCTGAACGGCTCGCGCGACGGCTTCCGCATGGGCGACGCGAAGCTCGTCGACACCATGATCGTCGACGGCCTTTGGGACGTCTACAACCAGTACCACATGGGCGTGACCGCCGAGAACGTCGCCAAGGAGTACGCCGTGACGCGCGAGGAGCAGGACCGGTTCGCGCTCGCGAGCCAGCACAAGACCGAGGCCGCGCAGAAAGCCGGCCGTTTTCGCGACGAGATCATTCCGGTCGAGATCGCCTCGCGCAAGGGCACGGTGGTGTTCGCCGACGACGAGTTTCCGCGCCACGGCGCGACGCTCGAGGGCCTCGCCAGCCTGAAGCCCGCGTTCGACAAGAGCGGCACGGTGACCGCGGGCAACGCCTCGGGCATCAACGATGGTGCGGCCGCCGTTGTTTTATGCAATTCGAAGAAACTCAAGGAACTCGGACTGAAACCCCTGGGGCGCATCAAGGCCTTCGCCTCGGCGGGCGTCGACCCGAAGTACATGGGCATGGGGCCGGTGCCGGCCTCCAAGCGCTGCCTCGCGCGCGCGGGCTGGGAGCCGAAGGACCTCGAGCTGATGGAGATCAACGAGGCGTTCGCGGCGCAGGCCATCGCCGTGAACCGGCAGATGGGCTGGGACACCGGAAGCGTGAACGTCAACGGCGGCGCCATCGCGCTCGGGCATCCGATCGGCGCCTCCGGTTGCCGCATCCTGGTGACGCTGCTCCATGAAATGCAGAAGCGCAATGCAAGGAAAGGCCTTGCGTCGCTGTGCCTCGGGGGAGGCAGGGGGGTGGCGCTGGCGGTGGAACGATAGAAAGGGAAAATGAGATCCATGGGAAATCAAGCGGAAGTGGCACAGCCGGAGGCGTGGCGCGACGACTCACTGCCGGCGACGACTCGCATCGCCTTCGTCTCCGGCGGCATGGGCGGCATCGGCACCGCGATCTGCCGGCGCCTCGGGCGCAGCGGGCACACCGTGGTGGCCGGCTGCCTGCCGGACTACGACAAGAAGGGCGAATGGCTCGAGCAGATGCGCCGCGACGGCTTCCGCGTCCACGCGGCCGAGGGCGACGTGTCCGAGTTCGACTCCTGCGCCGCGATGTTCTACCAGGTGCGCGCGGTGGTCGGACCGATCGACATCCTGGTCAACAACGCAGGCATCACGCGCGACTCGGTGTTCAAGCGCATGACCGAGCAGGACTGGGTGGCGGTGATCAACACCAACCTGAACAGCGTGTTCAACGTCACGCGCCAGGTGATCGACGGCATGGTCGAGCGCGGCTGGGGGCGCATCATCAACATCTCGTCGGTGAACGCCATCAAGGGCCAGTTCGGCCAGACCAACTATTCCGCCGCCAAGGCCGGCATGGCCGGCTTCTCCAAGGCGCTCGCGCAGGAGGTGGTAAGAAAGGGCGTCACCGTCAACACCGTCTCGCCGGGCTACGTCGAGACCGACATGGTGATGGCGATCCGCCAGGAAGTGCGCGACCAGATCGTCGCCTCCATCCCGATGGGCCGGCTCGCCAAGCCGCAGGAGATCGCCGCGGTCGTGGCGTTCCTCGCTTCCGAGGAGGCGGGCTACATCACCGGCGCGAACATCTCGGTCAATGGCGGCATGCACATGATGTAGACTGCCTCCTCCCACGGAGGGGGTTATGGCAAAGCAGCGCACCGCAGTCGTCACCGGCGGCATGGGCGGCCTCGGCGAAACCATCTCGACCAAGATGGCGGACGCCGGCTACCGCGTGGTGGTCACCTACTCGCCGTCGAACACCAAGTTCAAGTCCTGGCTCGAGGAGATGAAGTCGCGCGGCTACGGCTTCGCCGCCTTCCCGGTCGACGTGGTCGACTACGACGACTGCGCGCGCAAGTGCGCGCAGATCTCGGGCGAGTGCGGGCCGATCGACATCCTGGTCAACAACGCCGGCATCACGCGCGACATGACGTTCAAGAAAATGATGAAGTCGGACTGGGACGCGGTGATGCGCACCAACCTCGACTCCTGCTTCAACATGACCAAGCAGGTGATGGACGGCATGGTCGAGCGCACCTGGGGCCGCGTCATCAACGTCTCGTCGGTGAACGGGCAGAAGGGCGCCTTCGGGCAGACCAACTACTCCGCGGCCAAGGCCGGCATCCACGGCTTCACCAAGGCGCTGGCGCTGGAAGTGGCGCGCAAGGGCGTCACCGTCAACACCATCTCGCCGGGCTACATCGGCACCAAGATGGTGACCGCGATCCCCAAGGAAATCCTCGACTCCAAGATCCTGCCGCAGATCCCGATCGGGCGGCTGGGCAAGCCCGACGAGGTGGCGGGCCTCATCATCTACCTGTGCTCCGAGGAGGCGGCGTTCGTCACCGGCGCCAACATCTCCATCAACGGCGGCCAGCACATGTACTAAGGCGTAGACCAATAGGAGTAGACTTCGTCTGTGGCGCTTCCCGAATCGAAATCCGCCGGCTCCCGCACCGAGAACCAGCTGCGGCTGATCAAGAAGTACCCCAACCGCCGCCTCTACGACACCAAGACGTCGAGCTACATCACGCTCGTCGACGTCAAGCAGATGGTGCTCAAGCAGGAGGAGTTCCAGGTGATCGACGCAAAGAGCGGCGACGACCTGACGCGCCAGATCCTGCTGCAGATCATCCTCGAGGAGGAGTCGGGCGGCATGCCGATGTTCACCTCCGATCTCCTCGCGCAGCTGATCCGCTCCTACGGCAACGCGATGCAGGGCATGATGGGCTCGTACCTCGAGCGCAACATCCGCGCCTTCCAGGACATCCAGAAAGCGCTGCAGGACCAGTCGAGCCGCATGGTCGGCGACAACTCGCGCACCTCGCAGGAGCTGTGGTCGCAGTTCATGAACCTGCAGGGGCCGGCGATGCAGAGCCTGATGCAGGCGTACATGGAGCAGAGCCAGAAGATGTTCGCGCAGTTCCAGGAGCAGATGCAGACCCAGGCGCGCAGCATGTTCTCGGGCCTCAACTTCCCCGGTTTCCCCGCTGGCCAGGGCAACAAGAACGACCCCGCCGACAAGGCGTAGCCCGAAGGTCGGTTTCGTCTCGCTCGGCTGCCCCAAGGCGCTCGTCGACTCGGAGCGCATCCTCACGCAGCTGCGCGCCGAGGGCTACGCCACCGCGCCCGACTACGCCGGCGCCGACCTCGTCATCGTCAACACCTGCGGCTTCATCGACGCCGCGGTCGAGGAGTCCCTCGGCGCCATCGGCGAGGCGCTCGCCGCGAACGGGAAAGTGATCGTCACGGGGTGTCTGGGGGTCAAGGAGCAAAAGATAAGAGATGCGCATCCGGCGGTGCTCGCCGTCACCGGCCCGCACGACACCCCGGGCGTGATGCAGGCCGTCGATGCCCATCTAGGAGAAATGCGGCCTCGGCCGCACGACCCCTATACCGACCTGATCGGCGTGAAGCTCACGCCGCCCCACTACGCCTACCTGAAGATCTCCGAGGGCTGCAACCATCGCTGCAGCTTCTGCATCATCCCCTCGATGCGCGGCGACCTGGTGTCGCGGCCGATCGGCGAGGTGATGCAGGAAGCGGAGAACCTGGTGAAGGCCGGCGTGAAGGAGCTGCTGGTCATCTCGCAGGACACCAGCGCCTACGGGGTGGACGTGAAGTATCGAACGGGGTTCTGGGGCGGCAAGCCGCTCAAGAGCAACTTCATCAATCTCTGCCGTTCCCTCGGAGAGCTTGGCGCATGGGTCAGGCTGCACTACGTCTACCCGTACCCGCACGTCGACGAGGCGATCCCGCTGATGGCCGAGGGGAAGATTCTTCCCTACCTCGACATCCCGTTCCAGCACGCGAGCCCGCGCATCCTGCGCCTCATGAAGCGCCCGGCGAGCGCGGAGAAGGTGCTCGAGCGCATCCGCCGCTGGCGCGAGGTGTGCCCCGACATCGCGATCCGCAGCACCTTCATCGTCGGCTTCCCGGGCGAGAGCGAATCGGAATTTGCAGAATCACTTCAATTCTTGGAAGAG
>Ga0214471_10004890_pt1 | contig 10334 bp, 9 predicted proteins | sample RVTome_5_FD_207665 | JGI IMG/M metagenome (GOLD analysis project Ga0214471, IMG submission 207665) | Soil microbial communities from uranium-contaminated site in the Upper Colorado River Basin, Wyoming, United States - RVT142D155 | ecosystem: Environmental > Terrestrial > Soil > Contaminated >... | reverse complement strand
TGATAGTGGTTTGAAAAAAAACCAACGGAAGAATAAAGCACTGGTGGATGAAATAAGCGCTACTATTATTTTGCAAAGCTATTTGTACAACAGATAAAAATTCAACAAATAAATCTACTTTTTATCGATAAAAATGAACTTTTTAACGAATACTAACTTTTTATTATTACCTTTAGCCGTTATTTTGATTAACTTTTAAATCAAATCTATTCAATTGTTTAACTTCAAATTTTAACCTATGAACAAAAACTACTTTATTTTATTACTATCTTTTTTATTTGGCATTAATCAGATTATTGCAGAATCTTGTCCTGATGCAGGAACAACATCTTCCGGTGGGACGCAAATAATTTTTACTTATCCGTCAAATACAACATCATCTTGTTATACTAGACCAACAAGCATTGAGGTTAATGGGACTACTACTTTTGTTCTAGATCCATATTCTTGTTCCACGACTGTTTCAGTATATGACCTTGATAGCGGTCCTGCCATTACTGGTCAGGATTTTACAGTTACCAGTGGTTTTGACACCACATGTAGTTACTCCAATGGGACTTTACCAGTTGATGACTATAAATTTTTAAATACTAATTTGAAGGTGTATCCCAATCCTTTAACGTCTGGAAACTCTATCAAACTTGTTTTTGGCTTACCAATAACTGCAAAGTTGAGCATATATAATGTCACTGGAAAATTGGTATTGAGCGATATGGTCAACAATCAAGACAGCAAAGAAATTGATGCCAATGCTTTAACCAACGGCATTTATATGCTTAAAATATCAACCAGTAATGCTTCAACAACACGAAAAGTGGTCATTATGAAATAAATATAAACACATAATATATAAAAAAACTCCTTTAATTTTAAAGGAGTTTTTTTATATCCAAGGTTTTAAATATCAGGTTTAGAATTGTATTTTTGCAATCGAAAATTAAAACTGAAATGATTTTACCCATTGTAGCTTACGGTGATACCGTTTTGCGAAAAAAAGGAGATCCTATTGCCAAAACATATCCCAATCTTGATGAGCTTATAGAAAACATGTTTGAAACCATGTATGCAGCTTCGGGTATTGGTTTGGCCGCACCACAAGTAGGTCTGCCTATCCGCTTGTTTTTGGTTGATGCTACACCTTTTGCTGAAGATGAAGACATTTCTCCAGAAGAACAAGAACAGTTCAAGGGCTTTAAGCACACCTTTATCAATGCACAAATTTTGGAAGAAGAGGGAGATGAATGGGTTTTTAATGAAGGCTGCTTGAGCATTCCTGACATAAGAGAGGATGTGTTCAGAAAGCCAATGATCAAAATCCAGTATCAGGATGAAAATTTTGACACACACATAAAAACATTTGATGGCATTATAGCGCGGATCATTCAACATGAATACGATCATATCGAAGGTATTTTATTTACAGATAAACTTTCCCCATTAAAAAGGCGTTTAATAAAAGGCAAGCTTGCCAATATTTCCAAAGGGAAAATCAATGTGGATTATAAAATGCGTTTTCCTGCCTTAAAAAAGAAACGTTAATACTAAAATTTGTATGCCGAAAAATTATTTTTTGTCAACAGTTAAAACAAAGACTTTTAAACTATGAGTTTAGATAAAATTTTATCCATTTCTGGTAAACCAGGATTGTACAAAATCATTACACAAACAAGAGGCGGTTTTGTTGCTGAATCTCTTATCGATAAAAAGAAAGTGACTGTAAATGTTCACAGTAATGTAAGCGTGTTAAGCGAAATAGCCATTTATACGTTAACTGAAGAGTTACCATTGCGTGACGTCTTTAAAAAAATTAAGGACAAAGAAAAAGGGAAACCAACATCCATTAGCCATAAAGATTCCAAGGATGTATTGGAAGAATACTTTTTTGAAGTGCTGCCAGATTATGATGAGGACCGTGTTTATGCCAGCGATATTAAAAAAGTGGTACAGTGGTACAATTTGCTTCATTCCCAAAATCTGTTAAACATTCTTGACGATATTTCTGAAGATTCTAAATCTGATGAGGAGGAATAAAGCTCCTTTCAGTTCATATCTTTTTACAGAAACTTCTCCTCACGGTGTTCTAAAAATCCATTAAAATTGTATTTTTAAGACTTTCAATATTATTGAATTATGAATGACAAAACTCAGCAACTCAAAGCTTTTGAGCGTTTATTAAATATCATGGATGAGCTTCGTGCCAATTGTCCTTGGGACAAAAAACAGACCATGGAAACGCTTCGACATTTGACCATTGAAGAGGTCTATGAACTTGGGGACGCCGTTTTGGACAACGATTTGGATGAAGTAAAAAAAGAACTTGGCGATGTGTTGCTCCACATTGTATTTTATTCCAAAATTGGAAGTGAAACCAAGGCTTTTGACATTGCCGATGTTTGTAATAGTATCAGTGATAAATTGGTGGAACGCCATCCCCATATTTATGGTGATGTTAAAGTACTTGATGAGGAAGATGTAAAACGCAATTGGGAACAAATAAAACTTAAGGAAGGCAAAAAGAGTGTTTTGGAAGGTGTACCAAATGGTTTACCTGCTTTGGTAAAGGCCAATCGTATACAGGATAAAGTCGCCAGTGTTGGTTTTGATTGGGAAAAGCCACAACAGGTTTGGGAAAAAGTGGAGGAGGAGTTGCAGGAGCTTCAAAATGAAGTACAGTTAAACCATGCCGATAAAATTGAAAGTGAATTGGGAGACGTCCTGTTTTCACTTGTCAATTATGCCCGATTTTTAAACATCAATCCTGAAAATGCCCTAGAACGCACCAACAAAAAATTCATCAAAAGGTTCCAGTATTTGGAGGCTAAGGCAAAGACACTCAATAAATCATTGCGTGATATGACACTTGCTGAAATGGATGTGTTTTGGGAAGAGGCAAAAAATATTTAATTTTTTTTTAAAATGGTAGTCCAAAGTTGTGTTGGGATACGTATATAAACTTGAAACTATAACTTCTAGTTTCATCTTCATAAGTAGGTAATCTTGATTATATAGTTAAGCGGATGTAATTAAGGTTAAAATTTAGTTTAGTTAGGGGTAAAATCCTATCTGTTTTACAGGTAGGATTTTATTATTTAGTACATGTCTCTTAGCTTTTTGAGCTTTTCTTCCCAAACATTGAGGTTCTCTTTGTGGTTTTCGATATTGTTCAATACATCCTTGACCAAAGGATTGTCTTCATCTATATTGGAAAAAAATTGAAGATTGTTTTCCAACTGATTGAGTTCCCCTCTAACTTCATCAATTTTTTTCCTTATAAAATTATGCTCATTGTCCAATAATCTCGTGTCGTCAGGCTGGGATAAATTTTCAAGCTTGTTTTCAAATTTTATCATTTCAACTTCTGAACTGTCCATTTTAAGCTTATTGAACAGTTCGTCCATGGCCTTATTGAATTTTCCTTCGATATAACGTTTGTTATAGGGGACATTCCCCAGTGCTTTCCATTCACTTATTATTCCTTTTAAGGTTTCAACATCCTTATTTGGTTTTCCGGAAAGCTCCAAAGTTTTAATGGAATCCAAAAGTTTTGTTTTTTTATCAAAGGCTTCAAAGAGTTCCTTGTTTTCGGATTTGTGGTGTTCATGCACCTTATCGAAGTAATGGTTGCATGCCGTTTTAAATCGATGCCAGATTTTGTCACTATCCTTTCTGGGCACATGACCGATTTTTTTCCAGTCGTTTTGGATTTTCTTCATTAAAGGGGTAACGGTTTCAAAATCGTCACTGTCCTTATTGTCTTCGGCAATTTTAATGAGGTCCAATTTTTTCTGAAGGTTATCAAACTGATCTTTTTTAAGTCCTTTATAAAATGCATTTTTATTGCGGTTAAAGGACCTGACCGCTGTTTTAAATTTAGCCCAGGTGGTCTCATTAACCTTATTTGGGACTTTACCGGCATTGAAAAACTCATTTCTTAAAGCTTCAATAGCCTTTATTTTATTCTGCCATGCTTGATGTGCATTGCCACTATCGTTAGAAATGGCTTCAATTTTTTCAATGATGGCTTCTTTGCGCTCAAGATTTTTTTCGAATGCTTGATCCATATCTGCATAATAAGCCTGACGTTTATCATGAATAGTTTTTGTGGCGTTGCTAAAGCGTTCCCAAATGGCTTCACGATACTCCTTGTCCACAGGACCAAGATCCTCTTTCCACATTTTATGCAAGACCTGTAATTCCCTAAAGGTTCTGTTAACGTTATCGTCTTTGGCCAGCTCTTCGGCGCGCTCGATGATTTTTAGCTTTTGCTCGAGATTATATTTAAAGTCCATATCCCGTAAATCACGATTTAAGTGCAGAAAATCGTAAAATATTTCAACATGGTGGTGGTAGGTGTTCCAGGCGTTGTTGTATTTGTCACGTGGAATTGGACCAGCATTTCTCCAACGCTCCTGCAACTCCTTAAAATGCTTGTAGGTTGTGTTGATGTTTTCTTCAACATTGATAAGGCCTTTTATTTCTTCAATGATCTGAAGCCTTACATCTAGATTGATTTTCAATGTAGATTCCAGGTTTTTGTAATAGGCCTTAAGGTTGTTTTTATACTCTTTATAAAGTGAATTGAATTGTTTTTTTAAAGGAGAGGAATAATAGAAATCAATTTCATTTCCTCCATCATTTAAAAATTCCTCTTTTTTTTCTTCGAGGATTTCCGAGAATTTTGAGTCAAATTCCGATTTTATCTCACCCACATGGAACTTAATGGTTTGAACCTTTTGATGTTTCAACAATTTTTCAAATTCATTTACCAATTGCTCCATGGACATGGCATGGTAATCTTTGTCCTCTAAAGCATGCCTTCCAACATTGCTTTCATCTTCAGCATCTTCCGCATTGGATTCTTCAATTTCATCAACATGGTTATTAACTTTCTTAATATTGGAAACCGAAGATTCTTCAGTCTCGGTCTCGGCAGATGGTTGTTTTTTGCTTACTTTTTTTGGGGAAGGTTTAATGTCTTCCTCTAAAACCGCTTCCGATTTAGGTACGACCACTTTTTCGGGTGTATCATTATCGTTTATCTCCACAGATTCGGAACTCTTGGTATCACTGCTTTTGGCTTCAGGTCCGATCTCTTTTTCATGATTGTCTTTTACGTCCTGCTTATCGGTTTCAGAAATCTCTGTTTCGTTACTTTGAGCCATATTTGATGTTGCATTTCCATCTGCATCTTGCAGGTTATCTTTCTTCGACATTGTTGCAATGTTTTTTTTGATTATGTGTTAAAGATAACAACAAGAGTTTGAAATACAAAAAAGTAATCGCTAATTTGATAGGTTGCTAAACCAAGACCAAAATATCTTTATTATTCCAAGTTCCAAATGTCCCAAGCTCTTTTTGCCTGTAATTCCAACATTTTCAATCCATTACAGGTAGTAGCGCCTTTGGATCCACCACAAGATAAAAACTTTGTCTGTAAAGGATTGTAAATGAGATCGTAAAGCAGATGTTCTTTTGAAATACCACCATAAGGAATATTTGGACATTCATTGATATTGGGATGGGTCCCTACCGGAGTGCAGTTTATTATAATATGATGGGAGTTGATAATGCTTTCGGTCAAATCGGAATACGTAAATTCAGCCAAACTGTTGGGTGTTCTTGTCACATAATCAAAATCAATGTTTAATTCTTTTAAAGTATAGGCCACAGCTTTTGAAGCGCCTCCAGTACCGAGTATCAAGGCCCTTTTATGATGTGGTTTGAGCAATGGTTCAATTGATTTTTTAAAGCCGTAACTATCGGTATTATACCCTTTTAATTTCCCTGATTCTGAAATGGCAATGGTATTTACAGCACCTATGACTCTGGCTTTGGCATCTATATCATCAAGGTAAGGCATAATTTGCTCTTTATAAGGAATGGTAACATTGAGCCCAACCAAATCAGGATTGTTTTTTAGAACTGAAGGAAATTCAGAAATGGACTCGATGTCAAAATTTTCATAAGTAAAAGGTAACCCTTCATTTTCAAATTTTTGGGTAAAATGGGTTCTTGAAAATGAATACGAAATATTCTTCCCTAACAGACCAAGTTTAGGCATACGCTTTTCTGGTTTTTTGTCCATACCATTCCAACCACAATACAATTAAAATTCCAATCATAATGAAAATAATAGCTATATAGGTTTCGGTATTCAGTTCTGGAATAAAGCGTTGATAATTGGAAACAATCTTATGTCCGGCCGAATCCAATATTGGGCTTCCATCCAAATCGATTTTATAGATTGTTTTTTTCCATGGCCAAACAACGCCCAAAGAGCCTATAATAAACCCAATGATTGTTGAGGTTGTAATACTTTTATAATGTTTTAAAATATAGCTAAGCACATGTGAAAATGTAACGAGGCCAACCACCGATCCCAATGTAAACATGCCAAGGACCTTAAGCAAAGTCATGCGCTCAGGATTATTTATAAAATCAAAATTGGCGCTAAAAATGTCAATAAAAGTATCGGAAAGTGCATTGACCGCATCTACCAACAACAAAACATAATTGCCCAACAAAATCAAAATAAAGGAACCTGAAAACCCGGGGAGTGTCATACCGGACACACTGATGATGCCACATAAAAACACAAACAATAGGTTATCGTTTTCTTTCGCTGGATCAAAAAAACTGATACTGATTCCTATGATGATTCCAATAATTAAGAACAATACGGTTTTGTAATTCCAGTCCTTAAAATCTTTGTTGATGTAATAAATGGAGCCAATGATCATTCCAAAAAACATACTCCACACGTCTAATTCATAGTGTTCCAAAAAATAATCCAAAAGTTTTGAAACACTAAAGTAACTTACGATCATCCCAAAGAAAAGCAAAGACAAAAATCGCCCATTCACATAATTGAAAAAACTTTTAAACCGTCCATTAAACAACAGTTTAAAGGCTGTTTTGTTAATTTTTTGAAGCGAGTAAATGAATTCTTCATAAAACCCGGCCACAAAGGCAACAACACCTCCCGAAACACCTGGAACTTTATTGGCGGCCCCCATACCCAGTCCCTTGATGACCAGAAAAAGCTTGTCTGAAAACGTCCTTGTACTTTGCATCTATACTTTTTTTGAACCTAATTTTTCTAAAATAAATATAGTTAGAAAACCTATAACCATTAAGCTAATTGCAAAAACAAGTTGAGGATCTCCATTGTAAGTTGACGGTGAAATGCTCTTTTCCAATACTGGAACAAGTTTGCCGTTAGAGATTTCCCTCCAAGTCAATACGGCTTTCCAAGGCCAAATTTTATTTAACGACCCAAAAATAAACCCAGTAAGTATGGCCAATGTGATGTTATGGTAATGCTTGAACAACCATTTTAAGACGTGGCTAAAACTTAACAAACCAATAAAAGCGCCTAAAGTGAACAACCCCACTTTTTTTAAATCAAAATCATGCAATGCATCACTTAATGTTTTATAGGCACCTAGAATCACCAAAATAAAAGAACCTGAAATTCCCGGTAAAATCATGGCACAAATCGCCAATGCTCCAGCAAAGAATAAAAATAATGGTTGTTCACTACTTGCCATTGAAGGTAGGCTCGTAATATAATATGCAGCCAAAGCCCCTAAAACCAGACCAATAATGGTAGGTACGTTCCATGCCTTGATTTGCTTTCCCACAAAAAAAATGCTGGCGACAATCAAACCAAAAAAGAAGGACCAAATAAGAATGGGATGATGTTCAATGAGGTATTTTGCAATACGCATAAAGGTGAGGTAACTCACTAAAATGCCCAATAAAAGTGACAAGATAAAGTTGCCATTGAGCAGTTTCCAAAATGCAATTATTCCTTCTTTTTTAAGGGTTCTGAACAATGAAAGATTAATACCACTAATGGTAGTGATCAGTTCCTCATAAATCCCTGAAATGAAGGCAATGGTCCCCCCAGAAACTCCTGGAACCGCATCGGCAGCGCCCATGGCAATCCCCTTGAGTGAAATGACAACATAGTCTGAAAAGCGTCTTTGCATTTTTTATTTTAAAGATAAGAAACGTAAAGGTATGGAAATTTAGTTGGAAGATTTTTTTGTATCTGAAATAAACTTTTTAATGGAAGATTTATTCAAAATTTTCGGAAATAGCTCGTCTATTATAAATTGATATTCATCGTTTAAGAGCAGACCGTTTTTTAAATGATACTGGCCCTTTTCTTTTTCAAGCAGTGTAAAATGCAATCCTGCCAGCCTAAATTCAATTTCTGCTGTTTCAGGATAAAACTCTGCTGCTTGGATCAGATTTAAAATGGCAGCATCATATTCTCCCAAATGGATCAAAATATCAGATCTTGACAGCCAAGTGGAAAGTTCATAATTCCCGAGATCGAGGGTTTTTTTGTACCCGCGCTCAGCTTCTTCCAAAAAATTCAAACGATGATTGATCTGGGCATATAATTTCCAGTAAACCACATTGTCACAATCAATATTAATGGCTTTGTTGATGTAATAGAGCGCTTTTTGGTAATTGCGTTTTTTGTTATAAAATTTGGTAATGGCAATCCAACCTTTATCCAAAAGCGGATCTTCATGCACGGTTTTGTAAAAGTATTGTACTGCCAAATCATCTTTTCCCATTTTTTCATAGCAATGACCAATGCGCAATAATGCAAATGAAGTAGGTTCATCCAAGGCCAAGGTGATTTTATAGTTTTCAATGGCTTCATCATATTGCCTTTGTTTTTCAAGAACTTTGCCTTTTTCCAGATAAGCACCAACAAAATTGTCATCAGAAATTATGGCGAAATCAAAAGCAGCCAATGCTTTTTTGTAATCTTTTGTCGTAAAATATTGTTTCCCCAATTGATGCCAAGCGACTTCAGAATATGGATTGCGGTCCAAATATTGGTTTATAAAAGTAATGGCCTCTTGGTTTTGATCTAAAAAGTCGAAGCAATAAATAATGTTATAAAGAGCCGAATAATCATCATTGTCCAATTCCAGACACTTTATAAAGTAGTCCCGTGCGTTTTCAAATTGGTCCAAAAACAAATATTCCATTCCAATTAGAGCATATAAATCGGCTTCATCTTCTTCATCATCGGTTAAATCCAAGGCAATTAAAAGGGTATGTATCGCCTTTTGATGTTCATCCCGCTTTGAAAGCACGCCAGCTTTTTGGATATAGATTTCCTCATTAGTTGGTTCAATTTCATAAAGTTCGTCCAAAAGTTTGTCAGCTTCCTCCAATTTGTCCTCCAAAATATAGATTTCCGTTTTAAATAGTTTAAGGTTTACAGAAGTTGGGTGTTGTTCCAAACCCATTTTGATCGCTTTCTTGGCCAAAGCAATTTTTCCGTTTTCTAAATAATGGTGGATGATGTTTTCAAATTCGTTTGAATCGAAGAATAAAACATGGTTCGTTTTAAGCATGGATTCAAATTTGGTAAGCGAAAGATTGTCGTTGTCGTCTTGTTGACTAAACTCCATAAGCAGTTGTAATAGTTCGTTGATTTAAAATTAGTGTTCTCATTAAAAAAATGAACTTTTTGAAGTTAATGTTTTCAACAAAGTAATTAACAGTTAGAGCATGATTTGAATTGATATAGGTCTAATTTTTGAAAACCAATGTGTTAGATGGATGTTTCAACTTAAAAAATCACTTTAAAATGGTATCCAAAACTTGAGTTATCACCTGACAACCCTTGATGATATCTTCATTGGAAATGGTCAATGGAGGCGTAATTCGGATGGCTTTGGGTTCAAAAAGTAGCCAAAATAAGATGAGTCCCTCATCCTGACATTTTAAAATGACTTGATTTGTAATGTCTGCTGAAGGCGTTAAGGCGGCCAGCATTAATCCTTTTCCTCTAATATTTTTGATAAGTGGATGGACCAAATGTTTTCGGATCAACTGCTCCTTTTCAAGGGTTTTTTCCATTAAATCACTTTCAATGATTTCCTTGACTGTTGCCAATGCGGCCGCAGCAATGACCGGATGTCCTCCAAACGTTGTAATGTGTCCAAGTTTTGGACTGTCCTTTAACGTATCCATCATGGCTTTTGAAGCGGTGAACGCACCAATGGGCATGCCGCCGCCAAGACCTTTTCCGGTAACCAAAATATCGGGGATACAGTTATAATGCTCGAAGGCAAAAAGTTTCCCTGTACGTCCAAAACCTGACTGAATTTCATCCAGAATCAATAAGGCGCCAACATCATCACAGCGTTTTCTAACTTTTGTTAAATAGCCAGCTTTGGGCTCAACAAACCCAGCACTTCCTTGAATGGTCTCCAAAACCACTGCGGCAGTTTTAGATGTAATTTTCGAAAGATTTTGTTCATTGTTGAATTCAATAAACCTGACATCGGGAATCA
>Ga0214471_10004889_pt1 | contig 10335 bp, 11 predicted proteins | sample RVTome_5_FD_207665 | JGI IMG/M metagenome (GOLD analysis project Ga0214471, IMG submission 207665) | Soil microbial communities from uranium-contaminated site in the Upper Colorado River Basin, Wyoming, United States - RVT142D155 | ecosystem: Environmental > Terrestrial > Soil > Contaminated >... | reverse complement strand
GCAACTGGTCGGCGCAGCGCGACAAGGCGCGCGTTGCCGCACTCGAGGCCGCCGAGGAGAAGCCGATCGATCCGCGCTTCCTGATGCTGCGCCTGAGCGAGAGCCTGCCGCGCGACGCGGTGGTGGTGGAGGAAGCGCTCACCTCGAGTACCGCGCTGCCGCAGTTCCTCGCGCTGCGCGATCCGCGCAGCTTCTACGGCCTGGCAAGCGGGGGCCTGGGCTTCGCGCTGCCCGGTGCGGTCGGCGTCAGCCTCGCGCTGCCCGGACGCCCGGTGGTAGCGATCGTCGGCGACGGCAGCGCGCTTTACGGCGTGCAGGCGCTGTGGACCGCGGCGCACGAAAAACTGCCGATCACCTACGTCATCACCAACAATCGCAGCTACCGCATCCTCAAGGAGCGTCTGATTTCGATGCGCAAGACCGACAAGTTCGTCGGCATGGACATTCGCAAGCCCGCGATCGACTACGTCGCGCTCGCCACGTCGATGGGGGTTTCCGCGCAGCACATCACCGAGCCGCAGGACTTTGCGCCGGCATTTCGCGAAGCGATGGCGAGTGGCGTGCCACGGCTGCTCGACGTGGCAGTGGCGGACGGCTTCGGCAGCTGAGGCGCCGCGCCGCTTAGCGCAGCATCAGGATCCAAACGCCGGCGAGCGTAATCGCGACGCCCGCGAGCGCGCGAGGCCCGATCGCCTCGTCGCGCAGAAAGGCGGCGCTCAGCGCCAGCGTGAACAGCGGATAGGTCGCCACCAGCGGCGAGACGATGCTCACCGCGCCGCCGTTCAGCGCCTGGTACATCGCGAGCACCGCCATGCCGTTGCACAGCCCTGCACCGACGAACCAGGGCACGCCGCGCCGATCGATGCCGCTTCTTCGCGCCGGTATCCAGGCGCGGTTGGCGGCGACGATGGTGAGCGTCGAGAAGGTGTAGCCGATCAGCCCGGCAACGAACGGATCGGGCCACAGCGCGAGCCCGCCCTTCACCGCAGTCTGCGCGCCGCCGCGAATCGCGGCAGCCGCGAGCGGCAGCACGAACACCCAGGCGGCCCAGGTGCTCGGGCGCTCCGCGCCGCGCCATGACAGCGCGACCACACCAAGCACGATCGCCGCAGTGCCGGTCGCGGCCTGCAGCGTGAGCGGCTCGCCGAGGAACGCGAGCGCGCCGAGCGTCGCGAATAGCGGCGTGGTGCTCGTCACCGTGCCGGTGACGGTCGGGCCGATGCGCCGGTTCGACTCGAAGCCAAGCAGCGTCACCACCGCCGGGAAAACGAGCCCGACCAGCGCGAAGATTGCGAACGCGGTGGCGTTCCAGCCGTCCCCTTCAAGAAGGAACATCGCCAACAGCCAGTACAGCAACATGGTCGAGGGCACGCTCACCAGCGCCCCGCGCACGGGGTCGAGAGTGCGCAGACCCACGCGAGCGAGCACGATCGCGGTGCCGAGCAGCGCCGCGGCGAGCAGCGCGAGCAGGGTGCTGGAATCCATTCGGAGCTTCGAAGCGGCGGCCGCTGCGCTGCGCGCCTGCGGCGCCTAGCGCCGCTTTGCGCTTGCCTCGCGCTTGGTGCCTCGCGCCTCGCGTTTCTTGCCTGGAGCCTCGCTCTTCGCTCCAGCCGCCTCGCGGCGCTTGCCTTTCGCCCCTCGCCTCGCGCCCAGCGCCGCGACGATCTCGGCGAGCGGCGGCGCCGCGCCCGCGCCTTTGAACGTCGCGAGCCGCCGGTACGCCTCCGCGGCGGCGCGCGATGCGCCTGCCGGGAGCCCCGCCGACTCGAAAGTGGCGGCGTTCTCCTCCATCTCGGCGATCCAGCGCCAGGCCTTGCGAGCGCTCGGCGGCACACGCTCGAGGCTCTTCAGCGCATCGGGCATGCGGCGGCGCCACTCATGCATCAGCGGCGCTTCGACGTCCTCGAGCGCGGCGAGCGCGAGGATCTCGGCCATCAGCGCGATCGCGTTCTTGTTCCAGGCGGCAAAGCACACCTTGAGCGCGGAGGCGGCGCCTACCGGCCCTTCGAGCGCGACCGCCTCGAGCGTTCCCGAGCCGAGCACCTTGGCGAGGCGCCATGCGCCGCGCCCGGACAAGTACAGGCGCGCGCCCGTGCCCTGGGCCGGCGGCGGCGGACCAATGATCGCGCCGTCGACTAACGTGGTGCCCGCTGCGGTGAGAATGCGATCGATTTCGCGCGTGGTCATCGGCGACACTGCATTCGCGTCGACGTAGACGCCGCGAAACTTCGCCGCGGCGACCTCGCGCGCCATGGCGAGCGCGGCATGCGGCGGACAGATCGAAAGCGCGATGGTGCTCGCTCCGAGCGCCGCGTCGAGCGTGCCCGCATCCTCGAGCCCAGCATGCGCCGCACGCTCGCGCGTCTCGCGGCTGCGTTCCGCTGATGCCCAAAGCACGCGCAAGCTCCTCTCGCGCAGCCGTGCGCCGACCGCAGCACCCATGTCGCCGGGGTGAAGGATCGCGATCGTCTCTGCATCGTTGTCCGCGTCGATTCGGATAGGTGCCATTTCGCTCCCCTCGGTTCGAGCGGCCATTATCGCCGAAGGCGCCGAGCGCGCGGCTTGCGCGCGGCAGGCATTGCAGCTACCGTTTTGCGCGGCAGGGAAAACAGGATGAAACAATCGGCTTCGGCGATGCTGCGCGCTCTGGAACGCGCGCGCGAGAATTACGCGCCCGGCGCAGGGGCGCAAAAACGCGCGCTGCTGCGCGCGCTCTCCAGCGCGCGCCTGCGCACCCCGCGCGAAGTGCGGCGCCTGCACGAGCACCTCTGTTACCTGCACGCCTACCCTGACGACGCGCGCCTGTTCGCACAGGTCGAGCGCATGCTCGGCAGCTTTGCACGACGCTCTGACCTGAAGCGCCATCACTCCGCGCTCGCCGACAGCGGCATCGCCGGCACCGACATCCATTACCGTTTTTTCTGGCCCGCGGCGCGGCGGCTCGCGGCGCGCTGGCCGCGCCTGCTCGAGATCGACTGGGACAACGTGCACGACGAGGACGCGCTCGCGCGTGCGCTGCCGCTCATCGTCACGCCGGTCGAAGCGGCGTGGCTGCAAGTGCGCCGCCCCGAGCCGCGCGAAGCGCTCGAGCAGCTGTGCGCCGGAAAGGTTCGCGAGGGCACCTTCTACGTGCGCCGCGTCGAGGCGCTTGCCGGGGACGACTTCACGCGCGAGGCGTTCTTCGACGGCATCGATCTCGCCATGGTGCTGCGCGCCGGGCGCGATACCCCCTCGCGCACGCGTGCGCGCTGGGGTGGCTCGCCCGCGACGTTTCGCGCCGCGCCGCTGCCTCGCGGACGGCCCGACCTGCGCAAAGCGCTCGCGCGGCCGCCTGCCTCGGTACGCTTTGTTTCGCCCACGCTCGGGCGCGCCGCCGTGGAGCTTGCGCGTGACGCGATGGTGACGCGCGCACGCGATCTGGACGCGTTCTCCTACGGCGAGTCGCGTGATGTGCGCATCGTCGACGACGGCGACGGCCTGCAGTGGCTGATGATCGGCACGAAACCCGAGCGGCGCGCGCCGTTTCGCACCGCCTATGGCTATGTCATGCTGCGCAGCGGGGTGCCGGTTGGCTACATCCAGACCGATTCGCTTTTCGGCTGCGCGGACATCTCGTTCAACACCTTTCCGACCTTTCGCGGCGGCGAGGCGGCGCATCTCTTTGCGCGCACGCTCGCCATGGCGCGCGCGCTGCTCAGCGCGAAGAGCTTCACGATCGAGCCCTACCAGCTCGGCCACGACAACGAGGACGGGATTGCCTCGGGTGCGTGGTGGTTCTACTACAAGCTCGGTTTCCGGCCGCGCAACACAGCGATCCGCACGATTGTGCGCCGCGAGCTTGCACGCATGAAGCGCGATCAGAAATACCGCTCGCCGAAAAAGATCCTGCGGCGACTCGCCGAGGATTATCTGTATTTCGAGCCGGGGCGCGAGCGCGCACCGTCCTGGCCGCGAGTCGCCGAGCTCGGGGTGCGCGCCGCGGCGCGCCTCTCCTCGATCGCCGGTGCGGAGCGCGAAACGGCGGCGCGCCGTTGCGTAACCGACGCGATGCGCCTGCTCGGCGTGCGCTCGCTCTCGCGCACCGGCGCCGCCGTGCGCACGGCGTGGCAGCATTGGGCGCCGATCGTCGTGCAGCTGCCGGGAATTGCGCGCTGGTCGAGCGCCGAGAAGCGCGCATTCGCGCGCGTCATCAACCTGAAAGGCGCTCGGCGTGAAAGCGACTATCTCTCCGCCTTCGAGGCGCACCCGAAACTCGGCGCGGCGATGCGCCGCCTGTGCCGCGCCTGAGCGCGGGGCGCCTGCCGCGATACGCGCGGCAACGAACCGGCGCGCTACTGCGGCGACTCAGGGTGTAGATTAATGAGCTTTCGGAGGAGGAACCGATGGGCAAAATGATCAGCTTCAAGCGGCCGGACGGCAAAGGCGTCGCCGGCTATCTCGCCGAGCCTGCCAAAGGCTCAGCCGCGCCGGGCATGGTGGTGATTCAGGAGTGGTGGGGCCTGAATGACCAGATCAAAGGCGTTGCAGACAAGCTGGCGGCGGCCGGCTACCGCGCATTGGTTCCGGATCTCTATCGCGGCAAGGTCGCGCACGAGGCCAACGAGGCCGAGCATCTCATGAAAGACCTTAATTTCGGGGATGCTGCCGGTCAGGACGTGCGCGGCGCGGTGCAGCATCTCAAGGCATCAGGCAGCTCGAAGGTCGGCGTCACCGGCTTCTGCATGGGCGGGGCGCTCACCGTTCTTTCGGCGGTGAACGTGCCGGAGGTGAACGTGGGCGTCATCTGGTACGGCTACCCGCCGCTCGAATTTGTCGATGCGTCCAAGATCAAGGCGCCGCTGATGGGCCACTGGGCCACCGAGGACGTGCCCTTTCCGATCGCTAAGGTCGACGAGCTGGAGAAGAAGCTGCGTGAGGCCAAGGTGAAGTTCGAGTTCCACCGCTACAAGGCGAAGCACGCCTTCGCCAACGAGACGGCGGATGCAAAGAAACTGCCGATCCTTAAGTACGATCCCGCGGCGGCGGCACTTGCCTGGCGCCGGACGATGGACTTTCTCGCCAAGCACCTCAAATAGCTTCGGCTTCGGGGGCCGCCGCGCCGACACTTGTCCGCGCGGCGCGCGCTCAGGTATTCATGATGAAGATGAACAACGCCGCGAGGCTCGCGAGGCTGAGCGCCGCATGCAGCTTCGCCAACCGTGCGAGCAATTTGTCGGTGCGCTCCAGATCCGCCGTCGGATCGACTTCGCTCAGGCGACGCGTGGTGGGAATGACCACAAACAGGTGCATCAGCGCCGCGATTCCCAGGACCGCTCCGCCTACGGCCCACCAGATGGCGCCGCCAGCCAACCCGGTCAGGATTCCGGCCAAGGCCGCGACGGTGGCAAAAGAAGCCTGAAAGATGGCCGGCCTGGGGTGAGCGGTCAGCAGATAGGTGCCTGCCAGTTCCGTACCGCCTTCGGTTGTCGACGGATCCTCGACGAGGCTGATGTAGATCGAGCCTCCGGCAAAAAGTGCGCAGCAGAGTAGTGCGATGTTCTGCGATATGGCCTGAAGCATCAGCAACATCGAGGTCATCTTGTTCCGCCCTCGTTGCAGTTCGTTGCCAAGTGTATTTCACGAATCGAGCTTGCGACAGAAGATTCGAGAACAACGACCGCGCCCCGGTCAAGCCGCACCCTTGCCGACCTGACGTTGGCCACGAGGGGAAAAACGGATCAAACTGTCGTTCAGTTCAACAGCGTATCGAGCGGAGGCCCATTGAGCCACTCACAAACGGTGCAAACCAGGCGCAGGAAGAAAAGGGGCAAGAAGGACCTCAAGCGGATGGCGAAGCTCGCCAAGAAGCAGAGAAATCAAACCGCGAAGGCCGCCGGCGCGAGCAGCCCGAAAACCACCCAGCCCTGATGGCGGGGGCGCTTGGCTGCGCAAATCCGAGCAGTCCTCGAACAGCCAGGCGCCAGCCAGGTGGCGCCGCCTCGCGGCGGCCTGCGGATCAGACGAGCTGCAGGAAGATCAGGATGATGCCGATGACGGAGACAGTCCACACGCCGGTGCGCAGCCAGGGAATTCCCGCGATGTAGACCCCGGCGTAAACCAGCCGCGCCCAGAAAAAGAGCTGCGCGCCGAGTAGCGTCATGTCGTTGGTCTTGTCGGCGAGCACTGCCACTAGCACCAGCGCGGCGAACAGCGCCATGTTCTCGATCATGTTGCGGTGCGCGCGCGACGCGCGGCCCGCCCAGCCGGTGAGCTCGGGAAGTTTTTCGCGGTTTTGCACCAGAGTCATCAGCCCGACCTGCATGGTCGCCCCCTGCACCGCAATGAGCATCTGCGCGAACATCAGCACCACGGACCACAGCAGCAGCGTCAGTTCCGGTTTCATCTGGGAGCCCTCCCTCGTTGAAGGTCCGTGCACACTACGCCGGTCCCCGGCGCAAGGCAATCCGGTGCGCCGCCCTTTGCGTAATCCCGACGGCAAGCGAATGTTGCGCAATCGGGCGCTTCACTGAAAAATGCGGCATGCCCTGCGCCGTGCGCTCGCTCCCGGGTCACCGGAATCCATGAACGACATCGCTCATTGGTCGCCCCGTCCCCGTCCCGTTCGCGGGAGGCTTGAAGGCCGATATTGCCGCCTGGAGCCGCTCGACGCCGTGCGCCACGGCGACGATTTGTTTGCCGCGTCGATGGCGCAGGGTGCCGAGGATCGGTTTCGCTACCTGCCCGATTCGCCGCAGGACCGTGCGAGCTTCGAGCACTGGCTTACCCGCGCCGCGGCAATGGATGACCCGATGTTCAGCGCGGTGATCGACCTTTCGAGCGGGCGCTGCGAAGGCCGGCAGGCCCTCATGCGCGTCACCCCCGAGCACGGCGTCATCGAGATCGGCAACATCTTGTGGGGACCCGCGATCGCACGGGCCCGCGTAGCGACGGAAGCCCTGTTCCTGTCCGCCCGCTACATCTTCGATGAACTTGGCTATCGTCGCTTCGAGTGGAAGTGCAACGCACGCAACGAGCCTTCGATGCGCGCCGCTCGTCGGTTCGGGTTCGCCTACGAGGGCATCTTCCGGCAGCACATGGTGGTCAAGGCGCAAAGCCGGGACACGGCGTGGTTTGCCATGGTCGACACAGAGTGGCCGTCCCTGCGCAAAGCCTTTGAGCGCTGGCTCGAGCCGGCAAACTTCGATCGCGGCGGGCGCCAGAAGCTTCGACTTGCGGAGCTTCGGGGACCTGCCTGAGGAAGCTTGGCGCTCTGACTTCAGTGCGAGCGGACGAGCAGCACACCGCGCACGCGCCCGCGCTACGGATTGCCGATGAAGTCGCGCTTGCCGATTTCGACGCCGTTATGGCGCAGGATGTCGTAGGCGGTGACGACGTGAAAGAAGAAATTCGGCAGCGCGAAGCCGAGCAGATATTGCATGCCCTTGAACTTCAGCTCGGTGGGGCCGACCTTGAGCGTAATGTCCCGGTCCTCGGAGCCGTCGATCTGCGCCGGCTTGAAGCCTTTCACGATGGCGAGCGTCTTGGCGATGCGCGCCTTCAGATCTGCGAAGCTCTGCTCGGTGTCCTCGTGCTTGACCACCTCGACCCCGGCGAGCCGCGCCACCGCACCCTTCGCCGTATCGCAGGCGATCTGCACCTGGCGCGACAGCGGGAACATGTCCGGATAGAGCCGATGGGCGGTGAGCACCAGAGGATCGATCTTCTTCGCTTCGCAGTGCGCCTGCGCCTTGTCGAGGAACGCCGAGAGGTTGCCGAGCGAATTGGCGAAGCGCGGCGCGCTCGCCTGGTACATCGAAATACCCATCGTGACTCCGAGTGGTGGACGGCACGCCGCGGGCCCGCGGCGTGCCGGTGAAAGCCTACAGCAACAGGAGCAGCACCAGCAACAGAATCAGCAGCGCCGCGGTGTTGCTGATCGCGCCGCCCGCGGGCAGGGCGTCGAGCTTGACGATCATCTCGCGAACTTCCTCGTCGGTCATCGCCTTCACGCGCTCGGCGGCCTGCGCTGGATCGACGCCCATCGACTCGAGCTTTTGCGCCGCCTCGGGACGCGCGACTTCGGCCGCGAGGCGCTCGCGCTCGGCGTCGATATTCACGTTCTGCGAAAGCTGCTCGGTCTCGACCATGCCGGCGATCGCCGGCGGCGCGAGCAGCAGTGCACCCAGCAGCACCGCTGCCAGGGTTGCGAGAAAGTTACGTGGCAGATCACGGATCATGTTTCGCTCCCTCTTCATATTGATCGGAACCGTCGCGAGCTGCGTCATTCAGGGCAACGCTCATCGCCCGACGGCTGCACGCATTGTAGCCCCGGTCCCGGCGAGCGGTTGCGCATTTTGTCAGGCTTTTGCGGCGCGGAAACCGTTCGCGCGCATTCGGGCAGCGGTGCGCGCGGCGCCGGCGCGGCCCGGTCGATGCGGTGCCGCGCCCGCCCCTCGCGCTAATGCGGCTCGGCCACCTTGATGCGCTGGATCTGCTCCTTGGTGAGGCGCCCCGCCTGGTAGTCGTTGATCGCCTGCTCGATCTCCTTGCGGGTGTTCATCACGAACGGTCCGTATTGGACGATCGGCTCGCGAAGCGGCTTACCGGCGAGCACCAGCACATGCGCACCCTTCGCTCCTGCCGCGACGCGCACGCCATCGCCCTCGGCAAGAAGGCCCGCAGCGCGGTCAGGGAGTGGTTTACGCTCCGCGCCGACCAGGGCCTCGCCCTCGTAGGCGTAGAGGAACGCCGCGTGACCCGCAGACAACGGCGCCTCGAACACCTGGCCGGGCTCGAGATGAACGTCGAAGTAATGCGGGTCGGTGCTGCCACCATGCACCGGCCCAGTCGTGCCTTGAAACGTTCCGGCGATCACCTTCACGCGGACCCCCTGCGCCTCGACCACAGGAATGGCGCGCGCCGGGATGTCGCGGTAGGCCGCCGCCTTCATTTTCTCGGCCGCCGGCAGGTTGAGCCAAAGCTGGAAACCGCGCATGCGGCCTTCGCTCTGCTGCGGCATCTCGGAGTGGATGATGCCGCTCGCCGCGGTCATCCACTGCACGTCGCCCGGTCCGAGGTCGCCGGTGTTGCCGAAGTTGTCCTCATGGCGCATGTGACCATCGAGCATGTAGGTCACGGTCTCGAAGCCGCGGTGCGGATGCGCGGGGAAACCGGCGAGATAGTCCTCGGGATTGTCCGAGTAGAACTCGTCGAGCATCAGGAACGGGTCGTGGCGCGCGAGCTGGCTCGCGCCGAGGCTGCGGCGCAGCTTCACGCCCGCGCCGTCCGAGGCCGCAATGGAGGGGATGACTTGTTTCAGTTCACGGGCTTTCATGGTGACTCCTTTATGCCGCAGCTTGCAGGGCGGGCGCAAGCCGCCCGATTTCGTCGCGTGCGCCCGTGAGGGCCGCCTTCCTGCTCGCCTCGCTGATGGCGAGGAAGGCGCCGAAGCGCTCACCGTCCAGGTGCGGCACTGGGTTCCTGGCCAGGTCGCGCCTGATGAGTTTCAGGCCGGGGTTGCGCGCGGCGAGCGCCGCCACGTACTCGTCGGCGAGACGGCTCGACTGACCCTCGCTCGAAAACAGGCTCCAATTGGTCTGCAGTATGGTTTTCATGGGTGCCTCCAGGTGGGTTTGGACGCACCCATTTTTCTATTGATCATATCGATAAAAAAGCGGATTATGTTGACTATACAGATCTAATAATATGATTGATGAAAATCAGCCTCGATCAGTGGAATGCACTGGTATCAGTAGTTGAATCAGGTGGTTACGCTAAAGCAGGCGAGCGTCTCCACAAAAGTCAGTCAACACTCACATACGCCGTTCAAAAGCTCGAGTCCCAGCTCGGCCTGAAGGCCTTCGAGATCAAGGGCCGCAAAGCAGTCCTCACCCCGATCGGGCAGGTGCTCTACCGACGCGGGAAAGGCCTCCTCGAGGAGGCCGCGCGCCTCGAGCATGCCGCGGGCGAGCTCGCCCGCGGCTGGGAGCCCGAGATCCGGCTCGCGGTGGAGATCTCCTTTCCGACCTGGCTGCTCCTCAAATGCTTCGCCGAGTTCGCCAAAGAGCGCCCCGAGTGCCGCCTCGAGCTGCTCGAATCGGTGCTCGGCGGCACCGACGAAGCGCTCGCCGCGCGCGCGGTCGAGCTCGCCATCGCCTCGAGCATTCCGCCTGGCTTTCTCGGCGACCCGCTGATGCCGGTGCGCTTCGTCGCCACCGCGGCGCCGAGCCATCCGCTGCACCAACTCGGCCGCGCGCTCACGCTGGAGGACCTGCGTCCCCACCGCCACCTGATCATCCGCGACTCGGGCATGCAGCGCACGCGAAGCAGCGGCTGGCAGAACGAGCTGCGCTGGAC
>Ga0214471_10004888_pt1 | contig 10340 bp, 10 predicted proteins | sample RVTome_5_FD_207665 | JGI IMG/M metagenome (GOLD analysis project Ga0214471, IMG submission 207665) | Soil microbial communities from uranium-contaminated site in the Upper Colorado River Basin, Wyoming, United States - RVT142D155 | ecosystem: Environmental > Terrestrial > Soil > Contaminated >... | reverse complement strand
GAGTACGCCCTGGTCCTGGCTGCCGTGGTTGCCATTGCGATCTACTTCTTTGGCAGTGACGGTGAAAGCGGCGAGATCGGAACGGCAATAACCGATAAAGCAGACAGCATTGCGGAGAAACTGAAGTAATAATCCCTTTGCGATGACAGGGATCGGCTGAATCGCCGATCCCGCACGTTCCGCTTGCTCCCCCCACCGCCAAGCCGGAGTGCCGCTATGTATTCCGTTCCAAACGGACGGCTCCCGATCGAAAAATCGAAGGGGGCCGCTCTGATCGAGTTTGCACTCACGCTGCCGCTCTACGTCGCGGTGCTGCTGGCGATGATCGACTTCAGCAACTATCTCAACGACCGCTCGGTGCTGACCGCGGCAGCCTATAACGGCGCCAAAATGGGTGCAGCGAAATGTACCAAGCCGGTCCAGGCCAAGAAGGTCGCCAAGGCTGCAGTTGAGGCCACTCTGGAAGAGATGCTCTCGGTGTCCGACGACTGGAGCATTACGAAATCAAAGCCCACCGGACCCGCCAATGTGCGCCGCTATGTGGTGACAGTCGAACTCAACCGCACCGGCGGCGTGATGTCCTCACTCTTCACCTCGACAATCGGTTTCGACACGCTTAGCGCGCACGGCGTGGCCGTGTGCCAGGAGTGATCATGATCAGTAAAAAAAAGAAGTCCGAACGCAATGCGCTGCTGCTGGCGGCGCTGGCGCTGCTCTCGGGTATCGCCGCCGCGATGCTCGGCTACGCCTACATCGAAAAGCGCGTGGCCGAAAAGAGCGAGGCGCTGGCGGTGGATCGGGTGCGCATCGTCGAAGCCCCCGAGCTGCTGTCGGTGGTGGTGGTGCAACGCGACCTGTTCCGCGGCGAGCGACTGGAGGCTGCGGACCTTACCGTGCTGCGGGTACCGACCGAAGGAGTAAGCGCCAGCGGGGTGCTCAGCAGCCCCGAGCAGGCAGTTGGGCGCGTGGCCCTGCAGAACCTCTACGCCGGGGAGTGGTTGATCGACCGCAAGATCGGCGACAGCGCGCAGGGCGGCGATCGCTGGAACCAGCTGCTGGGACCGGGGATGCGCGCGATACGCGTACCGGTCGATCAGGTCACCGGCCTGCTCGGACTGCTGCAACCGGACGACCGGGTCGATCTCATCGCGGTCTTTCCCGCCAGCGACGGCAAATCGGTAGTCAGCCGGGCGCTGGAACAGAATGTCGCGGTACTGGCGGTGGGCCAGCGCCGGCTGCCGCAGGAGGATGAGAACAAGAAGGTCGACGAGGCGGGCGAAAAGAGCTCATCGGTAACGCTGGAGGTCACCCAGGAGCAGGCCGAACGCATCGCCCTGGCGCTGGAGCTCGGCAAGGTGCGCCTGGTACTGCGCAACCGCGCCGATACCCAGCTTCTCAGCAGCAACGGCACCCGGCTTTCCGAGCTTACCCGCAGCGCCGCCGCGCCGACCGCCAAACCCCGTCCGCGCCATACGGTGCAGCTGATTACCGGCGGCAAGATTTCGACCGAGGAAGTGAAACGATGAAACGTATCCTGAACCTTGTTTGTCTGCTGCTGATGGCCGGTGCAAGCCACGCTATCGCCCAGGAGAGCTACCAGCTCGGGATAGACGACAGCCGCGTCCTCTCTTTTTCGCGCCTGGTGGATCGGGCTCTGGTGCGCAACCCGGAGATCGTATCGGTCAAGGTGCTCAGCAGCCGCGAGCTGTTGATCACCGGCCAGCGTGCGGGCAGCACGGTACTGGAGATCTGGCATCGGGACGGCGTGAAGCAGGCCCTTTCCATTGCGGTGGAAGGCGAAATCGTCAGCGAGGCGCGCCGGCGGGAAAGCCTGCGTACACTGGTACGGCGGCTCGACCCGGAGGGGCGCGTGGCGGTGGAGGTACAGGAGCGACGGGCGATCCTCACCGGCCCGGTCTCCAACGCCGACCGCCGCCAGCGGCTGGAGGCGATGGTCACCGCGATGGGCTATCAGCCGGTGAACCTGATCACCCTGGAGGGGAGCCAGCAGGTGCAGCTCTCGGTGCGGGTGGCGGAGCTGGTGAAGGGCAATCCGCTGCGCAGCGGCGCCTCCTTTGCCGACAAGCGCGACCGCCTGATGGTTTTGCCGCCGGGCAGCGGCTCGTCGGCAAACTTCCTGCTCGAACTGCAGCAGGCGGCCGGTTCGGCCACACTGCCGGTTCCGCACAGTGATGCCTTCCAGATCCACATCAATCCGGCCAAGGCCTCCCTGTTCGGCCTGCTCAACCTGATGGAAGGGCACAACCTTGCCCGGGTGCTGGCGCAGCCGACCCTGGTGGTGGAGTCGGGCAAGACGGCGAAGTTCCTTGCCGGCGGCGAGGTGCCGATCCCGATCGCGCAGGACGAGAACACCATATCGGTCGACTACAAGGAGTTCGGGGTGATGGTGGAATTTACCCCGCGCATCCTCGACGACGGCATCATCTCGATCGATGTGACGCCGGAGGTGAGCAATATCGATGAGGCGGCGGGGATCACGCTGGGCTCGATCCGTATCCCGGGATTCCGCACCCGCAGGACCCAGACCACGGTCAGCGTCAAGGACGGCGAGAGCTTTATGGTGGGGGGACTGCTGCAGGACGAGATCCGCAGCGTGGTGCAGAAGGTGCCGCTGTTCGGCGATATCCCGATCCTCGGTGCCCTGTTCCGTTCCAGCGCCTACGACAAGGATCAGTCCGAGCTGGCGATTATCGTGACGCCGCGCATCGTCACCCCGACCCCCGCCGGCGAGACGATCCCCCTGCCGGGAGAAGGGCTGGACCGTCCCTCCACCGCCGAGGCGATCCTGCTTGGCAAGGTGGTCAGTGACGGGGGTAAGCGTTCGGTGCTCGAGCCGGGCCTGGAGGTGCCGCGATGAGCCAGTTGGACAGAACACTCCCGGCCCACCGTCGGCGTGCGCTCTATGTCGGCAATGACTGGGTACTGTTTCAGCAGATCGAGGATGCCATCAAGCCCGCCTTCGAGATCGTCATGGAGCAGGAGGTTCCCCACATCTGGCCCGACGATCTCGAACTGGTGCTGCTGGAGGCCGGGCGCGACATGCCCGCCACCCTCGACACGATTACGCGCATTACCGCGCACTCCAAGGGCGTGGCACCGTTTCTGTTGATCCGCGATCGCAACGTCGAGTTGCTGCTGCAGGCGAGCCGGCTGGGGGTACGCTCCTTTATCGAGGTGCCGGACGATCTGCCCGATGTCCTGACCATCGTGCAAAAGGTGAATCGCCATTCGCTGGGGCAAGGCGGGGTGATCTCCACCTTCTTCAGCCTCAAGGGCGGCGTGGGATGCACCACGCTGGCGGTCAACGTCAGCCACCACCTCTCCGAGATGACGGCGGGCAGGACCGTGCTGGTGGATCTGAATGTGCCCCTCGGCGATACCGCCCTCTACATGGGACTGGAGGAGGATGGCCACTACTCCATAGCCGACTTCATCTACAACATGGGGCGGTTTGACGAAAAACTGGTCTATGAATCCCTGACCCGCCACGACAGCGATGTCTACCTGCTCGGACTGCCCAAGCGGCTGGAAGAGCTGGAGAGCCTGACGCCGGAGGCGATACAGGCGACCCTCGAGACACTGCGGCGCTATTTCGATCACATCGTTGTCGATTGCGCCAGCGATCTCTCCGCCGCCACCCTGAGCTGCTTCGACGAGTCGGACTATATCGTGCTGGTCACCGAGCCCTCGCTCGCCTCGCTGCGCGCCTCGCGTACCGTCTATGAACTGAGCCGGGAGCTGGGATACGCCAGCGACAAACTGCGCCTGATCCTCAACCGCCACACCGCGGTGGGCGAGGAGATGATCGAGGAGCTGATCGAGGCGATGGCCCTGCCGGTGTCGGCGCGCATCGCCAACGATTACCTCACCTTCCTCGAATGCATCAAGGAGGGGGAGCTGCTGCACGACTACGCCCCCGGCAGCCTGCCCGACCGGCAGATCCACAGTGTGGCCGAGATGCTCCATCAGGGAACCCAGGGGGTAAGCGAACCGGCCGCGACACGGGCATTGCCGGTGCTGCAACGCCTGTTCAGAAAGGTCCGGATCGCGCAATAAGCAGGATAAGACCATGAAGCTTAGTGAACGTCTTCGCCTATCGGCAAAACAGCACGCGGCCTCGCCGGCGCGCCAGGAGGTGTCGGCGCACACCGTCAGCATCTCCAACCCCGCCTTTGGCGAGATCAAGCGGCGCTGCCAACGCCTTGCGGCCGAGGACGAGGCCTTCTACCGCCCGGACAGCAGCGAGACCCGGGCGGAACTCACCCCGCGCATCAATGAGCTGGTGCGCGAGATCGCCACCGAGATGGGCTATCCCCTCTCCAGCACCGAAGTGCGCCAGCTCGGCATGGAGCTGTTGGACGAGATCTACGGCCTCGGCCCGCTGGAGAGCCTGATGGCCGATCCGGCGGTGACCGATATCCTGGTCAACAGTTATGACCGGATCTGGGTGGAGCGTTACGGCCGCCTGGAGAAGAGCTCGGTGCGCTTTATCAGTGAAGAGCACCTGCGCAACAAGGTCGAGCGCATGCTCTTTACCACCGGACGCCGGCTGGACGAGTCCTCGCCGCTGGTCGATACCCGCCTGCCCGACGGCTCGCGCGTCAATATCATCATCCCGCCGCTGGCGGTGGACGGCATCATGGTCTCGATCCGCCGTTTTCCCAACCAGCACCTGCGCGCCAAGGAGATGATCGAGCTGGGCACGCTGACCGAGGAGATCTACCAGTTTCTGCAGTGCGCGGTTCGCGCGGGCATGAACCTGATCGTCAGCGGCGGCACCGGTTCGGGCAAAACGACCACGCTGAACATGCTCTCAGGGCTTATCCCGGAAGACGAGCGCATCGTCACCATCGAGGACAGCGCCGAGCTGCGCATGCAGCAGGAGCACGTGGTACGGCTGGAGACGCGCCCGCCCAACGCCGAAGGACGCGGCGAGGTCAACCAGCGCGAACTGCTGCGCAATGCGCTGCGCATGCGCCCGGACCGCATCATCCTCGGCGAGGTGCGCGGCAAGGAGGTGCTGGACATGCTGCAGGCGATGAACACCGGGCACGACGGCTCGATGGCCACGGTGCATGCCAACAGCCCGCGCGACTCGATCTCGCGGCTGGAGCTGATGGTCAATCTGAGCGGCGCCAACCTCACCGACCATGCGATTCGCCGTCAGATAGTGAGCGCCATCGATCTGATCATCCATGTGGAGCGTTGCCGCGACGGCACACGGCGGCTGGTCAGTATCGCCGAGGTGGCGGGCATCGAGAAGGAGAACGTGGTGCTGCAGGAGCTGTTCACCTTCGAGTCGCAGCCCAAGGGCGGCACCTTCCGGGCTGCCGGGGTGCGCCCGGTGAAAAGCAAAAGACTGGAAGATGCCGGCTGCAAGCTCGGGCCGGAGATCTTCAGCTTCTCCCGGAGGGTGTGATGGATAGCGCCGTGCTGGCCACCCTGCTGTTTATTGCCCTGCCCTTCTGGCTCACGGCGGGATGGCTGCTGCTGCGCCAGCGCCAGGCGGCGGCCGAGCGGCGGCGGCGGTTATTGCGCCGCATCGGTCTGGAGGACGGGGCGACGGGGGAAAGCGGGACGAAGCGACGTGAATCGTTTGCCCAGAACCTGGAGCTGCGCCTGCAGCAGGCCGGTCTCGCCGGACGGGGCAACCGCGTCAAGCAGTGGATGCTGGCGGGCGCCGGCGTGGTCGGCCTGCTCGGCGTAGTGATGGCCACCCTGTTCGGGGCGAAGGTGGCGCTGCTCTCCGCCGCCGCTGTCGCCTTTGCACCGCTCTACATCTTCTATCAAATCATGACCCGGCGCCGCCATTTCGCCGAGCAGTTTCCCGATGCCCTCGAAGCGATGGTGCGCTCGCTGCAGGCGGGGATGAGCATGGATGCGGCGATGCGCTCGGTGGCGGAGGACTTCTCGGCACCGCTGGCCGATGAGTTTCGCCGCATGAACCGTCAGGTGCAACTGGGCGTCCCCTTCTCCACCACGCTACGTGATTTCCAGCGCCGCGTCGGGATCCCCGAGGCGCAATATTTTGCCGCCACGGTGATCGTGCAGCGGGAGACCGGCGGGGCGCTCGCCGACATCCTGGCGCAACTGGCCCGGATCATGCGCCGGCGCGCCATGTTCCAGGGAAAACTCAAGGCGATGACCTCGGAGTCGCGCTTTACCGCCTGGTTCATCGGTGCCGCGCCGCTCGCCTTCATCCTGTGGAAGTATCTTACGGACCGGCCGTTTCTCGACTTTTTCCTCGACGACCCGACCGGCCAGAGCATGTTCCGCTTCTCCATCGGCATGATTCTGGTTGGCGCCGTCCTGTTGCGGCATATGATGCGGATACGTTTCTGATGGATAGGTACTTTGTCCTCACCATGCTGTTGCTGATGCTCAGCATCGCCTGCGCGACAGGTTTCGCGGGCTACTTCCTCTATACCCGGGCCCGTGACCTGGAGCAGCATCGCCGCCTGCTGCGCCGCACCGGTTTCGCCCGGGAGGAGAGATCTCCCGATACGCAGAGTGACCGCTACTCCGGCGTTATCAGCCTGGGCATGGCGCTGGCGCCGAAGAAACCTGAGGAGCTGCAACGACTGCGCAACCGCCTCACCATGGCCGGCTTCCGCCAGGATCTCCACCTGGCGCTCTATCTGCTGCTGAAGAACGCGGTCGGCGCCCTGGCCTGGGGCATCGGCGCGGTGCTGTGGCTGTTCGGCCATATCGAGCTGCCGCTTTTTCTCAGCGTGCCCTTTGCCATCTACTACACACCGGACTGGTTGCTGCACGTCATGCGCCAGCGGCGCCTGGCGCGCATCGGGGAGGGGCTGCCGGAATTCATCGACATGTGTTACGTCTGCATCAGCGCCGGCATGGGCTGGCTGGCGGCGGTACAGCGTGTTGCCGGCGAGATGGCGCATGTGCACCCCTGCATCAGCCGTGAATTCGCCTTTACCGTGGAACAGATCAAGGCGGGACTCTCCCGCGCCGAGGCGCTGCAGCAACTGGCCGAGCGCAATCCTACCCGCGAGATGCGCCACCTGGTGCAGGTGCTGATCCAGAATGAGCGTCAGGGCAGCCCGGTCGCCGACTCGCTGAATGCCTTTACCGCGCGTATCTACCAGGAGCGGGAGCAGTATATGGAGGAGAAAGCGGGCAAGATATCGGCCAAGATGGCGGTTATCATCGCCCCCTTCATGCTTCTGCCTTTTACCTTGATCCTGGTGGGCGAGAAGATCGTCAACCTGATGAGGACGCTGTGATGCGCCATGCACTCTTGCTGTTGGCTGCAACCCTGGCGCTGGGCGGCTGTGCCATGCAGCAGGCATCCCCCTCGGGCGAGGAGAAGCAGCTGCAGACCCGGCTGGAGGGGGATGAACAGAAATCCTTCCTGCGGGACTACGCCAGGCTGCTGAGCGAATCGGGCAACCATGCCGAAGCGGCGCGCATCCTCGAGGAGCTGCGGCGGGAAGATCCGGCCAATCTGGCGATCACGAGGCAGATCGCCGATGTCTATGAGCGCGCCGGACAGCTGGAGCTGGCGCTGCTCGCCTGGGAGGGTATCTACCGGGGCAAAAAAGGGGATCCGCTGCAGGATGGTGCCGAGTTTGCCCGTGTCGCCCTGCTCAACCGGCGCTATGGGCTGGCGCGCGAGGTCTACCACGACTGGCTGGCAGCGGCCGGTGAGAACAGCTCACTGCGCATCACCGCGATGAATAACCTGGGTTACAGCTACCTGCTGGAGCGCGACATGAGCAACGCCCGCCACTGGTTTGAACGGGCGCTGGCCATCGATCCGCTGCACGGACGTGCACGGGCCAACCTCGAACTGCTCCGGCGGCTGCAGGCAGAGGAACGATAGGGGGGGCTTATGGGCAACAGCAAGCAAACGGCAATCAGCGAAAAGGGCAACAGGCGCACCGGCTGCGCCGACGTTGCCGGGCATCGCCAACGCGGCAGCATGCTGGTGCTGGGCCTCGGCACCCTGCTGTTCACTATCCTGTTGCTGGGCTTTGTCGTCAACTATGGCCACTGGAACTACAAAAAGTCGCTGATAGCTGATGTTGCGAGCGCTATAGCCGAAGCCGGGATCAGAAACCAGCTGACCTATCGCGCCGCCTCTGAGCCGCCTACCGACGCGATGGTGGAGGAGATGGTCGCTGAACAGGAGTTGATCGAGCAGCTCAATGAGCTGGGTATTGGCTATGAGTTCGGACTGACAGAAGATGGCGTCTACACCTCCCGGGGGAGCGATCCCGATCCGGCCATACAACCCTTCAATACCATGAGGGTCCAGGTATGCACACCGCTGGACGATATCACCGGTAGCTTCGTATTGCTGGACAGGGAGACCTGTGTCTATGCCGAGGCCCAGTTTGAGGTGAACAACGACTGTTTCTGCAACCATGTCGTCTGTCCAAACAGTAAATATTCCGGACTTGGCAAAGGTTTATGCATGTTAGGCTGCACGGTAGGGAGCCTGCTGGGCGCGGTGTTGAACCTGCTGTTCACTCTGAGCCTGAGCGACCTGGTAATTGCCCTCGACTGTATACTCGACACCCTGGTGATCTCGGTAAACACCGTGGTTGAATGGGTACTCGGCACCGATGCGATCAAACTGACCTACACCCGTTACACCTGAACTACGGCTTAGCGACTCACATTCCGGGCGATAGCCCGTAGGATGCGGTGAGCCCCGCGAACCGCATCGGCCCATGGCCGGCAAACCGCATGAAGGCGCAATGAAAAACTTGCACTAGCCCTCATGCCTCCCAGTTGAGATTTCCTGCGCCGGGTAGGAGCCCAGTCCCCTGGGCGAACATTCGCCGAGAGGACTCGGCTCCTACCGAACGCCCCTCCCCTTGCCGCTATGGTACTATCCTCCTGAAGCTACCTACGACAGGCAAATGGAACTGTGAAACCGCCCGCGTCCCGCGATCCCGCACTGGTGATTGGCCACCTCAAACGCTACTACCTGCTCGGCCTGATCGGGCTGGCCAGTATGGCAATGGCGGCCTTCGGCCTGGCGCTGCTGGCGCTGGTGGCGCAAGCCGGCTTCGAGCGGGGCGTGGTGGATGCCACGCAGATCCTGCAGCAGGCGAGCGAGAGCGAGGGCGATCCGGCCCTGCGCGCCACGGTCAAGGCGCTGACGGTGGCCAACGAGCAGTACCGCGTGTTGCACGACCGGTTTCGCTACCTGCTGGTGGTGATCTTCGTCATGACCCTGGCCCTGCTGGGGATCGGGCTGTGGCATGTGGTACCGGTCCACGTCGGTCAGGTGACTGCCGTGGTGCGCAATCTGGAAGAGTCGCAAAGCCGTTGGCGAACGATCTACACCTCGATCCGCGACGCCCTCCTCATCCTCAATCCCAAAGGCAACATTATCGACGTGAACCCCGGTGCCGAGCAGCTCTTTGGCTATCGCAGCTATGAGCTGAAAGGGCGCGGCATCCAGCTGCTGCTGGCCGAGCCGGATCGCAGCCAGTATCATGCGGTGCTGGCGAGGCTGCTGCAGGAAGATGCGGTGACGCAGGTAGAGCTGCCGATGCTGGCACACGACGGTTCGGTGCTCTCCACGGAGCTCGACAGCAACCCGATGTGGTGGCATGGTGAGCGCCAGTATCTGTGGATTGTGCGCGATCTGAGCGGCCGCAAACAGCTGGAAGAGAAGCGCAATGAGTCGCTGTTTCTCGATCTGCTGCAGAACCTGAGCGCCAAGGATGAATTTGCCCAGGAGATGGCACGGCGCGCAGTAACCGATCCCCTGACCGGCGCCTATAACCGCGCGCGCTTCGATGAGCGCCTCGCCGAGGAGCTCGATCGTGTTGACCGGCACAAAACCTCTCTGACGCTGATCCTGCTCGATATCGATCACTTCAAAAAGGTAAACGATACCTACGGCCACCCGGCGGGCGATCACGTGCTGACGGAGCTGGCAAAGATTGTGCGCGAAAGATTGCGCAGTATCGACCTGTTTGCCCGCTGGGGCGGCGAGGAGTTTGCGATCCTGGCCCCGGACACCGACGACGAGGGTGCGAATCACCTGGCGGAGAAGATCCGCTTTGCCGTCGAGCAGCACGACTTTGACGAAGTCGGCCGGGTTACCATCAGCATGGGTGTCGCGGGCTACCGGCCCGGGGAGAGTGCCGGGCAACTGTTGCGCCGGGTTGATATAGCGCTCTACCAGGCCAAGGAGGCCGGCCGTAACCGCGTCGTGCACGCCAACATAGAGGGTGTGTAGCCCATTGGCGTCTGACGTCCTGGCGAGGGCACAATAATCCGCAGATGCAGTGAGCGGCGCGACCGCATCGTTCACCTCTTCCCACAAAGCGCAT
>Ga0214471_10004886_pt1 | contig 10343 bp, 5 predicted proteins | sample RVTome_5_FD_207665 | JGI IMG/M metagenome (GOLD analysis project Ga0214471, IMG submission 207665) | Soil microbial communities from uranium-contaminated site in the Upper Colorado River Basin, Wyoming, United States - RVT142D155 | ecosystem: Environmental > Terrestrial > Soil > Contaminated >... | reverse complement strand
GCAGGTGAAGTCGCTGTCCGGGCACGGGTAGCCGCCTAGCCCCTCCAGGATGGTCTGCGTGTCCTCCCGCGCAATGGTCTGCTCAGGCGCTGCTGCAGCCGAAGGGGGCGTGGGCGGGGGCATGGCAGAGGGCGCGGCCGCCGTATCAGCGGGGCTGCAGCCCGCCAAGGCAGGGGTCAGGAAGAGCAACGAGAGGACAATTCTGGACTTGGTCATAGTTACTCGGTCGGGGCATCCATCCGATTCGACCCGCCGGCAGAACGCCACGGGTTGTCTGAGGACCGCACGCGATCTAATGTGGCTCGATCACCACTTCCTTGAAGAACCAGTACTTGAGCGGGGAGGTGGGGAAGCTGGAGATCCAGGGCTTGAGCAGAAAGTGCATGCGGCCATACAGCAGCGGGAAGAGCGGCACCTCCTCCGCCAGGATCCGCTCCGCCTGGCGGTAGTAATCCACCCGCTTCTCTCGATCTGCAGTCCCGCGGGCATTCTGCACTAACCGGTCATAGCGCTCGTGCCGCCAGGGATTACCAAGCCACCAGGAGATCCCCTCCATATACAGGAAATTGTAGGGGTCGGGGTAGTCTGCCCACCAGCCGGCGAGGCTGACCTGTGGAGGGTCTTCCACCATGCTCGTCATGTATGCCTGCCAATTCAGCGCCTCGACGCCGAGAGGAATCCCGAGAGTCACCTGCCATTGCCCGACCAGTGCCTCGGCCACGTTGCTCGCCATCCAGTTGGATGGGGCACGCAGCCGCAGCACCGGAAAGCCTCTGCCGCCAGGAAATCCGGCCTCCGCAAGCAGGCGACGGGCGGCCTCTGAATCGTGCGGTAGCACCGGCTCGCGGGAGTGCCCAGGCATCCCCGGCGGCACCAGCGATCCGGTGGCGGGGAATTGCAGCCCTCGCAGGGCGACATCCGCAAGCAACTGCCGGTCTGCGGCCTGGGCAAGGGCCAGGCGGACGCGGCGATCGTCAAAGGGCGGGCGGCGGAAATCGAACTGCACAAACCAGGTTGACAACACCGGGATCGAGACGTATTCCTCGGCAAAGCGCTGACGAGCGAGCTCGTGCTGCTCGATGGGTGTGTCGGTCAGCGTGAAGATGTCCAGGCGGTCCTGCTCATAATCGGCCAGTAGGCCGGAAGCATCGGTAGGATACAACTTGATCTCAAGCCTCTCGGCGTTGCCAGGGAATGCTCCATGAAAGCCCTGCCAGCGCTCGAGGGACATCGATTCTCCTTTAGCCCAGCTTGTCAGCCGAAAGGGGCCATTGGTCACGATATGCTCGGGTTCGGTCCAGGCGTCACCATGCGCCCGTACGACTTTCCTCGGCACCGGAAAGGAGACCGGAGTCGCCAGGATGCTCAAGAAGTAGTTTGCCGGCTCGTCGAGCTCGACCAGCAATGTGTGCGGATCGGCCGCGTGGATCCCGAGCTCGTTTTTACCTGGTGATTCACCCTGGTGGTAGAGCCTGGCGCCGCGGATGTCGTAGAGCAGAGGGGCTAGCGGAGAACCTCCACCGGGTTCGAGACACCGCTTCCAGGCGAAGGCAAAATCCTCCGCCGTCAGGGCCTCGCCATCGTTCCAACACGCATCCCGCTGCAGGTGGAAGATGTACTTCCTTCCACCTTCGCTCACCTCCCAACTTTCGGCGATGTCGGGCACCAGCCCGGTGTCAGGTCGTTCCTCGATCAAGCCGCGGAACAGCTGATAAATGACCAGATGAGAGTGCGCATCGGCGCTGCGAGTTGAGTCCAGCGTTCTCGGATCATTCCAGGCCAGCCGCAAGGCATGCGGCGCGGGCGGAGCATTCATGGTCTCCCTGGCACTCGAAGCCCGCTGCAGCAGGACGAAGGCCTGGTCGTAGGCGGCGCGCGAGTCGTCGAACTCGAAGGCGTTGTGATAGGTGAGCCCCAGCCGAAACAGCACACTGGAAGCGCTGCGGTCGTCTCCCGCCTCGAGGAAGTAGTCGATCGCTTGCCGATAACAGCGGATGGCCTCCTGGTAGGCGTGCAGCTGCCGGGCCTCGTTGCCGGCCTGCAGCAGATACGACATGCCCCTGGCCAGCTCACCGGCCTCCAGGAGGTGGCGGGCGAGTCTGCCAAATGCTTCCGGATGGGTGCGTTCCAGGGCAACCGCCGCCCGCTGGTGCAGTCGCCTGCGCTCCATGATGCGCAAGCCCTCGGCCATAGTGCTGGGAATCAGCGCGTGCGCAAAGGACCAGGCGGGGCCCCCACCGTTTCCGGAGGGTTCGATGAGCTGGGCCCGCTCGGCTTCCTCCAGCGCGGTAAGCAGCTGGTCCTCGGCCAGCTCGGCCGCCAATAAAAGCGTCTTCAGCTCGACCTTCCTGCCCAGCACGGCCGCCTGCTTCAACACTTCCCGGCTGTGCTCCGGCAGCTTGTTGATGCGGGACTGAACGGCCACCCGCACGTTCCGGGGAATCCCCAGCTCCTCCATGGCCGGCCGGTGCCAATGGCCATCCCGAAAGTACAGCTTTCCGCTCTCCACCAGCGCCTTGCACACTTCTTCGGTGAAGAAGGGGTTCCCTTCCGTCTCGCGATAGATGCCCTCCAGAAATTCCTCGGTGATCTCCTCCTGAAAGATAGCCGCCAGCAGCTCCCCGGTCTGACTCCGGCGGAGCGGCTCCAATCGGACGGAAGTAGTGCGCAGGTCCCGCTCGAGATCCAGCAGCACTTCATTGAAAGGCAGGGACTGGTCCAGCTCCTGCTCGCGGTAGGTGATGGCCGCCATGAGCCGCAGTCCCTGCGAATTGCGGACCAGGTAGCGCAGCATGGAGAGCGTGCCGCCGTCTGCCCAGTGGGCGTCGTCCAGGTAGATCAGCATGGGCTCCCGCAGGCACAACTCGCTGAACAGGATCAGGATGCTCTCGAACAACCGGGCCTGATCCGCCTGCGGATCGCCGGGCGGTCGCGGCGTGACCTGCGAGTAGTGCCGGCCCAGCTCCGGCAGCAGCGCGACCAGGTCTTCCTGCACGACCTGAGGAAATTCTGGAATGCCTGCGCCCCCCTCGCGGAACACCTCCCGCAGGATCTGGCGGAAGGCGGCGTAGGGCACCGCGGCCTCGGCGTAACAGGCCGCGCCGAGCGCTCGCCCCCCGGTCAGCTCGACCTGGGTCAGCACCTCCCGCAGCAGGCGCGATTTGCCCACCCCGGGCTCGCCACCGATGAGCAGGGTCTGGGCCTCCCCGGCCCGGGCCTTCATCCATAGTGCGCGAGCCTGGCCAATCTCCTGCTCGCGGCCCACCAGGCGGCCGCGGGCGATCCGCTCCAGCACGGTCGGTTCATCGCCCGGCGCGGCCTGCTCGTCCAGCAGGGTGGGGGAGGCCAGGCTCCGGCCGACCTCCGCCGCCGAGGCCGGCCGGGCCGCCGGGTCCTTGCTCATCAACGCCAGGATCAGCTTGTTCAAGGCCGGCGGGATGTTCTCGTTTTTGGCTCGCGGCGGCACCGGCACCGCGTGCAAGTGCTGCGAGATCACGGCCACCGGGTCGTCGTGGGTGAAGGGCAGTTCCCCGGTGGTGAGTTCGTAGAGCATGATGCCCAGCGAGTACAGGTCGGCCCGGCCGTCGAATTCCTGGCCCAGCGCCTGCTCGGGCGCCAGGTAGAAGACGGTGCCGACGATGTGGCCTTCTTGGGTGACCCGGGAGGCCATCGACCGGGCGATCCCGAAATCCATCAGGCGGGCAATCCCGTCCCGGCCGATGACGACGTTTTCCGGCTTGAGGTCGCGATGCACGATGCCCTGGGCGTGAGCGTGATCCAGGGCGGCACAGACCTGGCCAGCTACCTGAACCGCCTGGCGCAGATCGCCGGGAGGGCGGTCGTGCAGGTTTTGCCCCTCGACCAGTTCCATCACGATGAACGGCGAGCCGTTCGACTCGCCGGCGTCATAGACCGACACGATGTTGGGGTGATCCAGCCGGGCGATGGCGCGGGCCTCGGCCAGCATGCGGTCGCGGCCCTCGGGTCTCAGCCCTTCGGAGTTCAGGAGCTTGATCGCCACCGGGCGTTCGAGCACGGAATCGAAGCCGCGCCAGACCGTGCCCACGCCGCCCTGGCCGATTTGCTCCTGCAGGAGATAGCGATCGCCGAGTGAGACCCCTGGCATTGGGTTGACCGAGGATGCAGCCCGCGCCGCTTGCGCCGGCCCCGCGCTGATCGGACCGGTTGGGTCCAGACTAGGCCTAGTATACAGCGCGGAAGTTGATCGAAGTGCTGGGGAGGAGCGGCGTGCCCGACTGGCCTCCTGTCACTGCTGGCAGAACGAAACACGTACCGCCAGCGCCGGCTTGGGGGTGCCGTCGAAGCGGCTCGGGCCCGCCGAGACGAAGATGCTCGATCTGCGTTCCCGCCTTAGCGGAGACCAGCATAGGGGGACTGCCACCGTGGGCATTGGATCCGCGCCCCTTCGGCAACCTCGGGCAAGCCGGTCGACGCCTGCGGGATCTCGGTGAGATCCAGTCGGAGTAACGTGAGCGTATAGGGAGTACATACCGCTCAGGGATGTCCGCGGTCAGCCAGGCGTCACCGCACCCATCAGGCTCATCCCCCCAAGATGGATGACCCACTGTGAGGAGGCAGCACACGATGAACAAGAGCCCAGTCGGTGTGGCGCCTCAAGAGAAGCTAAATGGAGGTAGCAAGCATGCATACGAGAAACCGAGCGCTGGTCAGTCTGGCACCCATCGTGATCCTTGTCCTCGCCCTGGCGAGCATGGCCGCGGGCGGTCCCCGGCGCAATTTCAGGGCGCATCTGGCCGGTCGCAACGAGGTGCCGCCGGTGAGCACCAACGCCCAGGGACAGGCGATCTTCAAGCTGAGCCAGGATGGGACCTCGCTCAGCTTCAAACTGATCGTCGCCAACATCGAGGACGTCACCCAGGCGCACATCCACTGCGGCGCGGCCGGGGTCAACGGCCCGGTCGTGGTTTTCCTCTACGGGCTCGGGCCGACGGTTTCACCCGACGGGGTGCTCTCCGAGGGCGTGATCACCCAGTCGAATGTTATTGCGGCAGATGATTCCGCAGCGTGCCCCGATGGGCTGGCGGACTTTGAAGAGCTGATCGCCAAGATGCGCAGCGGCAACACCTACGCCAATGTCCACACCATCGTCAACCCGGGTGGTGAGGTGCGCGGTCAGATTCGCTGACGGTGTGGGCGCCTGCGCCCTGAGCTGGTGGCCGGTCGACAGGGGACCGCGGCCTCCTGAGCGGCGAAGCGGAAAGGGTGATGGGACAGTCGATCCATCACCCTTTCCCTTTGGTGCTGCTGCGCTCCACGAAAAGCGTTGGCGAAACCAGGCCGGGATGTGCAACGGCCATTGAAGGCTGCTGGGAAGCGGGCACACTTAATTGTCCATTGAACCGGACTCGACTTTTGCGGATCGCCTCGGCCCCTGGCGTGCCGGCCGCAGGCGATACCTGTGACTCAGGACTTGAGGAGTACTGGCAACAGGTGGTACGATCGGGTCCTTCCTTGACCCCGCTGCGTCTGCTCCCGGCAGCAGCCCCCTCACACCCTCCACCGAAGCTCCTAATGGCTGGCATGCCGAATAAGGCCAAGTTGACCTCTTAACCCTTTGCCAAAGGAGGTGCAACGGAACAGCCTGACGACTGAACTTCCTGATCCGCGTGTGGCCCACAAGAATCGCCATAAGGAGAGTTGGCCATGAAGAACAAGGGTCTAGCCGCATTCGCACTGCTGGCGATCCTCATGCTGCTCGTCGCCGTACCGGCGGGAGCCCAATCCGGCTCCAAAGGGTACCTGATCGGCAGCGAGAACCCGCTGACGGCACAGCAAGTGCGTCAGCTCAAGAATTCCGGAGCCAACGTCAAGTTTGTTTTCAGGAACTTCGGCGGCGCGGCGGCGGTGATTTCCGATGCCAATGTGGCCAAGGTGAGGGCGCTGTCCTTTGTGACCTCGGTAAACGAGGACCCGCTCAAGCAGCCGGACGAGGTCATCCTGGCACCGGCAGCCAGCGACGGTGCGCCGCTGCCGGGCACGCCCTACTGGCAGGACCTGATCGACCTGGAAGCCACGGCCGTCACGGGCAAGGGGGTGTGGGTGGCGGTGCTCGACACCGGCTTTTACCCCAACTGGCGGGACTACTTCCACGAGGAGCAGATCCTGACCGATCTGGCCACTGCCTTTGTGGCCGCCAACGGCAACCAGAACGACAACCAGTGGGATGTCGGCAGCGATCCGCATGGGATGGCGGTCTCCGGCACGATCGTCGGTTACCGCCTGGAGGACCGTGAGAACGAGGGCGGCTGGGGCGAGGGCGCCGCCACCGGCTCGGCCGGCACTTACTGGGTGCCCGGGGTGGCGCCGGACGCCAAGATCATCCCGATCAAGGTCTGCGAACCGATCGGCTGCTTCGGCTCGGCGATCAACGCCGCCATCGACTACGTCACGGATCTGAAGAAGGCCAACCCCAGCCGGCCGATCGTGATCAACGAGAGCCTGGGCGGCCCGGGCCTGGATGCGGTGGAGAAAGCCGCCATCGACGCTGCGGTGAAGGCTGGAGTCGTGCTGGTGGCCTCGGCAGGCAACTCGGGCGAGTTCGGGATGGGCTTCCCCGGAGCCTACGAGCCGGTCATCTCCACTGGGGCGGGCGGATGGGTTGATCAATGGAATGAGCACCCGGACAAGACCTGGTGGCTGGATGACGTGCCCGAAGAGGGAGTCAATGAAGTGTTCGTCGTCGACTTCAGCAGCCGCGCCCTGGCAGGGCAGTACCTTGACGTGGTTTCAACCGGCCGCTTCCTGCTGCTGCCCTACCCCTGCGCCAAGCTGTACAAAGACGGCGAGGTGACGGAGGGGACGAACAACCGCACCTGCGCCAGCAAGGCCACGCCGGAGGGCTCCGACGAAGCGCCGTTCCAGTACCTGTTCATCAGCGGAACCAGCTTCTCGGCGCCGACCATCTCGGGTGTGGTGGCCTTGATGCTGGAGGTCAATCCGACGCTGAACAACGCCGATGCCGATCCCGGCGTCTTGGGCGACCCGGGCAGCTGGGGCGCCGGCGCGCTCGAGAGAGCTCTGGAAGGCTCGGCCACCGCGCTTCCGTCCAGCGGCTCGGTGCTGACGACCTTCCGCACCGGGGACGATGACCTGGAAAGCTGGGACACCTCCTGCGATCACGACGGCAACGCGGGCACCCCGGAGGTGCCTTGCGATCCGGTCGGCCACGGATGGGTCTTTGCCGATGACGCGGTGAAGGCTGCGAACGGCGCCAGTTCCGGGAAGGGCAAGGGAGGCAGCAACAAGTAGTTCACACCTCCCCGCAGTCCCAAGGACCCAAAGGCACACTGGGCCCGCCGACGAGGCGGGCCCAGCCCTCGGAATCGAGGTTTCATTCCCCGCGGAGTGAGTCCCACAGCGCCAGCGCCGGCTTGGGGGTGCCGTCGAACTGCTGTAGGCCGACCGCCGCGAACATGCCCAGCGTCTCGATGTCGACCTGCTTGGTTCCCTGGGCCTGCATGATCTCCCGGTACGAATCCAGATTGAAGTCGGACAGCACCAGGTAGACCCAGAAGGCCAGGCGATCGCCCAGCTGGTCGTGGATCGCCTGCAGGTAGGCGACCTGGCCCTGCTCATCGCCGCCCAGCGGCCCGACCGGCCGGGAGGTCCAGCCGCCCTCGCCGACCGCCAAGGGCTTGTCGGTGCGATCCAGCAGGGGCGTGTAGTAGTCCGCCGGGATGGCCGCGCCGTCCGGGAAGGCGAAGTAAGGATAGGAGGAGATCACCCACAGGTCGAGTCGCGGCTCGAAGGCCTCCACCTGCTCCCAATTGACCTGCCGCGGCGTCCGCCCCTCCGCGGCCGTGGCAAACATGTTGTTCAGATCGTCCCACTGGAAGGTGACAAAGACCTGTGTATTCGGCGCTTCGCCCTTCACCCGGTCGTAGACCTCCCGGTACAGGCTCAGGTAGTTCTCTGCATCGTCCGGATGGGCGTCCAGGTAGGTGTTGATCTCGGAGGCCAGGCCCAGGTGGCGAGGCGAGAACTCGCGCACGACCCACAGGGTGAAGTTGGTGAAGGCCGAGCGCACGTCCGGGTTGGCGAAGTTGGCCTCCCACCCGTTGGGCAGCCCCAGGAACTCGCGACGATTTAGGCCGTTGAGCGGATCGACTACGAAGACCCACTCGAGGCCGTTCTGGCGTGCCAGGGTGATCTGGTTGCGCAGATCGGTGCGCGGCTGGGATTCGCCTTCGACGCCGACCCGGAAGTCCTCCCAGGGTATGTTGGGCTGGATCAGGATGAAGTCGGCGTGGTCGCCCATGTCCTTGAAGTGGTTGAGCACGCTCTCTAACGTCCCCTCCGGAGGGCTGGGAAAGAAGCCGTAAGCCGTTCGCCCCGAGTCGAAGACGGAGGCCACCTGCGCGGCCTCGGTCGCCGTGACCGTGCGCTGCGCGGGCCCGGCGGATTCCGCGGGGTTCGCCGCCGGCACCCCCTCGCTGCAGGCCAGGGCGGCGACCGCCAGGACCGCCGCAATGGCGAGCGCACGACGTGGGTCAAAGGGTGTATGCATCGTGGATCTGGGCTCCCGCCGGGCCCTGTCATCATGGATACCGGAGGCAAGCCGGAAAGTTGCATGGGACCACGCTGGGATGCGGCGCCTCAAGGGCCCGTGCGTGGGTCCGTCGGCTGCGCCCATCCTCGCGCGCCCGGGTCAATTCCGCCATTGTGGATACACGATCGGTATAATGAACCAAGAGTTGAAGGGAGCATTTTCCATGGGCGAGTCCCCCCGCGCGGTCGTTCAGGTCATCGAGCCGCAGTTGGTGATCGAAGGAGCCGGTGTGCTGCTGCGCCGTTCGTTCGGCCCAAGCCGGGCCAACCCCTTCGATCCCTTTCTGCTCTTCGACCACTTCGCTTTCAACGACCCGATCGAGGGCCCCATCGTCGGCTTCCCCATGCACCCTCACCGCGGCATCGAGACGGTCACCTACATGCTGGAAGGCAATACCCGCCACCGCGACAGCCTGGGCAACGTGGGGGTGATCGGCCCGGGCGACGTTCAGTGGATGACCAGCGGCCGCGGCATCCTGCACGAGGAGATGCCCAAGCGCGGCCCGGAAGGCCGGGTCAACGGCTTCCAGCTGTGGGTCAACCTGCCCGCCGCACAGAAGATGGGTCCGCCCCGCTATCAGGAAGTAGCCGCCGACAGCATCCCGGCGCAGGATCAGGCGGGGGTCAAGGCCCGGGTCGTGGCCGGTAGATTCGACGGGGTGGTCGGGCCGGTGACCGAGATCGCCGCCCAGCCGGTGTACATGGACGTGACCCTCCAGGCGGGGACGGAGTTCGGGCTTCCCATCCCCCCCGGCCACACGGCCATCGCCTATATCTTCGAAGGAGGCGGGGAGTTCGGCCTGGACGCCCGCGGCAGGGGAGAGCTGGTCGAGGCGGTCAGGATGGCCGTCTTCGGTGAGGGGGACCACCTGCGAATCCGGGCCACGCCGGAAGCGGAAGTGCGCTTCATGCTGATGGCCGGCGCGCCCTTCAAGGAACAGATCGTGCCCTATGGACCGTTCGTGATGAACACCGAGGACGAGATCCGCCAGGCCCTGGCCGAGCTGCGCAGCGGCACCTTCGTCAAGGATTGAGCCGGATTCAGGGCAGCCAGAGCAGGTTGCCGAACGTGGTGGCTGGATAGATCCAGGTCAGCCTGGACCCCTCCAGCTCAAGCACTCCCATCCCACCGTAGCTGACAAACCCCAGATAGCGGCCGTCGGGCGAGAAGGTGCCGGACAGGCCGCTGGCCCCGATGGCCGTGAGCCGCTCGGGATCGCCTCCCGAGAGCCGCAGCCTCCACCATTCCGAGGGCATGCCGTTGGCACGGGCCACCTGCACCCCCATCAGCCTCTCCAGCCAGGTGCGATCGTCCTCCCCGGAACCCGCACCGGAGGTCTCCGGCCCCGGCCCTGCAGCGCTGAAGTAGATGAGTTCCCCGTCCGATGAAAACAGCGGGGCATCCACGGAGAGGAAGATTCCGGGGGGCATGGCCGGCCGGGAATTCGAACCATCCGGCGAAGCGTAGTACAGGTCGTTCTTGTACTCCAGCAGATCGAAGGCGACGTAGGCCAGGGAGGTTCCGTCGGGAGACGGGCGAGGCCAGGTGGCGTGGGGAAGCACCAGCTCGGCCACGCCCCCACCGGCCTCGATACGTTCGATGCTGTACGTGGGAACCCCTCCGTCCAGCGGGGAGTCGACGTGGGTGAAGTACAGGCTGCTCCCGTCCGGCGACCAGACCGGTCCGAAGTACGAATCGGTCTCGGTCCCCTCCACGAGCGGTTCCGGCTCGGCGTTCGGGCACGGGTGGTAGA
>Ga0214471_10004885_pt1 | contig 10345 bp, 10 predicted proteins | sample RVTome_5_FD_207665 | JGI IMG/M metagenome (GOLD analysis project Ga0214471, IMG submission 207665) | Soil microbial communities from uranium-contaminated site in the Upper Colorado River Basin, Wyoming, United States - RVT142D155 | ecosystem: Environmental > Terrestrial > Soil > Contaminated >... | reverse complement strand
CAGCTGAATGGGAGTTTTCCACCCCGGCATCGTGCCTGCGCCGGCGTCCACCTGCCAAGTGAAAGTTGGCGCGCCGAGCGCCGGGCTTGATCGGGATCAAGCAGCGATAGGGCTGGCCCCACGGCCTGAGCCCAGTCGAAGGCGCGTCCACGCCGCGAGTGGCGCGATAGCGGTAGGCCTGGACCTCGCGTCCGCGCCGGAACGGCTGTCGGCGAGCGACAGCATCAACGGGGGAAATGCGGCTGGCGGTAATGGCCAGATCCTCCAGCCGCGGCATTTAACGTTGCTCAGGCCTGTCGCTTGCCGACGGCCATGCCGGGTCTACTCAGGCGTGTGCAGGACCCCGCGGCCCTCGCGGATGAGCTGGAGCAGTTTCGTCACCATCCCGTAGCGCGGACTCGCCACGGCCGAGAAGAGAAACCACCCGCCCAGCACCATGACGATGGCCGCTCCGCTGGCTATGCCGGCGTGGAAGCTCAGAAGAAGACCCGCGACCGCGCCGAACAGCGCGCTGCCGACGGAAAGCACGAGCAGCACGCCCATCCGATCGGTCCAGAGATAGGCGCTCACCGCTGGCAGGATGAACAATCCGAGCGCGAGGACAGCCCCCATGGCCTGGAGGGCCGCGACAAGGTTTGCGACGGCCAGCACGAGCACGCCAAAGTGCAGGAGCGTGCCCCGGCCGCCGGTGGCGCGGTAAAAGACGGGGTCGAAGCTTTCCAGCACCAGTCCGCGGTAGAAAAGCAGGAAGACCGCGACGGTCAGTGTGCTCGTTCCCGCGCCAAGCCAGAGGTCCTCGATCGTGACGCCGAGAACGTTTCCGAAAAGAAAGTGCGCGAGGTTGATGCGCGAACCCGCCTTGGAGATAAGCGCCACGCCGGCTCCAAAGAAGACGATGAATAGCGCGGCGAACGCAGCCTCCTCCTTCACGCGGGTGAGCCAGGTGACAAGCCAGCTTCCCACGCTCGCCAGCAGGCCTGCGACGAGTGCGCCGGCGAAGAGCGAGAGGGGACTTGGTCCGAAGGCAAGGTAGGCGAAGCCAACACCCGGCAGCAGGGAGTGGGCGACCGCGTCTCCCATGAGCGCGAGTCGCCGCAGGATGAGCAGCACGCCGATCAGCCCGCCGCTGACGCCGAGCAGCACGGCGGCGAGCAATCCACGTTGCATGAATTCGTATGAAAACGGCTGCAGGAAGATCTCGTGGATCATGTGCGTTCAGCGCCGCTTCATGCGGGTGGCGTCGCATAGACGCGGTGGATGCTTTCCGGGGCGAGGACTTCCGCGGCCGGCCCGCAGGCCTCGACGCGGGTATTGAGGAGCAGCGCGTGGGAGAACGCCCGGCGCGCGAGCTCGAGATCGTGCACGACCGCCAGCACCGTCCGGCCCTGATCCTCCCAGCGCGTCAGCCGCGCGATCAGGTCCTCGGTCGCACGGGCGTCAAGGCCGGCAAACGGCTCGTCGAGAAGGAAAATGTCGGCGCCCTGAGCGAGCGCGCGGGCCAGGAAGACCTTTTGCTGCTGCCCCCCGCTGAGGCAGCGGATCTGCCGGTTGCGTACCTCGAGAAGCCCGAGTTCGCCCAGCGCCCTTTCGATCGACTCCACATCCTCGCGGCCGAATCGCCGGAACAGTCCGAGCACGGGGTAACGCCCCTGGGCCACGACAGTCTCCACCGTGATGGGAAAATCCCAATCGATCTCGGCGCGCTGCGGCAGATAGGCGAGCCGGGGCAATGCGTGGTGGGTGTGGTGGTCGCCAATGCGGATGTCGCCCGAACTCAACGGCAGCCATCCGAGGATCGCGCGCAGCAGGGTGGATTTTCCCGCGCCATTGGGGCCGACGATCGCGGTGAGGCTGTTGCAGGGGATGTTGGCGGTGACGTGGTCGAGCGCCAGCGTGCGGCCGTAGCGGACGGTGACATCCCGAAACCTGAGGATGTTGTGTGTCATGGCGTCGTGGAATCCTCCGCCTGCGGATGCATGGCGTGGGGGGCGGTGGCCCGAAGATGATCGAGCGGAATGATGACGACCTCTCCAGGATCGACCCACTCGAGCCACTCGATTCCGATGTTCCCCGAGCGCAGGCGGATGCGCAGGCAGTTGGTCGCGCCCGAGCCATCGGTGGCATCAGCCGGAACGGCGTCGACCGACAAGACCGCCGCCCGCGAGGCGGATGATCCCGACCAATGGTGCGATTCGCTCGTCGAGTCCGCCGGTGTCTCCCCGTCCAGCCGCACGGTCCAGGAAGTGACGGCGCGGACGGATTCGATGGCGAAGTGCTCGGAGGTGCCCGCCGGCGCCATCTGCCCGGCCGCCGGTTCGGGTTTCGGTGGTGCCGCCGCGCGCCCGGGCACCTGCGTATTCGAGGGCCCTGCCGGATCGCCGCGGAGAAGATACACCGCGCCGAATGCGACCAGGCTAAACACCAGGGCACCGCCAAGGCGGGGAAGCAGCCCGCTGCGAAACAACGACACGGTCATGGATGAGATTCTTCCGATTGGTCTAGCGCCCTTTGAGGGCGTCGACGATCGTCAAAGTGTTCTCGCGCAACATGCCAAGATACGAATCCGCGCAGGAATCCCTCGGGCCAAGGCTGTCGGAAAAGAGTTCACCGCCAATAGCCGCACCCGTGTCACGCGCGAGCTGTTCGAGCATCTTCGGATTGCTGACCGCTTCCACGAAGATGGCACGCACTTTCTTTTCCCGAAGTTCGTCGACGAGGGCGGCGACCTGCCGGGCGTCCGGCTCCTGGCTCGAGTCGAGGCCACGCGTCGGGAGGATCTCGAGGCCGCAGGCCTGCCCCAGGTAGGCGAACGAGTCGTGTGAAGTGACGATCCTTCGATCGTCGGCGGGTATGACCGTGAGCACGCGGCGCATCCAGGAGTGAAGGGCCTCGAGTTGGGCGACGTAGAGCTGGGTCCGAAGTTCGATCTGGGTGCGCGCATCCGGCACCAGCTGCACGAGCACATCGCGGATGTTCAGCACGTAGCGTATCCCGTTGGCGGCGCTCTGCCACGCATGCGGATCCAGCTCCGTTTCTCCTGCCCGGTCGGCATCACCAATCCCGCGGTCTTGTGCGCGCACATGATCGCCAGCGCCGCGCTGAAGCAGCGCGACGCCGCGGGTGGCTTCGAGGCGCGGGCCCTTGTATCCGGAGGCCTGCAACAGTTTTTGCAGCCAAGGCTCGAATCCCGCTCCGTTGAATACCACGAGATCGCAGCCGGAAAGGTGTGCGACGTCCGCTGGCTTTGGCTCGAAGCCATGAATGTCCACGCCAGCCGGCACCAGGCAGTGAATATTGACCGTCGTGCCTGCGACCTCACGAACCATGTCCGCGAGGATGGTGTTGGCAGCCACGATTGTGGGCCGTGCCTGACGGGGTTGGGAAGCGGGTACGCGACCGACGGTCGACACGACTGCAAGCATGGATGCAAGCAGCCGCAAGGGACGGGCTTGCAGAGTGGAGTTTGAGGGCATCGGCGGCGGTTTGCTGCGGATGGCGTCTGATCTCAACAAAGGGTGTCCAGCTCGCCTCTCGGTAATGCCCAAAGGGATGTTTGTCGGATCTCGGGTGGTAAAGCCAAAATTCAAGGCACATGAATGGGGTCACATCTTGATTATTGACCGATGGCCGGGCGAGTCCGTCGGGTCGGATGGAGGGACCTGGTCGCGCCGGCTTCTGGCAGGCACGCGCAATTCCATGGGCGTGTTCCGCCTTGGAGCGGGAGTTTGCGTACGAGGAGACAGCCGCGAGATGCTGCAAGGAGGGGCGGTCCGCACATCCGCCGTCATTGATGCCCAAATCAGCAAGGGGAGCCCCCCCGGCCCAGCTTGTCGCCACGGTGAACCGCCGACTCCGGCAATCGCACGCGGACGACCGGAAGTATAGCTGCAGATGTAAAAGTTCTGCGAATCCCGCTTGTCAATGCCCATGGATGAATGCTGGCAGGTTGAGTGGTCGACATGAGGTCCATCGATGACATCATTCAGCACGCCAGTCACCCTGAGCTTGAAGACGAATTCCAGGAGCCTCCGATGCGGAGGCGGGCGCGCAACGAGCGTTAGGCAAGCCGTTTCCTGAGCAACTCCTGCCCGGTTTCCGGAATGACCGGGAATGGTTTTGCGTCGATGGAATCTGTCACCGACCTGTCCTGCGTGATCCGGGGTGGGGCAGGCGGGGCGGTGGCGGAGCGTCCGAACTGCCATGTCGCGATCACTGAACGCACCATGGTCCTGGCGCAAAGAACCTCCTGAATTCCGCCGAGGTTCGCGAAATCGCCCCGCTTGAGCCGCCGCGTGCGACGCGGGCTCGTCCCCCGGGACTGTCGGCCATGCCAGACGACTCCTCCCCCGGCAGCCGGCAGTCATCAACTGCATGCCCATGAAAAAAAGGCCCGGAAAAACCGGGCCTTTGCCAGGGCAGGGAGCGAATGGATCGCCGCGACGGACGTTTACACTTTCGGGATCGCTGCCGGAATCTCGACCGCGTGAGGGTGATGCCGCTTGACCTTCTGCATGCGTGCACGGCGCCGGATCATGCGGTCCAGTTTGTCGACGAGCAGGTCGAGCGACTTGAGGCAATCTTCAGAGGCGACTGAGCATATCATGTCGGGTCCGTAAATCTGGACGTGGCCTTTTGCAATGAACTCGTGTTCGTGCCCCCGGGTCTTGTCGAATTCCAACTCCACACGCACGCGAACAATTCGATCCTCATGCCGGAACAAGCGCTCCAATTTTTCATGGGCGATGTTCTTCAGGGCATCTGTCAAATCCATGTGAATCCCAGCGAGGATGATCTCGTGTCCGTTGGGTGCGTGATTGTTTTTGTTGGGCATAATTATGCTTTCCTTGGATCAGAATTTCACGTTTGAGTGCGATGACGGCAGCCACTCACAGTGTGAGCCAGACCTGGCCTGCCAATTGGGGCCGGAAACGAATCCGGGTTCGATAGAGAATTCCATCGCAACTAACTTTGAGGCTATCGCGAGTGGGCGCGTTTGCAACCTCGATCGAACAAACAAAAAGCCCTCCTTTTTCTGGGCTGAGCGATGTGTCGTCAACACCTGTTGATTTCGGCGTTTTGCAGTTGGTTCCTTAGAGAAAAGCACGCACACCTGCGCACTTGAAGCGAACCCCGCAGCTGAAGCTTATCGCCTGCCATGGCTGAGACCGAAAACGGATTTTTGATCACGCCTGCGGAGCTGGCCTCGTGGATCATCCGCGAGGACGACAGGCTGATGTTGCTCAACAAGCCGCCTCTCGTCGTCTGTCACCCCTCGAAGCATGGCCCGTGGTCGAGTCTCGTGAGCGCGTGCCGGGAATATTCGCGCCTCGCACGGATTCACCTCGTTTTCCGCCTCGATCGCGAAACCAGCGGTGTCCTCGTGCTCGCGAAGGAACGCATGATGGCAAGCTGGTTGCAGACGGCAGTGGAACGGCGCCAGGTCGGGAAGCGTTACCTCGCCATCCTCGAGGGCGAGTTTTCCGGCGAGCGCGAAGTCGACGTTCCGATCGGTCCCGACCTCGGCAGCGTGGTGGCGGCAAAACGTCGGGCCGCGCCGGCGCCCGATGCGAAATCGGCTCTAACGCGCTTTCGCGCGCTTGCGAGTGGCGGCGGCTACACGATCGTCGAAGCGGCGCCCCTGACCGGGCGCACGCACCAGATTCGCGCACACGCGGAGTGGCTCGGGCACCGGGTCGTCGGTGACAAAATTTACGGCCCGTCGCCCGCCTGTTTCCTCGAGTTCCTGGAAGACGGCTGGACGGACTCCCTGGCGCGCCGCCTCCCGCTGAACCGCCAGGCGCTCCACTGCCTGCGCGTTGAATTCCGGTTGGGCGACGAGACGATGGTTTTCGAGGCACCGCCCACGGCGGACCTGGTGGCGTTCGCCCGGGAGCGCATGGGAGTCGATCTCGAGAAAGTTGTCCGGACCGGGTCCGGTTGAGTCGGAGAGGGCGTCGATCGCCCTCGTGTTCGAGCGCGAGGCAACCGCCGTCCGGGCCAACGAATTCGCAACCAACACATGGCGTTCTTGGATGCCCTCCTACACGCCCGCCAGCGCCTCGTCCAGCACCGCGACCATGAAGTCCGCATCCTCCGCCGTGATGCACATCGGAGGCTTGATGCGGAGCGTGTTCCCCCAAAGTCCGCCCTTGCCAATGAGGAGGCCGAACTCGCGACACTTTTCGAAAACCGCGACGCACTCGTCCTTCGCCGGCGCCTTGGTCGAGCGGTCCTTCACCAGTTCGATGCCCAGCATCAAGCCAAGCCCGCGGACTTCGCCGATGAGGTTGTGCTTTGCGGCGAGCTTCATGAAACCGGCCTTCAGGCGCGCGCCGGTCACGAGGCAGTTCTCCTTGAGTTTTTCGCGATCGATCACCTGCAGCACCGCGCGCCCCATGGCGCAGCACACGGGGTTGCCACCGAACGTGTTGAAATGGATCCGGGTGGCGAGCGCCTGCGCGATACCGGGCGTGGTGACGACCGCCGCGAGCGGACAGCCGTTGCCGATGCCCTTCGCCATCGTGACAACGTCCGGCACGACGCCCTGGGTCTCAAATCCCCAATAATGGGTGCCGGTCCTTCCGAAGCCCGCCTGCACCTCGTCGGCGATGCAGAGCCCGCCGGCCGCGCGCGCATGTGCGTAGGCATGTTTCAAATACCCATCGGGGAGGACGACGGTGCCGCCCACGCCCTGGATGGACTCGGCGATGTAGGCGGCGATGCGGCCCGGGGTGCCGAACTGGATGAGATTCTCGACGTCGGCGGCGTATTTGGCGCCCGCCTCGGGGTCGTCGCGGCCATAGGGCCCGCGAAATGTGTCGGGCATCACCGCATGTTGCACCCCGAAGCTGTGCGGCACGTTGAACTTCCACGTGTGATGCGAGGTGAGGGCCATCGTGCCCGGGCTGCCGCCATGGTAGGCATTGCGGAGCGCAATCACGTCGTAATTGCCTGTGCAGGCCCGCGCCATGGTGATCGCGAGGTCGTTGGCCTCGGAGCCGGAGTTGACGAAATAGCACACCTTGAGGTCGCCCGGCATCTTCGCCGCGAGTTCCTTCGCGTAGAGCGCGACGTTTGGATGAAGATAGATCGTCGTGGTGTGCTGGATGGTTTCGTTCTGTGCGTGGGCGGCGGCGACGACGTCGGGATGGCAGTGCCCGACGCTCACCGTGACGATGCCGCCGAAGCCGTCGAGGTAGCGCCGGCCCTTCTCATCGAAAAGCCACTGGCCCTTCCCCTCAACGATCATCAGGGGCGACTTGTAGTAGTGAAAGATGGCCGGGTTGAGAAACTGCCTGCGGGTGGCGAGCACCTCGTCGGCGGACGGGCCGGCGTAGGGCTTGGGCGTGCAGGAACAGGAAGGGAGGGCGACGCCGGGTTTCATGGGAGATTTCAAAGCCTTGGAGCGATCCTGCGAAGGGCGACGTAGGTGACGAATGCGACGGCGAAGCCGACAAACCAGGAATAGTTGTAGAGGCCGAGGAGCGAGGCCGGCACCGCGCTCCCGTCGATCAATTCCACGTGGGCAAGGAAGCCGGGAAGGCTCGGCGCCACGGCGACGACGAATGCGATGAGCGCAACGATGCTGAACCCGTCGCGGTAGCGGTACTCGCCGGTCGAAGAGTAGAGCGCGGCGAGGTCGAGCCGCGTCCTGCGCACGACAAAGTAGTCGGCGATCATGATGCCTCCGATGGGGCCAAGCAGGCCGCTGTAGGCGATCAGCCAGGTGAAGATGTAGCCGGAGGGATCGGCGACGAGCTTCCAGGGCATCATCACCACGCCGATCACGCCGGTGATGAGGCCGCCGACGCGAAAGGAGATCCGCCGCGGCGCCAGGTGGGCAAAGTCATTCGCCGGGCTGACGACGTTTGCGGCGATGTTCGTCGCGAGCGTGGCGAGGCAAAGGGCGAACATCGAGACGACGAGCAGGACCGGGTTGGTGAAGCGCGTGAGCACGTCGACGGGATCCCAGATCGTCTCGCCGTAGATGATCGTCGTCGCGGAGGTGACGGCGACTCCAATGAATGAATACAGGGCCATGGTGAGCGGCAGACCCAGCGCCTGGCCGACGATCTGGTCGCGCTGCGTGCGCGCATAGCGCGAGAAATCGGGGATGTTGAGCGAGAGCGTGGCCCAAAACCCGATCATCCCCGTGAGCGCGGGGAAGAAGAACGTGAAAAACTTCCCGCTTTTCGGCTGTCCGGCGTCAAACGCCGAGGGCTGGGAGAGAATCGGGCCGAAGCCGCCGGCCTCCTGGTGGGCCCACCAAAGCAGGAGCAGCCCGAGGGCGATCAGCAGGGGCGCCTTGATGTTGAGCAACACGCGGATCGAGTCGATGCCGCGGTAGACGACCCACATGTTGATACCCCAGAAGAAGAGGAAGCACAGAAACTGCGGACCCGTGATCCCGAGGAAGGTCGCGGCATCCGGGGCGGCCATCGACGGCGCGAAGACGGCGAGGATCTTGAAAATCGCATTGCCGCCGATCCAGGTCTGGATGCCGAACCAGCCGCAGGCGACGAACGCGCGCATCAACGCCGGGATGTTCGCCCCGAGCGTGCCGAACGAGGCGCGGCAGAACACGGGAAACGGAATGCCGTACCTCGTGCCGGCATGGGCATTGAGAATCATCGGGATGACGACGATCACATTTCCGAGAAATATCGTGAGGATCGCCTGCCACCAGTTCATGCCCCCGCCGATGAGCGAGGAGGCGAGCATGTAGGTGGGGATGCAGGCCGACATGGAGATCCACAAGGCGGCGATGCTGGCGAGACCCCACTTGCGCCGCGTGAACGGCACGGGCGCAAGGTCGGCGTTGGCGAGGTGGCTTTGCTCGATGTCGACCGCGACATCGGGCGCATTTTCCCGAAGAGTGGACATGTTGGACATGAAGGAGGAGGGCAGGGCGTTCAGAAGTGCCCAGGCGTGCGCTGGAGGAACTTCCCGCGACCCGGCGTGCCGGTGAATTTCCCGTCGCGCACTGCGATTCCACCACGAACGGTGACGACGTCCGGCCGGCCTTCAACCGGCCAGCCCTCGAATGCACTGTAGTCCACGGCCATGGCCTGCGTGGTGGCGGAGATCTTTCCGCGGAAATCGGGATCGAAGACCACGAGGTCGGCGTCGCTTCCGGGCTGGATCGCGCCCTTGCGCGGAAAGAGGTCGAAATACCTGGCGACGCGGGTGCTGGCGACATCGACGAACGTGTGCACGTCGAGGCGGCCGGTGCGGACGCCGTGCGTGTAGAGGAGCTTCACGCGCTCCTCGAGCGAGGGAATGCCGTTCGGGATCTTCGTGAAGTCGTCGCGCCCCATCGGTTTCTGCGTCGCGAAGTCGAACGGCGCGTGGTCGGTTGCGACCGTGTTGACCAGGCCGCTGGCGAGGCCGGCCCAGAGCACGTCCTGGTTGCGCGCGTCGCGCAGTGGGGGAGACATGACGTACTTTGCGCCCTCGAAGCCGGGGCGCTCGGCGTAGGTCTTGTCGAGGAGCAGGTACTGGATGAGGGTCTCCACCCCGACGCGCACGCCCCGCAGGCGCGCCGCGACCGCCTCCGCGAGGGCCTCCTCGCAGCTCAGGTGCACGATGTAGGTCGATGCGCCGGTGAGTTCCGCAAACGTCATCAGATGATGCACGCCCTCCGCCTCGACCCTTGGCGGACGGCTCGCGTGATGCTGGCCGGGATCGGTCTTTCCCGCCGCGAGCAGCTCCTTCTGGCGCTCGGCCACCAGCGTCTCGTTCTCGCAATGAGCCGTGACGATCACGCCGAGTTCCTTCGCGAGCTTCAGGGTCCGGTAGAGTTCTGCATCGTCGATGCCGAAGGCGCCCTTGTAGGCGAGGAAGATCTTGAACGAGCTGATCCCGCGCCGGACGATCTCGCGCAGTTCGGCCTCCGCGGTGGCGTCGTACCTCGTCACCCCCATGTGGAAGGAGAAGTCGCACGCGGAGATGCCGGCGGCCTTTGACATCCACAGCTCGAAACTCTCGAGCGCGCCGTCCGGGCGGGCCGGGCAGCACATCTCGATCAGCGTCGTCGTGCCGCCCACGAGCGCGGCCCGGCTGGCGGACTCGTAGGTATCCTTCGAGTACGTGCCCATGAAGGGCAGGTAGATGTGCACGTGCGGGTCGATGAAGCCGGGGAAGACGAGCTTCCCGGAGGCGTCGATCACCGTCGTGCCGGGCGGCGCCTCGATATCCCGGGCGATGCGCGTGATCGTCTCATCCTCGCAGAAAATGTCCGCGACGCAGCGGGAGTCTGCAGTTATGATTTCACCGTTCTTGATGAGCAGCGGCATTTTCGGAGAAACGGGGCAGGCTCAGGCGCGCGAGAGCGCGTCGGACTGTT
>Ga0214471_10004884_pt1 | contig 10345 bp, 9 predicted proteins | sample RVTome_5_FD_207665 | JGI IMG/M metagenome (GOLD analysis project Ga0214471, IMG submission 207665) | Soil microbial communities from uranium-contaminated site in the Upper Colorado River Basin, Wyoming, United States - RVT142D155 | ecosystem: Environmental > Terrestrial > Soil > Contaminated >... | reverse complement strand
TTTATACACGGGAGCGCGTTGCCTCGGATAGCGCCGGCGCATTACCGCTGTCAAGCGTGCTGAGTGCCTTTCCGGTGGCGTTGCTGTCGCGCGTCGGCGAAAATCCGCTTATGACGACCGATTAGACGCGCCCCGCGTTCGTGCGGGAACTTTTCCGCGAAAAACTGTCCCAAAAAACAGCGCGATAACGGCCACTCCGGCGCCAAAGTTTCAACGCTCGGCCCGCGCCGCGCCGATCTCGCCCGCGCGCGATGCAGCAGGCGAACCGCCTGCATGCCATAACGAGGAGGGTTTTTTCATTTTCGGCATCCGGAGGATAATGTGGGCCCCGACCTCGCCTGCTCGCGGCGGCGCGATGCGGGATAAAAGATTACCGGAGCAACGCTCATGAAGTGGCTCTATCAGGCCTGGCGCACCAACGATCTCTACGACTGGGCGGTCGCCGGGCTGCTTGTGGTTGCCGTCGTGTGCGCTCTCGCCGTGCTGCGGTATGTCATGGCGCGGGTCGTCGGCGCGCTGGCGAAGCGGACTACGACCGAACTCGATGACTACCTGGCGCAAGTCATCGCGGGTACCCGGCTCTGGCTGCTGTTCCCGTTCGCACTCTATGCCGGCGCGTCGGCGCTCGAATTGCCGCCCAAGCTCGAACAGCTGATCGAACTCCTGGTGGTGGTTGCGCTGGTGCTGCAGGTGGTGTTGTGGATCAACGGCTTCATCGGCTTCTGGCTCGCACGCCAGGTCGAAAAGCGACGCGGCGTTGACGGCGAAGGCGTGACCGCGCTGACCCTGCTCGGTTTTGCGGCGCGGGTGGTGGTGTGGGCGCTGATGCTGCTGCTGATCCTCGATCAGCTCGGCTTCGACATCACGGCGCTCGTGGCCGGACTGGGCATTGGCGGCATCGCCATCGCGCTCGCGGTGCAGAACGTCCTCGGCGATCTCTTCGCCTCGCTCTCCATCGTGCTCGACAAGCCGTTCGTGGTCGGCGATTTCATCATCGTCGACGATCTGCTGGGCACGGTCGAGTACATCGGTCTCAAGACCACCCGCCTGCGCAGCCTGAGCGGCGAACTGATCGTGTTTGCGAATAACGATCTGCTGAAAAGCCGCGTTCGCAACTTCAAGCGCATGTATGAACGGCGGGTGGTGTTTTCGGTGGGCGTCACGTATCAGACGCCTCTGGAAAAACTCGAAAACATCCCGGCGCTGCTGCGCGCGGCGGTGGAGCGCCGGAAGCAGACGCGTTTCGATCGCGCGCACTTCAAGGCGTATGGGGATTTCGCACTCACGTTCGAGGTGGCCTATTACGTGCTCTCCCCGGACTACAATCTGTACATGGATACGCAGCAGGCGATCAATCTGGAGGTCTACCGCCGCTTCGGCGAAGAGCACATCGAGTTCGCCTATCCGACCCAGACGGTTTTTCTGCACGGCGCCGCGGCGCCCGCCGTCGTGTCGGCATCGGGGTGACGCATGGGTGCGCGCGGCAAACAACGCCTGGTCGTCGTTTCGAACCGCCTGCCTTACGTGTTCAAGCGCGATGCCGACGGGCGCTGGCGCACGGAGTCCGGTGCGGGCGGACTCGTGTCCGCTTTGCTGCCGGTGCTGCGCGACCGCGGCGGCTCGTGGATCGGCTGGCCGGGAACGGTGGAGACGGGAGACGATCTTGAGGCCGCGGTCAGCGCCGCCGGCAAGGTCGCCGGGTTTGCGCTGCGAGCGGTGATGCTCGATAAGAAGGCGGTTCAGGATTTCTATCACGGTTTCTCGAACGAGATCATCTGGCCGCTGTTTCACGACCTGAAGTCGCTGTGTAATTTCGAGCCGACCTACTGGCGCACGTACAAGGAAGTCAATCGCAAATTTGCCGAGGCGGTGGTTGCGGATTGCGCGGCGTCGGATTTTGTCTGGGTCCATGACTACCACCTGATGAATGTCGCCGCGGAATTGCGCGGGCTCGGCTGTCGCTCCAAGGTTGGTTTCTTCCTCCACATCCCGTTTCCGCCGCCGGACATTTTCTTCAACCTGCCATGGCGACTCACGGTGTTGAACGCGTTGATGCAATACGATCTGATCGGCTTCCAGACAATACGCGATCGCCGCAACTTCATTCAGTGTCTGCGCGAACTCCTGACCGACGTGTCGATTCAGGGCAAAGGGCAGGTCGTCACGCTGACCGCCGACAATCGCACCGTTCGCATCGGCAGCTTTCCGATCAGCATCGACTACAACGCGTTCCTGCGCCAGGCCGAGACCGATGAGGTGGCGCAGCGGGCGCAGGAACTGCATCGCCTGCTTCCCCAGCGGAAACTCGTTCTCGGCGTGGACCGCCTCGACTACACCAAGGGCATTCCGCAGCGCCTGCAGGCGTTCCGCACCGCGCTCGAGCGTTATCCCGAGTTGCGCGAGCGCCTGTCGCTCATCCAGGTGGTGGTGCCGAGCCGCGAAGAGATCCCGGAGTATCACGATCTGAAGACGCGGATCGAACAGCTCGTGGGGCAGATCAACGGCAGTTTCATGCGCCCCGGCGGCTGGGTGCCGGTGTGGTATGTCTACGGCAGTCTGAGCCGCAACGATCTGCTCGCCTACTATCGCGCCGCCGACATGGCGCTGATCACGCCGCTCAAGGACGGCATGAATCTCGTCGCCAAGGAGTACTGCGCCTGCAGCATCGAGGAAGACTGCGTGCTGATCCTCTCCGAGTTCGCGGGCGCGGCGGCGCAACTCCAGCGCGGCGCACTGCTCGTCAATCCCTACGACATCGAGGGCGTCGCGGACACGCTGCATCGCGCTTTCACGATGAGCGAAGATGAACGCCGCGGGCGCATGCGGCGGCTGCGCCGCTCGATCCGCGACAGCGATATTTTCTGGTGGGTGGACAGTTTTCTGCGCGCCGCCATCGCCAAGGATCTCAGCGCCTTTCCGCAACCCGAGGGCGCGGTGGCCGAAGCCGTGCCGGATTATGTGCCAATTTAGAGTGCCTGACATAATGAAGGGCTGGCACGAGTTTTGGCCATGGCTTTGTCGCTTCCCTTGTGAATATTCGCGATATTCACTGCGGGTCGCTGCGCGCCCTGGGCCAAAAGCGTGACAGCGCGTCACGCTTTTCATCATGTTAGGCACTCTTAGGCACCGCCGGCGGGCGTGCGCATGAGCGCGTTCGATTTTCTTCCTTCATTTCCGTCCTCGCCGAACCCGGTGCTGCTCTTCGGGCTGCTGCTGCTCGCGGGCTTCGCCGGGGGCGAGCTCGTGCAACGCGGGCTCCGGCTGCCGCGCATCACCGGCTACGTGCTGGCGGGCCTCGTGCTCGGGACGAGCGGCCTCGGCCTCATCGACAAGCGGCTCGCGGCCGAGGCCCAGATGTTCGTCAACATCGGACTGGGAATCATCCTGTTCGAGCTCGGGCGCCGGCTGGATTTCAAGTGGCTGTGGCGCGATCGCTGGTTCGCCGCCGCGGCGCTGGCGGAGTCGGCGCTGTCCTTCTTTTTCATCTATGGCGCGCTCGCCTACTTCGGCATCCAGCCGCTCCACGCGACGATTGCGGCGGCGATCGGCGTGGCGACGTCGCCGGCGGTGGTCATGCTGGTGGCGCAGGAGCTGCGGGCCGAGGGCCAGATCACCGAGCGCGCGCTCACCCTGGTCGCGATCAACAGCGTGGCCGCCTTCATTCTCGCGACGATGCTGCTCTCGTGGCTGCACCACGAGTACCGCGCGAGCTGGCTCACGATGGTGTCGCACCCGCTCTATCTCCTCGGCGGCTCGCTCCTTATCGGTTATCTTGCGAGCGGGGCGGCGATCCTGCTCGCGCGCTGGATCGGCAAGCGCGAGGAGCGGCAACTGGTGATGCTGCTCGGAATGATCGTGCTGGCGGTGGGATGCGCCGCTGCGCTCAACCTCTCGGTAATGCTTTCCCTGCTCGCCTTCGGGGTCGCCAGCCGGAACCTGGACCGCAATCACGAACTGATGCAGGTCAATATCAGCCACATCGGCCAGATATTTTTTGTCGTGCTCTTCGTCGTGACCGGTGCCATACTGAACGTCAACGATCTCATTGCGGGCGGTGGAATGGCCCTCGTTTACATCCTCGCCCGCTTCATCGGCAAGGCGATCGGCATATTGAGCCTCACGCATTTCAGCGGAATCCGCCCGGGCAGCGGCGGGCTGCTGTGTCTCGCGCTGACGCCGATGTCGGGGCTCGCGATCGAGATGATGCACGGGACGACCCGTCTCTACCCGGATTTCGGCGCCACGCTTGCCCCGATCGTGCTGTCCGCGGTACTGCTGCTGGAGCTGATCGGCCCGGCCGCGGTGCAGTTTGCCCTCAGGAAGGCCGGCGAAGCGCAGGAGGAAGAAAAATGAGCGATCCGGAGCTGGATTTCAAGCCGTCGCGCGGCTTTTCGATGGGCGTCGAGCTCGAGTTGCAGATCCTCAATTCGCGCGACTACAACCTCGCACGCGACGCTGCGGATCTGCTCGCATTGCTGGAGAAGACGCCCCATCCCGGCGCGGTGAAACCCGAGATCACCGAGAGCATGATCGAACTGAACTCGTCGGTCCATCATCGCCACGAAACGTTGATCGCAGAGCTCACGCGTATTCGCGATACGCTGGCGGAAGCGGCGGGGCGCCTTAATCTGCGCATCGCCGGCGGCGGCTCGCACCCATTCCACGCCTGGACGGATCGGCGGATCTATCCGACCGAACGCTTCAAGCGCATCCTCGAAGTGTACGGTTATCTCGCCAAACAGTTCACGATCTTCGGCCAGCACGTCCACGTCGGCTGTCCGGACGGAGACGCGGCGTTGTACCTGCTCCATGCGCTGGCGCGTTACGTGCCGCATTTCATCGCGTTGTCCGCCTCCTCGCCGTTCCAGCAGGGGGAGGATACCTCGTATCACTCCTCGCGCCTCAATACGGTCAGCGCGTTTCCGCTGTCGGGGCACGCGCCGTTCGTGCACGCCTGGGCGGAATTCATAAATTATTTCAACAAGATGAAGGGCTTCGGGATCGTCGAGAGCATGAAGGACTTCTACTGGGATATCCGGCCCAAGCCCGAATACGGTACAGTAGAAGTACGCGTGTTCGACACACCGCTTACCGTGGAGCGCGCGGCGATGCTCGCGGCCTATACCCAGTCGCTGGCGCGCTACCTGCTACTCGAAAGGCCGCTGACGCCGTTGCGTGACGTGTACTTGCTATACCGACATAACCGCTTCCAGGCCTGCCGTTACGGACTCGACGGCACGCTGGTCGATGCCTACACCCAGCGTCACACCGTCATCCGCGACGATGTGCTGGACACGCTCAAGGTGATCGCGCCCCATGCGGCGGAACTCGGGGCGAGTACGGCGCTCGGCGAACTGGCGGACGACATCGCGGCCGGGCGGGACGAAGTCGCCTGGCTGCGCCAGCAGTACAAGAGCTGCGGCTCGCTCAATGACGTGGCGCGCATGCAGAGCGAACTGTGGATGGGGCACGCCCTGGCTACCGCTTGAAATATGCCGATGAGCCCACATCAATGAACGCCCCGGAACGAACCCCGCCGCTCAGGATCGGACTCTCGCCGCGCTTTCTGCACACGGTCCCGGCGGAACTCGGCTTCAAGGGGAAAAAGCTGCAGTACCTGGAGCAATCGATCGCGCACTGGCTGATGACCGCCGATGCGCTGGTGTTCATGCTGCCATCGATCGAAGGCGGCGGGCTGATCCGGCGGGGGAACATCCGCGTAACCGACTACGTCGCGGAACTGGACGGGCTGGTGCTGCAGGGCGGTGCCGATGTGAGCCCGCTCACCTACGGCGAGACGCCGATCAAGCCGGAGTGGCAGGGCGATCGCATTCGCGACATGTATGAAATCGACCTCCTGCAGGAGTTCGTGTCCGTCGGCAAGCCGGTGCTCGGCATCTGCCGCGGTTTGCAGCTCATCAACGTGGCGTTCGGCGGCACGCTGTACCAGGACATCGTGACCCAGCGCACCGGCAGCCACCTGCACCACCATAATCCCAGCACCTTCGACCAGCATTTTCACCGGATCGCCTTTGTCCCCGGCTCGGCGCTGACGCGACTTTATTCGGACCTCGCGAGCGTGCGCGTGAACAGCATTCACCACCAGGCGGTAAAGCTGCTCGGCGATGATCTCGCGGTCGAGGCGCTGTCCATTCCCGACGATATAATAGAAGCGATCCGCTGGCAGGGCAAAAGCTATGTGAGAGGCGTACAGTGGCATCCGGAATTTCATGATCCGTCCGACCCGGAGCTGTTGGACGGCCGGCCGCTGCTGCGGGAGTTTCTGGCCGAGGCGGAGCGAACGCGGCTCGGCGCGGTGCAGCGCGTGGCCATGTGACCTCCCGAACAGTTGACTGGCGGCGGCGTGGCGCGCGCCAGCCGACCGGATTTTCCAGGGTACCGACTATGGAAGCGGAAAAAACCAGGCGCGGCAAACCATGGGCCGCGCGTATCCTCGCAGCCGGCATATTGACTTTACTGCCGGCGGCCCTGCTGCCTGCGACGCCCGCGGTCATCCTGTTGACGCTGGAAGGCGCCGTCAGTCCCGCGACGGCCGACTATACCGTGCGCGGGATCCGTAAAGCGGCGGATAGCGGCGCGGGACTGGTGGTGCTGCGCATGGACACCCCGGGCGGCCTCGATACCTCGATGCGCCAGGTGATCAAGGCGATCCTCGCGGCGCCGCTCCCGGTGGCGGTGTTTGTGGGCCCGAGCGGCGCGCGGGCGGCAAGCGCCGGGACTTACATCCTCTATGCCAGCCATATTGCGGCCATGGCGCCGGGAACCAATCTCGGCGCCGCCACGCCGGTTCAGATCGGCATGCCGGGCACTGAACCCGACAAGAAGCCGGAAGACAAACCGAAGGAAAAGAGCAAGAAAGGAAAGGACGGGAAAGCGCAGGATGGAGAAAAGCCCGACGCCTCCCTCCAGAGCACGCTGACCCGCAAGCAGATCAACGATGCGGCGGCCTATATCCGCAGCCTCGCGCAGCTCCGGGGCCGCAACGCCGAGTGGGGCGAACGGGCGGTGCGCGAGGCGGTGAGCCTGTCGGCGCAGGAGGCGAAGCGGATCGACGTGATCGATATCGTGGCGGACGATGTCAACGATCTTCTCAAGCAGCTGGACGGGCGGAAAATCACGGTGCAGGGCGTCGAGCGCACGCTTCAGACCAAAGGTGCCGCGGTGACGGCCATCGAGCCGGACTGGCGCACCGAACTGCTCGCCATCATCACCAATCCCAGCATTGCGCTGATTCTGATGATGCTCGGCATCTACGGGCTCATTTTCGAGTTCACGAATCCCGGCTTCGTGCTGCCGGGGGTGGTTGGCGCCATCTGCCTGCTGCTCGCACTGTTTGCGCTTCAACTGCTGCCGATCAACTATGCCGGTCTGGGATTGATCCTGCTGGGCCTCGCCTTCGTCGTCGCCGAGGCCTTCCTGCCGAGCTTCGGTGCGCTCGGCATCGGCGGGACGGTCGCGCTCATCATCGGCGCGGTGATCCTGATCGAGCCGGAAGCGCAAGGCTACGGGGTGTCGCTTTCGTTCATCGTCGCGCTGGGGCTCACGAGCGCGCTCATCGTCTTTTCCATCGTCGCGATGGCGCTCAAGGCGCGGCGCCGCGGCGTGGTGAGCGGCGCCGAGCATATCGTCGGCGCCCCCGGCGTGGTGCTGGACGACATGCAAACGCAGGGCTGGGCGCGGGTGCAGGGCGAGCGCTGGCGCATCGTGAGCAGCGCGCCGCTCGCGCGCGGACAAAAGGTACGCGTCACGCGCATCGACGGGCTCACGCTGAATGTGGAACCGGAACAGGATCCATCCCCGGCGCGGGCGGAACGCGCCTGAGACCGCTGCAAATCCGCTCATCGGCGTTGGCACGAAAACCACATAGGAGGCGCACATGATCTGGGACATTGGCGTGGGCGGTATTCTGGTACTGCTGGCGATCCTGGTGGTCGCGTCGTTTCGCATCCTGCGCGAGTACGAGCGCGGCGTGGTATTCATGCTGGGCCGGTTCTGGCGGGTGAAGGGGCCGGGCCTGATCGTGATCGTTCCGGTCGTCCAGCAGATGGTGCGCGTGGACCTGCGCACGATCGTGATGGACGTGCCGAGCCAGGATGTGATCTCCCGCGACAACGTATCGGTGAAAGTCAATGCGGTGATTTATTTCCGCGTCATCGATCCGCAGAAAGCGATCATCCAGGTCGAAAACTTTCTCGACGCAACCAGCCAGCTCGCGCAAACCACGCTGCGCGCGGTGCTGGGAAAGCACGAACTCGACGAAATGCTCGCCGAGCGCGACAAGCTCAACCTCGACATCCAGCAGATCCTCGACGCGCAAACCGACGCCTGGGGCATCAAGGTCGCCAACGTCGAGATCAAACACGTCGACATCGACGTCTCCATGGTGCGCGCGATCGCCCAGCAGGCGGAGGCGGAGCGGACGCGGCGCGCCAAGGTGATCCACGCCGAGGGCGAATTGCAGGCGGCTGAAAAACTGCTGCAGGCGGCGCAGATGCTCGCGCAGCAGCCGCAGGCCATGCAACTGCGTTACCTGCAGACCCTCGGTAGCATCGCCGGCGACAAAAGCTCAACCATTGTTTTTCCGCTGCCCATGGAGATATTGAGTTCGTTTGTGGATTCGGCGAAAAAAGGACCCCCTTCCGCGAGCTGATCGCGAACACCTGTCGCGCATTCGCGCGCGCGAGAACGGCCTGACGGGCGCGCCGGGCTGAACCATTGCCGCCCGGTATTGGTCTCTTGTACAGGCTGATCATGAAAGGAGAGCACCGATGGGGCACACTGGATGGCTGGGTATCTCGATCATGGTTTTCGCGCTGCTGGGAACGGCGCCTGCGCCGGCGGCGGACAAAATGCCCGCGGCGGGCAGCGTGTCGTTCCTATCGGGCGGCGTGGGCATTGATTCCGAGCAGCAGATCAAGGCGCGCGAGAAGGAATTCAACCTCAAGCTGGTTTTTACGCTGGTTGAAGGCAATTACCTGGCGGACGTGGGCGTCCGGGTGACTGATTCCGCGGAGAAAACGGTCATCGAACACGTTGCCGAGGGTCCGTTTTTTCTCGCCAAATTGCCTCCGGGACCATATACGGTGACCGCCACTTACAACGGCAAAACGCAAACGCGCAAGGTCAAGGTCGGAGACCGTCTGCATACCGAATACCTGCGCTGGGCAAGCGCGCCGGGGCGCGATGTCACGTTGCCCTCGCAGTCTCGAGAAGCGGCGGTCAGTACGGCGCCGCGGCCTTCTCCAGGCTCGACGCCCTCGGCCAAAACCGGCCTGCCATTCCTCGCCGGGGGCGTGGGCGAAGACGCGGAGAGCCGGCTGGAAGCGAGCCAGAAGAATTTCAATCTCAAGCTCGTCTTCACGCTGGTGGAAGGCAACTATCTCGCGGATGTGGACGTGACGATCCAGGACACGGCTGGAAACACGGTCCTCGAGCATCATGTTCCAGGGCCGTTCCTCCTTGCCGAGCTGCCGGCGGGCACCTATGCCGTCACCGCGACCTATGACGGCAAGGCACGCTCGCGGAAAGTCCGGGTCGGCAATCGTCTGAGCACGGAATACTTCCGCTGGCCCAGCGATCCGAATACCGATTTCACGGTAACGCGCGAGACCGCTGCCCGCAAGTAAAGCACGACGCCGTTCTCCGTAACGTGCTCCTTGCCCGCGGGAGAATGCGCGGCGGCGCGCACGCGCTTTCGGGGCTAACGACTTGTTTATTCGGGTCTGAGTTCGTAGAATCCGCTTATTCCGAGCACGGCTGCCTGGCGTACAGAAGCGGCGGCGAGTCGTCGCTACAACAAACCACAGCGGCAAACGATTTTAAAACGGAGTGAGATTTGCGCGCCCTGAGCCCGGTCCTGGTCTTGTACGCGTTCTGGCTGCTCTTGTCGGGATATTTCACGGCGTTCCTGATGATCGTCGGCGTAGCTTGCGCCATTGGCGTAACGCTGCTCGCGCGGCGCATGGCGGTGGTCGACCACGAAGGCCATCCGATTCACCTCAGCTGGCGCGTAATCGGCTACTGGCCATGGTTGTTCAAGGAAATCGCCAAGAGCGCGTGGGACGTTTCCAGGATCATTCTGGATCCCAGGCTGCCCATCAGTCCCACGCTGCTGCGCGTCATCACTTCCCAGAAGAGCACGGTCGGAGTAGTGACATACGCCAACTCGATTACGCTCACGCCGGGCACCATTTCGGTGGAAGTCGGGGAGGGTGAGATCCTGGTGCACGCCCTGACCCATGATGGCGCGCAGAGCCTCCAGGAAGGCGAGATGGACCGCCGGGTGCGGCGATTCGAGGCGATGCATTGATGTTCGCCGCTGCCG
>Ga0214471_10004882_pt1 | contig 10348 bp, 11 predicted proteins | sample RVTome_5_FD_207665 | JGI IMG/M metagenome (GOLD analysis project Ga0214471, IMG submission 207665) | Soil microbial communities from uranium-contaminated site in the Upper Colorado River Basin, Wyoming, United States - RVT142D155 | ecosystem: Environmental > Terrestrial > Soil > Contaminated >... | reverse complement strand
ACCACCCTCTCGGCCATCCGCGCGAATGCTCTCAAGAAGCAGGGAGGTAAGCCATGATGGAAGGCGACACCAAGACTCGCGTCGTGATTCTCGCCGGCGCCTATCGCATCAAGGGTGAGATCGAGCTCGTGCCCGGGGCCCGGGTCACCGACTACATGGTGGACGCGAAGGAGTTCTTCGCCGTCACCAAGGCCGAGGTCTGGGACCTCGAGGGCCGCAGGATCTTCTCCGCGCCCTTCCTCAACGTGAGCCGCGACCAGGTCGTGGTGGTGGCGCCGGACTAGAGCCTATCTCAATCGCCGTAGATCTTCGTGAGATCGATGATGCGCTTCCAGCGCGCAGTCTCGGCACTGAGCCACGCGCTCAGGTCCGCCTGGGACATCACGGGGGTCTCGTCCGTGCCCAGTTTCGAGAGCGTCGCCTTGAAATCCGCCGAGTTGAGAATGCTCGCGATTTCAGCGCGCAAGCGGTCAGCCACCGGCTTCGGCGCGCCCGCCGGCACGAGCATCCCGAAGGTCACCGTGATGTTGTAGTCGCGGACCTTCAGTGCCTCCTGGATGGTGGGAACGTCGGGCAGGAACACGGTGCGCTTCGCCGCCGTCACCGCCATCGCCTTCAGCCGGCCGGTCTTGATGAATCCGATCGTGGGCGGAACGCCGCCGTAATGGATCGGCACCTCGCCGGCGACGTTCGCCGCCGCCACGGGTCCGCCTCCTTTGTAGGGCACGTGGATCATGGCGGTCTTCGTCTCGTGCGCGAGCAGCGCGCCGGCAAAATGCGAGCTACTGCCCCGGCCGAACGATCCGTACGTCAGCTCGCCGGGGTGAGACTTGGCGAGCGCGATGACGTCCCGCACATTCCTCACGGGCAGCGACGGATGCGCGAGCATCATGATCGGCGTCCAGCCCACCTGCCCCACCAGGGTGAAGCCCGCGGGATCGTAAGGCAGCTTGCGGTAATAGGTCGTGTTCTGGGTGAAGGCGGCGAGCGTGTTGAAGAGTATTGTGTAGCCATCCCGCGGCGCCTTGGCGGCGATATCGGTGCCGATCAGGCTGTTGGCCCCGCCGCGGTTGTCGACGATGAACTGCTGACCGAGGCGCTCGGTGAGCTTCTGCGCGAGCGGCCGCGCGATGATGTCGGTCGCGCCCCCCGGCGCCCACGGCACGATGATGCGCACTGGCCGGGTCGGCCAGCTCTGCGCATTCACCAACCCCGCCGCGGCGATCACCCCGAATCCAAGCATCCACTTGCCCGCTGTCTGCATCGCCGCCTCCTTTGAGAAAATGCGCGACCCGATCGCGCCTCAGTTCACGACGATTTTGGCGTCCCGGATGACCTTCCCCCAGCGAGCGACTTCGCTCTTGATGTAAGCGGTGAACTGCTGCGGCGAGTTCGCAATGACATCGGCCCCCAGATCCGTGATTTTCTTGTTGACGTCGGGCAGCGCCATGATGCGGACCGCTTCTGAATGCAGCCGCTTCACGATTGCCGCCGGCGTGCCCGCCGGTACCAGGAGAGCGGAGATGGTTTCGGCCTCGTGGCCCTTGAAGCCGAGCTCAGCCATGGTCGGCACGTCGGGCACGATCTGCGAGCGCTTGGCGGCGGTGATAGCGAGTGCGCGCACGCGGCCCGCCTGGATGTGCGGCGTGACCGGCGGGATCGCCTGGCAGCCGAACGACACCTGGATGCCCAGCACCGCCGCGATCGACGGCCCGCCTCCGGCATAGGGCACCGTCACGAGATTGGTTTTCGAATCGATGGCGAGCAGATGCACCGAAAGGTGGGGAACGGTGCCGGCGCCGGGGGTGGCCACGGTAGCCTTGCTCGGGTCCCGCTTCGCAAGGGCGATCAGATCGGCGATGGATTTCACGGGCAGGCTCGGGTGCGTGAACCAGACGTGGGTCGAGGCAGCCAGCACGGAGACGGGGATGAAGCTCTTGTAGACGTCGTACGGGATTTTCTTGTAGAGGCTCGGGTTGACCATCAGGCTCGAGCTCACAAACAACAGGGTGTAGCCGTCGCCGGTCGCTCGGGCGGCGAGGCCCATGCCGATATTGCCGCCCGCGCCGGGGCGGTTGTCCACCACCACCTGCTGTCCCCATGCCTCGGTCAGCTTCTGGCCGAAAATGCGCGCGACCGTGTCGGTCGGCCCGCCGGGCGGGAACACCACGATCGCCCGGATCGGGCGCTCGGGGTATTTCTGGGCGGATGCCGGCGCGCTCAGCATGGGCAGCGCAATGCACATTGCTGTCGCAATATCTCTGATGGGGTTCTTCATGTTTCCTCCTCGTAGCGGCTTCTCGGTATTTCGCTCAAGCGTCATTGAGGCTTGATGCCCGCGTCCTTGATGATCCTGGCGTAGCGAACGGCTTCGCTCGGACCCTTAGATGGTTACGCCCATTCTCGTGTTCTGAATGCCGGGCAATGCAGTTCAATTGTGCACGCCCCCCCTGCATTGTCAACGCGGGCCGCGGCGATCAGTCGACCCGGATGCCGGCCGCCTGGGCGACCTTGGTGTATTTCGCGAGATCCGCCCTGAAGATCGCGGCCGTCTGCTCAGGGCTGCTGGCAACGATGTCCGCACCGAGCGATTCCAGACGCTCCTTCACGCCGGGATCGGCGAGCGCCTTGAGTATCTCCTGGTTGAGCTTCACGACGATCTCGCGCGGCGTCCGGGCCGGCGCTACCACGCCGTACCACGTGCTCATCGAATAGCCCGGCACGGTCTCCGCAATCGTCGGCACATCGGGCAGGACCGCCGCGCGCTTGTCCCGGGTTACTGCGAGCGCCTTCACGCGCCCGGCCCGAATGTGGGGAATGATCGGCGGCATGGTGCTGAAACTGGTCATGACATGCCCCGCCATCAGATCGATGGCGATCGGCCCGCCGCCCTTGTACGGGATCGGCAGCAGGCTGGTCTTCGTCATCATCTTGAACATCTCGCCGGCGAAATGCTCCGGGCTGGCGACGCCCGAGGTGGCGTAGGTCAGCTCGTCCGGCTTCGCCCGCGCGAGCGCGATCAGGTCCTTCACTGTCCGCGCCGGCAGCGTGGGGTGCGCGGCAAACACGTTCGACACCTCCGACACCACCGTGATCGGCGCAAGATCGCGCTCGATGTCGTAGCCGAGATTCTTGTACACCGGCTTGCTCATGATGTGCGCCACCGACATGAACAGGATGGTATAGCCGTCGGCGGGGGCTTCCGCGGCGAGCTTGGCCGCGACGTTGGCGTTGGCGCCCGGGCGGTTCTCGACGACGAACTGCTGCTTGAGGGATTGCGCCATCTTCCCCCCGACCGCGCGCGCCATGATGTCGGTGCCGCCGCCCGGCGCGAACCCGACCAGTATCCGCACGGGTTTCGCTGGATATCCCTGCCCGTGCGCCGCGAAGCCCCAAGCGAGCATCGCGAAAAGTGCGAGATAGGTGTGGCTGGATCGCACGGTGCCTCCCATTTGTGCGAGGACGGATCGGATCGCCCGCCCTTTTTTGCTCATGCTAGATTGCCACAAACCCACGACCCGTGGCCAGTGGCCAGTGGCCGATAGGGCTTGATTCGTCTGTCTTTTCCGCGAAAATCCGCTACAATCGCGCTCCTATGCCTGCGCCCCGCATAGCACTCGTCCACGCGATGCCGGTCGCGATCGAACCGGTCGCCCACGTGTTTCGCGAGTTGTGGCCGCAGGCCCGCGTCACGCATCTGCTCGATGACTCGCTGCCCGCCGACCTGACTACGGCCGGCGGCATCACGGACGCGATGGTCGAGCGCTTCATCGCGATGGCCCGCTATTGCGTGAGTTGCGGCGCGGATGCGGTCCTTTTCACCTGCTCGGCGTTCGGCACGGCGATCGACGCCGCCAAAGAAGCCGTCACGGTGCCCGTGCTGAAACCCAACGAAGCGATGCTCGAGGAAGCGCTGGCGGCGGGCTGCGACCTGGCGCTGCTCGCCACGTTCGAGCCCAGCATTCCCTCCCTCAAGAAGGAATTCGAGGAACTTGCGTCCGCGCGCGGCATCAAGTTGAATCTCAAGACCCGCACCGTGCCCGCGGCCATTGCCGCGCTTCAGAAGGGCCGCACCGCCGAGCACGACCGCTTGATCGCGGTGGCGGCGGCTGAAATGGGTGTGTGCGATGCGCTCGTGCTCGGCCAGTTCTCGATGGCGCGCGCCGCGACCGGCATCCCGGCACAGCCCGGGCGCAAGGTCGTGACAAGCCCGCACTCCGCGGTGGCGCGCCTGAAGCAGATTTTCGCCCAGAGATAGAGACTGACCGGTGCGCCGTCACAGCGCCCGGGCAGGCAAGGCTCTAGGGTCGCAGCGTCACGTGCCCGCAGCTCGAGCAGGTGCGGCTCTTCTCCGAGCCGTAGAACTCCTCGTAGGCGCGCGATACCGGATCCGTGTTGTAGTCGGTCACGTGCTTGATGCTCTCGTAGAGCACGGCTCCGCAGCCCTCGCAGTACCACGTGAACCGGTCGCGTTCGCCCGCCCGGCGCCTGCGCTCGAGGACCAGAACGAACGCGTCGGGGGAAAAGCGGGGTGAGTGCGGGACCCCCGCCGGGCAGTAGATGATCTCACCCTCCCGGATCACCGCGATCTTCTCCTCGCCCTGCGGCGTGCGGTAGTGGAGGTTCATGTCCCCCTTGATCATGTACATCACTTCGTCGGAGGGGTCGGAATGGAACTCGCTGCGGTGCTCGCGGCCCCGGGCGACGAAGGCGAGCGTGTCATCCGCCTGCCACAGGATCGTCACCGGCTTCACCGCCTTGCGGATTCCTTCCGTGATGCCCCAGAGATTGACTGCTTTGAGCTCGCTCATCGTGCGCCTCCTATCTTCTGCCGCCCGGTCGCCGCGTCACCAATCCCCCCTACCCCCCTTTGTCAAAGGGGGGTGCACAAAGCGCGAGCCCCCTACCCCCCTTTGTCAAAGGGGGGAGACATGTATATGTCGGGGGGATTTCGTCACTGCGTCACTTCTCACCGAGAAGTGACCGGGCCGTCCTGTTACAGATCCACTCGCGCTCCGTCGCCGTGAGCCCGGGGATCGCGTCTACCTGCCCGACCTGCCGCGCGTCCCCCTTGGGCGCCATGTCGAACGGGTTGTCGGTGCCGATCACGATGTGGTCCGCCCCCGCCATGTTGATGAGATGACGGGTGGAACGCGGCTCGTGCGTAAGGCAATCGAAGTAGAAGCGCTTGAAGAGCTCGCGCGGCGAGCTGGCATGGTTCACCTTCGGCTCGGGACGGACATCGTGGCCGTGCACGAAGCGCCCGATCTGGTAGGGCATGAAGCCGCCGCCGTGCGCGCACAGGATGCGCAGCTTTCTCAGGTCGTCGAGCGCGCCGCTGAACATGAGATGCGCGATCATCATCGTGGTGTCGAGCGGAAAACCGATGAAGTTCCTCAGGTAGTACGCGTCCATCCAGCCCTGTGCCAGGCACAGGTAGGGGTGCGCAAAGACAAAGAGCCCAAGCTGCTCGATGGCCTTGAGTACTTTCCGGAATTTCATGTCGGCGAGCGGGACGCCCTCGATCGAAGTGGCAAGCTCGACCCCCTTGAATCGATACTCCTTCACCACGCGTTCGAGCTCGGCGATCGCGGCCTCCGGGTCCTGCATCGGCAGGTGCGCCATGCCGCGCAGACGGTCCGGGTGTTGCGCCACCATCTGCGCGATGCCGTCGTTGGCGAGGCGGACGATTTCCGCGCCGGCGTCGGGCTTGAGCCAGTAGAAGTAGATCGGCGGGCCGACCGAGATCACCGCGACATCCATGCCGACGCGATCCATCCAGGCGATTTTCGCCTCGATAACATTGAATTCCGGAAGCAGCTCGATCATGCGCCCGTGGGCATCGAAATAGCGCTTGCCGTTCCGCATCTCGACCCGCGTCCCGTAGCGCTCCGGGTTGCGCTCGATCGCCCGCACGACGATCTCGGGAATGACGTGGTTGTGCAGGTCGTACGTCAACCCTTTCCGGGCGCGAGCGACCTTTCGGGGGCCTACTTTCCTTCTGCCCTTCATGGTTTTTCCTTCCTCGTTACTTTATGGCCAGCGGATTCACCGGCGAGCCCACCGCCCCGGTGATCGGCAGCGCCGGCGCGACGAACAGGAACTCGTAGCGCTTGTCTTCGGCGCAATCTCTGGCAAGCGCCGCGAAATCGAAAATCTCGCCGACGGTGAGCCCCATGATGGGAATCGTGATCCAGTGCCAGGGCTGGTTGGTGTCTTCGGTCTCGTTCGGGCGCACTTCCGCGCCCCAGGTGTCGGTGGCGATGCCCGCGATCTCGCGATGGTGTATCCAGTCCACGGTCTCGAACGCGAGCCCCGGCGCATCCCCACCGGGGTAGCCGTCCCAGCTCTTCGAGGACAGGCAGCGCTCGATGTGGCCGGTGCGCACCATCAGGTAGTCGCCCCGGCGCACCCGGATGCCGTGTTTCTTCTCCGTGAAATCGAGCAGCTCGTTGGTGATCGCGAAACCGTCGGGTAGCCATTTCCGGCCGAGCGCGCGCGCGACGTCGAGCAACACGCCGCGGCCCACCATCTTCTCCCGGGTCTTCTCGATGCCGCCTTTCTGCGCCCCACCGGAGGTCACGTTGCGGCAGTCGTAGCCGTTCCACATGTGGTCGTAGTAGAGGATGTGGCCCAGACCGTCCCACTGCGTGCCGGTTTGCAGGCCCATGATGACGAGGTCGTCGGTGCCGCGGATCTTGCGGTGATCGAGGACGCCCGAGTAGGCATCGGTGCCCGTGCGCGTCATGACATGAATCGGGTTGAAGCGGCCGAGCGCGGGATACTTGGTCTTGCCGCCCTGTGGGCCGTGCTGGTCGAAATTAAGCGCGAGCGAAATGACCTTGCCCTTTCTCACCAGCCGCGCCGCCGCGACGATGTCCGCCGCGGTCGTGAAGTTGAGCGTGCCGAGCTCGTCGTCTCTTCCCCAGCGGCCCCAGTTCTTGTAGCGCTTCGCCGCGCGGTGCACGTCCTTGCGCGTAAGCCTGCGATGTTTCCTGTCGCGGGTGTCCTTGAGCTTGAGCTTGACTGCCATGTGGAATGTTCCTGGTTGCGGAATCGAAGTGGAGCCGGCAGTCTAGCCAGCGCCGCGGGACGGAGTCAACGAATCCCATCCCCGCTCCCGGATGGCGTGAATTCGCATTTGGCGCGATACTCTCCATGAAGTTGGAACGCCATTCATCCACAATGCAGACTGCTGACACAGAGGATCCTGAATGAGCACTGGCACGACTGACGTTAGTCCTGCGGCACGGGCCGAGATCGCCCCGACGGGCATGCTGCGCATCGGCCTCAACCTCGGCAACTTCCTGTTGACGGCGAAGGACCCCAGGACCGGGGAACCCAGCGGCATCGCGGTGGATCTGGGACAGGAGCTCGGCCGGCGGGTCGGGGTTCCCGTCGAGTTCGTCGGCTACGCTACTCCCGGCGAGCTGGCCGATGCCGCGACGTTCGGCGCGTGGGACGTCGGATTCCTCGGCGCCGAGCCGCAGCGCGCCAAGGAAATCGACTTCACCGCGGCCTATGTCGAGATCGAGGCCACCTATCTCGTGCCGGCCGGCTCGCCGCTGCGGGAAATACCGGATGTCGACCGCCCGGGCGTGCGCATCGCGGTCCCGGAGAAGAGCGCCTACGAGCTGTACCTGGCCCGCACCCTGAAGCACGCCAACCTGATGCGCGCCAAGGGCGGCGAGGCGGCATTCAAGCTGTTCGTCGACGAAAAGCTCGACGCCCTCGCGGGTCTCCGGCCCCGGCTCGTCAAGGACCATCCGAAGCTTCCCGGCTCGCGCATCATCTATGGCCGGTTCACCGCGGTCCAGCAGGCGATCGGGATCCCCAGAGGCCGCGTCGCCGGCGCGAAATACCTGCGCGAATTCGTCGAGGACATCAAGGCATCGGGGCTCGTCGCCAGGACGATCGACAAGAACGGCGTCCGCGGACTGACCGTCGCCCCCAAAGCAGAATAAGGCATCCTTAGCTTTATTCGTCGCCGCCGTAGTGGATGCGGCGATAGGGCAGCGTCACCACGCTGCGCGAGATCCGGGCGTCGATCATCATCGGGCCCGGCTTGGCGACCCATTCGGCCGCGCCGGCGCGCACGTCCTCGATGCTGCGCGCGAGCCGCCCCCTCCCGCCAAAAGCCCTGGCCACGGCGCCCAGGTCCGGCGTCGGTATGGTCGCGAGCTCGGCCTTCATCTTGTGCGCGTCGAGCTTGTAGTACTCCGAGCCCAGCGCCTCGTTGTTCATCACGACGATGAGGAGCGGCAGGTTGTAGCGGACCATCGTCTCGAACTCCGCGAGGTGCATCATGACGCTGGCGTCGCCGTCGACGAGCATGGCCGGCTTGTTGCCGGTGGCGACCACCGCGCCCATCGCGGCGGGCATCATCTGCCCGATGCAGCCGAAGAAATGGCTCGGCAGCACCAGGGGGCGCTGGCGGCTGAACATGATGTTCGAGAAGCCCGCGGTCGCGCCGCTGCCCGTGAAGAGACTCATGCTCGTGGGCACGGTTTCCTCCAGGACGCGGATGACCTCCCGCGGATCGACGGTGCCCGGCTCGATGGGAAACTCCTTGCGGTCCTCGTACTGGCCGGCGAGCTGCTTCCGGATGTCGGGGGTGCGGTAGCCGACGTTCCTGAACGATCGCTCCTCCAGCAGCTTGTCGAGTCCCTCCACGCCGGCCTTGCCGTCCGCCTGGACGTAGCAGTCGGCGGAACGCCCGCCGGCCATGACCACGTGCGGCCTGGAATCGATCTGCACGTAGCGCGCCTTCGGGTAGAGGTAGCCGTGCTCGATCGTGTAGCGGTTCATGCTGGCGCCGACCGCGATGACGCAATCGGCCTCTTCGAACAGCTTCATGGCCGTGCGCGTGCCGTAGGTGCCGGAGATGCCGACGTGATACTCGTCCTCGGAGAGCCACGTCTTCGCCATCAGCGTGGTGGCGATCAGGGCGCCGGTGCGCTTCGCGAGCTTCAACACCGCCTCCCCCGCACCGGACCAGCGTGCTCCGCGGCCCACGAGAATCACGGGTTGCTTCGCTCCGGCGACGATGTCGGCGGCCTGCCTGAGCGCCTCGGGGTCGGGCCGCACCGCCCGCGGCCGAATCAGGGCGGAGGACGGCTTGTAGGGCTCGTCGTCCTCGAAGGCCTTCTGCTGGATGTCCATCGGGGCGCTCAACATGACGGGACGCGACTCCATCCTGGCGAGGTAGAACGCCTTGCGCACGGCGTCGTCCGCGTCATCCGGCGTGTTCAGGCGGACGAATCCGGCCTCGCAGCCGGCGGCGAAGCGCGCCTGGTCGAGGCGCTGGTTGTAGTCCTGATCGTTCGTCGGGTGCTCGCCGCAGAACGCGACCACCGGCGATTCGGCGCGCGCTGCCGTGAGAAACGCGGTCGCGAGCTGGGACACGCCCGGTCCGCAGGTCGCGGTGGCTATGCCGACGCTGCGCGTCGCGCGCGCCCAGCCGTCGGCCATGCCCAGCCCGGCGCCCTCGTGGCGGACTTCGAGCATCTTGACCCCGCCCAGCTGGTCCAGCTCGTGCATCCAGTACATGTTCCCGTCGCCCATGATGCCGAACATGTGCGTGACGCCTTCCGCCTTGAAATTGGCTGCGAGCCTCTGGTAGACCTTCATGCTTCCCCCTTTCAGAAAACCGTGACGAGATAATAGTGACGATTTCTAAGCCGCCGCGGCGGCGCAGCGGGCGGCAAGCCGCTCCGTGAACTCGCCGACCATGCGCTTGACCACCAGCTTCGCGCCGGTCTCGATCAGCGTGGCGAGGCGGCCGGAGATCTCGACCTCGGAGGCGATCGGCACCGCCGAGCCCGGCGGATCGCTCCGCTCCACGACGCTGAACGTCGTCCGCGCCTGCACCCGCGTCCCGCCTATGCTGTCCTTGCCCTTCGCGGTTACGCGTCCGGCCATCGTTGCGGCGTCCAGCTCCATCGCGAACCGGGCGTGGAACGTCACCTTGGTGGGTCCGAACTTGACGACCAGAGTCGCGTCGTACGACCCGTCTTCCTGCCGATCCCCCAATGATGCCCCGGACACGCATTCGACCACGGCCCGCGGGTCCGACAGCACCCCCCAGACGACGCGCGGCGCCGACGGCACTTCAATACGCTCGTTGACCTCGATCATGATGGAGTCTCAGTCAACGCGCTCCACCATAGGGTGGTATAGCACGCCTGATCCACGCCCAGGAGTCCACGTTCTGGTCGGAATTTTCCATGTTGGCGGTCGGCATGCCTCGATTCTATCAGCAGGGAAAATGGTCCTGCCGCCTATCGCCTTTCTCCATCAAGGGGTTGAGCCCCGACTCCACTGCCCGCCGTCCCGTCATCCGGCCGGA
>Ga0214471_10004881_pt1 | contig 10349 bp, 11 predicted proteins | sample RVTome_5_FD_207665 | JGI IMG/M metagenome (GOLD analysis project Ga0214471, IMG submission 207665) | Soil microbial communities from uranium-contaminated site in the Upper Colorado River Basin, Wyoming, United States - RVT142D155 | ecosystem: Environmental > Terrestrial > Soil > Contaminated >... | reverse complement strand
ACGCTGACACCAGCTGTTTCCTTGCGGTTCACGGCTTTGGCATCCGTCGCTCTCGCGGTCGATTCGTATCTCCGGCGGGTCTCGTTCGACACCAACGTTGAATAGTCGATTCAGACGCTGGATATCATAGCCTGCCTTCGCCATCGGGCGTGTCAACGCTCTTTGATTCAAGGCGTTGGATACTGTACGTATTCACAGTGTCGGCGATATCCGATTCTCAATGGATCAACGCCCTGGTTCGCCTGCGGTTTGCGCTGCGGCATCGGACGGCCGGACAAATCGGCGCCTGATCGAGCGCTTCCGCGAGGCCATCCGCTCGCGCCACTAAAGCCGGCGCACGGAGAAGTCGTACTGGTACTGGATCCGCTACTACATCCATTTTCACGGCAAGCGCCACCCGGCGCAGCTCGGCGCCGCCGAGGCGACGGCGTTCCTGAGCTGGCTTGCCACCGAGCGCGACGTAGCTGCCGCGACGCAGAACCAGGCGCTTTCGGCGCTGCTGTTCCTGTACAAGCAGGTGCTCGGCCAGGAGCTCCCGTGGCTCGAGGGCATCGCGCACGCGAAGCGCCCGGTCCGGCTGCCCACGGTGCTCACCGAGGGCGAGGTCGCGCGGCTGCTCGACATGCTGCGCGGCGTGCCGCGGCTGATGTGCGCCCTGCTCTACGGTGCCGGCCTGAGGCAGATCGAGTGCCTGTCGTTGCGCGTGAAGGACCTGGAGTTCACCTACCGGCAGATCCTCGTGCGCGACGGCAAGGGCGGCAAGGACCGCGTCACGATGCTGCCGGAGAATCTCCTCGAGCCCCTGCGCGAGCACCTCGGGCGCGTGCGCGCGCTGCACCGGCAGGATCTCGCCGAGGGCTACGCCGAGGTGTCGCTGCCTCACGCGCTCGCGCGCAAGTCCCCGCGCGTCGGCTACGAGTGGGGATGGCAGTTCGTTTTTCCTTCGCAGAACCGCTCGGTAGACCCGGCGAACGGCGTCATCCGCCGCCACCACGTGCACCCGGACACGCTCTCGCGCATCGTGAAGCGCGCCGCCCGCGCCGCCCGCATCATCAAGCCGGTCACCTGCCACGCGCTGCGCCACTATGCCGAGATCGGCATAAACGCCACTCCTTCGCCACGCACCTGCTCGAGCGCGGGCACGACATCCGCACCGTGCAGGAGCTGCTCGGCCACTCGGACGTCTCGACCACCATGATCTACACGCACGTCATGAACCGCGGCGCGCGCGGCGTGAAGAGCCCGCTCGATCGGCTCGAGCAGCCGCCCGCGCGATTCCCGTGAAGCTCACGCGTTACTTTGCGCTCGTGCGCCTGAGGCCCGATCGCGCCGGGATCGACGAACCATCGATCGCTCGCGTCGTCGCGCATCCGGAGCATGAGCGAACCCAGGCGGACGGTCGTATCCGGCGATGGGGTCGGATCGCCGAAGCCGACGGCCGCTGGCTGCGCGTCGTGGTGCTGGCCGACGGCGACACGGTGCATAATGCTTTCTTCGACTTGGATTTCAAGCCGTGAAGATCCGCTACTTCCGCGATACCGACACGCTCTACATCGAGCTCAGGCGCGCGTGCGTCGCGCAGACGCGCGAGCTCGACGAGGACACGCAGATCGATCTGGACGATCGCGGCAGCATTTGCGCCATCACGATCGAGCACGCGAGCAAGCGCGCCGACCTCCCGGCGCTCGATTGCGAGCAGGTCGCCGCGTAACCGTCCCCAAAAAGTCGCGCGCGCGTTGGCGCTTGCGCGAAACGACGCTTGCGCTGCCAGGCCGGGCTTTTGCGGTCATCCGCCCTTTCCGATCGGGCGTTTGCTTTACCGCGTTTGTTTTCGGTTCCCCGGGCGCGTGCACGAGGCGCTTCGGCGCCGGGGGATGGCGGCCTGCGCGGAACGCGTTCGGAACGAGGCGGGATCGGGTGCGGTGCGCTAGCGGCCCTTCGAGGGCGGGAACGACGAGCGGTAGGCGGCCCGCCGCCTCTCCGGCGAGCGGCCGAGGGCGCAGTACAGCGCATGCGGCGTGACGAGCGGGTCCTCCAGGCCGAGCGCATTCGCGCGGTAGCTCGACCAGCGGAAATCGCCCGGGCGGGCGACGATGCCGGCGCGCACCGGATTGAGCTCGATGTAGCGCATGCAGGCAAGCAGATGGCGCCGCGCGTACAGCGGCGTCGCCTCGAAGTGTTCCTCCCACGATTCGCCGGCGCGGAAGCGCGGGCCGGCGACGGGGCTCGCGCCGCGCTCGCCGAGCGAGCGCATGAGAAGCGCCGCGCTCTGCTCGCGCGAAGGCGTGAGCAGGACGTGCGCGTGGTTGCCCATCAGGACGTAGGCGTGAACCGCGCAGCGAAAGCGCTGCGCTCCCTCGCGCAGGACTTCGAGATAGGCGAGCCGCTCCCGCGCGCTGAGGAAGCATGGCGCGCGGGCAGGGTCGCGCTGCACCAGGTGCAGCGCCACGCCGTGCTGGAAACGGTAAGCGAAGCGCATCGCGACTCGAACGGTCTTCTCGCGATGCAACGGCCCGGAGGCCGCCGCGGTTGACGCGCACTCGATGCGCCGGGACCATGCCTCCCCGCGCGCTCGGCGGCGTAGCGCGCGTCCGTTGAGCCGCAGGAGTATCATGGCGTGCATGCAGCTTGCCATCGGAACTGTGGTGGATGGGAAGATCGTGGTCGAGGGCGATCCTCTGCCCGAAGGCGCTATCGTGACTATCTTGGCTCGCGAAGCGGACGAAACCTTTGAGGTTCCACCCGACCTCGAAGCGGAGCTATTGGCGTCGATCGCCCAGGCCGACCGAGGAGAGACGATCTCCGCGGCAGAACTGCAGGAACGTCTTCGCCGCATCGCGTAGGCAAGTGCTCGAAGTCGAGGTAACTCCTCGGACAGCACTACAGATCGAAAGAGCGGCGGCTTGGTGGGCCGAGAACAGGCCGGCCGCGCCTAATACGACTTCGGCAGCCCGAGCACCCGCTCGGCGATAAAGCACAGGATCAACTGCGGGCTCACCGGCGCAATGCGCCCGACGAAGGATTCGCGTAGATACCTCTCGACGTGGTACTCCTTCGCGTAGCCGAAGCCGCCGTGCGTCATCACTGACTGCTGGCAGGCGTCGAAGCAGGCTTCCGCGGCGAGGTACTTCGAGGCGTTCGCCTCCGCGCCGCAGGGCTTGCCCTGGTCGTAGAGCCAGGCGGCCTTGAACACCATCAGGTTCGCCGCCTCGAGTGCCATCCAGTTGGCCGCGAGCGGATGCTGGATGCCCTGGTTCTGGCCGATCGGGCGATCGAAGACGACGCGCTCTTTGGCGTAGTCGGCGGCGCGCTTGAGCGCGCAGCGCCCCAGGCCGACGCACTCGGCGGCAATGAGGATGCGTTCCGGGTTCATGCCGTGCAGGATGTATTCGAAGCCCCGGCCCTCCTCGCCGATGCGATCGGCCTCGGGCACCGGCAGGGCGTCGAAAAACACCTGGTTCGAGTCGACCGCCTTGCGTCCCATCTTCTCGATCTCGCGCACCTCGATGAACTTGCGGTCGAAATCGGTGTAAAAGAGCGACAGCCCCTGCGCCGGCTTGCTGCACTCCTCGATCGGGGTGGTGCGCGCAAGCAGCAGCACCTTCTCGGCCACCTGCGCGGTCGAGATCCAAACTTTCTGGCCCGAGACGAAGTACTTGCCACCTTTTTTTTCGGCCTTGGTCTTGATCCTGGTGGTGTTCAAGCCGGTGTTCGGCTCGGTGACGGCGAAGCAGGAGCGGTGCCGGCCCTCGATGAGCGGCGGCAGCATGCGCTTTTTCTGCTCTTCGTTGCCGAAGACGACCACCGGATTGAGGCCGAAGATGTTCATGTGCACGGCGGAAGCGCCGGAGAAGCCCGCGCCCGATTCGGCGATCGCCTGCATCATCACCGCGGCTTCGCCGATGCCGAGGCCCGCGCCGCCGAACTCTTCCGGCATGGCGATGCCGAGCCAGCCGTCCTTGGCGAGCGCCTGATGAAAATCAGACGGGAAACCGCCCTCCTTGTCGCGGTTTAGCCAATACTCGTCGGGAAAGCGCGCGCAGAGCTTCGCGATCGCCTCGCGGATGCGCTCCTGCTCGTCGCTGTAGGCAAAGTCCATTGCGGTTCAGGCGTTCGGGTTGTCGGGGGAGACCCAGGACATGCGCAGGATGTCGTCGCGCCGCTGCCAGCCGCGGCGCAGCCAGAACGCGAGCCCGGCCTCGTTCTCGGGCAGCACGTCGGCGTGCACCTTCTCGATCCCCGCGGCGCGAAGGGCGTCCAGCGTGCGTGCGACGAGCGCGCTGCCGGTGCCGCGGCGCCGCGCCTCGGGCGCCACTGCCAGGTGATACAGATAGCCGCGCCGGCCATCGTGCCCGCCGAGCAGGCAGCCGACCACCCGCCCGCCTTCTTCGGCGACGAAGGAATGCCCCGGGTTGCGCGCGAGGTACTTTGCGATCCCCGCCCGCGAATCGGCGCCGCGCAGGCGCACTCCCGCGGTGCCGGCGAGCAGCGCCGCGACGCCCTCGTAGTCCGCGAGCGTCATCGCCCGGACGCGCGCGCCTGCCTCAGCGGCCGCCATCCCGGATCACCTTCGCCGGGTCTTCGCCGTAGGGCGGCGCGTAGACCACCATCACCTTGGCACGCTCGCTGGTGACGACAAAGACGTGCTTCTGCCCGGCGGGGAAGAAGCACGCCTCGCCCGCGGCCAGCTCGAACTTCTCGCCGCCCACCTCGACCTGCGCGCGGCCTTCAAGCAGGTAGCACGCCTGCTCGATGCCCGGGTGCGCGTGCGGCAACGCGCCTTTGCCTCGCTCGACCTCGCCGATCAGCATTTCGAGCTGCGTCGCGCCGACCGTCTCGGGGCCGATCAGGCGGAAGTTCTTCGTGCCGGTGTGATTGGCCGGCGAATAGGGCGTGACGTCCGAGGCTCGCACATGGAATCGCGATTTCATGCTCACTCCGAGGGATCGATCCAGTTATGCAGCGCGATGCCGCCGTCGACCACGATCGAGGCGCCGGTGACGTAAGCGCCGAAGCGCTCGGAGAGCACCGCGACCGCCATCGCCGCGACGTCCGCGGGCGTGCCGAAGCGCCGCAGCGGGATTTTCTCCACCATTCCCGCCGGCGCATTGAAGCCGCCACCGGGAACCGCACCGGGCACCACGGCGTTGACGCGGATACCGTGCGGCCCGAGCGCCCGCGCGAGCTCCTTCATCACCATGGTCTGGCCCGCCTTGGCGGCGCTGTAATGCGGCAGGTTGCGCGGCGCTTCCGCATGCAGCGAGGTGACGAAGAGCATCCGCCCGCGCAGGCGCTCCTTCCTCATGTGCTGCCCGAGCGCCTGCGCGATGAGAAAGCCCGCGTTCAGGTTGATCTCCAGCATCTCGCGCCACTCGCTCTCCGTCACGGCGAGCGCGCTCTGCGACTCGTGGCGCCGCGGGCTCGCCGCGTGCACGAACAGCGTCACCTTCCCCAGCTCGCGCACGGCGCGTTCGGCGAGCGAGCGCGCCGCGCCCGGCTTGGCGAGATCGCAGTCGGCACGGTCCGAGCCCAGCACTTTCGCGCCCTCGCCCTCCAGCGCCTGCGCGATGCCGCGGCCGATGCCGCCGGCCGCGCCGGTGACGAGCGCCGTGTCGCCTGCCAGCAGGAGCCTCCCGTCTTGCGCCATGGGTTGTTCTTCAGTCCCTGCGCGGCGCCGCCGGCGCGTGGCTGCGCAGCTTCCCGCCCGCGGGCTCCGGGGCGCCACCGTGCGCCTCGCCCGCGAGCAGCACGTACGCAGTCGGGATGATGAAAAGCGTGAAGAAGGTGCCGAGCAGCAGCCCGCCGACCACCACCCAGCCAATCGTCTGGCGCGCCTCGGCCCCGGCGCCGATGGCGAGCGCGAGCGGCAGCGCGCCGAGCACCGTGGCGCCGGTGGTCATCAGGATCGGCCTCAAGCGCAGCGTCGAAGACTCGATCACCGCCTCGATCTTGCCCATGCCGCGGCCGCGCAGCTGGTTGGCGAACTCGACGATCAGGATGCCGTTCTTGGTGATGAGCCCGATCAGCATCACCAGCCCGATCTGCGAGTAGACATTCAACGTGAAACCTTTCAGCGTGAGCGCGGCGAGCGCCCCGGTCATGGCGAGCGGCACCGTGAGCATGATGACGAACGGCGAGCGGAAGCTCTCGAACTGCGCCGCCAGCACCAGGTAGATGAAGGCGAGCGCAAGGAGGAAGGTGACGTAGAGCGCCGCGCCCGATTCTCTGAACTCGCGCGAGACGCCGTCCAACTCGGTGCGCGCCGAGGGCGGCAGGACCTCTTTTGCGGCGTTGTCCATCACTTCGAGCGCCTCGGCGAGCGAGTAGCCCGGCGCGACGTTGCCCGAGATGATCGCCGCGCGCAGCCGGTTGAAGTGGTTGAGCTCCTTCGCCGCCACGGTCTCGCGCACCTGCACGAGGTTGGAGATCTGCACTAGGCGCCCATCCTTGGCGCGCACGTAGATCGAGGTGAGATCGGCGGGCGTGCTGCGATCCTTCGCCTCGAGCTGCACCACGACGTCGTACTGCTTGCCTTCGCGCTTGAAGCGCGTCACCTGGCGCCCGCCGAGCAGCGTCTCGAGCGTGCGGCCGATGGTCTCGATGTCCACGCCGATCGCCGCGGCCTTCTCGCGGTCGATGTCGACGGCGAGCTGCGGCTTGTTCAGCCGCAGGTCGGTATCCGGGTTGGCAATCGCATTCGACTCGCGCGCCTTGGCGAGGAGCTTCTGCGTGATCTCGTCCAGCTCCTCGTAGGAGTTGGCCTGCACTACGAACTGCACCGCCGGATTGCGGAAGCTCTGGCCGAGCGAGGGCGGGTTCACCGGGAAGGCGAGCACCCCGGGAAGCCCGCCGAACATCTTCGGCGCCAGCTCGGCGGTGACCTGCTGCGTCGAGCGGGTGCGCTCGCCCCAGGGCACGAGCTGGCTGAAGGTGATGCCGGTGTTCACGGGGTTCGGGCGCTCGAGGCCCGGGGCCACCACTACGAAGTAGGCACGCAGCTCGGGCACCTGCGAGTAGAGCTTCTCGATCTGGCGCGCGTAGCGGTCGGTGTACTCGAGCGAGGAGCCTTCGGGCGCGATGATCAGGCCGATGAAAAAGCCCCGGTCCTCGAGCGGCGAGAGCTCCTGCTTGAGCCCCTTGAAAAGCAGCCCCGCCGCGGCGGCCACGACGAAGAACACCAGCACCAGCAGCCAGCGCACGCGCAGCGACGCGGTGAGCGTGCGCCGGTAGCCGTCGGTCATGCCGTGGAAAAAGCGCTCCATCGCCTGATAGATGCGGCCGTGGGTCTCTTTTTCCTTGAGGATCTTCGAGCACATCATGGGCGTGAGCGTGAGCGCGACGAAGCCCGAGACCAGCACCGCGGCGGCGACCGTGAGCGCAAACTCGGTGAAGAGTTTCCCGGTGTTGCCGGTCATGAAGCCCAACGGCGCGAACACTGCCACCAGCGTGAGCGACATGGCGATCACCGCAAAGGCGATTTCCCGCGAGCCGTCGATCGAGGCCTGGCGCGGGTTCTTGCCCATCTCGACGTGGCGGTGGCAGTTCTCCAGCACCACGATGGCGTCGTCCACCACCAGGCCGATCGCGAGCACGATGCCAAGGAGCGTCAGCACGTTGATCGTGAAGCCCATGACGAAGAGAAAAAAGAACGCGCCCACCAGCGACACGGGGATGGAGACGAAGGGGATGAGCGTCGAGCGCACCGAGCGCAGGAAGACAAAGATGACCAGGATCACCAGCAGCACCGCCTCGCCGAGCACCCTGTAGACCGACTCGATCGACTTCTCGATGAAGATCGAGGAGTCGAAGGCGATGGCGAAGTCCATCCCCGGGGGCAGCGCCTCGCGAACGCGCGGCATCTCGACTTTGACCGCCTGCGCCACCGAGAGCGTGTTGGCGGTGGACTGCTTGACCACGCCCATGCCCACTGCGGGATTGCCGTTCACGCGCACGATCGAGCGCTCGTCGAGCGCGCCAAGTCGCGCGGTGCCGACGTCCTTCAGGCGCACCGGGTAGCCGCGCGCCTCGTTGATGATCATCTCGTTGAATTGGCTCGCGGTGCGCAGATCGGATTCCGAGAGCACGGTGAACTCGCGCTCGGCCGACTCGATGCGCCCGGCCGGGATCTCGACGTTCTGGCGCCTGAGCGCGGCCTCCACGTCCTGCGGCGTGAGGCCATAGGCGGCGAGCCGGTCGCGGTCGAGCCAGATGCGCATTGCGTAGCGCCGCCCGCCGCCGATGATCACCGAGGCCACCCCGGGAAGGGTCTTCAGCCGGTCGGCCACGTAGCGATCGGCGTAGTCGGTGAGCTCCAGCGGCGAGTGCGACTCGGACGACAGGCGCAGCCAGATGATCGCCTGCGCGTCGGACTCGATTTTCGACACCACCGACTCGTCGGCTGCGTCCGGCAGCAGCGCGCGCACGCGCGCCACGCGGTCGCGTACGTCGTTCGCCGCGCTGTCGACGTTGCGCTCGAGCCGGAACTCGACCGTGATCTGCGAAACCTCCTCGCGCGAGACCGACTTGACGGTGCGCACGCCCTCGATCCCGGAGAGCGAGTCCTCGAGCGGCTGCGTCACCTGCGACTCGATCACCTGAGCGCTCGCGCCCTTGAATACGGTGCGCACCGACACCACCGGCGTGTCGATCTTCGGGTACTCGCGCACCGTCAGGCGCTGGAACGAGATCACGCCCACCAGCACGATCATCAGGCTCATGACCGTGGCGAAGACCGGGCGGCGGATGCAAAGCTCGGGAAGCTGCATGGGGCTAGGCGTTCAGGAAATTATCGCGCCCGGTGCGTGGGCGTCCTTCGAGGGTCTCCGGCAAATCGCCAGGGGCGCGACGCGCCCCTGGCGATTTGCCGGAGATCGGGGATAGGCGATCGGGCACCGGGCTATCCCTTCCCGCCCGGCGCCTCGGCGGCGGGCTTGGGCTTGTCGCCCATCACCGTGACCGGCGCGCCCGGGCCGATCTTCTGCGTACCCTCGGTGACCACCATGTCGCCCGCGGCGAGGCCCTTCACGATTTCGACCTCGCCCACCTTTCTCAGGCCGGTTTGCACCTTGACGAGCTCGGCCTTGCCGTCTGCCACGCGGTAAACGAAGCTCTCCTGCCCGCGCGGCACGATCGCCTGCTCTGGAATCCACACCGCGTTCGGGCGCACGCCGAGCGTGAGCTGCACGCGCGCGAACATGCCGGGCCTGAGCTTCATCTCCGGGTTGCCGACGCGCGCGCGCACCAGCACGGTGCGCGTCTGCTCGTCCACCGCCGGCTCGATCGCGTACACCGAGCCGCCGAAGCTCGTGCCGGGGTAGGCGTCGACCAGCACCTTCACGTCCTGGCCGCGGCGCAGCTTGCCGAAGTAGAGCTCCGGCACGCGAAAATCGAGCTTGAGCTGGTCGATCTTCTCCAGTCGCGCGATGTCGGTGCCGGCGGCGACATAGGCGCCCTCGCTCACCTGGCGCAGCCCCGCGACCCCCGCAAACGGCGCGCGGATCTCGTACTTTGCCAGCTTCGCGTCCGCCTCGCGCAGCGAGGCGGACGAGCGCGCCGCGTTCGAGCGCGCCTCGTCGAGCGCCTGCTGGCTGATGAAGTTCTTTTTGAACAGGTCATCGGCGCGCTCAAGGCGCTGCGCGTCGAGCTCGGCCTGCGCCTTGGACGAGGCAAGCTGCGCGCGCACCTCGGAGGCATCCAGGCGCGCGAGCAGCGCGCCTTTTTTCACCGCGTGGCCCTCGTCGAAGCCGAACTCGGCGAGCCGTCCGTCGATCTCGGGGCGGATCATCACTGACTCGTCGGCGCGCATGTTGCCGACCGCGCCGGTCTCCTCGATCGCCGGGGCGAGCTTCGCGAGCGCCGCTTTCACCGGCATGCCGCCGGGAGGCTTGCCGCCCGCGCCCTTGGCGCCGTCCTTGGCGGGCTGCGCGCAGACCCATGGGGCCGCAGTCAGCAGGAGCGCCGCGGCGAGACTCCGCAGGCGATGGTCGCAATGGTTCATCTAAGGGCGCGGCTCGGGGGTCCGCGGTGCGGTCGAAGCGGCGATTCTACCGCGGGGCGTGCGCGCGGCGCGCCCGGGGCGGATCCCTGTTTCAGGCGAGACCGGCCTTCGCGCGCTTGGCGGCGACGCGCTCACGCGTCTTCGCCGCCTCGACCACGAAGCGCACGTGCACGCCGCGCCCGACCTCGTCGAGCGTGTCGCGCACCGTGAACGAGAAGGTGACCTTGCGCCGGTCCACCTCGGTGATCTTGGCCTCGATGGTGGCCTTCATGCTGAGCGGGGTCGGCCCGAGGTGGTCGATCGTGACGTGCGCGCCGACCGAGTCCTCGCCCTCGTCCAAGTGCTTGAGGAG
>Ga0214471_10004880_pt1 | contig 10351 bp, 10 predicted proteins | sample RVTome_5_FD_207665 | JGI IMG/M metagenome (GOLD analysis project Ga0214471, IMG submission 207665) | Soil microbial communities from uranium-contaminated site in the Upper Colorado River Basin, Wyoming, United States - RVT142D155 | ecosystem: Environmental > Terrestrial > Soil > Contaminated >... | reverse complement strand
CATCAGGTTGAGCACCAGCGCGCCCGGCGCCTCCAACGCGAGCCAGGCCGCATCGAAGAACGCCTGGCTGACGAGCGCGGCCGGTGGATGCTCGTCATCGAACGCGTCCACCACCAGCAGGTCGCAGCACTCGGGCGCCAGCGCCTCGGCGCCGTCGCCGATCTCGACCGACAGGCGCGCATCGTCTTGCGGCAGCCGGAACTGCGCGCGCGCCACGTCCACCACGCGCGCATCGAGTTCCACCACGCGCGTCTTCATCCAGGGCAGGCGCTTCCAGAAGAACTTGACCAGCGAGCCGCCGCCGAGCCCGATCTTCAGCGCGCGCGCGGGGCGCGGGTGCAAGAGCAGAAAGTTCATCATGCAGCGCGTGTACTCGAGCTCGAGCGCGTACGGATCGGAAACGCGCATCGAGCTCTGGATGGCCTCGCCGCCGACGTGCAGCGTCCTTACGCCGCGCGCCTCGCTCACCGTGAGGGCGGGGAGCCGGCTCATGCGGGGTGGCTGAAATACCGCCGCATCGCCAGAGCGATTCCGGCGCCGGCGAACGAGAGCGCCGCGCAGCCGAGGATCGAGACGTCATAGGAGCCGAAGGCGTCGTAGCTCGCGCCGGCGAACGTCGGGCCGATCAGCGTGGCGACGCCGGCGGCCGTATACAGGGCGCCGAGGATCGCCGACAGGCTCTTCGGGCCGAACAGATCCATGCTGAGCGTCGGCATGAGTGCCACGTAGCCGCCGTAGAGCGTGCCAAAGCTCACCGCGAAAGCGGCCAGCAGCCAGTAGCTCGTCGCCCCCCACCAGACGAGGAACAGCGAACCGAGACCCGCGCCGATCGCCACCAGCGAGCGCGCGTGCCCCAGCCGTACCGCAACGGAGCCCATCAGGAACCGCCCGAGCAGGCTCCCCAGCCCGAGCAGGCTCACCAGGCTCACGCCTTGCGCCTCGCTCAAGCCCATGTCCTGTGCGTAGGGCACGAGGTGCACCATCGGCACGAAAAAACCCACGCAGATGAGGAAAGCCACCGCGTACATCAGCCAGAACAGGCGGCTGCGCATCGCCGCGCCGAGCGTCATCCCCGGCAGCGCAGTCCCGGCCGCGGCGGCGCGCGTCGCCGCGCGCCCGCCGAGCAGCAACGCCGCCGGCACTGCCGCGAGCAGCGTGAGCGTCGTCAGCCCCAGGTAGGCGCCGCGCCAGCCCCATAGCTCGATCCACCAGGCGGCGAGCGGCGGCACCAGCAGGTTGCCGGCGCCGATGCCCGAGACCGCGATGCCGCCCGCGAGCACGCGATTGTGCGTGAACCAATGCTGGACGGCGGCGACCGAGGGCACGTAGGACAGGCCGATGCCGACGCCGATGCCGATGCTGTAGGTGAGGTACAGGACGAAGAGCGACTGCGCGTGCGCGGCGGCGGCGAGCCCCGCGGCGATCGACAACGCGCCCGCAAGACACACGCCGCGCGGCCCGAAACGGTCGGCGAGCAACCCGCCCGGCACGCCGCAGGAAAACCACAACAGCGCACACAGCGAGAATACGAGCGACACGTGGGCACGCGGCGCGCCGAACTCGGCCTGGAACGCCTTGAAGAACGCCGCGAAGGAATAGGCGACGCCGAAACCGACGAACATCAAGGTGAAGGCGCAGGCCACCACCCCCCAGCCGGCGCGGTTGCGCGTCAAGTCAGCGCCGGGCGGCAGGCTTGCGCGCGGGCCGCGCCACCGGGTGCGCGGAGTATCGCGGGTCGAACAGCGCCTTCGGATTGAGATACCGCTTATTCATGTCGACGCCCCCCGCGCCGTGATCGGCCACAAGGATTCCACCACCCCGCGCCGAACGCAAACGTACCAGTCGTGCAGGTTGATCGTCGGGTCGCAGTGCCCCGGCACCAGCAGGAGCTTCTCGCCCAGCGCAGGCGCCGCGGTCCCGGCCGCGATCTCGAGGAAGCCGTGCTCGTCCGAAGCGAGCGTATAGGCGAGCCCCGCGCGCTGCCACACCGCCGGCATGCCGGAATCGACGCTCGAAGCCTTCAGCCCCGCATCGACGATGGCACGGGTATCGCCCGCCCGGCTCATCACTGTGGCGAGGACGAACAGTGCGTGTTCGAAACGCGGCAACGGCGCGCCCTGTTCGTTGCGCGCGTAATCGGCGTCCATGAACGCGTACGACCCCGGCTGGATCTCGTCCCAGGCCCCCGATTCCACTTCCAGCATGAAGGTGCCGCTGCCCCCTCCGGTGACCGTCGGGCAGCCCAGGCCCGCGTCCTCGAGGAGCTTGCGCGTCGCGCGCACCTGGCCGGCGGCGCGCGCGCTCAACGCGCGCCGATCGGCGAGCGTGCGCACGTGCTGCGCGCGCCCGTTGTAGGCCTGCAGGCCCGCGAAACGAAGGTTGGGCGCGGCGGCGATGGCGCGCGCCAGCGCGAGTGCGGGCTCGCCCGGCGCGACGCCACAGCGGCCCATGCCCACTTCCAGTTCCACGTAGACCTCCAGTGTCGTCCCGGCCCGGCCTGCAGCGGAATCGAGGTCGCGCACGTTCCCGGCATCGTCCACGCACACCCCGAGCTTCGCGCGCGCGGCGAGCGCGGCCAGGCGCCCGATCTTCGCCGCGCCGATGACCTCGTTGGTCACCAGCACGTCGCCGATCCCGCCCTCGACCATGGCTTCGGCCTCGGACACTTTCTGGCAGCACGCGCCCACGGCGCCGAGCGCCATCTGGCGCTTGGCAACCTCGGGACACTTGTGCGTCTTGGCGTGCGTGCGCACGCGCACCGGATAGGCGCGCACCGCGTCGGCAAGCGTGCGCAGGTTCTTCTCGAACGCATCCAGCTCGAGCACCAGCGCCGGGGTGTCGACCTCCTCCAGCCGCTGGCCGACGACGGCGGGCGGCCTCATGCGGCACCCCTTCTGCGGTGGTGCGTCATGCCGTACCAGACGATGGCGATCGCCACCAGCCCCACCAGCGGCAGGGCGTAGAGATTCACGCGCTCCCAGCCGGCGGCGGTCACGGTGAGCCCCGAGGTAAACGAGGAGATCGCCATCACGATGAAGATCGCCTGCTCGTTCGCGCCCTGCGCTTTCGCCATCTCCTCCGGCCGGTAGGTCTCGGTGAGCAGCGCAGTGCCGCCGACGTAGAGGAAGTTCCAGCCCACGCCCAGCAGGACCAGCGACCACCAGAATTGCGCCACGTTGACGCCCGAGAGCGCGATGCCGATGGCGGCGAAGTTGAGCAGCGCGCCGGTAAACATCACCGGCAGCACGCCGAAGCGCTTGATCAGGCTGCCGGTCACGAACGATGGCGCGAACATGGCGATCACGTGCGAGGAGATGACGAACGCGGCGTCGCCGTAGGGATGGCCGCACACGCCCATGGCGATAGGCGTGGACGTCATGAGGAAGTTCATCACGCCGTAGCCGATTGCCCCGGAGAGCACCGCGACGAGAAACTTCGGCTGCGCAGCGATCTCAGCGAGCGGCCGGCCGGTCGCCGCCTGCACCTTCGCGTCGGGCGTCGGGATGCGCACGAAGCGCAGCACCAGCAGGGTCGCGAGGGCGAAGCCGATCAGCGCGAGGTAAGCCCCGGTGTAGCGCGGCGAGAGAAAGTCCACGGTGTAGCGGCTGACGGTGGGCCCGAGGATGCCGCCCACCAGGCCCCCGGCGAGCACCAGCGAGATGGCCGTGCTCTTGAAGCCGGGCCCCGCGACATCCGCGGCGGCAAACCGGTAGTACTGGCCGTAGGCGTTGTAGGTGCCGAACACCAGCGCGCCGAAGCACAGCCCCCAGAAACTCTGCTGCCATACCGCTGCGGCGCACAGCAGCGCGCCGACCACGCCCCACAGCGTGCCCAGCGCGAGGCCGCGCTGGCGGCCGACGCGCTTCATATGCAGCGACGCGGGCATGGTGGCGATCGCGCCCCCGACCACCCAGCAGGTCACCGGCAGCGTGGCGAGCGCTTTGGTCGGGGCGAGCGCGAGGCCGGCGAGTCCGTTGATGGCGATCAGCGTCGCGTTGTTGCTCATCAGCAGCGCCTGGCAGGCGGCGAGCAGTGCGACGTTGCGGCGGGTACTGTTCATGTATACAGTATCGGGAAAGAAAGCCATTCTAGATGCAAACGCAACGCCAGCGCGGCGCGCTTTCGCAGATCGCGGGTCGCTTCGAGACCGAGGTGCGCGACCCGTTCGACGACGGCTGGGCGCGCGACGACGAGCCGCTCGAGCCGCTCAAGACCACCGTCACGGTGGAGCGGGCGCGCTCGATCATCTCGCGCAACGACTCGCCCGATATTCCGTTCGAGCAGTCGATCAACCCGTATCGCGGCTGCGAGCATGGTTGCGTGTACTGCTATGCGCGCCCCAGCCACGCCTACCTGGAGCTCTCGCCCGGGCTCGATTTCGAGACCCTACTGTTCGCCAAGACCAACGCGGCGGAGCTGCTGCGCGGGGAACTGGCGAAGCCCGGCTACCGGGTGTCGCCGATTTCGCTCGGCGCCAATACCGATTGCTACCAGCCCGCGGAGCGCAAGTACGGCATCACCCGCCAGATCGTCGAGATCCTCGCCGAGTGCGACCATCCGCTCACCATCGTCACCAAATCGGCGCTGGTGGAAAGGGATCTCGACCTGCTTGCGCCGATGGCGAAAAAGAACCTGGTGAAGGTATTCGTCTCCGTCGGCACCCTCGACCCGGTCCTCGCGAGGAAGCTCGAGCCCAGGGCCGCCAGCCCGACGCGACGGCTGGATACGCTGCGCGCGCTGTCCGCCGCCGGCGTACCCTGCGGCGTGATGGTCGCCGCTCTGATCCCGGCGCTGAACGACAAGACGCTGGAACACGTGCTCGAGGAGGCAGCGAAGGCCGGCGCGCGGGAGGCCGCCTACGTGATCCTGCGCCTGCCCAATGAGCTGAAGGATATTTTCAAGGAATGGCTCGCCGCGCATTACCCGGAGCGCGCCGCGCATGTCATCAGCATCGTGCGCCAGATGCGCGGCGGAAAGGATAACGACCCGAGGTTCGGCGAGAGGATGCGCGGCACCGGGAATTTCGCGGAGCTGATTTCCAGGCGCTTTGCCATCGCCTGCCAGCGCCTCGGGTTGAACGGCCACGGCGGTGGTCGGCGCGTCCCGGAACTGGATTGCAGCCGGTTCGTGCCGCCTTCGGCCGGCGGGCAACTGAAGCTCTTTTGATGCGCGCGGCGCTCCTCACGGGCGGCTGGCTCTACGCCGCGGCCCTCGTCTGGCTCTCGCTCAGCCCGTCCCCACCCGATCCGGGCTTCGCGTATGGCGACAAGCTGGGTCACTTTGGCGCCTACGCCTTGCTCATGTTCTGGTTCGGATGGCTCTACCGCAGCCGGTCGGCGCGCCTGGGCTATGCGGCGCTGTGGATCGCGATGGGCGTCGGCCTCGAGTTCGCGCAAGGCGCGACCGGCTATCGCAGCTTCGAACTCGCCGACATGGCAGCCAATTCGCTGGGCGTGCTGCTCGGCTGGGGCATCGTCGCTACCCTGCGCAAATGAGCACCGCGCGCGCGCAGCGCGTCCTCGAAGGCCCGATCCTCGCCACGCTCGCTCGCCTGGCCGCCCCCGGGGCGCTGCTCGCCCTGTTCCAGACCGCGGTGTCGATCGCCGACACGCACTTCGTCGGGCAGCTCGGTACCGAGGCGCTCGCCGGGCTCGCGCTGGTCTTTCCGATGGTAATGCTGCTGCAGATGCTCTCCGCGGGCGCGATGGGCGGCGGCGTGTCCTCGGCGCTGGCGCGCGCGCTCGGCGGCGGGCGCGGGGATGCCGCGCGCAGCATCGTCGCGCACGGCCTGGTCATCGCCGCGGGCGCGGGCCTCGCGTTCACGGCGCTCCTCGTTGGCCTGGGCGATGCGCTCTACGCGCTGCTCGGCGGACGGGGCGAGGCGCTCGCGCAGGCGCTCGAGTATTCGCACGTGCTGTTCGCCGGGGCGATCGGCGTGTGGCTCGCCAATACGCTGGCGAGCGTGCTGCGCGGCAGCGGCAACACGCTCGCGCCGGCGGTGGCGCTCGCTGCGGCGGCGCTGGTGCATGTCCCGCTGTCGGGTGCTCTGACGCTGGGCTGGGGCCCGTTCCCGCGCCTGGGCATTTTCGGCACGGGTCTCGCCTATGTCGTCGCCTTCGCGTTTGCCAGCGTCCTCATGGGCGCCATGGTGTGGCGCGGCGGGCTAGCGCCGCGGCGCCAGCACTGGCAGCTCGAGTGGCGCGTGTTCCGCGAGATCCTGCGCGTCGGCGCGGTGTCCTCGGTGGGCGCGCTGCAGACCGTGCTCACCGCGGTGATCCTCACCGGCTTCGTCGGCAGCTTCGGCACCGCCGCACTCGCCGGCTACGGCGTGGGCGTGCGCCTGGAGTTGCTGCAGATCCCGCTGGTGTTCGCCATCGGCCAGGCGCTGGTCGTCATGGTGGGCACCAACATCGGCGCCGGGCGCGGCGCGCGCGCCAAGCGCATTGCCTGGACCGGCACCGCGCTCGCCGCCGGCATTTCGCTCGCCATCGGCGCCACCGTCGCGCTATTCCCGGGCCTGTGGATCGGCATCTTCAGCGACGATCCCGCGGTGCTCGCCACGGGCAGCCTTTACCTGCGCATCGTGGCCCCCTTCTATGCATTGTTCGGCGCCGGGATGGCGCTGTACTTCGCCTCGCAGGGCGCCGGGCGCATGGTGCTGCCGGTGCTCGCGGGCACCGTGCGGCTCGTCGTGGTGGTCGCGGGCGGTGCGCTCGTCGTTGCGCTGGGCGGGCCGCTGGGCGCGGTGTTCGCGGTCATCGCCGGCGGCATCGTGCTGTTCGGCGCGCTCATCATGGCGGCCGTGCGCGCCGGCCGCTGGGATTCGTAGGGTGGGCCCATGGCCCACCCTACGGTCAGGCGAAGAACTCGATCAGCGCGTCGAGCACGGCGTCGGGCGCCTCGGTCATCAGCGAGTGCCCGGAAGCCTCGAGCTGCACCAGGCGCGCGTTCGGCACGGTCTTCGCGAATACGGCGCCGGCCTTCGCCGGCGTCATCTGGTCGCGCCGGCCAAGGACGAAGAGCACCGCGCATCGCAGCTTCGCCGCCGCCGCTTCGCCGTCCGCGTATTCGTGGCAGGCCTTGAGATCGTTGAAGAGCACGCCCGGCGCGAGGCGCTCCAGACGCGCGAGCGACTCGCCATGCATCCACATGCCCGGATTGGGATTGGCGCCGAGCGCGGACTGCGGCGCGTGGCCCCAGATCGTCTCCATGTCGTAGGCAGCGTGATCGTTGCGCCGCGCGGCGTCCATGAACGCCGCTCCCACCTTCATCGGATAGGCGGTGCCGAGAAGCGCGATGCGCCCGATGCGCGCGGGATGCCGCGCGGCGCATTCCAGCGCGACCAGAGACCCCATCGAATGCCCGACGACCGAAGCCTGCTCCAGCTTCGCGGCGTCGAGCAGCCCCAGCATCCAGTCGGCCATCTCGGCCACCGTCGGCAGCGGCGGGCCGTCCGAGCGCCCGTGCGCGGGAAAATCGAGCGCCAGCACATTGCGGCCGTGGTAGCCGAAATAGCGGCTTTGCAGCCCGAACACCGAGTGGTCCAGGCCGGCGCCGTGCGCGAATACCACCGTGGACTTCGCCGGATCGATCGCGTGCGCCGCCGCATAGGCGAAGGCCTGGCGGCCGTCGACGGTGAAATTCACTTCTGCGACGCCTTCAGGGCGCGGCCCAGGTCCTCGACCAGATCGTCGGCGTCCTCCAGCCCGATGGACAGGCGCACCGTGCCCGGCCCGATGCCGGCGCGCTTCAGGTCCTCGTCCGAGACGCGGTAATGCGTGGTGCTGGCCGGGTGGATGACGAGCGATTTCGCGTCGCCGACGTTGGCGAGGTGCGAGAAGATGCGCAGCGCTTCGATGAAGCGCTTGCCCGCCTCGCGCCCGCCTTTCAAGTCGAACGTGAACACCGCGCCGCAGCCGCGCGGCAGGAGCTTCTGTGCGAGCGCGTGGTTCGGGTGCTCCGGCAGCTCCGGATACACCACCCTCGCCACCGCCGCATTTGCGGCTAGGAACTGCACCATCTTGCGCGTGCTCTCCACATGGCGCGGCATCCGCAGGTGCAGCGTCTCGATCCCCTGCAGGATGTGGAACGCCGTCATCGGCGCCATGCAGGCGCCGAAGTCCCTGAGACCTTCGCGCCGCGCGCGCAGCAGGAACGCACGCGTGCCGGACTCCTCCTCGAAATCCATGTTGTGGAAGCCCGCGTAGGGCGCGGTGAGCTGCGCAAACTTGCCGCTCTTCTCCCAGTCGAAGCGCCCCGAGTCGACCAGCACACCGCCGATCGCCACGCCGTGGCCGCCGAGGAACTTGGTGGCGGAGTGATACAGCAGGTCCGCGCCCAGTTCGAACGGCTTCATCAGGACCGGGGGGGTGAAGGTCGCGTCGACCAGCAGCGGCAGGCCCGCGTCATGCGCCACCTTGGCCACGCCCGGCACGTCGAGCACTTCCAGCCCCGGGTTGCCGAGCGTCTCGGCGAACAGCAGGCGCGTGTTCGGGCGGATCGCCTTCGCGAATGCGTCCGGCGTGCCCGGCGCGACGAACGTCGTCTCGATGCCGAAGCGCTTGAGCGTGTAGCCGAGCAGGTTGTGCGAGCCGCCGTAGAGCGAGTTCGAGGCGACGATGTGGCTGCCAGCGTCCATCAGCGTCGCCACCGCGAGATGCAGCGCCGCCTGGCCGGAGGCCGTGGCGATGGCACCGACGCCGCCTTCCAGCGCCGCCATCCTTTCCTCCAGCACTGCCACTGTTGGATTGGAAATGCGCGAGTACACGTGCCCCGCGCGCTCCATGTTGAAAAGCGATGCGGCATGCTCGCTGTCGCGAAACACGTACGAGGTGGTGGCGTAGATCGGCGTGGCGCGCGCGCCGGTCGCCGGGTCCGGCGACTGGCCGGCGTGCAGCGCGAGCGTGTCGAACCCGGGATACTTGGGACCGGACACTACGTGTCCTGCTTGAGGCGCGGTCCCGCCACCGGGTGCCTAGTGCAGGTTCTTCCGGGACGGACGCGTGGCGTAGTCGAAGGCGCGCTCGGCCTGCGGCTGCTGCGCGCCGGAGGAGCGTTCCTTCCAGTCGCGGTCGAACAGCTGGTTCACGAGCGCGGCCACCTCGGCGGACTTGCCTTTGTCGAACTGGCGCTCGAGGATCGCGCTGACGTCCTCGATCATGCAGCGGCGCTGCGCCTCGTGGATCGCCTGCGCGGTGGGTCCGACGAACAGCAGCTTGGGCTCCTGGTCGCCGTTTTCCTGGTAGATCGTCACGTCGACTTCGACCGCCTCGTAGCAGTAGGGCCCGAGGTTCTCCAGCGCCGATTCGAGCGTGGCGTGAAAGCTGCGGCCGATCTCGCCCGTCCAGCACACCAGCAGCATCAATTCCTTGTCGTCGAAGCGCAGGCCGGGCTCGTCGGCTTCCAGGCTCTTCACGTCGGCGAGCGTTTCGGCATCGAGGTACTCGAGCCAAGGCGCCAGGGCCTGCTCGATCTGCTTGCGGGAGACCCCTTCGAGGATCGGGATATCGGCGTGCACGTGAACTTCGAGCCGCATGGGACGAAACCTCACAAAACGGGCGTGCAGTTTATCACGCAGGAAGGCCAACTTTCCCCCCACCGTGCGGTCAAATAACGGCATGGGTGCGCTCAACATCCTGTACGACAGCGACAGCTACTGCGTGGCCGAGTTTCCGGGCGACGCGGGCGTCGAGCTGATGGACAAGCAGGCGCGCCGCTCCGTCTACCTCGAGGGCGCGCTCGCGGCGCAGTTCCGCGCCACCTTCCGCGACCTGTTTGCCAGCGGCACCGTCGCGGAGGACGTGGACGAGTTCCTCGGCCGCTACGGCGAGCTGCCCACGCAACCGATCGTGTTGCACTGAGCCGCTAGAATCCGCCGCATGGTCCGGCCCGACTATGCCGGCGGCGGCCTCGCCAATCTCGTCGCCTCGATCGTCGCCGCTTGCGGCGGCGCGCCGCGCCATGCACCGCTGAGCGCGCTGCCCGCGCCCGAGCTGGCAGGCGCGCGCAGCGTCGTGCTGTTGCTCTTCGATGGCCTGGGCGATCGCTACCTCGAGCGCGAGGGCGCCGGCGGCGCGCTCGCCGCGCACCGGCGCGGCGCGATCACTTCGGTGTTCCCCTCCACCACGGCGAGCGCAATCACCACCTCGTACACCGGCTGGACGCCGCTCGAGCACGGCCTCACCGGCTGGTTCACGCTGTTCGCCGAAGCGGGCTGCGTCGGCGCGCCGCTGCCTTTCCAGCGGCGCGGCGAGAAGACGGCGCTCGACATCGCCCCGTCGCGCCTGTACCGCGCCGGCCCGCGCGCCGACGGCCTCGCGCGTCGCGCGATCGTGGTCTCGCACCGCTCGAT
>Ga0214471_10004879_pt1 | contig 10352 bp, 9 predicted proteins | sample RVTome_5_FD_207665 | JGI IMG/M metagenome (GOLD analysis project Ga0214471, IMG submission 207665) | Soil microbial communities from uranium-contaminated site in the Upper Colorado River Basin, Wyoming, United States - RVT142D155 | ecosystem: Environmental > Terrestrial > Soil > Contaminated >... | reverse complement strand
TCATCCGCGGAGGACATCCTGGCGCTGCGGCCGGACGGCATCGTGCTGTCACCGGGCCCCGGCGACCCGGCGATGCTCGACTACGCGGTTGAGACGGTGAAGGGGATCCTGGGGCGAGCGCCGGTGATGGGCATCTGCCTCGGCCACCAGGTGGTTGGGCGGGCCGTGGGCGCGGGGACGTACAAGCTGAAGTTCGGGCATCGCGGCGCGAACCACCCGGTGAAAGAGGTGGCGACGGGCCACGTCCGCATCACAGCGCAGAACCACGGCTACGCGATCGACGGCGATGGGCTGCCGTCCGCGGTCGAGGCGTCGCACGTGCACCTGAACGACGGGACGGTTGAGGGGCTGCGCGGTCTCGAGTACCCGCTGCTGACGATCCAGTATCACTCGGAGGCGTCGCCTGGGCCGCTGGACAACCTGTATTTGTTCGAGCGCTTTGTAGAGATGATGGAGCCTGATGCGTAAAGTGATGCATGGTGATATCATCACTTCACGTGAGGTGATTTGATGCGTACTACGATTGACATCGACGAAAAGTTGCTCCGCGAGGCTGAGAAGATCACAGGGGAATCGAGCCCGAGCAAGGCGGTCAATGCCGCTCTGCGTGAACTCGTGCGACGGCAGAAGCTCCGCGAACTTGGCGAACTCATCGGCACGGGCGGGCTCATAGATAACTGGCGTGAGATGGAGGAGCTTGAACTTAAGGAGATGCGAGAGCGGCTCAAGTGATCGAATATCTCCGCCAGGGAGAAAGCGGACTCGTACTGGTAGATACGTCTGTGTGGATAGAGTCGGTGCGTCGTCCAAAGTCCGCTGTCGCGGACGAGCTGCGTATGCTCCTTGAGAAGGACGAAGCTGCCACGACTGAGGTCGTGGTGGCGGAAGTCCTGCAGGGTGCAAGGACAGAAAAGGACTTTGCTGATTGGTCCGATCGAATGGATGCACCGCATTTCTTTCCGAGCAGCCTGGAACTCTGGCGGAAGGCTGCTCAGATGGCGTTTGAGCTCAGGATCAAGGGATTGACGACGCCTCTGGCAGATCTAGTCATCGCTGCCGTTGCTCTAGAGAACGACTTATCTTTGTATTCAGTGGACGACCACTTCTCTCGTGTTCCTGGGCTTCGACAGCATTCGCCACGAAACGTCAGCGTTCGGCGTCCGCCAGACCCGGGAAGGACGAATGAATAGGCCACGAAAGGTCCTCATCCTGGGGTCCGGGCCGATCGTGATCGGGCAGGCGGCGGAGGGCCTCTCCCCCGCTGCCGCGCGCCCCTCTCCGCGAGAAGAGAGGGGCTGTGAGGTCTCGGAATGGCGCCTTCGAGATGGGGGCTGGCGTGACGGATAAGCCACGAAAAGTGCTCATCCTGGGGTCCGGGCCGATCGTGATCGGGCAGGCGGCTGAGTTTGATTACTCCGGGACGCAGGCGTGCCGCGCGCTGCGCGAGGAGGGCGTCGAAACCGTCCTGGTGAACTCCAACCCGGCGACGATCATGACGGACGAGGAGACGGCGGACGTTGTCTACATCGAGCCGCTGACGGTTGAAGTGGTCGAACGGATCATCGCGCGGGAGAAGCCGGACGGGCTGCTGCCGACGCTGGGCGGGCAGACCGGGCTCAACCTGGCGGTCGCGCTGGCCGACGCAGGGGTGTTGGAGCGCCACAACGTGCGTATGCTCGGCACGCCGCTGGAGACGATCCGCAAGGCCGAGGACCGCGAGCTGTTCAAGGAGCTGCTGCGCGAGATCGACGAGCCGGTACCGGAGAGCGCGACCGTGACGACGCTGGCGGAAGCGAAGGCGGTGCGCGAGCAGTTCGGGCTGCCGCTGGTGATCCGACCGGCGTACACGCTGGGCGGAACGGGCGGTGGCGTGGCCCACAGCGAAGAGCAGTTCGAGCGCATCGTCACCGGGGGGTTGGCGGCGAGCCCGATCAGCCAGGTGCTGGTGGAGCGCAGCCTGCTGGGCTGGAAAGAGCTCGAGTACGAGGTGATGCGCGACGGCGCCGACAACTGCATCACGATCTGCAACATGGAGAACTTCGACGCGATGGGCGTGCACACGGGCGACAGCATAGTCGTCGCGCCGAGCCAGACGCTGACGGACAAGGAGTACCAGATGCTCCGCACCGCGGCGTTGAAGATCATCCGCGCACTGGGCATCGAGGGAGGCTGCAACATCCAGTTCGGGCTGGCGCCGCGGCCGGACGTTGTGCCCTGGGCGTGGCCGGACGGCACGACCGCCGCGCCACGCGACCGCTTCGAGCCGCCGCCGTACTACGTCATCGAGGTCAATCCCCGCGTGTCGCGCAGCTCGGCGCTGGCGTCGAAGGCGACGGGCTACCCGATCGCGCGTGTCGCGGCGAAGATCGCTGTGGGCAAGCGGCTGGACGAGATACCGAACGCGGTGACACAGCGGACGACGGCGGCGTTCGAGCCGGCGCTGGACTACTGCGTGGTCAAGATACCGCGCTGGCCGTTCGACAAGTTCCCGTTCGGCGACCGCGAGATCGGTACGCAGATGAAGGCGACGGGCGAGGTCATGGCGATCGACCGCAGCTTCGAGGCGGCGCTGCAGAAGGCGGTGCGAAGCCTCGAGGTCGGCGGGCGGTCGTTGCTGTGGGAGGACCCGAACTGGCCCGACCCCTGCGAGCGCCCAATGCAGGCAACGGACGAGCGGCTGTGGACGATCATGGCGGCGCTGCGCCACGGCTCGGACACGCTGGAGGTGGCCGCGAAGAGCGGCGTGGACCCGTGGTTCCTGGAGCGGCTGCAGAACATCATCCGGATGGAGAAGCGCCTGCTGGGTGAGGCGATGACGCCCGACCTGATGTGGGAGGCGAAGCGCCTGGGCTTCTCCGACGTGCAGGTGGCGACGCTGGCTGACCTGCTGCCGGAGCAGGTGCGCGACCTGCGTAAGGACTGGGAGATACGCCCCGTCTACAAGATGGTCGATACGTGCGCCGCGGAGTTCGACGCCGTGACGCCGTACTTCTACAGCACGTACGAGGAGGAGAACGAGGCGCCGCCGATCGAAGGTGAGCGCGTCCTCGTCATCGGCTCCGGTCCGATCCGCATCGGCCAGGGCATCGAGTTCGACTACGCGTCTGTGCACGCGGTGTGGGCGTTGCAGGAGGCGGGGTACAAGGCGCTGATCGCGAACTCGAACCCGGAGACGGTGTCGACCGACTTCGACACCTCGGACCGCCTCTACTTCGAGCCGCTGGACGAGGAGTCGATCCGCGAGATCCTGCACAACGAAGAGGAAGGCGATGACGCGCCGGGGACTATCGTGCAATTCGGCGGTCAGACGGCGATCAACCTGGCCGAGCCGCTGTACCGCACGGCGCGCGACATCGTCGGGTCGAGCAACGAGACGATTGACCTGGCGGAGGACCGGCGGCGGTTCGAGGACTTCCTGAGCCGCATCGGTGTGCCGCAGCCACCGGGCGCGGGCATCCACACAATCGAGGAGGCGCTGACGACGGCGCAGGAGATCGGGTATCCGGTGCTGGTGCGGCCGAGCTACGTGCTGGGCGGACGCGCGATGGAGATCGTGCAGAACGCCAGCGAGCTGCTGCGCTTCTTCAACGCGGCGGTGGAGCTGTCTGAGGGCAAGCCGGTCCTGATCGACAAGTACCTTGCCGGTAAGGAGGTCGAGGTCGACGCGATCTGCGACGGGACCGACGTCCTGATACCCGGCATCATGGAGCACATCGAGCGCGCTGGTGTGCACTCCGGGGACTCGATGGCGGTGTACCCGCCACGCAGCCTATCGCGGGAGGAGATCGACACGATCGTCGACTACACCACGCGCATCGGGCAGGCGATGGACATCCGCGGGTTGATGAACATCCAGTACGTGATCATGAACCACGATGGCGGGTCGGACGTGTACGTGCTAGAGGTGAATCCGAGATCGAGCCGCACGGTGCCGTTCCTCTCCAAGGTCACGGGCGTGCCGATGGTTCGCCTGGCGGTGAACTGCGCGTTGGGTAAGACGCTACGGGAGCAGGGCTACACACCGGGGCTGTGGCCGGACCAACCGCTGGTCGCGGTGAAGGCGCCGGTTTTCTCGATGTCGAAGCTGATCGGGGTGGATACATACCTGGGGCCTGAGATGAAGTCGACGGGCGAGGTGATGGGGGTCGACAGGACGTTCTCGGCGGCGCTGGCGAAGGCGGTGATCGCGGCCGACATGGCGTTGCCGCCGAACGGCGGGGCGTTGCTGTCGATTTCGGACCGGACGAAGCCGGACGCGATCCCGGTGATCAGGCGTCTGCACGAGGCGGGCTACCGCCTGTATGCGACGGAGGGTACGGCGACCGTGATCCGGGCGCTGGACATCCCGGTGGAGCAGGTGCCGAAGCGGCTGGACGAGGGTCACCCCAACGTTGTCGACATAATCAACTCGGGCGAGGTCGACTGCGTGATCAATACGCCGGAAGGCGGGCGCGAGACGCTGCAGGACGGCTTCCAGATCAGACGCGCCGCCACTGAGCGGCGCATCCCCTGTTTCACGTCGATCGACACGGCTCGGGCAGCCGCGGACGCGCTGCTGGCGGGGTCGCAGGCGTTCGAGGTGCTGCCGATTGGGGAGTACAGACGCGCTTCAGCTGAAGAGCCGGTTGTCGGGGGCTGAGCCATGGTTCCGCTGACGTTAGGTCTGGATGCAATCGGGCAATCGGGCAATTGGGCAGGGGGCACGGTCCCTTCGTGTGTAGACGGACTCTGCAGGTTGAAACCTGCAGCTTCGTGGGACGTTTGCGGTGCCTGCAGGATGAATCCTTCAGGTTTTCATTTTGCGACGGACGGCTGGTCATGAAGGTTGGGTTCATCCGCGTCGTTGAGAACACGCGGCTGTACGGCAATACGTACATCGCGTGGTTCAGCTCGCCGGAGCTGATGCGCGGCGCGGCGCCGGGGCAGTTCCTGATGCTGCGTTGCGCTGACCTGATGGCCGGTGCCTCGGAGTCGCCGAGCGCCGGGATGCTGGCGGACGACCCGTTGCTGCCGCGCGCCATGAGCTACCACCGCATTCGTGAGGGCGAGGACGGCCCGGAGTTCGCCATCCTGTACGACGTCGTCGGGCGCGGGACGGCGTGGCTGGCGCGCCGGAACGCAGGCGACCTCGTCTACGCGTGGGGGCCGCTGGGGCATGGCTACTTGCTGCCGCGCGGCGGGCGAGGGCAGAACCTGCTGCTCGTCGGCGGCGGTATCGGCATCGCGCCGCTACTGTGGCTGGCCGACGAGGCGGTATCGAAGGGGCACAGCGTGGTACTGCTGGACGGCGCGCGCGACGCGGACGGTGTGTTCCCGGCTGACTTGATCCCGAGTGAGGCTGAAGTCGTCGTGACGACGCAGGACGGATCGCAGGGGCGGCAGGGGCTGGTGACGGACGCGTTCATGGACTACTTCGGGTGGGCGGACCAGACGTATCTCTGCGGCCCGAACCCGATGTTCGCCGCGATCGCAGACCTGCTGCGGGAGAGCGAAACGCCGGGGCGGAATCGTCGCCGCAAGCCGGTGCAGGCGCTGCTCGAGTCGCCGATGGGCTGCGGTACGGGGATCTGCTACGGCTGCGCGGTGTTCGACCGCCGGGGTGAGCCACGGCTCGTGTGCAAGGACGGGCCGCGGTTCGAGTTGCGGGACGTGTTTTAGCGGGCCTCGCGCAGCATGGGCCAGACGCTGGGTGATGAACCGGACTGAATCGCTTGCGTGACGCGGAAGTCGAAGCGTTCGTACAGGGGTTGGTTGCGGGCGTTGGACGACACGAGGAAGGCCGGCAGGTGCGCTTCGTCGACGGCGAGCAGCGAGCGTTCCAGTAGTGCGGTGCCGTAGCCCATTCCCTGGCAGGCCGGGTCGGCACCGAGGAGCTGCAGATAGTAGTGGTCCTGATCGGGATGGCTCCCTCCCATCAGCGAGAGCATGCCGAAGACCTCCTGCTTGCGCTCGGCGGCGATTCCGGCTTGCATCAGCGCGTCTATGGCGCCACGGTCTGTCTGAGCGCCGGGCGGCAGCCAGATCGCCGCGGCGCGGGAGTCTTCTGCCACGTAGGCGGAGCCGGATTCAATCGCCGTCCCGGCGAACAGCCTGAGCATGGCTCCGAAGCAGGTCAGGTAACTCTCCGGCTCGGGGAACATCCAGCGGACAAAGGGGTCGTTGCTGAACGCCAGCAGCAGCGCGGCTGCACAACGCTCTATGTCATCCTGGGTCGCTTTGACGACCTGTATTCCTGCCATCAGTCGCAGTATAGGCGCGGCGTCTTGAAGGCAAGAGGCGCAGGAGCCAGAATCAACGCATGCCAGCGGCGCTGGACCGATCGAGGATCACGAGCCAGGAGGCGAAGCGCTTCCTCGGCGCCTTCATGATGAACCGCGAGTTCTACCGTCGCGTGCCGGCCGAGAAGCTGGACTACCGTATGGTGGACACGAAGACGCGGCGGTCGGATTCGCCGCGCGAGAGCCTGCTGCACCAGCTGTTCGTGGTGCGCAATTACGTCTATTCGGTGAAAACGGGCGTGCTGCAGTGGGGCGAGGAGCGGCAGGTGCTGTTGATGGCGCCGGCGCTATCGCGATGGGGCAAGCAGCGGCTGCTGGACGAGATGCACAAGACGGAGCAGGAGCTGGTCGACCTGCTGGCGCTGGCGGATATCGACGAGCGGACCGTGAAGGTGGGGTGGCAGGACGAGCCGATACCGGCGATCCGGCTGCTGCATAGTCTGAACGACCACGAGATCCTGCACACGGGGTGGAACCTGGCGCTGATGGACCACCTGCAGATGGAGCGCTACCCGGCGCTGAGTCGGTTGTGGGGGTAGGGAGGCTACAGCCGCTCGACAGCCTCCGTTAGTTCACGCGCCTTCCTGCGCACATCCTCGACCGCGGTGTCGGACCTTTGGCGGCGAGCCTCTCGCAGCGCGGCTTCGCGGATGAAGGCGCTGACGTCCTTGCCCGCGACCTCGGCGGCGTCGACGATTTCGTCCAGCTCTTCGGCCCCGACGCGGAAGGAGTAGACGTGCTTGACGTCCCTGGCCACGCGAACCTTGACGGGCTCCCACTTCGAGAGATCATCATCGATCAGGTTCTCTGCCTCTTCGGCAGCTTCCCTCAGGAACCTTTCTTCCTCGTCTTCGTCCTCAAGCGGTTGAATCTTGTTCTTCCTCATAAAGTCGAACCTCGCGTGGCGTGCTAGGCCAGCAGTTGATAGGTCTGGCTACGTCCTGCCCTCGGACGACCAGTGCGACGGTCCAGAATCGTCCGCGGAAGTCTGGCCCGATCATCCTCACATTCGCCCTTCGGCCCTCCAGGTTCTGGAAGAATCGTGGGCTCGTGGCCAAGACCTCCTCGCAGGCTCTGATGGATCCACCATGCCGCCGGACGTATCGAGCCGTCGTGCGCGTCCAAGTCAGTCCCCGAGGAGGCAAACTTTCGATATGAGAACGGTACTACACTGGTAATACGCCGTCAATTTGCCATAATCGCTAAGGCGCACTACCCTTTGACTAATTCGATGGCGATTCAGGTAGCCCCCGCTGCGTCTGACGCCGAGCTGGAGCTCGCAGAGTCGAGTCTTCGACCGCTGCGTCCGCCGCTGAAGTGGGCCGGCGGCAAGCGCTGGCTCGTCCCTTTGCTGCTCAAGAAGTACGCGCCGTATCGCGATTCCCGGCTGGTGGAGCCGCTGGCGGGCGGGCTGGCTGTGGCGCTGGGGTTGCGGCCGCAACGGGCGCTGCTCAACGACCTCAACCCGCACAACATCAACTTCTACCGCTGGCTCTCGAGCGGGCTGCGGCTCGGTATCGAAATGCGGAATGACAGTGAGCTGTATTATCGGCACCGCGAGCGCTTCAACAAGCTGATCGGTAACGGCGGCGTGGAGAGCGAAGAGGCGGCGCAGCTTTTTTACTACCTCAATCACACCGGCTACAACGGGCTCTGCCGTTTCAACCGCAAGGGCGAGTTCAACGTGCCGTTTGGCCGGCACGAGACGATCAACTACGCGCCTGACCTGTCGGCCTATGCCGAGGCGATGTCGACGTGGCGTTTCACGACGGGCGATTTTGAATCGCTGGCGCTGGAGCCGGACGACTTCATCTACGCCGACCCGCCGTACGACGTGGAGTTCACGCAGTACAGCAAGGAGACGTTCGGCTGGGAGGAGCAGGTGCGGCTGGCCGAATGGCTGTCGCGGCATGAGGGGCCGGTTGTGCTGTCGAACCAGGCGACGGCACGGATCAAGAAGCTGTACCGGAGCCTAGGGTTCAAGCTCAGGGAAATGGCGGCTCCGCGCATGATCAGCTGCAACGGCGACCGCACGAAGGCGATTGAAGTCATTGCGACGAGGGGGCTGTAGCGTGGTCGCGCGCAAGGACCTGCCGTATGCGAAGAAAGGCACGACCACGGGCGCCGTGATGGAGGCGATGGTGCTGCCGGCGCTGGAGCAGGGCGGCTACGAGTACTTCCGGCAGGTCGTCATCGGCGAGCGGTTGGGCGGCGGCAAGCATATCGTCGACCTTGTGGCGTACAACGCGGAGGGGCGCGGCTACCTGGTGTCGATGAAGTGGCAGCAGACGTCGGGGACGGCGGAGCAGAAGGTGCCCTACGAGGCGATGTGTCTGATCGAGGCGGCGTTGAGCGACCCAGGACGCTACGCGAAGGCGTACCTGGTTCTGGGCGGGCCGGCCTGGACGTTGCGCGACTTTTACACCGACGGCGGCCTGTGGGAGTACATGCGCCACGACGAGCTGCTGAGCATCATCACGCTGGAGGCGTTTGTGGCGCGGGCTAACCGCGGCGAGTTGTAAAGACGCGACAGATAAAAGAGAACGGGACGGTCCGCGACCGTCCCGTTCTTGCTTTGCTAGGTGCGGAACTAGCCGCCGACGACGTTCAGGATCGTGTTGAGGTCCGTGTACTGGTCGGCGACGTTGCGTAGCTCCATGGCGGTGCTCTGGGCGAACGAGACGACCTCGACGCGGACGCCCTTGCTTTCGACCAGCTCGCAGACGCGGCGGAAGTCGCCGTCGCCGGAGAGCAGGACGACGATGTCGAGGCGGTCCGACATGGTGAGGATGTCGACGGCGAGCTCGATGTCGAAGTTGGCCTTCATGCTGCCGTCGTTGAAGCGCTTCCAGGGTTTGGTGACGATCTTGTAGCCGTGGTTGATCACGGGCTCGACGAAGCGCTGCTTTTCGAAGCGGGTCTGCGGGTCGTCGGTGATCGGTGCGTAGGCGGTGGCGCGGACGAGCTGGCGGCCCTCCGTCAGGTAGTCCAGCAGCTTGCCGAAGTCGACCTTCACGTTGAGCTGGTCGGCGGCGTAGATCAGGTTTGGGACATCGAGGAAGATGGCGACTTTGGGCAGCGCCATCATGTTGCCGGACGCGCCCTGGGCGCCGCCGGCGCCGCGCAACGCACGCTGTACGTCACGCAGGGTTTGCGACTGCTGCTGAGCGAAATCCTCGAAGAGGACGTTCTGTCGCGCGATCAGGCCCTCGATACCGCCGCTGTTACTACTGCCGCGGGGCGGCGCTGACCGGGGTGCGGCGCTTGCGGGCCGCTCCACGCGCTCCTGGCGCGGAGGGCGACCGTTCGATGTAGGCGGTCCGTGGTCGGAGGATGGCGATTCGGGCGCCACGGGACGTCCGGCGGGCTTGCGACGCCCGGCGCCGCCGCGGGTGCCGCGGCGGGTGCGAGGACGAGGGGTCTCCTCGGCGGCCTCGGCGTCGGTGGCAGGGTCTGCCGCGGCTTCGGACTCTGGAGCTGCTTCAGCGGTGGGTTCCACTTCGGCGGCCGCTTCGGCCTCGGTCGGCTTGGCGCGTGAGCGAGAGCGCCCGGCGCCGCCGCGTGTGCCGCGGCGGGCGCGGGGACGCGGCGCTTCGGCTGTCGCGTCGCCGTCCGCGGTCGCGGATTCTGCTGCCGCGGGCGCTTCCGCTGCCGGCGGAGCTTCCGTGGGGGAATCGGCTTCAGCCGAAGTTGCGGTGCTGGTGCGAGTGCGTCCGCCGCGACGCTTGGGTTTCTCCTCTGCGGCGGGTTCTTGGGCCGGCGCTGCGGTTTCTGCCGCGCTGCCGCCTTGTCTGGATCGGTTTAGGAATGATAGCCACTCAGAAATTACGCGGTCTCCTCAAGGTAATTTTGTACGCTGCAGCGTGCAGCGATTTTCTCTGCTATTGTCATGAACGCCTGCGCGGATGCCGAATCGGGCGCCAGCTGTGTGACCGGCGTGCCGGAGTCGGAGGCTTCGCGCGTTGCCTGGTCCAACGGGATTTCACCGAGGAACTCCAGGCCGAGTTCCTCTGCTGCCATCTTAGCGCCCCCGTGGCCGAATATCTCGTATCGGTTTCCCGTATCCGGGGCGAT
>Ga0214471_10004878_pt1 | contig 10355 bp, 9 predicted proteins | sample RVTome_5_FD_207665 | JGI IMG/M metagenome (GOLD analysis project Ga0214471, IMG submission 207665) | Soil microbial communities from uranium-contaminated site in the Upper Colorado River Basin, Wyoming, United States - RVT142D155 | ecosystem: Environmental > Terrestrial > Soil > Contaminated >... | reverse complement strand
CGGGGATGCCCGGGCCCTCGTCGCGCAGCAGCACCGTCACGGTCGGGCCGGTGGTCTTGGCGTCCACCTGGATGACCCCGTGGCTGGCGTACTTGACCGCGTTGGACAGCAGGTTCTCGAACACCTGTCGCAGCCGGAACGGGTCGGCCATGACCGGGTCGGTGTCCAGCCCGTTGCCGAGCTGGATGTCGGCATCGGCGAACCTCGACGCGACCTCGCGGACCACCTCACCCAGCTCCACCCTGGACAGGGCCACATTCAGGGTCCCCTGCTCGATCTCGGCCGCGATGAGCATGTGGTCGACCAGCTTCGACAGCGACCGGGCCTGGCGGGCGATCGCGTCCGCGTAGCTGCGGGTCTGGTCGCTGTCCAGCACCTGCGCGTTCTCGGTCAGGACCTCGGAGAACCCCAGCACCACCGTCAGCGGCGTGCGCAGTTCGTGGCTGGCGATGGTCAGCAGCCGGGACTTCAGCCGGTCCAGCTCGTGCAGGCGCGCGACCGTGTCCTTCTCCGAACGCAGCAGCTCGACGTTGTGCAGTACCAGGCTCATCTGGCCCGCGAGACGCTCGAGGACCGCGAGGTCGGTCGCGTCGAACGCCGCGAGCTCCGGCGACTCCACGTTGACGACCCCCCGCACGACGCCGGCCACCTTCAGCGGCACCGCCAGCTCCGAGCGGGTCTCGGCCATGACCTGGAGGTAGTAGGGGTCGTCGTCGACGTCGTTGACCAGGTGCGACTCGCCGGTCACGGCGACGTGCCCGACGACGCCCTTGTGGGGCGCGAACACCATCCGGGTCGCCGTCGCGGGGGCCCCGATCGCCGCCGCCGTGCGCAGCGCCCCTTCGTCGTCCAGCAACAGCACGGCGATCGAGTCCCAGCCCAGGCGGGTCTGCATCTGGCGCACCATGACGTCCAGCGCGTCGGTCGTGCCGGCCGCCTGGAGGCCGGCGGTGATGACTGCGGCACTGGCCTCGAGGCCGGCACGCAGCGTCGCCTCCTGTTCGGCACGCGCCTCGGCCTCGTGACGCAGCCGGAGCGTCTCCAGCGACCACGCCAGCAGATCGGCCAGCGGGACCATCGCGTCACGCACGTCCTGGGGGAAGTCGTCGAGTTCCTCGGACTCGGCGACCAGCACGCCCCACAGCCGGTCCGCCAGCCGCATCGGCACCACCGCGCACGACCGGAAGCGCCCGCCGGAGACGCCGGCCCACGCGGGATGCACCTGCGCGTCCGGCGCGTAGACCGGCTCGCCCGAGCGGGCGACCTCGCCGGCGATGCCGTCGTCCAGCGCGATCCCATCGCCGCTCGGCAGGTCCGCGGCGTCGTAGCCGTGCGCTGCGTGGACGACCAGGTGGGGATCGAGGCGGCGCAGCACCGCCACACCGGAGCAGCCGAGCCCGTCGGCGACCGCAGCCATCACCGGGTCCAGGTCGGTCGGGCCGGCGCCTGCGGCCAGGGCGTCACGCACGATGCGCCCGAAGCGCGCGACCAGGTCGTCGCGCGCCTGCACGGGTCCGGACGCGCTCACGATGCCCGACTCCTCTCGCCAGGTCCAGCGTAGGGCCGGACCGTCCGGCGTGGGACGCGCGGGCGTGCCAGTACGGTCCGCTCCGCGACCGGACCGGAGGTGCCTGGTGACGTTGCGTGACGGGGCGGTGCTGGCCGGCGGCGCCATCGGGACCCTCGGCCGGGCCGGGACGGCCGAGCTCGTGCCTGTCGGCGCCGGCTGGCCGTGGGCGACGCTCGGCGTCAACCTCGTCGGGACCCTGCTGCTGGCCCTGCTGGTGGGCTGGGCCGGCGGCCGGCTCGAGCCCGACGATCTGCGCCTGCGCTTCCTCGCGACGGGCGTGCTGGGCGGCTTCACGACCTTCTCGGCGTTCGCCGTGGAGGTCCAGCAGCTCGGCCTGACCGCGACCGGCATGGGCTACGCGGCGGTCAGCGTCACCGCCGGTCTCGCGCTCGCCCGGCTCGGGCTCTCGATCGCTGCACGGCCGCGGACGGTGGCGCCGTGATCTGGGTCGCGGTGGCGCTCGCGGGTGGGATCGGGGCGGTCGTGCGCGACCGGACGGCCGAGGCGCTGCACGCGCGCCAGCACGGCGCGCTGTGGGCGACGGCGCTCGTCAACCTCGTCGGAGCGCTGGGCCTCGGACTACTGCTGGGCATCGGGTCCGGACCGACCGGCCTGGTCGTCATCGGGGTCGGATTGCTCGGTGGGCTCACCACCTTCTCGACGTGGATGACCCAGGCGACGGCCACCCCGGGGGGCGCGGTGCGTGCGGTGGTCGTGATCGGCCAACTCACGGCGGGACCCGTGCTGGCGTGGGCGGGCATCACGGCGGGTCGAGCCCTGTGAGCGCGAGGGCGTCGCGATCGCGCAACCGGTCGGGTTCACCCCTCACCCGTCTCCCAGCGCCTCGCGCAACGCGCCGGGCAGGTCGAAGTCGTGGCGCAGCCGCTTCCACCGGCCGCCGAGCTGGGCGTGGTCGACCTGCCCGGCCGCCCGCGGCGCGCGGCCCAGCGAGGTCTGGACGTGCGCGGCCACCTGCGCGGGCGTGAGCTCCTCGCCGAACGCCGGGTAGACCTCGACCAGGGCGAACACCTGGGGCAGCGACCGGGTCTCGTCGCCGAGCGCCAGGTCGGTCGCCCCGTCCGCCAGCTGCGCGATCACCTCGGTCCACAGGTCGTGGTGATCGAGCCCCTGGGGCTGCGAGAAACCCGCAGGCGGGTGCACGCGGTACTCCAGCGTGACCTCCTGGCCGTCGAGCTCGTCCTCGACCAACCACACCTGCCAACCCATCAGATACGAGTCGATCGGGGGCCCGAAGGCGCGTTCGAGCGCGTTGAGGACGTCGCCATCGACGTCGACGATCGCGACCGGCGTGGTCGGCACGCGAGCTCCTGTGGTCGGCTCGGCCGGTGGCCGAAGGGGGGCATGAGCAGGCTGGACGTGAGCGATGTCCCGTGGCAGAGTGCCTCCCGCGGTGTACACCGCTGCGGCCCCGCGTGTCCCCCCGTCATGCGGGGCCGCATCCTGTCCGGGACCGGTTGCGCCCGGTGGAGCGACGGTACCGTCCGGGGTCCGCCACCCCCGCGACCGAGGCGAGCTGTGACCCTGCGCTACACGGTGGCGGCCCCGCGCGCGCTCGGTGCCCGTGAGCTGCGGATCGCACGGCTGTGGGCCGCCGGGGCGCTCGGGGTGTGGGAGCGGGGCGACCAGCTCGTCGCCTGGTTCGACCAGCGCGTGGCCGATCCCGACGACGGCGGCGGCTCGTGGGACCAGGAGCCTGACCGCGACTGGCAGGCGGCCTGGAAGGCGGGGATCGAGCCGGTCATCGCCGGCCAGGTGGCCGTGGTCCCGACGTGGCTGCGCGACGCGGCCCCGCAGGCGGCCCACGTCATCGAGCTGGACCCGGGCCAGGCGTTCGGGACCGGCCACCACGCCACGACCGTGCTGTGCCTCGAGCTGCTCCAGGACCTCGACGTGGCCGGGGCGCGCGTGCTCGACGTCGGCACGGGGACCGGCGTGCTGGCCATCGCGGCCGCCAAGCTGGGGGCCTCGCACGTGCGCGCGGTGGACATCGACGCGGACGCGGTCGGCGTGGCCGAACGCAACGCCCGGGCGAACGGGATCGCGCTCGAGCTCGCCACGGGATCGATCAGCGACGGCGACCACGGCTACGACGTCGTCCTGGCCAACCTGCTCACCGACACCGTCGCCAGGCTGGCAGCGCCGCTGGTCGGCGCGCTGAGCTCGCACGGCACGCTGATCGCGAGCGGCATCACGGTGGCGCGAGCCGGCGGTCCCCGCCGGGCACTGACCGAGGCGGGGGCGGTGGTCGCCCGTGAGGAACGGCGGGACGGGTGGCTCGGGCTCGCAGCGACGCGGGCGCTGTCGCTGTTGGCCGCGATGGCCGTGTTGCTCGCGGGGTGCACCGACCCGGAGCTCGACGTGCCCGCCGACCAGCCGGCGCCGGCCTCGTCCTCGTCCCCGGGTGCCGAGGCGCCCGACCCCCGCCGGGACGAGCTCGTCGCCGAGGTGCGGTCGCTGACCGGCACGCTCGCCGCGGCACGGGACGCGCTGACGCTGGCCCGCGACGCCGCCGACGTGGCCGACGTGGCCGCTGCCCGCGCCGGCGCCGAAGCTGCGGTACACACCCTCACGGCCCACCCGGGCTGGGCCGGCGACCTCGACGGTGACGGCGCGGTGCGCCCGCTCGAGGTCTCCCCGCTGCTGCCGGGGCCGGGCGACGCGATCCCCGAGGACGCCTTCTACGGCGACCAGTTCTCGCGCACGCTGACCGCCGCCCGCGCGGCAGGCGCCGCGGGCAACCCGGTGGTCGACGCGCTGCGCGACCCGGTGGTCGGTGACCTCGGTGTGTGGCAGGCCGACACCGGTGGCATCCTCGCGCTCGTCGACCAGGCCGCCGACCCCTCCGACCTCGCAGCGGTGGAGGCAGCGACCCAGGAGCTGCCGGGCAGCGCGACCCGCGCCCTGACCTACGCCCTGACGGCGGTCCGGGCCCGCGACCTGCCGACCATCGCGACCGCCACCGAGCGGGCACTGGCCCACCTCGACCTCACCATCACCGCGATCCACGAGCTCGCGCTGACCGGCTGACCCACCGGCTCGTTCCCCGCTGCACCCGGAGGCCCCGTGTCCGCCACCCCCGACGACGGACCGGACCCGGTCGAGGTCCAGATCGACGGCTCCGCGCAGAGCGGCGAGGGGGTCGGGCGGCTGCCGGACGGCAAGGCGGTGGTCGTGGGCGGCACGATCCCCGGCGAGCGGGTCCAGGTCCAGGTCCAGATCGACGGCTTCGCGCACGGCGGCGAGGGGGTCGGGCGGCTGCCGGACGGCAAGGCGGTGTTCGTGGCCGGCGCGATCCCCGGCGAGCGGGTCCAGGTCCAGATCGACGGCTTCGCGCACGGCGGCGAGGGGGTCGGGCGGCTGCCGGACGGCAAGGCGGTGTTCGTGGCCGGCGCGATCCCCGGCGAGCGGGTCCAGGTGCGCATCGACGAGCAGCGCAAGCGGTGGGCCCGCGGCGCCGCCGTGGCGATCCTCGAGGCGTCACCGCACCGGATCACCCCGCCGTGCCCGTACGTACCCGAGTGTGGCGGCTGCGACCTCCAGCACGTCGACCCCGATCACCAGCGCGTGCTCAAGACCCGCGTCGTGCGCGAGCAGCTCCAGCGGCTCGGGCGCATCGACGACCCGCCGGTCGCCGACTGCCGCGCCGTCGGGCCCGACACCCGCTACCGGACCAGCGCCCGGTTCCACGCCGACCGGCAGGGTCGGCTGGGGTTCCACCGCGCCGGCACCCACGACGTCGTGCCGATCGACGACTGCCTGGTCCTGTCCGAGCGGCCCCAGGCTCTGCGCCGGGCGGTGGGCGACGCCACCGGTGCGGCCCAGGTGACGGTGCGCGGCCGGGCCCGGCCCGACGAGCCGGGGGTGGTGGTGCTGGAGCCCGGTGCGGGCCCCCTCGACGTGCCTGACGGCGACTTCGACGTGGCGGTCGTGCAGCGGACCGCGGGCACCACCTCGGCCCCCGGCGAGGGCGACCTCGACGAGGCGGTCGTGCAGCGGAGCGCGGGCACCACGTCGCCCGCCGGCGAGGGCGACCTCGGGGAGGTGCTGCCGCTGCGGGGCGACGGCGTGCTCACGGCCGAGGTCGCCGGGTTCACCTACCGGTTCGACGCCGGCTGCTTCTTCCAGGTCAACACGGGTGGAGCGCAGGCGATCGTCGACGAGGTGCTCGCTGCCGCGGGGCCGGTGGACGGCCTGCACGTGTGGGACCTGTACGCGGGCGTGGGGCTGCTGTCGCTGCCGCTGGCGCGAGCAGGCGGCATCGTCACGGCGGTCGAGGCCCACGAGGCGTCCGCCCAGTGGTGCGCGCGCAACGCCGACGAGTACGAGCTCGACATCCTCGTCGTCTCGGTGCGGACCGAGCGCTTGCTCCGGGTGGCGCGCGCCGGTGAGCTGCTCGGAGGGTCCGACGGCGTCGAGCTGGACCAGCCCGACGTCGTCGTGCTCGATCCGCCGCGCAAGGGCGCGGGGCAGGACACTGTGCGCGACATCGCCGCACTGGCCCCCGCCAGGATCGTCTACGTCGCGTGCGATCCCGCCGCGCTGGCCCGCGACGCGCGCGTGCTGACCGACCACGGCTACCACCTCCAGCACGTCGTCCCCCTCGACCTGTTCCCCATGACCCACCACGTCGAGGCCGTCGCCACCTTCCACCGCGTGTGACCAAGAGTGGAGAGTGGCGGCCAGATATGGCGGACACCCTCCACTCTGCGGCCCAGCCCACCCGAGCGTGGAGGGTGATGGCCAGATGCGGCCGACACTCTCCACTCTTGGAGCGGCCGCCGCCCTGTCCGCACCCTGGTCCGAGCTCTGTCCACAGGCCCGCGCGGATCCGTTGAGCGGCTGGGCTGAAGAGTGTGCAAGATGAAGGCATGGGATGGAGCGAGTTCTACCGAGAGAGCACGGCATGGCATGGCATCGCCACGTCAGCCCAGGCGGTCAGCCACGGCATCAGCGACCGGACCTTCCGCCGGCGCGCGGCGGACGAGGCGTGGCACCAGCCCCTGGCGGGCAGCGGCGTGCGCCAGCTCCCCGGCTCGCCACCCACGCCGATCACACAGCTTGCCGCCGCGCTCGCACACGTGGGCTACCCAGCCGCGGTCACGCGCGGGTCCGCCCTGCACCTGCACGGACTGCGCCCGAAGATGCCGCAGCGGGTGCAGCTCCTGCTGCCAGCAGGGCGCACCGCGCCAGAGGTGCCGGGCATCGAGGTGGTCCGCACGCGCCACTACCTCCCCCACCACCTCGAGGACATCAAGGGCCTGTGCTGTGTCCGTCCCGCCCGGGCGGTCACGGACCTGGCCAACGTTCAGCGCCTGGCCGACCTTCGGTCGTTGGTGATCGACCTCCGCTTCCGCGATGGCGACGTCCTTGACGAGCTGGATCGGGTGCATCGAGAGCGTGGGCGCTACCCGGGGCGCGCCGACGTCAGGCGGATCCTCGCGGACCTGTCGGGGGACGGGTCTGACTCCGGCTTCGAGTTCACGACGCGCGAGCGCCTCGTGGCTGGCGACCTGCCGCCCGACGAGGGCCAGGCCGTCGTACGCACACCGACCCGGACCATCCACATCGACATCCCGTTCGGGTCACGGCGCGTCGGGATCGAGTGCCTCGGGTGGGCCTACCACTCATCCCGAGCCCAGCTCCACCGTGACGCCGTGCGGTGGAACGCGCTGGCCGAGGTCGACGAGTGGCTGATCCTCCAGCTCACCTGGTCGATGCTCTGGGGCCCGGCCTGGGAGCAGTTCGTCGCCCAGCTCCGGCGCACCCTCGCCCGCCGAACCTGACCCGATCCACCCGAGCGTGGAGGGTGGCGGCCAGATATGGCGGACACTCTCCACTCTGCGGCCCGATCCACCCGAGAGTGGAGGGTGGTGGCCAGATATGGCGGACACTCTCCACTCTGCGGGGGGGATCAGGGGGCTGGACCGGTCCAGGTGGTGCCGCGGAGGCGGGCCAGCAGGGAGGCCAGGCGGACCACCAGCATGGCGGTCAGCGCCAGCCACAACCCGACCAGGCCACCGTCGAGCGCGAGCACCAGCAGGGCCAGCGGGGCGGCCACACCCAGGGCTGCGATCACCACCCAGGTGCGCAGGTAGGCGAAGTCCTCGGCACCCATGAACACCCCGTCGAGCACGAACACCACACCGTTGATGGTGTGGCCCAGCGCCGCCACGACCCACGCTCCGCCCAGCGCGGCGAGCACGACCGGCTCGTCGGTCAGCAGGCGGGGCAGCAGGTCCCGCAGCGCCAGCAGGACCACGGCCGTGGCGATGCCCACGCCCAGCCCCCAGCGCGTGAGCTGGGCCGCCGTGGCCCGTGCCTCCCGGGGATCGCCCGCTCCCAGAGCGGTACCGATCAGGGCCTGGCCCGCGATCGCCAGCCCGTCGAGGAACAGCGCCACCATGGTCCACACCTGCCAAACGATCTGGTGCGCAGCCGCCGTCACCGCGCCGAGGCGGGCGGCCACCGAGGCCACGACCAGGAACGCGGCGACCAGCGAGCCGGTGCGCAGGAACAGGTCACGGCTCACGCTGACCAGCGTGCGGACCTCCTGGGTCGTCGGTCGCCCGTGGCCCAGCAGTGGCAGTCCCGCCCGGCGGATGAGCACGGCGAAGGCCAGGGCCGCGCCGACCTCCGCGGCGACCGTCGCCCACGCCACGCCGGCCAGGCCAGCACCCAGCCCGAACACGAGCACCACGTCCAGCGACGCGTTCACGACGTTGGCGCCGACCACGATCACCAGCGGCGTGCGCGTGTCCGACACGCCCCGGAACGCGCCGTGCCCGACGTAGGTCAGCAGGAACGGCACGAGCCCGACCGCCCGGACCCGCAGGTAGGTGGTCGCCTCGTCGGCGAACGATGACGATGCGCCCAGCCAGCGCACCAGCGACGGTGCGAGCACCAGGATGAGCACGCTCAGCACCAGCCCGATGCCGGTCGCCAGCCACGCCGCGTGCACGACCCGCCGACCAGCCACGTGACGGTCGCCCGCGCCGACCGCCTTGGCAACGGCCGCGGTCGTGCCGTACACGAGGAAGTTGAACACCCACGACGCCGACGCCAGGACCGCGACCGACAGCCCGAGCGCCGCGAGCGGGTCGGTCCCCAGCCGCCCCGCGACCGCGGTGTCGACCAGCCCCAGCAGCGGATCGGCGATGAGCGCCCCGGTCGCCGGGAGCGCCAGCCCAATGATGCGGCGTCGACGGCGTTTCGCGGCCGCCGCGCCGTCCCGCGCGCCAGCCCCCTCCGCGCCGGTCACCTGCGCGCCACCCTCGTGCGCGCCAGCCCCCTCCGCGCCGGTCACCTGCGCGCCACCCTCGTGCGCCCCAGCCCCCTCCGCGCCGCCCTCCCGCGCGCCCCCCTCCTGCGCGCCGCCCTCCTGGGTGCCGCCCTCCTCCGCGCCGGCATCCTGGGTGCCGGTCACCGATCCTCCCGCGGCAGCTTCCAGCCGTCCCGCCAGCGTCGTTCGGCATCCGCGAAGGCGTCGAGCGGGACCACCACCTCCTCGACCGAACCGAGCAGCGCCTCGAGCTCGGCGGTCGTCGCGGCCGTGCGGCGCGCCGGCTCCAGGCCGGTCTCGGACTCGGTCAGCGCCTGCTGACACGCCTGCCACTGGTCCTCGAGGTCATCGATCCGCCAGCGCGGCATCCAGTCGCGCGCGGTCCGGATCGCCTGATGCATCGCGTCCAGGCCGACCCCCACCGGGGCCGGGTCGAGCCGGCCCACCGGCAGCGTGCCGAGCAGCGTCCGCCGGCCACCCTCGACGACCTCGGCGCAGTCCACGAACCCCCGCCACGCAGCGTGGAGGTCGGCGGGCAACGGGGGACGGCGGCGCAGGATCATCGCCGCGCGACCCTACCCACGGCCTGCCCCTCCCGGAGGCCGCTGCCGGGTCCGGGCTCGTCGCGTTCAGCGCTCGCGACGCGGGCGGCGACCCAGTTGGTCACGCGTGTCGCCGTAGCCGTCCAGGGCCTGCACCTCCGCCGCCGGGTTGCCCACGAGCCGGTAGCGGCGGGCGCGCCAGTCCCAGGCGGCGGCGCCGCGCCTGGCCGCCGCCCTGACCATCCTCCGCTGCACCGCCGCAGTCACCACCAGCAGCCCCGCACCCTCCGCGACGCCGACCGGACCAGCCAGCAGCCAGCCGCCTCCGAGGACGGCGACCACTGCGGTCAGCCAACCCGACGCCGTCAACGCCCGCTGCCGTCGGCGGCCGCGGGCATCCCCCTGACGGACCGCGAGCAGGCGTGCGTGCGCCGCCGCGGGCCGATCCACCTCGCCTGCCCGCTCGACGAGGCGTCGGGCCCGTGCGCTGAGCTCGCGTCGGGGACCGCGATCGATGTCGGGTGCCGGGCGGTCGGCCACCTCAGACCTCCCCGGCACGGCGCACGATCACGACCGCGTGCGCGAGGAAGAAGCCGTTGGGCAGCTCGACCTGGCCGCCGCCCGGACCCGTGAGCCGCACGCTGGCGTGCCCGAGGCCGATGACGGTCCCCCGGTGCCGACCGACCTCGACCTCGTCACCCAGGCCCACGATGCGGCTGACGTGGCGTCCGGCCACGACCTCGCTCACGAGCGCACGCGACCCCAGGCCCAGGGCGATCGCCGCCGCCAGCACGAACCCACCCAGGATCAGCGCGATGAGCCACTGGAGGAACCGGACCTCGATCCCGACCTGGTCGGCGGCCACGAGCCCGGCCAGCACCAGGATCGCCCAGAACGCCAGGGGCGCCAGGAGGTCCGCGGCGACCGGCTGGAAGCGCGACAG
>Ga0214471_10004877_pt1 | contig 10355 bp, 12 predicted proteins | sample RVTome_5_FD_207665 | JGI IMG/M metagenome (GOLD analysis project Ga0214471, IMG submission 207665) | Soil microbial communities from uranium-contaminated site in the Upper Colorado River Basin, Wyoming, United States - RVT142D155 | ecosystem: Environmental > Terrestrial > Soil > Contaminated >... | reverse complement strand
GGGCGGCGTCGCTCAAGGCATCGAATTGCTCAACCGCCAGCGCCGTCTCGGCCACTTTCCACCTCCCGCTCCGCCATCAGGGCGCGCAGGGCATCACGATTGGTCCAGGAAAACACCCGTTCGACCGCCTCCGCGAACGTCACCCAGGCGTACTCGGAATGCTCGGTCGGACTGACATTTATATCGGATTCGTCGGGAAGTTCAAGCGAAAAGCAGTGCTCGGTGTTGTAGCGCACGCCCGGCGCATACCTGTGGCGCCATTGCGGGAAGATCTCGAACTGGCGGGTGATGCGCCAATCCCGCAGCGCCTGTGGGGATACCTCGATGCCGGTCTCCTCGCGCAGCTCGCGGACCGCCGCGGCCAGCGGCGCGGCGTCCTGCCATTCCATGCTGCCGGTGATCGACTGCCAGAACTCGGGGTGATCGGCACGGCGCAGCATCAGCACCTTGCCGGCGCGGGTGTAGACCACGACCAGCACCGACTCGGGGCGTTTGTACCTGGGTTCGGTCATGTCGGCTCGGCCATGTCGGAAAGGCACTACTGCCACGGGGAGCACGGGGGACACGGGGAACGGAAGAACATTCCTTAACAACATCTTTCCCCGTGCTCCCCGTAACCCCCGTGGCAAATCGATCTTAATCCGCCTTCTCCTCCCCGGTGGCCACTACCGGCTTACGGAGTTTGATATGCAGTTCGCGCAGCTGGGCGTCGTCGACGACGCTCGGCGCCTCGGTCAGCAGGCAGGCGGCCTTCTGGGTCTTGGGGAAGGCGATGACGTCGCGGATCGACTCGGCGCCGGCCATGAGCGCCGCGATGCGGTCGAGGCCGAAGGCGATGCCGCCGTGCGGCGGCGCACCGTAGCGCAGCGCGTCGAGCAGGAAGCCGAACTTGGCGCGCGCCTCGTCCGGGCCGATGCCGAGCAGGCCGAAAACCTTCTCCTGCACGTCCCCGCGATGGATGCGGATCGAGCCGCCGCCGATCTCCGAGCCATTCAGCACCATGTCGTAGGCGCGCGACAGCGCGTTGGCCGGATCGATGTCGATGCGCTCGGCGTCGCCGGCCTTCGGCGCGGTGAACGGGTGGTGCAGCGCCTGCCAGCGCTTGGCGTCGGCGTCGTACTCGAACATCGGAAAGTCCACCACCCACAGCGGCCGCCAGCCCGCCTCCACCAGTTTCAGGTCCTGGCCGAGCTTCAGGCGCAGCGCGCCGAGCGCGTCGTTGACGACCTTGGCCTGGTCGGCGCCGAAGAAGATCAGGTCGCCGTCGCGCGCGCCGCAACGCAGCATGATCTCATTGATCACCGCGTCCGGCAGGAACTTGAGAATCGGCGACTGCAGGCCGTCGCGGCCCCTGGCCCATTCGTTGACCTTGATGTAGGCGAGACCCTTGGCACCGTAGTTGGCGACGAAGGCGGTGTAGTCGTCGATCTCCTTGCGCGACAACCGGCCGCCGTCCGGCACGCGCAGGCCGGCGACGCGCCCGCCGGGGTTGCTGGCCGGTCCGGAGAACACCTTGAACTCGACGGCCTTCATCAGGTCGCCGACGTCGACCAGCTCGAGCGGCACGCGCAGGTCCGGCCGGTCGACGCCGAAGCGCGCCACCGCATCGGCATAAGTCATGCGCGGAAACGGATCCGGCAGCTCGACGTCCAACACCTGCTTGAAGGCGGTGCGGATCATCTCCTCCATCAGGCCCATGACCCCGTCCTCGTCCAGGAACGAGGTCTCGATGTCGAGCTGGGTGAACTCCGGCTGGCGGTCGGCACGCAGGTCCTCGTCGCGGAAGCAGCGCGTGATCTGGTAGTAGCGCTCGAAGCCGGACACCATGAGCAACTGCTTGAACAGCTGCGGCGACTGCGGCAGCGCGAAGAAATGACCGGGGTGGGTGCGGCTCGGCACCAGGTAGTCGCGCGCGCCCTCGGGGGTCGACTTGGTGAGCACCGGCGTCTCGATCTCGACGAACTCGTGGTCCTCGAGATAGCGGCGCAGGCTGCGCGCCAGCCGGTGACGCAGCAGGATATTGTTGCGCATCACCTCGCGGCGCAGATCCAGGTAACGGTACTTCAGGCGCACGCTCTCGCTCAACTCCGGCTCGTCGAGCTGGAAGGGCAGCGCCTCGGACTTGTTCAGCACCTCGACCCCGGCCACCAGCACCTCGACCGCACCGGTCGGCAGATGCGGGTTCTCGGTGCCCGCCGGGCGCTTGCGCACGGCGCCCTGCACGCGCAGCACGTACTCGCTGCGCAGCTGTTCGGCGGCGCGGAAGGACTCGGCATGCTCGGGGTCGAAGACCACCTGCACCAGGCCGTGGCGATCGCGCAGATCGACGAAGATCACCCCGCCGTGGTCGCGCCGGCGGTGCACCCAGCCGCACAGGGTCACGTCCCGGCCGACGAGGGAGGGGTCGATCTGTCCGCAATAATGACTGCGCATGATGCGAAATTCCTAAAGTTACCGGGAAAATGGGTCGTCGCCGGCCGGGGCGCGACAAGCCGCCTATGATACTACGCGACCGCGCTCAGGCCAGGGGGGTCTTTTTGCCGGCCGGCGCGACCGCGCCGGCCGACAGGATCAGTTTGACACCGGCATCGACCGGCATGTCGAGCTCCAACAAGTCCTCTTTGGGCACCATCAGGAAGAAACCGGAAGTGGGGTTCGGGGTGGTTGGAACGAAGATGTGCACCAGGTCGCGCCCGGTCCTGGCGATGGCTTCGGCCGCCCCGTCGCCGGTCAGAAAGCCGATGGTCCACAGGCCCGGACGCGGATACTGCACCAGCACGACCTTGCGAAACGATTTGCCGGTGCTGCTGAACAGGGTCTCGGTGAGCTGCTTGGTGGCCGAGTAGATGGCGCTCACCACCGGAATGCGACCGAGCAGCCGCTCCCAGACCGCGACCATCGAGCGACCCATCAGGTTGGTGACCACCACGCCCGTCAGTAACAGCACCGCCAGCGACAGCAGCAGCCCGAGTCCCGGAATTTTGACGCCCAGCAGAACGTCCGGGTGCCAGGCGGTGGGCAGGAACTGCAGCGTCCCGTCCATGAGGTCGATCAGGAACTTGACCAGCAGCGCCGTGACCGCAAGCGGCAGCCAGACCAGCAGCCCGGCAATCAGATAACGACGCAGGGCGCCCATAACGCTGCGATGGGGAGGGGACAAGTGTTGTCGCGGTCGTTGCTAGTGGCAGCCGCAGCTACCGCCACCACAGCCGCCGGTCTTGGCCGGCGTGGCGTCACCGCTCGACTCGCCGCCTGATTCGCCCTTGTCCTTCTTCTTCGATCCACCCTTGAAGTCGGTGACATACCAGCCGCTGCCCTTGAGCTGAAAACCGGCCGCGGAGATTCGCTTCTTCAACTCCGGCTTGGCGCACTCCGGGCAATCGGTGGGCGCCGCGTCGCTGATTTTCTGGATCAGCTCGAGCTCGTGGCCGCAGGACTGGCAAACGTATTCATAGATCGGCATGGTCGCACTCCACAGCGCAAAAAGGGTCTCGCCGAATCTGGGGGCGAAACTGCTTAAAATCAATGGCCTATTATAGCGGAATTGAGCCTGTGAGGGCAGGCGCCCGCGGGGGTGGCCACGGCCCGGGATATATCCTAAGTATATGATTTTTCTAAATTACATTGTCCCGGCGCTCGCTGAAACGGCCGTGCCGGCAACGCCGGACCAGGGTGCGGAACACGCGGTTGCTGACACAGACCAAGGCACCGTGGTCGCCGGACTCGAAGAAAACCGCCGGCGATTCGCGCAAGCTGTCGTCCACCACCTCCTCGACGCCGTAGGGTTCGCCAAACGGCGGAATGGCGCCGGGCTCGCAGTCCCCGAACAGCGACTCGGCCTCGCGCTCGCTGGCCAGGTCGAGTTCGCGCTTAAGCATGCTCTGGAGACTCGACAGCTCGAGCCGGTGATTGGCCGGCAGGACCGCCAGCAGGTAGCCGCGCGCGTCTTCGAGGACCACCGACTTGGCCAGGCAGCCAGCCGGCACATTCGCGGCGTGGGCCGTGGCGATCGCCGACGCGGTGCGGCGGTGCGGCACCAGCTTGTAGCGGACGCGGTGCGCGTCCAGGTAACGCTGCAGGGTTCTCGACATTCCCATGAGCGACCCTCCGTGCATCGATGCCCTGGGGCCGGCCAGTATACGCCCGCCGTGGCGGCGCCCCAAACGCCGCCCGGCGCTCACTTCGGCTTGAGCAAATCCTTGAGTCCGGCGAGCGCCTTGTGCGTGGCGCCGGTATGGGCGGCGCCGCTCCCGGTAGCGCCGCCGCCCGCCTGATGGTCCTGGTAGCGGGCGTGCTCGTTGTCGTGGCAATAGACGCAGAGGTTCTCCCAGTTGCTGCCGTCGGGCGGGTTGTTGTCGTGGTTGTGATCCTTATGGTGCACCGTCAGGAGGTGCAGGTTCTCGCGCGTGAACTCGCGCCCGCAGCGCCCGCAGACCCAGGGATGGATGCGCAAGGACTGCTCCCGGTAGCCGGCCAGGCGCGCGTCCTGCTCGCGGCGCGCGCGGCTGACGATGTCGTCGAGACGGTCATCGCGTCCGCCGCCGGTGGCCGGCGGCCGCGGTCGGTGCTTGCTCGTCATGGCCGAAACTCCTCGGTGTGAATTTCCATAGATAATAATTCGCTAATACGAAATCCGCCACGCCGTCGGGACGGATGACAAAACGTTTTTGGTTTCATTCCGTTAGCCGGCGGCCGTGGCGCGCGGTGGCGCGGTTGTTGCGTCCCGGGATCAATCTTATAATCCGGCCAGCCGCGGGAGCCGCAAATGGCGGTTCCGCATGCACGCCGTTCTATTTTTGCCTGGCGAATTGTGCTAATTTATCGGCGCTTGAGCCCAAACCACACCACCACCTGGGAGCGAATCATGGCAACAAAGAGTAAGTCCGCGAAGAAACCCACCACCAAGTCTGAGCTTCTTTCCACCATCGCCGAGAAGACCGACCTCAAACGCAAGGACGTCAACGCCGTGTTCGAGGAGCTTTCCAACATCATCAAGCGCGACCTGAAGAGCGGCCCGGGCGTGGTGAACCTGTACGGGCTGATGAAGGTCAAGGTGGTGCGCAAGCCGGCGACCCCGGCACGCAAGGGCATCAATCCCTTCACCAAAGAGGAGGTCATGTTCAAGGCCAAGCCGGCGCGCAACGTGGTGAAGATCCTGCCGCTCAAGACACTCAAGGACATGGTTTAACCGACACGGACTTTCGCCCACCGCGGGCGCGGCGCACGACGCCGGCCCGCGGTGTGCGGCGGGTCGCGCAGTGGCGCGCCGTCGCACCGCATCACCCCCGGAACACCCCCTTCGGCCGATACCGTCTCGCGGACGGCGGCATCGGTGGTATTATCGACATTGTCCCCGTCCCGGTCGCGATCGACCCCCAGGACAACCGCGATGAAATTCTGCAGCCACTGCGGCGCCCCCGTGAACCTGCGCATCCCGCCCGGCGACAACCTGCCGCGCTTCATCTGTGATCAGTGCCGTACCATTCACTACCAGAACCCGAAGCTGGTGGTCGGCTGCATTCCGGAATGGGACGACCGGGTGCTGCTGTGCCGGCGCGCCATCGAGCCGCGCTACGGGCTGTGGACGCTGCCGGCCGGCTTCATGGAGAACGGCGAGACCACGCTGGAGGCCGCGGCCCGCGAGACGCGCGAGGAGGCCAACGCGGCGGTCGAGATCGGATCGCTGTTCTCGCTCTACAACCTGCCGCACATCAACCAGGTGTACCTGATCTTCCGCAGCCGCCTGCTGGCGCTCGAGCACCAGCCGGGTGCCGAGAGCCTGGAAACGGCGCTTTTCGAGGAGGCCCGGATCCCCTGGGAGGAACTCGCCTTCCCGGTGGTGCGCTTTACGCTCGAGCACTACTTCGCCGACCGCCGCGCCGGCCGCTTCGACCTGCACATCGGCGAGCTGCGCCGCCCGCCGGGCCCGCGCTGATCGCGTCCGCAAGCGGGGAAAAGTCGATTACGAATTAAAACCTGTCAGCCACGGGGAGCACGGGGGACACGGGGAAAGTCAATTATGCAGTTGCCACACTTGATACCCCCGTGCCCCCCGCGACCCCCGTGGCTAATCATTCGGCTCACCAAGCCTGACCAAGTTCTACCTTGACGCGAGCCGGCCCGGCTATTGGTAGGCGTGGCGGGCCGGGGCGAGGCTGGTGCGGGTGTGGGGTTCGTGGACCGCGCGCAGCGCGAGCACCTCGTCGATCGTGTCGGTGGCATCGTAGAACGGGCGCTCGGCCACCGCGAGGCCGACGGCGGCGGGCTCGTTCACCAGGTACGCGAGGTAGCGTTCGAGATCGCGGGCGGTCGCCGGATTGGTGTCGTGCAGCGTGACCACCACCGGATACACGCCGTCGAGCGCCGGCATCAGTCCGGCGCGGATCGCCGCCGCCACCCGGGTGAGCTCGGCGCGCACCAGCGCGGCAATGCGGCGGTTGGACGAGTAGCCGTGGATCTTGCCGTCGCCGAAGGCGACGTCGTCGAGCAGCATGCTCAAGCCCTGCACCCGGTAACGCTCCAGGGTATCGAGGTTGTACGCCCAGTACGGCGGCCGGATGTAGCGCGGCGCGCGCCCGGTGACGCGGCGCAGGTCGGCGGCGCCCGCGGCGAGCGAGGCCGCGAGCTCGTCGCGCGGCATGCGGGTGTGATTGATGTGGCCGCGCGTCGTCCCGCTGTGCAGCGCCAGCACATGGCCCTCGCCATGCATGCGCTCCATCAGCGCCCGCCCGATGTCGGTACCACCGCCGCCCTGGTTGCGCGTCTGCACGAAGAACACCGCCTTGATGCCCGGTTGCAGGGAGTTCTCGGCGAGCCGGTCGAGGATGGCGCCGGTCGGATTGACCGCAGGCACCGCGCTCGGCCCGTCGTCGAAGCTCAGCAGAAAGCGCACCACCGGCGCGCCGGACGGATCGGCGGCCGCCGTGACCGACAGCAACAGGCCGGCCGCCAGCAAGGCGATCCGGCGTCTTAGAAAATGGATGGACATACGCGCAAGAATGACGTTATGGCGACCCCGATCTCCCCAGGCGTCACTCAGCCGCGCGTACCGGGCTCCGGCCGCGGCAAGGCGTTGACGCCCCCCTCTAAAACATAGACGTCGAAACCACGTTGTTCCAGCAGAAAGGCGGCCGCGCTGCTGCGTCCCCCGGTGTCGCAGAACACGATGTAGCGGCGTTTGGGGTCGAGCTGCGCCGCCTGGGAGCGCAGCGCGAAGAGCGGCAGGTTGACGCTGTGGCGCAGGCTGCCGGCGCGGTATTCGGCCGGCAGCCGGACGTCCAGCAGGCCGGCGCCGGCCCGCACCATGTCCTCGGCCTCGCGCGCACCGACGCGCTGCAAGGACGGCTCCGCGAGCAGCGCATCGAAATCCGCCTTGGCCAGGCGCATCAGGCTGCCCTCGGTCAGCATCGCCACGGTGGCGTTGCGCGGCGCCGCCGCCAGCAGCGCCTCCTCGCCGAAGCAATCGCCCTCGGTGAGGTCGGCCAGGGCGGCCGGCGCGCCCTGTGCCGGCTTGTGCACCACGCGGCAACGGCCGCGCTTGATGACATAGAAATAATCGCCCGCCTCGCCCTGCCGGACGATGATCTGCCCGGACTTGACCGGCAGCTCGGTAAAGCGCGCGAACAATGCCTGCAGGTTCGCGGCCGGCAGCCGCAGGAACACCTGGGTCTGAAGAAGCCGCGGCATCCAGGTGGCGTCCGAGGCATCGCCGCTGAGCTCGGTGACCTCGATGCCGCCGACCTGATCCCAGGTCAGCAGCCTGTCCAGCACCTCGCTGTCGACGCGCACGCATTCGACTTCGGAGGTGGCCGTGCCGGTGTACTGCCGCGGCTTGAGATTGGCGAGCGCGTAGCGCGCCTCATCGCTGCCGGCGGCGATACGGCGCGGGGCCTCACCGGCGGCCGCGTGGAGCTCGACCTCGCCGCTCAGCAGATATACGGCCTGGACATCGGTATCGCCCTGTGCGAACAGGCGCTCACCGGCCTGGAGCCGGTTGACCAGGGCGGCGGCCGCGAGTTGACGCAGGCTCTCGGCGTTGAGCGCGTCGATCGGGACGAACTGGCGGAGTCGGTCGGGATCGAGAGGCATGGCAGGCGTTTCCGGCGCCGGCAGATGTGCGGCCGCGTCAGGCGCCGGCCGCCGCTGCCGGCCGCCGCCTGCCACGGTCGCGGCACCGGCTCAGAACGGGATATCGTCGTCGAAATCGTCAGCGGCGGTGGACTTGGCCGGCGCGGCGCGCGCGCTGCCCGGGTTCTCGGCGCCGCCCTGGTCGCTGTCCATCGCTTCGGCCGGCACGCCGCGGCCCTCGCGCCCGCCGAGCATGTTCATCTCGTTGGCGACGATCTCGGTGGTGTAGCGGTCCTTGCCCTCCTTGTCCTGCCATTTGCGCGTCTGCAGGCGGCCTTCGACAAAGACCTGCGAGCCCTTCTTGAGGTACTCGCCGGCGATCTCCGCGAGCCGGCCGAAGAACACCACGCGGTGCCATTCGGTGCGTTCCTGCTTCTCACCGGTGTTCTTGTCCTTCCAGGATTCCGAGGTCGCCAGGGTGACGTTCGCCACCGCGCCGCCGTTCGGCGAGTACCGCACTTCGGGATCGCGGCCGAGATGGCCGATGAGTATGACTTTGTTGACGCCGCGCGCCATGGGGTCTGCCTCCTTAGGGTGTAACCGCGAAGTAACTTCCGAGAGTTGAACGTTCCGATGCTTCGCGGTGGTTGAGAGCCGCTTTAGTGTATCCGCAGATTCGACGGCCGTCGATGGCGACGGGGACTGGAACGACATGCCCGCCGCCGCCGGCGGGCCCGCCGCGCGGCGCGCGGGGGACATCGGCTGGCGCCGACTCCGCATCGCGGAACCTCACCCAAATCAAACGCTTGAGCCGAATTGCTCCAGATGTTTTTTATCGAGCACCCGGGCATCGATCTTGAGATAGGCCATGCCCTCCTCGGCCACCACCACGGCCTCGGCCACGCCCGGCACGCGGCTCAAGCGTTCGGCGAGCCGGGCCGCCTGCCCCGGCGACTGATTCCCAACATTGATCTGGTGCGAAGCCAGGAGCTGCGGCTCGGGAAGAGTGAGCACCAACACAAGCCACAGCACGAGCATCCCGGCCGCCATCCAGAAGACCGCGTCGAAACCGGCGACACCGTGGAGCAGCCCGCCGAGCGTGCCGCCGGCGAAGGCGCCGAGGAACTGCGCACTGCTGTAGACGCCGATGGCCGCGCCCTTGTTGGCGGCCGGCGCCAGCCGCGACACCAGCGACGGCAGCTGCGCCTCGAGCAGACTGAAGGCGGCGAAGAACAGCGTGAGCCCGATCACCAGCCCGTAGAGCGACTGCTGGCCGAAGACCAGCAGCAGCTGCGCCAGCGCCAGCACCGCGATCGCGCCGGCCATCACCGCCCGGTGCCGGTGGCGGCGGTTGGCCAGAACCAGGAACGGCACCATGGCGAGGAAACCCACCAGCATCACCGGCAGATAGATCGCCCAGTGGTCGGCGCCGGCCAGGCCCAGCTCGCGCACGATGATGAGCGGCAGCACCACGAACATCGCGGTCATGACCAGGTGCAGGACGAAGATCCCGGCGTCCAGCGCCAGCAGCTGGCGGTTGCGCAGTATCCGGCCGAAATCGCGGCGCAGATCGCGCCGGCCCGCCGCCACGCGCACCGGGGTCGGCAGGAAACGATAGAGCGCGCCGATGGCGACGATCGCCAGTGCGCCGGTGAGCCAGAAAATGCCCGGCACGCCGATCAGGCCGTGCAGCAGCGGCCCCACCACCAGCGACAGCACGAAGGTCCCGCCGATGGTCATACCGACCGCGGCCATGGCCTTGGCGCGCTGCTCCTCGCGCGTCAGGTCGGCGACCGTCGCCATGATGGCGGCGGCGATGGCGCCGGCGCCCTGCACCGCCCGGCCCAGGATCATGATCCCGATATGGCTGGCGGTGGCGGCGATCACGCTGCCGAGCGCGAACAGCAGCAGGCCGCCGGCGATCACCGGCTTGCGGCCGTAGTGGTCCGACAGCCAGCCGAACGGGATCTGCAGCAGCGCCTGGGTGAGGCCGTAGGCGCCCAGGGCCAGACCGATGAGCAGCGGCGTATGGCCCGCGAGCTCGCCGGCGAACAGCGCGAACACCGGCAGGATCAGGAACAGCCCGGCGATGCGCAGCGCGTAGATCGAGGCCAACAGCGCCACGGCGCGGCGCTCCTGGGAATTCATGGGGTTTCGTGTCAAGGCAGGCTTGGTTTGGCAAGGGATGCGGAATGGCCGTATAGTAGCATGTTCACCCGCGAGCCTAAATGCATGCCGAACCCAGATCGCACCAGCCCGAATGCCCGGGACGCCGCCCACGGCGGCGG
>Ga0214471_10004875_pt1 | contig 10356 bp, 12 predicted proteins | sample RVTome_5_FD_207665 | JGI IMG/M metagenome (GOLD analysis project Ga0214471, IMG submission 207665) | Soil microbial communities from uranium-contaminated site in the Upper Colorado River Basin, Wyoming, United States - RVT142D155 | ecosystem: Environmental > Terrestrial > Soil > Contaminated >... | reverse complement strand
ATATAGCTTTATACTCACCAAGACTGTAAGAAAATATTTCTAATCAAGAATGCATATAATATTATATTTATACTCTATTCTGGATAATATATATATTATTCTATCTACTTAAAACAGTAATTCATAAAATTTCATTTTTAAGACTATTTGCATAAAATAATTTATTAATAAAATAGGTTTATATAATACTTTTCATTAAATTATTTAATATTATTGGTAGTGTAATATACATTTTAATTAAATAGTCTCCGTACACACTTCTCTAAATTGTTAAATGTAAATTGGTCACCTTATAACCCAGGGTGCCGTGGCTTGCAGCAACTTATTATAAGCCGGATGTATAACTTTTTACCGGCATTTTTGATATTACAAATCATGCAAATGTAATAAGCCGATAATTTCAGCTTGGTACTTTTTGATAATTTTATATTTTCGGAAGCATATACTCTTTTTCCTCCAAAAAGTACCTGCTTGGTTGGTACCAAAGTACCAAGTAAATTTGATATAGGCAATTGATTTACTTTATTTTAATTAGGACTCTTGTGACATTTTAAGTTTTGAGAAAATTGATTTTTGAAATTTTTACATAAAAAAAAAATTAATGGATTTTTTCATTTAGCAATCTATTGTACTTATTGCGGCTGAATTTTGTACCTCGAATTTGATTTTCTGACAAGTTTACTGGAAAATATTTTTCTTAACACAAACTAGTTTGTGTTGAAGTTTCATGAAAAATTTTTCAAACCTAGATTTCTGAAATTGAGGTACTATCAAAATAACTAATCGTACCAAGAACACTATAATATATAGCTTTATACTAACCAAGACTGCAAGAAAATATTTCTAATCAAGAATGCATATAATATTATATTTATAATCTATTCTGGATAATATATATATTATTCTATCTACTCAAAACAGCAATTCGTAAAAATTTAGTTTTTAGCTATATACAATGACTTTTAATATATATTTATTATCCTACTCGCCTTTAGATTATACTAAATTGTATGAAACTATTATTATGGATAAAAAAGTAACGAGGTATACATTTGGAAATTTGTATATATATTTATTATCCTACTCACCTTTAGATTATACTAAATTGTATGAAACTATTATTATGGATAAAAAGCAACGAGGTAAGCACTTGGATCTTTGTATATAAAGTAAAGGAAAATAAAATAATTTCAATTTTAATATAATGTAAATATAGAAGAGACATGAGATTTCATTATAATAACTATTCCCTTTCGAGTGAAACTATTAATAAAATAATTAAGAAAAATAATTCTGGAATAGATCATAGTCAAAGAAAAAATTTTACGAGAATTATGCTTGATGGTAAAATGTATTTTGTAAAAACCATCAATGTTAGTATTAAAAGATATTCAGGAGAAAGCAATACAGATAATGAAATCAAACCCAGTATTCAGTTTGTGAACTTAATAAATAAATATAATAAATATTCTATTTTATTTTCTAACTTACATGCTATTTTGCAAACTGGTTATATTAGTTATTATATTATGGATGATATTAAGAATGGTGATTTATCTGATATGTTACCATTATTCAATCAAGAATGGATAGATCATTTTCTTCTTCAATCTTTAATTGGAATATATATCTTAAACCATAAAATCAAATTGTTTCATAATGATATTTATTATAAGGATGTAATTAGGAATGTCATGGTTCATAAAAATAATAAAATGCAATCTGACATTGATATTAAAGTAACATTGGATAATAATAATATTTGTGTACCAATTAAAGAATATTGTATTAAAATTATTGATTTAGGTAGAAGTTGTAAAAGACCTGAATTTCGTACAACTGAATATCATCAAAAATATTTCCCTACATTAAAATACATTTCTGAACCGTTATTATTTACATATTTCTTCTTTAAAACTATGAACGATGATAAATTTGATATTATCAATAAAATAATAAATAATATTGAATCTAGTAAAACATTAAAAGAGTTTGATGAAAAATTTATTTTAGAAATCATAAAAAAATTGAAAATTAAAACTAATGAATGATAAGCCTTTAATAGTTGAAATTGTAATAGATCTTTTTAATAATAGGGGTTCATAACTATTATTCTATATGAAGTTATGATGTATTCGGAGGATATTAATTCATATAGTTGGAGTGAACAAGAGTTTGGGAGTGACTCTTTAATTCACTCTCCTTATTCATGTTGGTAAATGGATAAGTAATCCAATATATAATAAATTGCTGATTCTTCAATTTATTCTGTTTGTTTTACCATCAAATAGTTACTTAGAATCAAAAAAATTGAATAATATATTTTATATGATATATCTTTTTTTATTTATAAATAAAACAGGATTATGAGCCAAGATCATGTTTTAAGAATATCGACTGGACATAATCATCAAGATGCTGTTAAAGTATTGGCTGAGATTCGAGATAAATTGAATAATGAAAATATGCAAGATCAAGACATTGAAATGGTTAGAAAAAAATTACATAAATTATTTATAACAGCCGATAAATTAGATCGATTATCTACTAAAAATGAGAAACAAATAGAAAGATATAAATTAACTAGAGATATAGCGTCTTATAATAGGAAAATAGTTTTTCTTCGTGGGAAAGATACAACTTTTCATCAAATCCCAACAATTAATACAAAAGCCCGACCAGCAAACGGGAAAAAGGCACAGTTATTAAAAGAAGGGCTTGTGACTTATCCAATTCAAGACAAAGATACTATTTATACATCAATATCTCTTTGTTCTAAAAGAAAAACATTATGTTTGGCAATGGATAAAGATGATATTAATAATTTTATTATAACACAATTAGAGAAGCCAGATACTTTTAAATTAGTTGTTAAATCAACAAATGATTATGATGTTTTAATAGATGTTTTTCATAAACGAACATTTCAATTTATATTGAAGGCTATTAATATTAACTGTTCTAAGTGTAATGATAAGTTAATTAAATTGGCACAATTTTGGCCTCATATTAAACCAGACAAGAAAAATATAACTGAAGTGCTCATTTGGAAACTTTATGAAAACCTAGTACAAAAATCATTCGGTCTAAATATTGTCTATTGTCTTGATTCGAAATGCAAATATGCATCGCAGGGTATAATGGTTCAAAAAATTAATGAGATGGAAAATACATTTTATTATCGCGGAGAAATTATATTTTGTAATATTTGTCAAAAAAATCATCATGTACATGCTCATAGAACGATTTGTCCTTCTAAAATTTGCCATATAAAAACTTTTTGTAGTGTTTGTAAAACAACTCCTTATCATGAAAAAGAAGTTTGTCAAGGACCTATTGATGAAGAAATTGATCCAATTATTTTACAAACAACAAAACCTTGTCCGGGATGCCGATTTAGAACACAAAAATCGGATGGATGTGATAAAATTGCATGCTGTAAATGTGGAGTTTGTTGGTGTTGGAGATGTATACAAAAATTAAATCAAAATGATCCTTATTTACATATTTGTTTGGATTCGAGTGTTGTTGATGGCAAACAAGATGGATCTTATAGGGATTTTGCCATGCCAGAATATAATAATTAACCAATAGTTCCAGTTGATGATGCACAGTAAAAAATAATATTGCGCTTTCTTAATTAAAGTTTTTTTATTTATAATTGAATATGAACCATTATAACATATTAGGAAAAAGTAATTGTGGTGTGGCTATGATATTAGAAAATCTATATTCGATTCATGGTTATGATTATGATGTTGATATTATTAAAAATATGAATGATAATCTTGATGACAATTTACCATATGACATTAATAATATAAAAACTAATGAATTTGATCATACTGAATATGAAATAAATTTAGATGTCAATAATTATATTATTGGGGCTGTTAAAGTACAGTCAAAAAGAGCTATATTTGATTTTTTTAAAGAAAACTATTGTATAGATAGAGATAATTATTGTTGTCTTTTTCCAAATAATGTAATGATTTCTCAAACATGTCAATTTGGTTTCGGTTGTATTTTAAATTATGGATGTGTTCTGGCTCCCTATGTTACACTTGATGATTTTGTTTATTTAAATCGTAGTGTTAGTATTGGTCATCATACTACAATTGGTGAATTTACAACCATTAATCCCGGTGTTAATATTGCAGGAAGATGTAAAATTGGTAAAAATGTTACAATTGGTATTGGTGCTAATATTATTGATGGAATAACAATTGGTGATAATAGTATTGTTGGAGCAGGATCATTAGTATTGAAAGATATACCGGATAATGTTATTGTTTATGGTAATCCTGCAAAAATTATTAAGAACTTAAACAATCATTAGAATAAAAAAGTTTATTGACTGTTACATAATGTTTTTCAGGATCTTTATTAAAAAAATATTCTTTCATGATATTAAATGAATTTTTAATTGTTGAAGTGCCATATTCAATAGCATTTAATTTTTCTATTGGTGCATTATGAATTGTTTCTTGTGCATATTCTAATTCTTTTTCTGAATTACCATATGCAATGCCAGATATATTATCCTTTTTATTTAAAAAGACTTGAAACATGCCTTTTGTTTTAAGCCAATCTAATTTATTCATATTTTCTAATGGATAAATGATAGATATGCATCCACATAATAAGGCAATGTTATCATAACAAGTATAAGGATCATAGCAATAAAAATATGTGCATACATTAAAAACATTGATTATTGTATCTATTGGTTGATTATCTAAACAAATACAATTTGATGGATGAATGAGATTAATATTTCTATGAAATTTATTACCTTTACGAATCATGTAACATGTTTGTTTTCTTGGTTTATTCGTGTTTTTAATTTCAGGATTAAGCCATAAAGTATACATGATATTTATTCTATCTGAATTGTATTTTTGTTTGAAATTTGAGTAATGAAATACTAAATCTTCTTTATTCCATGATTTATAAACATTCGGATTAGATGTTACCGTGATATCGCATAATAACCATCTCACAATATGTTTAGCATTTAATGGATTACCGTAGACAATTTCTGGATAAATAACAATTGTATTTTCATTAACATCAGCCAATTGAGCAAACTTATTACAAAATGGATTTTCATATCGTGTCCCATTATGAGTAAATAACATAACATGAATATTGGGTTCAAGCATTGTTGTTAGTTCTTTTGCTAAATTATGTAAAACAACAACTCCTCCAATGGTATAGTCTAATTGCGGGGTCCATATAACAAAACCTAATGGTTTTGTTTCGCTTCGCTCAATTCGTTTACACTCACATTCACTGCGTGAATAACTTGCTTCGCAAGTAGGCTTACGCCCATGCAGCTCGCAAGGCGAGCTTATTTGATTTTGATTATTCATAATTTATTTATATAAAAAGATATGATTTTATATGTATATGGATAAATTAATAATTAATTTGACTCCGACAGGTGTTATTCCGACAAAGGAAATGATATCTCATGTACCCATTACACCTGATGAAATTGTTAATGATGTAATATTATGTTATAAATTAGGTGTACAAATGGTTCATTTACATGTTCGAGATGAAAATGGGCAAAACAGTTTAGATCCAAAATTATACGGCATTGTGATTAGGAGAATTAGGAAAGAATGTCCTGATATTATTATTTGTGCATCATTAAGTGGAAGAGTTATCAATACATTTGAAGCAAGATCAGCCGTTCTAGATTTAGAGGGGGATGAAAAGCCGGATATGGGTAGTTTAACTTTGTCTTCTATGAATTTTTTACAAAATGCAAGTGTTAATACACCAGAAATGATTATCTCTTTATTGACTAAAATGAATGAGAAATGTATTAAACCAGAGTTAGAAGTTTTTGATGTCGGTATGGTTAATTTTTCTAAATATCTCATTAAAAAAGGATTATTAAAACCACCTTATTATTATAATATTTTATTAGGCAATATTTTCTCAGCACAAGCCAATTTGGAAGATTTGCATTGTATTATTAATGCCCTACCAGAAAATTCTATTTATTGTCTTGCCGGATTAGGTAACTATCAAAAAAAAGCCAATGCATTGGGTATAATTATGGCTAACGGTGTTCGAGTTGGATTGGAAGATAATATCCATTATGACGAAGAAAGAAAAATATTAGCCAGTAATGAAAGGTTAGTTCAAAGAATTGTTAATATAGCAAAAGCTTATGGAAAGGAAATTGCGTCACCAAAGGAAGTTCGTGAATTATTACTGATAAAAAATTGATATTAAAAACAATTGGTTATTATTGTCTTTAATATACTAATAACTATAATTGAATAAAAATGGCGTTAATTATTGCTGGTGGAATGGCTTTAACCGGATGGATTGGTTTTTGGTGGGGTAAAAAAAATCATTGTATGGTTGATGGAGAAAGTTTGCATTCATGTGTTGATTGTAGTAAAATATTTAAAGCGGCTCAATTAGATTGTAATTGGCGATGTGTACCATGTCAAAATGAATATGCAATAAAGAAAGTAAAATGGTCAAAAGAATTACGGGAAAAATATCCACATTGGGATGACGATGCATGCTTTGACCCTTAACAATACCTAATGGTATTGTTTCGCTTCGCTCAGCTTCGCGGCGAACTTGCGTTCGATGAGCTTACGCTCATGCTCGTTTCACTCGCGAATTAAGTTTTTGTTTACTTTATTTTTCTTTTCTGTCCGAAATAAAAAATAGATCAAATATTTCATGGATATGGTGGATAATATTGTGGAGGGGGTGCCGGATAATTTGGTTGTGGATAATTTTGTGGTGCCAAAGGATATGCATGTTGGTAATTTGATTGTGGATAAATAACAGTTTGAGGCGGTTGTTGATAAAGTGGCATTTGAATCATCGGTTGTTGATAAACCGGCATTTGAGGAGTATAATAATAAGTTTGTGGAGGATAATAATATTGCCCTCCGTGACAAGGATGATGGTGATGACAATGACCCATATACATTATCTATATATTATATTTTTATCTCATGGTTGTAAACTTACATACTCTAAATGTAATTTATAAAAAAACTAAAGAGTCTCGAGAAATCCGGCGGACTGAGCGAGAGGAATTTTACAAGTTAGGTAAAGAATCGACGCGAAGTTACCCGGAGTGCTTATCCAGGCAATCCAATGGTAAGATTCCATCGCTCCCAAATGAGCAATATCGACAGTGCCTTTCTTCACAATGCGAGAAACGTCAGAAGGAAAAGGTTGTTCTGATGGCCCAACCCAGAAAGTCAGACCATCTGTCGTATGAGTTGACTTGTACTTGTTATCGGCACTCGGATAACAAGAAGTTTTTCCAGATGGATGGACAAACACCCATTTGAAATCACCCGCATTACCATGATCCGCTTTGACGGCAATTCTTCCGATTATTTTACTAATCAAAGGATCAACCGGTACGGAAGCAGCAGAGACTGACTTATTGGCCATTTTTAATGGAGATTTCAAACCGATGTTGCTTTTTACAAAATATGTCCAAAAATAAAGGACATTTCAATGACTTGTTTTTTCAATTTTTTAGAGTTCATAAATCAAATGTCTTTTCTGATCATCTTTATTGGTCATTTGTAAAATGGTATCTTTATATTGACAATGACATTCGCCATTTTTAAATTTATTAATCATATCAATTCTTTCCATCTCTGTTTCGAATTGGTTAATAATTTCGAATATGATAATACCTAGACTATAAATATCACTCTTATATGAATATTTATTGTCTTTTAATGATTCCGATGCACAATATATCAATGTACCATAATTCTTGCTTTTAATCACATATTGAGCATCAGTGCCAAGATATTCAGCTAAGCCAAAATCACATAGTTTAATATTGTCATTTTTATCAATTAATATATTTTTTAAGGATAAATCACAATGAATGACATTTTGAGAATGAATATATTTAATGACATTTAGTATATCTGTAATTATTTTATATTTTTTATCATCGGTTATGTTATGGGTATTCAAATATTCCTTCAATGACATTGAACATAATTCCATTTGAATGTAAATAATACTTGTATATTTTTGATCGAAATCATTATGCAGTGCTAATTGATTATTTGAATTTGAGGAGGAATAAGGTAAAAAATAATTATCGGAGTTACTCAAATTATCTAAACTTTGAGAATCCATATCAATGTTATTATTATTATTAATTTCAATCCATGTTGAATAATATCGAATAATATTTTGGTGATGTAAATTAGCTAATATTTTTGCTTCGTTTAATGCTTTTGTATTTTCTTCAACATTAATATTTTTTAAAGGGATTTTTTTAATAGCATAAAACACTCCATCTAACTTATGTTGTGTTTTATAAACAATACCAAAACCACCATTGCTTATTTTTTCAATTTCTATAAAATCATTCAGATATCGAGAATTATATATTGGTGCTTTTTCATTACTACATGACAACTCTAACATTTTAGTTTTATTTTCGGTTAATTCATGTAAAATATTAACATAATTATCTTTCATATCAATAAAATTATCCAAATCTAATACTTTTTTATCTATAATATTTTGTGATTGTAGATATGAAATTGCTTTTTGAAATAATATATCACCTTTCGAATTTTGTTTTTTACAAATGTATTCTAGTAATGATACAATTAAAAGATCTTTATTTATTTCATTAGTACTTCCTTTACTATTGGATATTGGTGTAATAAATTTATCAAGATATGCAGTTAATTCTGCCATAATAGATAATCATACAAATTGTATTATAGATACAATTTATTGATTACAAATTTCATTTTTTTATAAAAAACTAGTCGTCATAGTCATCATAATCATCATCACCATCATCATCGGCATCACTATCTGGTTGTTCCTCAGTACGTGAAACAATTTCCAAAGCAATATCACGTGCAGTCTTGCCCTCTTTTTGTAAAATTTCTAGTTCGCGCAAAGTATATCCAAAATCATAAAGTGCTATCTTAAGACGATCTGGCTGACATCCATTGAAATAATTAACGATGTATCGAAATGTACAATTTTCCAATACAGTATTATCATTTGTATCCAACCAACGTTGAATTATAAATGCAATAGGAAGCTTCCACTTTTTACGCGGCAGTTGCTGGACCATGCATGGATGGAACACCGAACTCGTTGCAGCCATAGCAATATTCAAACGACGTTGACGAATAGTTTTGTAGGATTAAAGGCATTAAAAGGAAAAAATAAATTGGTTTTTCAATCATTTGAAAATTCAATTTTTATTCATTCAATAAATTCAAAAAAGTCATACGAAAAATTACTTCGGAAGTCTACAAAAATATTAATGATATTTTTAAACATATCCAAAATCAGAAAAATCAATAAATCAGAAAAATTAATCAGATACCAAATTCCAAATAAATTCCGAACCAACTGTAATAATATGGATTATAAACATAGCTATATAAAGTATCAATCCAAATATTTTTCAGCTATGTTTATGACGATAACTAATTTAATTTTCTAATATTAAATTAGTAATATGGATTATAAACATAGCTATATAAAGTATAAATCCAAATATTTTTCTTTAAAAAATCAATCCGGATCGGGTAATGATAAAGAAATATATTTGATTAGACATGGAGAAACGGAATGGAATAAGTTAAAAAAAGGACAAGGACAAGAGGCAGATATTCCATTAAATGATACTGGTCGAGAACAAGTTAAAAAGACAGCACTATATTTAAAAAAATATAGAATGGATTCTGGACCATTTGACTGTATTTCCGCATCACCAATGTTAAGAACAAAAGAATCTGCAGAAATCATAAAAGATATTGTTGGAATTAAATTTCCAATACAATATGATGATATTTTAAAAGAAAGAAAACATGGAAAATTATCTGGACTTGGAAGGGATGATCCTTTAATGACTAAAGTAAGAGAATTTGAGAAATCGAAAATGCCCGAAGATCCAATTGAAAAAATGATTGGATTTGAAAAAATCCTTGAAGAAGAAAATAAACTATTTGATATTGGATGGGAAACCAATGCAATGGTTGAAAAAAGAATTGAACCTTTTATTGATAAATTGATAAAAAATTCTTGTAAGAAAATAATAGTTATGGCTCATGGAGGTGTATTGTTATCAATGATCAGAAAAATCTTAAAAACAACTAAACCCCCTGAAGGAAATTTTGATAATGGAGATAATTGTTGGATAGCCTATTTAACTTATAATGATATGGATGAATTTAGATTATTATCGCCTCCTAATACAGCACATTTAGGATTAATTAAATAAAAAATTGGGATTTAATTTATCTTTAAATTTTCATCTAGTTTACACTGTTTATTTCATAAACAAAGCGTGAATGT
>Ga0214471_10004874_pt1 | contig 10359 bp, 9 predicted proteins | sample RVTome_5_FD_207665 | JGI IMG/M metagenome (GOLD analysis project Ga0214471, IMG submission 207665) | Soil microbial communities from uranium-contaminated site in the Upper Colorado River Basin, Wyoming, United States - RVT142D155 | ecosystem: Environmental > Terrestrial > Soil > Contaminated >... | reverse complement strand
CGCCGCGGCTTCCCAGTCTCAGCCACAGCGTGGGTCAGGGCCCGGCTCCGCGCCGGCCCCCGCCGCACAGGCCCCCACCGCACCAACTCCCCCACACGCCCCTGCCGAAGCAACTCCCGCACAACCGACTGCGCAGATTGCCGACCGGGGGCCGAGGAGTCAGATCATCTCGCCGCTCGTCCGCCGCCTCGCCGAGGGGAACGGCGTCGACCTCTCACAGGTGATCGGGACCGGGACCGGCGGCCGGATCACGAAGAACGACGTCATGGCCTTCGCGGTGTCGCGCGAGACGGCGGCGCCCGGAGAGCGGCCCGCTGCCGGACCGACCGCGCCGGCGCCGGCTCCCGCCACGACCCCACCCGCGCCCGCTCCGGAAGCGGTCCCCGAGCCCCAGGTCGCTCCCGCTCCCGCCGTCGCCCGTGGCGGCGAGGAAGTCGTGCCCATGACCGTCGTTCGAAAGACCATCGCCGAGCACATGACCCGGAGCCTCCAGGTCTCGGCCAGGGCCTGGAACATGGTCGAGGTCGACATGGAGAAGATCGCCCGCATCCGTTCCGCGGCCAAGGAGGCGTTCACGGCGCGGGAGGGCTTCAACCTGACCTACATGCCGTTCCTGGCCCGGGCGGTGGTCGACGCACTGCTCGCGAATCCCCTGGTGAACAGCGAGCTCCGGGGCGAGGAGATCGTGGTCAAGCACTACGTCAACCTGGGGATCGCCGTCTCGTACGACCAGGGTCTGATCGTTCCGGTGGTGAAGGGGGCCGATGGGATGAACCTTATCGGTTTGGCCCGGGCCATCAACGACCTCGCGACGCGAGCCCGTGCCCATCAGCTGAAGCCCGACGAGGTCCACGAGGGGACGTTCACCATCACGAACCCCGGCCCGTTCGGCTCCATCCTCTCGGTCCCGATCATCAATCAACCGCAGACCGGCATCCTCGCGTTCGACGCCGTGGTGAAGCGGCCGGTGGTCATCGACGACGCCATCGCCGTCCGGCACATGGTGTACGTCTCGATGTCGTGGGATCACCGGGTGATCGACGGCGCGCTTGCCTCCCAGTTCCTGGCCAGGATCAAGGAGAACATGGAGACCTGGGACTGGACCGAGGACCTGGGACTGTAGCCATGCCCCGACCGGGATGGCTCGTCCGGCCGCCAGAGCCCGTCCCTTACGCCGCCGCGAACGAGGCCATGCACGACCTGGCCCGTCGGCGCCTCGCCGGCGAGGTCCCCGACACGCTTATCCTCCTCGAGCACCCGCCCGTGTACACGGCGGGACGACGTTGGAAGCCGGAGCACATCGTGTGGAACGAGGATCGGATCCGTGCCGCAGGGGCGGAGCTGCACTTCATCGACCGGGGAGGGAGCCTCACCTTCCACGGCCCCGGCCAGCTCGTGGGATATCCGATCGTGGACATCGGCACGAAGCCCGACGCCATCGGATACGTCCGAGGCCTCGAGGAGGTGGTGATCCGGGCCGCCGCCGACGTCGGTGTCGAGCTGCACCGGAACGAGGTGCAGACGGGCGTGTGGTCGGGTGTGCGGAAGGTGTGTGCGATCGGCGTTCGCCTGATGCACGCCCGAGTCACCCTGCACGGGTTCGCCCTGAACTGCACCACGGACGTGTCGTGGTACGACGCCATCGTGCCGTGCGGGTTGGCGAACGAGGGCGTTGCTTCGCTCTCGGAGCTCGCCGGGCGGGAGATCACGGTGGCGGAGGTGACGATGCCCATCCTTCGCCACTTCGAGCGGGTGTTCGGCCTCGAGCTCGGGTCGCGGGCCGATGAGGCCGACTCGTTCGCGCAGCCGGCGGATCAGGCGTCGGCCACGATCGCGTAGCGGGGCACGCGTTCCAGCCATCCCAAGACCGGCGGGGACCCGGCCCGCTGCGCCCACTCCACGTCGCGCAGACGGTACAGCCGGACGGCGCGCCACCCCGCCTCGACCGCGGCCTCGATGATCGGCCTCGGCGAGTCCAGCCGGGCGAGCGGCAACGACGACAGGATCTCCGGGTCGTAGGGCGCGTGATGGTCCGGCGGCATCCCGTAGATGCGGCGGATGACCTGGATGGCCGCCTCCCTGGCCCGTCCGACCGGGCCCGGTGCCCCCCACGCCCCTTCGAAAAGGATCACGCGGCCCTCGGGCGCCACCTCGTGCCAAGCCCGGAGCGAGCCCACGGGGTCCGGCGCCGTCCACAGCACGTGCCGCTCGATCACGGCGTCGAAGGGACCGGCAGGCGGCGCCTCGGCCGGCCCCACCACGAACTCGATCTCCAGGCCCTGGGCTTCCGATTTCGATCGAGCACGGTCCAGCATTCCCGGCGAGAGGTCGACCGCCGTGACCCGATGTCCCAGCTCGGCGGCGAGAAGGCTCAACGCGCCTGTGCCCGCCCCAACGTCGAGGACGCGGGCCGGCGGATCCGGCAGGAACCGCTTGAGCGCCGCCCGCCATGCTGCCGCCTCCATTGGATCGGTCATGGCGTGCGAGGCTGAGCGGTCGTACGTGCCGGCGTCCCGGTCCCACCACTCGCGGATGCGGTCGTGGACCTCGGCCATGCGCTCCTCCCTAGAACAGGGCGTTCGCCAGCCTGCGACGGTAGTCGGCCACGAGCGGGTCGTCGTCGCCGAGCACCGCGAAGACGTCGAGCATCGCCTCGCGGGCCTCCGGATCATCGACGAGCGCCCCCAGCATCCCGTCGAGCGCTTCTCGCCACCGGCCCTGCGCCGCCAGGCGCTTCGCCGAGGCAAGCGTGCCGGGGCCGTCAATCTCCGCCCACTGGGCAACGCGAACCCGGGCCAGCAACCGCTCGGCCTCGGGATCGGGGAGGAGTGGCGTGAGCAGCTCCTTCGCCGCCTCGGCTTCTCCTCGCTCGAAAAGGATCCGGCCCAGCCCCAGCCGGGCACCGCGGTTGTCCGGATCGGACGTGAGGATCTCCCGGTACCGTCGCTCGGCGTCGGCCACTTCGCCCGACCGCTCCTCGTCATACGCTTCCTGCGCCGCGACGTCGGCCTCCGAGGGGAGCAACCGCTCGACGAACTCCTTTACCATGGGCTCGGGGATGGCGCCGATGAACCCGTCCACCGGCTTTCCGTCCCGGAACGCGATCACGGTCGGGATGCTCTGGACACCGAACTGGCCCGCGGTGTAGGGGTTCGCGTCCACGTCGATCTTGGCCAGCAGGACCTCGCCCCCGCGCTGTTCGGCCACCCGTTCCAGGATTGGGCTCAGGGTCCGGCAGGGCCCGCACCACGACGCCCACAGGTCGACCACGACCGGGCGGCGCTTGGATTCCTCGATCACCTTGTCCACGAAGTCGGCGTCGGTCACGTCCATGACGACCGGCTGCCGCTCCACGACCTGTTCTGCCATCTGTTCCCTGTCCATGTCTCCCAGCTAGGTTACCTTCGCTCGCATCAACGGCAGGGCGTTGACCGCCACCAGCTGTGCTCGACCCCGACATCGACGGCCGGCGATCTCCGGCTGGAGGAGTAAGGCCCGGCCGAGCATCGCTCCCGGGGTCCGGGCCTCCCCTCCTACATACCCCGAGGGGGTATGGCCGATGCTAGACTCGGATGCCGAGGAGGGTGACCGTGGCGACCCGGTTGAGCGACACCTCGCACGAGGCCCTGGGCCTCATCCCCGACGATCTCCTCGCGATGTACCGCGCCATGCTGACGGCGCGGCTGGTGGACGAGGCCGCCTTCCGGCTGAACCGCCAGGGCAAGGCGCCGTTCGTCGTTCCCGTCTCCGGCCACGAGGGGTGTCAGATCGGAACGGCCTGGGCCCTCGAGCGAGGGCGAGACGTGTGGTTGCCCTATTACCGCGACCTCGGCGTGGTGCTCGTGGCCGGCATGACCCCGTACGAGGTCTTCCTCGGACTGTTCGCCAAGGCGGACGACCCGGCCTCGGGCGGCAGGCAGATGCCCGCCCACTGGAGCTCGCGGCGGCTGGGGATCATCTCGGGCTCGTCGCCCATCGGGACCCAGATCCCTCACGCCTCAGGGATCGCCTACGCGGTGAAGTACCGGGGGGAGGATGCGGTCGTGGCGACATGGTTCGGCGAGGGCGCCACCAGTGAGGGCGACTGGCACGAGGGGTTGAACTTCGCCGGCATCCATCGACTTCCCGTCGTCTTCATCTGCGAGAACAACCGGTATGCCATCTCGGTCGAGCAGTCCAAGCAGATGGCCGTGGCGAACGTGGCCGACAGGGCCGCCGCCTACGGGTTCCCCGGCGTGGTGGTTGACGGCAACGACGTGCTGGCCTGCTTCGCGGCGATGAAGGAGGCCGTGGGTCGGGCCAGGTCTGGCCAGGGACCCACCCTGATCGAGTGCAAGACCTATCGATTCCAGCCCCACACCTCCGACGACGACGACCGGACCTACCGCAGCCGGGAAGAGGTCGAGAAGGCCCGCCTCCACGATCCAGTGTCGCGATTCGCCACCTACCTCACGGAGCACGACCTGGCACGGGAGGAGGAGATCGCGTCGATGGCAGAGGAGGTCAAGGCCGAGCTCGACGTCTCCATCGACAAGGCGTGGAACGCCACCGATCCCGACCCGGCCACGCTCATGCGGCACGTCTTCCGCGAAGAGTCGTGAGATGACCGAGAAGAACGTCGTCACGGCGATCCACGACGCCCTTCACGACGCGATGGCCGCCGACGAGCGCCTCGTCGTCCTGGGAGAGGACGTCGGCGCGAGGGGCGGCGTGTTTCGGGTGACCCAGGGGTTCCTGGATGAGTTCGGCGAGCGGCGCGTCAACGACACGCCCCGCGCCGACACCCAGATCGTGGGGGTGGCCATCGGCATGGCCCTGCACGGCCTGGTCCCCGTTGCCGAGATCGAGTTCGCCGACTTCATCCACCCGGCGTTCGACCAACTCGTCTCGGAGGCCGCTCGGATGCGGTATCGGACGAACGGCGACTTCGAGCTTCCGATGGTGGTGCGGTGCCCGTGGGGTGGGGGGATCCACGGGGCGCTCTACCACTCGCAATCGATCGAGGCCTTCTACGGGCACATCCCCGGCCTGAAGGTGGTGGTACCGGCGACCCCGTACGACGCCGTCGGGATGCTGCGCTCCGCCATCGAGGACCCCGACCCCGTGCTGTTCCTGGAGCACAAGAAGACCTACCGGCTGATCAAGGGCGACGTGCCGGACGAGCCGTTCACGGTACCCATCGGCCGGGCCGACGTGAAGCGAGAAGGCTCCGACGTCTCGGTGGTCGCCTACGGGCTGATGCTCCATCTGTGCCTGGAGGCCGCGCAGCGATTGGAGCAGGAAGCGGGCCTCTCCGCGGAGGTCGTGGACGTTCGCACCATCGCTCCGCTCGACAAGGAGACCATCCTGGCGTCGGTCCGCAAGACCGGGAAGGCCATGGTGGTCTACGAGGACAACCGGACCTACGGCGCAGGCGCCGAGATCGCCGCCACCATCGCCGAGGAGGCCCTGTTCGACCTGGACGGGCCCCTCGTCAGGCTGGGGGGTCCGGACGCCCCGGCCATGGGCTTTGCCGCGGCCCTCGAGCACGCCTTCATGCCGGACACGGACCGGATCTACGAGCGGATGCTGGAGCTGGCCCGGTTCTGAGGTCCGCTTAGGCACGCCCTCGGGCCCGCCGATAGGACGGGAAACGACCTTCACCCATGGACGAAGGAACGAGGCCGCGTCGCCACCGCTCGATGGCCCTGCGGGATCTGCTGTTGATCTCGCTGGCGGGCCTCGTCGTGTTCTGGCTCGGCGCGGCGACGGACGCCTTCAAGCGAGTCCGCGAATGGATCTCGTCACGCTATCCCGGGCAGGACGCCGAGATCGTGGCGGCCATCGGGCTCGTCGCCCTGGTCTTCCTCGCGTTCTCCATCATCCGCTGGCGCGACGTCCGCCGGCAGATCCGGGCACGCAACACCGCCGAGCATCGATATCGGACGTTGGTCGAGGGGATGCCGGTCGTGACCTACGTCGCGGGCTCCCCACACGAGGCGACGGCCGCGCTTCGGTACGTCGCACCCGGCATCCGCGAGCTCGTCGGCTACTCTCAGGACGAATGGATCGCCGACCCGGACATCTGGAAGAACCGACTGCACCCCGAGGATCGGGACACCGTCGCGGCCGAGGCTGACCGGGCCCACGATTCGGTCGCTCCTTTCAGCATGGAGTATCGGATGGTGGCGAAGGACGGCCGGATCGTGTGGGTCCGCGACGAGGCCGTGGTGGTGGAGCGAGGTCGCAAGGGCCTGTGGAACGTCTGGCAGGGCGTCCTCATGGACATCACCGAGCGCAAGCAGGCCGAGGAACGCTTCCTGGTAGCCGAGACGCGGTACCGGTCCCTGGTCGAAACCATCCCGGCGGTCACCTACGTCGACCTCGCGGACGAGCTATCCACCACCGTGTACGTCAGCCCACAGATCGAGACCATGCTCGGCTACACCCCGAAGCACTGGCGCGAGGACACCACCTTGTGGATGCGGGCCGTGCACCCCAACGACCTGAACCGCGTGGTCGAGGCCTCCGTTCGGCACAACCAGACCGGCGAGTCCTACGACCAGGAGTACCGGATCCGGACCGCGGACGACCGGTGGCTGTGGGTCCGCGACCAGGCCACCATCGTGCAGAGCGAGGACGGGCGTACGTTGGTCTCCCAGGGCGTCATGTTCGACGTCACCGAGCGCAAGCTGGCGGAGGAGGCCCTCCGCGAGAGCGAACAGCGCGAGCGCGAGGCGGCCGAACGCATGCGGAACCTTGACGAGATGAAGAACACGTTCCTTGAGGCTGTCTCCCACGAGCTGCGCAGTCCCCTTACCTCGATCCTGGGAGTCGCGGTGACCCTGGAGAACCAGGACTTCCCCGAGGCCGAGCGGCGCGACCTCCTCGATCGTCTGGCGGCGAACGCGCGCAAGCTCGACCGTCTCCTGCGAGACCTGCTGGACATCGACCGCCTGAGCCGGGGGATCATGACGCCGCAATACCACGCCATCGACCTGGGGGCGCTCGTCCGGCGCACGGTGGAGAACTTCGACGTGCCGGCCACCCGGACCGTCCGACTGGACGAGACGTCTGTCACCGTGCAGGCCGACGCGCCGAAGCTCGAGCGGATCGTGGAGAACCTCCTGTCGAACGCGATCCGGCACACGCCTCCCAACGTGAGCGTCTGGGTCCAGGTCCGAAACGAGGACGGCGGCGTGCTCCTGATGGTGGAGGACGACGGGGCCGGAGTCCCCCGCCACCTCCAGAAGGCCATCTTCGAGCCGTTCCGTCAGGGACCGACGGCCTCGCCCTACTCCCCCGGCACCGGCATCGGCCTCTCGCTCGTGGCGATGTTCGCCGAGTTGCACGGCGGGAAGGCCTGGGTGGAGGAGCGTGAGGGCGGCGGCGCTTCGTTCCGCGTGTTCCTGCCCTCGGTGCAGCCGTACGGCGACGGCAAGGTCGAGGGGGCCGAATCGCCGCCACCCCTCGATGCGGCGAGCGCGGGCTAGACTGGCCTGGTGGCCGGTCGCGATCACAATCCACACCAGCGGCGCCTCTACCTCCCGCTCGTCGCACGTTCATCCGATCCTCCGGTGGCCACCGAGGCGACCCTGGATGACACGCACCTGGCCCGATCCGTGGGGTGCGCCCAGACGGCACTGCCCGTGACCCGCCGTCCCGAGTGGCTGAAGGTCAGGGCCCGGACCGGCCCCAACTACCTCGACCTGAAGCGCATCATGCGCGACCTGTCGCTGCACACCGTGTGCGAGGAAGCCGGATGCCCGAACATCTTCGAGTGCTGGGAGGACCGGGAGGCAACGTTCCTGATCCTTGGAGAAATGTGCACGAGGCGGTGCGGCTTCTGCGACGTGATGACGGCGAAGCCGGACGCGGTGGATGAGGGCGAGCCGGCCCGGATCGGCCAAGCCGTCCTGGCCATGGGGCTCCGGTACGTCGTCCTGACCGGAGTGGCCCGCGACGACCTGCCCGACGGCGGCGCCCGGATCTGGGCCTCGTGCGTCCGCGCGGTGCGCGAAGCGGTACCAGGATGCGGCGTGGAGGTACTTCCCACCGATTTCAAGGGAGGCGAGCGCGACATCGCCACCGTGGTCGAGTCCGAGCCCGACGTCTTCGCCCACAACCTGGAGACGGTACGGCGTCTGCACGGGCGGATCCGCCCGGCTTTCGGTTACGAGCGTTCGCTGGATGTGCTCCGGATGGCCAAGCGATCCAGGCCCGGCCAGGTGACGAAGTCGAACCTCATCCTGGGGATGGGCGAGCGGCCCGACGAGGTGCCGGACGCGCTCCACGACCTGGCAGAGGCAGGCTGCGACATCGTGACCATGGGCCAGTACCTGCAGCCCACGAGGCTCCATCTGCCGGTGGACCGGTGGGTGAGGCCCGAGGAGTTCGCCGAGTACAAGCGGACCGGCGAGTCGCTCGGCATCAGCCACGTCGAGGCCGGCCCGCTCGTGCGGAGCTCATACCACGCGGGGAAGCAGCTCCGCCGAGCACTCGACGCGGCGCGCACCGCCTGACACGCGCGGCGTCGCCGCACCACGAGCGAGAGAGAAGGGGGGAGCCGGCCTGTAAGCCGGATCCTGTTCCGGCCCTCGCGGGCCGGCGGCGGCCATCCCTCTGAGTCCCGCCTGGGCGGAACCCCGGGGGCGCTCCCGTACGACGAACGCCCCTCGTGCGGCCTACCCGGGAGCTCGGGCGGGCCACCCTCGAACGCTCCCTGCTTGGCCTTGCTCCGGGTGGGGCTTGCCGAGCCGGACCGGTCACCCGGCCCGCTGGTGAGCTCTTACCTCACCGTTTCACCCTTACCCCCTCGCGGGGGCGGTCTGCTCTCTGTTGCGCTTTCCGCGGGTCGCCCCGCCTGGGCGTTACCCAGCACCCTGCCCTTCGGAGTCCGGACTTTCCTCGGGCTGTCGCCCGCGGCCGCCCGGCCGACTCCCCACAGATGAGTATAGGACCGGCTAGCATGCGGGCCGCCCATGCGACGTCTGGCGTTCTCCGGCCTGGTCCTCCTCGCCGCAACGAGCTGTTCGCCCTCCCTGGAAGGGGCCTCCCAGCCCCTCGCCCAGGAGCAGGTCGGAGCGGGACTGGGGCTGGATGTGGCCTCCGCGCGTCGCATCGCCCTGGACTTCGTGAACGCCTACGCTCACACCACGGAAGACGACGGTGCCCGGCTGTCCGCCCTGGTGGTCGGGCCAAAGCTCACCGCGTGGGTCCGCTGGATGACCGTCCAGAACCAGCAGTTCGACGGAACGATCTCCGGCGTCGCCGATGTGCGCTCGGTCGCGTTCGTCGATTCGTTCCTGGTGGAGGATGCCGTTGGCGGGCAGGTGAACCTGGGGGCGTCGGTGACCTTCACCTACGATCCGGCGGATGGTGAGGCGTTCGATCGAACCCGGATCATGGACGGGCCGGTGACCCTCCTAAGGACCGGCACGGCCGAGTGGCGTGTCATGGATGCCACCCGAGACGGGCAGTCCATGGACGACGGGATCCACCTCTTCAAGGACCTGTCGATGGCCAACCACGGGGTGATGGTCTCGTTGCACTCGCTGTTCATGTTCACGCCGGCATGGCAGTTCAACGTCACCGTGGTGAATGGGACCGGTAGCTTGATCCGCTTCGACCCGGGGGGGCTGGCGCTGCTGGTTCGGCGAGGGGGCGCTCCCCCCCAGCGCACGCGCGGGGTGTACACGCAGGCATTGGTCGCGCTGCCCAGCGGGTTCGACGCCGAGGGGTTGGTCGGCTTCCCCCAGCAGGAGGATGCGAAGGGGCGGACCCTTTCCCTGGCCTACCGCCTGGCCGGCGGGCGCCGCGTGACGTTCGCGTTCACTCTCGGAGACGTCGTCACTCAGGTTCCTCCCACAAGCTCGGAGCCCTCCCCGGCGCCGACCAGCTAGCGCCCTCCCCCGCCAGCCACTCATCGACCCCCCGGTTCGCCATGCGGTCCGCTTCCTTGTTCGCCTCTCGCGGGACGTGCTCGTAGCTGATTGTGGCAAAGGCTCTCGCCGTCGCGCGGACCTCCGTGTGGAGGCGTTGGAGGGTGGGGTTCTTCACCCGGAACCGCCCGGACAGCTGCTCGATCAGCAACTTGCTGTCCGAGCGGAGCACCACGTCGGTGGCACCCAGCTCCCGGGCCCGCTTCAGGCCTTCGAGGACCGCAGTGTATTCGGCGACGTTGTTGGTGGTGACGCCGATGCCTCGAGCGATGCGGTCCACCACGCGTCCGCGCGGCGTGGTGATCACCACCCCGATGCCGGCCGGACCGGGGTTGCCGCGCGCAGCCCCGTCGCAGGAGACGATCAGGCGAAGACGACGATCCGCCGGCAGTACTCACACCTCTTCACGCCCTCGGTTCGCTTCAGGCGGTCGAGCTCC
>Ga0214471_10004873_pt1 | contig 10360 bp, 6 predicted proteins | sample RVTome_5_FD_207665 | JGI IMG/M metagenome (GOLD analysis project Ga0214471, IMG submission 207665) | Soil microbial communities from uranium-contaminated site in the Upper Colorado River Basin, Wyoming, United States - RVT142D155 | ecosystem: Environmental > Terrestrial > Soil > Contaminated >... | reverse complement strand
TTCGGCAGCCGAACGCTGTCGACGATCGCGGTGACTGCCATGTCGAGCCGCCCGGCGCGAGGCGCCTCAAAGGCGAAGAAGTCCACGTCGCCCGCCGGATGGATGCTGGGTCCGATGGTGGTGCCGACCCCCACGAGCATCGCCGAGCCGAAGGCGCTGTTCGGCTCCAGCAGATCTCCGGGCGAGGGTGTGATCGGGCTCGGCGCGCCGCCCATGGCGCGGTTCGCGTTGACGCGACCCCAGCCGTAGCGGTTGTCCCAACCCGCGTAGCCCAGGTCGTCGGCAGTACTGAGGATGTGCGAAACAACGGTGGCATTGTTCCAGGCGTAGTTGCGGGCTCGAACCAGCGCCACGACACCGGAAACGTTCGGAGCCGCGAACGAAGTACCGCTGATGACGATGTGCTGCCCCGAGTACGCGCAGCTCGGAACCGTCGACTTGTCGCAGTTGGTGGTCAGGATCGATCCCCCGGGAGCGCTGAGGTCGGCATCGGGCCCATAGTTGGACCAGTTGGTGAACTCGTCGTCCGCCTGGGTGGCGGTGACCGAGATGACCTGCGGGTAGCTCGCCGGGTAGAAATGGCCCTCCGTCCGGAAGTTACCGGCGGCCGCGACCAGCACCACGTTTTGCGCCCACGCGTACTCCACGGCCTCGCGGAGAACCTGGGAGTCCGCGAAGCCGCCGATGCTCAGGTTGATGACCGATGCGCCGTGATCAACCGCCCAGTGGATGCCCAGCGCAACGTCGGAGCTCCAGCCGCTCCCGGCCTCGTCGAGGACCTTGACCGGCATGATCTTGTCCGACCAGCTGATCCCGGCGATTCCCTGGCCGTCGTTGACGCCGGCCGCGATGATCCCAGAGACCCAGGTGCCATGGGTGTTGTCATCGGCCGGGTCTGCGTCGTGGTTGGCGAAGTCGTAGCCGGGGACCAGCCGGCCCGCCAGATCCGGGTGGCCGGCCCACACCCCGGTGTCGACCACGGCGATCAGGTTCGACCCGCCGGTGCCGATCGACCACGCCTCACGCACCTGCATCCGATCGAGGGCGTACTGCTGGGCGGCGAGTGGATCGTTGACGTTGACGGCTGCGGCTCCGACCTGCTCGGCGACCGCGATCGCATAGTCCGGCTCAGCCCAGGCCACGTCGGGATCAGCGCGCAGCTCGGCCACGACGTCGTCGACCGGCCGGCCGCCGGCGGCGAGCACCTCGGCTCCCGGAGCGGGCAGGCTCGCGACGTGCCCAAGGCCGTGCGCGCGAGCGGCATCAGAGGCCTTCACGCGCTGATTCCATCTCACCAGGACGCGATCGGGCGCGTAGCCAACCTCGGCGGTGGGGGGCTGTTTCGACTCGGGCTGATCGGCGGTGGAGATCGTGTCTCGCTCCCCGGAAACGTGCGGTTGGGCGGCGACCGGCGTCGTGACGACCACGAACAGGACGAGGGCGGCGAGTGCGGGGCGGGGATGGTGCATGCGGTCAACCAGCCTACGTCTCAGCGTCAACGAGCAGAAGAATGACGATCGGCGACGACGGCCGGGGACTGATTGCCCATGCGCCGGCCTCCCGGTCCCTGGGTGCTACGGACCGTCCAGCAGCTCAAGCAGTCGGGGCCTTGCGGCCGCCACCGCGCGCCCGCGATGCGAGATTCGATCCTTCTCGGCCTCGGGCAGCTCAGCGGTGGTCTCTCCGGACGGCAGGAGGAAGATCGGGTCGAAGCCGAAGCCACCGTCCCCGCGCCGCTCCCGCGTCACGCTGCCTTCGACCACGCCGCTGAAGAGCTCGATCGTCGGCACGTCGCCGGGCGAACGCCCCGGCACCGCCAGCGCGAGCCAGCAGACCATCCTTGCGCGCCGGTCCTCGGCATCCGGGATCCGGGCCAGAAGGTGGATCACCGGGTCGTCGACATCGGGCCCGCCGAACCGGTTGGTCTGCACCCCCGGGCCCCAGTCGAGCGCCGCCACCTCCAGTCCCGAATCGTCGGCAAGGGTCGGCAACCCGGACGCGCGGGCGTAGGCATCGGCCTTGGCAGCCGCATTCTCGGCATAGGTGTCATACGGCTCGGCGATCTCGAGGTCGAGGCCGAGCTCCTGCGGCGTCACCACTCTCGCCGGGAGGTCCGCCAGCAGGCGCCCTAGCTCTCGCTGCTTGCCACGGTTCGTGGTCGCCAGCAGGAGGTCCGTCACTCGGCGGCGGGAGATTCGATCGCCTTGCGCTGAATCTCGAACAGCTGGCGGATGCCGGCCGCCGCCAGGTCGATCATCTGGTTCATCTGCGTTCGATCGAAGGCCTGGTGCTCGGCCGTGCCCTGCACCTCGACGAAGCGCTCCTCGCTGGTCATCACCACGTTGAAGTCGACGTCGGCGGACGAGTCCTCCGCGTAGTCGAGGTCGAGCAGGACCTGGCCGCCCGCCAGCCCGACGCTGACCGCCGCGACCTGGCCGGTCAGGAGGTGCCCCATGCCGAACTTGTTCAGCGCCCTGGCCAGGGCCACGTAGGCACCGGTGATCGACGCCGTGCGCGTGCCGCCATCCGCCTGGATCACGTCGCAATCGAGCGTGATCGTCCGCTCGCCCAGGCGCGACAGGTCGACCACGCCGCGCAGCGCGCGACCGATCAGGCGCTGGATCTCATGCGTCCGGCCGCCGATCCGCCCCGCGCTCGCCTCGCGCTGGCTCCGCTCCGCGCCGGCACGCGGCAGCATGCTGTACTCGGCGGTGACCCAGCCGCCGCCCTTCCCGCGCAGCCAGCCGGGGACGCGGTCCTCGATCGTCACCGCGCAGATCACCCGGGTCTCGCCCACCCGGATCAGGACCGATCCCTCCGCGAACTTCAGGTAGTCGGCGACGATCTTCACTGGCCGGAGCTGCGTGGGCGCGCGACCGTCCTGGCGGCGCGACTGGGCGATCGTTGTCATGGGGCGACGATTCTAACCCGCGTGCTACCGTCCCCTCCCGATGCGCCTGCTCGTGGTGACCGCCCGCTACCCGACACCCGACCGGCCGGCGGCCGGCGCCTTCGTGCGCGACCGCCTTGCCGACGACGGTCTCGAGACGACTGTAATCGCACCGCCGCGGTACGACGTGCCGGGCTGGCGGCGGTACGCGGGGATCGCCTGGCGGGCGCTGACGACGCGCGGGCGCTTCGATGGGATCGAGGGTCATTTCGTGCTGCCCACCGGACCGATCGCCGTCATCGCCGCGCGCCTTCGGCGCCGGCCTCTCGTCCTCTATGCCCACGGCAGCGACGTGGGCGGGATGGCGCGCCGCAACCGTCTCTTCGCGGCCCTGGCGCGCTGGGCAATCGCGGCCGCGGACGCGGTCGTCACCAACTCGTCGGACACCGCCGCGGACGTGGCGGCCCTGGGCGGCGCCGCCGAGATCGTGCCGCCCGGGATCGAGCTGGGCCGCTTCGCGCCGTCGCCACGTCCCGCGGAGCGCAGGGTGCTCTACCTCGGCGGCGCTGGACGGCTGAAGGGCCACGACGTCGCCGAAGGGCTGGCCGACACGCTCGTCGGTCCGGGGCTGCGCGAGGTGGCGCCCGAGGAGGTGCCGGCCCTCCTGGCCGCGCACGACGTGCTGCTGGTCCCGTCGCGGAGCGAGGGCTACGGGCTGGTGGCTGCCGAGGCGATCGCCTCGGGCCGATGGGTGGTGGCGCGTGCGGTCGGCGGGCTGCGTGAGGTAGTGGAGCCGGGCATCACCGGGACGCTGGTCGAGGAGGACGATGAGTTCGCCGCCGCGCTGGCGTCGGTGCCGGACTACGACCCCGCGCAGCTGGCTGCCAGCGGCGGACGATTCGACATACGTCGCCATCGGGTCGGGATGGCCTCGGTCTGGCAGCGCGTGCTGGAGCGCCGCGTTTGAACTGCGCCCGCGACGCCGTTCAGGCGGCCGTTAGGGAACGGCGGCGTTGATCGCCGCGACCACGCCCTCGGAGATCGCGCCGCCTCCCCCCAGGATCACGACCGTGTCGGGCGAGAGGCGCTGCAGCTCGGCGGCAACCAAGCTCGGCAGCACGTTGGTCGGAACCAGCAGCAGCGGGCCCGGTAGGCTGCCCGCCACCGGGCTGCCGGCCAGGCCATCCGGGAAGTTCGCCCCGGTCGCGACATACACGGTGGTCGCGCCGTTGGCCACGTAATTGGCCTGGCTTACGCCAACCGCGGTCGCATACCGATCCGCTCCGTAGATGCGGGCCACCTGAGCGTCGGTGATGTCGCGCATCGTCTGGGCGACAGCATCCGAGATGATCGCCCCACTGCCGAGCACAACGATCGTGGCTGGGTGCAGGCGCTGAAGCTCAGCGGCGGTGGCGGCGGGCACCGTGTTGGCCGTGACCAGCAGGATCGGCCCGCCCTGGAGTCCGGCAGCGGCCCCGCCGGCAAGCGCGTCGGGGAAGTTGGCGCCGGTGGCGACATAGACGATCGGGGTGCCGGCCGCGAAATGAGCCTGGCTGATCATGGCCGCCGTTACGAAGCGATCAGCTCCGGAGATTCGGACGACGTGCTGGCTGGTCGCATATGGGGCCAGCCCGTTGGCGACGAGGTCAGAAATCGCTCCCAGCCCTCCCAGGACGACGATCCGCGCCGGCTGCAGTCGCGCCAGCTCGTTGGCCGTGGCTGAAGGGACCTCGTTCTGCTTGACCAGGAGCACCGGCCCGCCGGTCTGCGCCGCGGCCGGCCCAGCAGCCAGCGCGTCTGGGAAGTTGGACCCGGTCGCGACGTAGGCGATGGGGACGCCCGGGACGAAGCTGGCGGCGCTCAGGGCGGCCGCGGTGGCGTATCGATCGGCCCCGGCGATCCGGACGCTCTCGGCGGGATCATCAGCTGCGGGTGGAGGTGGTGGTGGGGAGCCGCCGCAGAGCTTGACCCAGACCATGACCGCGAAGATGCCGCGCGAGGTCGGGTTCTGCGTCCAGCTCCCGCCAGAAGCGGTGTAGTCGCCGAGCATGATCTCCTTGTGGCCGCTGGTGGATGCATACCAGGCGTCGATTGCGCGCTGCGGGTCGAAGGATGGATAGCCGCGCTCCCAGTAGATGATCTCGCCGTAGCCGGTGAAGCAGACCCCGAGCTCGCGCAGGCGGCGCTCGACGTAGGCCATGTCGTGCGCAAGGGTGTCGCTGGCTGCCATCTGGTTGCCGCGCTCGACCGTGACCTGGTCGACCGCCGCGTCCCAGGAAACTGGGCCGCGACCGTTCTGCTCACGTTTGACGTTTGCAAACGCCACGAACGTCTGCCCGTCGGCGGCGGCGACCGGTGCCGCCAGGGCAACCACCATCGTGGCGAGCATGAATGGGATCAGCAGGAGGCTGGATGGGCGGGAGCGCTGCGCGGACATGAAGGCTGGCTTATCCCCCGGGGAGGCGTGGTGATGAGTTCACGCAGAGGCTACGGACGGCCGCGAGGCACCACCATGGCCCGATGTTCTGATTGACGCCGACGACGGTACGGGCGGCGATCAGTACCAGAGCGCGCGGATCTGGTCGCGCACCGAGTCGGAGATCGCACCGGTCGAGCCAAGCAGCCAGGTGTTCGGGGCGCTGAGGCGTTGCAGCTCAACCGCCACCGACGTCGGCAGGCCGGTGGGGGACACCAGCAGGAGCGGAGCGCGCTGCACGCCGGCCGCCGCAGCGCCCGCCACCGCATCCGGGAAGTTGGCTCCGGTCGCGACGAGCACCTCAACGGGCGCGTCGGCGCCGAAGGTGGCCGCGCTGACCGCCACGGCGGTGGCGTAGCGATCAGGCCCGGCGATCCGCGAAACGGACCCACTCGTAAAGCTCGCCAGCCGCGCGAGCACGATGTCGGTGACGACGCCGGCGCCACCGACGACCACGATCCGCCCGGGGCGCAGGCGGGCGAGCTCGTCTGCGGTGGCGCTGGGCACCCCGTCGCGGGTCACCAGCAGAACGGGCGCGCCGGCGCCGGCGGCGGCGGTCCCAGCCGACAGCGCGTCCGGGAAGTTGGCGCCGGTCGCCACGTAGGCGACCGATCCACCGGGGCCGAACCAGGCGCGGCTGATCGCCGCGGCGGTGGCGTAGCGGTCGGCACCGGCCAGGCGGCTCACGGGGCCTGACGTGTAGGAGGCGAGCTGCCCGACAACCTGGTCACTGACGACCCCGACGCCACCCACCACGATGATCGATCCCGGCCGGAGGCGCAGCAGCTCGTCGATGGTTGCCTGTGGCAGGGAGCCTGGCTGGGTGAGGAGGACCGGACCGCGGCCCAGCGCCGCGGCAGGGCTGGCGGAGAGCGCATCGGGGAAGTTGGCGCCGGTTGCGATGAAGGCGACCGGAGGACCGACGGCAAAGAAGTTCGAGCTGATCGCGGCCGCGGTGGCGTAGCGATCGGCGCCGGCCAGACGCGCATCGGCGCGGCGGAATCGATCGTCGATGACGTGCCAGAGCTCGTCTCGCCCCTGGTCCATGAGCAGCGTCCAGATGCCGATCCCGGCGAGGTCATTGCCTATCACGAGGTCGTACTTGAGGCCGAGCGACTGGGTGTCGTCGTAGTAGCCCTGCCGCCAGGTCGTGTTGGGGGAGTCGTACCACGCATACCAGGGCACGCCGCCCACGTCATCCCAGCGCCGGCCGAACTGCGCGACGTGGTTCAGAGCACCGGTGTAGTAGTACGCGGCCGACGCTCCAGGGGCGGTGATCTGCGAGTCTGGGCAGGTCGGCGGCGAAGTGGCGCGACAGGTTGGTGAATTGACCGCGTCCGACAAGGTGGGCCAGGTCCGCCCGTAGTACGGGATGCCCCAGATGATCTTGCTGCCGTCGACCATGGCAAGGTGGTCAGCCACGGCCTCGCTGGCGTCGAGCATGTACGGACTCGAGAGTGGCGCGACGCCGCCTGCTCGGCCCGAGCCGGACCAGCTGAAGTCATAGGCCATCACCATCACGGCGTCGGCGGCCCCTGGCGCGGTCAGGCCCGCCAGGTCGTAGCCGGTCGCCCAGGTCGCCGCTCCGGCCATGGTGTCAACCGTCAGGTAGCTGCCCACGCCGGCCGCCATCAGGCCGGCCTTGAGCTCGCGGATGAAATCGGTGAAGGCCGAGCGCAGGGAGGTCGGAACCGGCTCGAAGTCGATATTCACGCCGTCCGCCTGCCGCGCGGCGATGATCCCGGCGATCTCGCCGATCAGCTGCGAGCGGTACGTGGCGCTGCTGAGCAGCGTCGTCAGGGCGGTGTAATCCGACCAGGACATGAGCGTGATGGTTGGCACCACTCGCACCCCGCGCGCATGGGCGAGGTTGATCACCTGGCTCAGCGCACCCGAATTCCATCCCGACCAGCCCGAACCGGTGCGCTGCAGACTGCCGTCCGCGGCGGCGCCGATGCTGAAATAGGCGATCGTCGACGTGAGGTCATAGCGCATCGACGACAAGGACTCCGCGTCCAGCATCCAGTACGGCAGGAACCCGAGGACCTCCTTGCGCAGCCCGTTCGGCAACGGCCCAGCCGGCCCGGCTGCCGAACCGCCAGCAGCGACCAGCTGGTCCGGCCCACCGTTGACGGCCCCCTTCGGCGCGTCTTGTGCGACCGATGAGCTCGCCCCATCCGGCGCGAAGCCGAGCGGCACGGCCTCGTGCTCGTGCAGCATGGCGGCATGCACAGATGGCTCGAGCAGCTCGGCCGGCAGCGGTGGCAGAACGCGACCGTCGGGCAGGGTCACCGAGCCCGGCTGCGGATCCGCGGCCGCGGCCGGAGCCAGCGCCAGGGCGGTGATCGCCATGGCAAGAGCCGCGGAAACGACCGATCGACGGCGGATCATCACTTCAGGTTCGGTCTCCCACATTGAGGGCTGCGGTCAGAAGCTCGCCCAGACCGCACTCAGGGACACCTTACCCGTCCGCACCAAATGGAGGAAATGGTACGAATGGCCCGGCCCGCCGGCCGGGCTCAGGGGAAGAGTGACTGCAGCTGGCTCACGATGGCGTCGCTGACGACGCCGGTGCTGCCGAGGATGACCACGGTGGAAGGGTTGAGCCGGAGCAGCTCCTGAGCGACCACGTCCGGGATGCCTGAGGCAGGAACCAGCAGCAGCGGCACATTCCAGATGCCGGCCACGGGACCGCCCGCGAGGGCATCGGGGAAGTTGGCTCCGGTCGCGAGGTAGACCACGTCGGCGCTGACGAACGTTGCGGTGGTCACCGCCACCGCGGTGGCGTAGCGGTCACCGCCGGCCATGCGCGCCACGCCACCGGACGTGTAGGCCGCCAGCGCGTCGGCGACACCATCGGAGACCACGCCGCTGCCGCCGAGGATGACGATGCGAGCGGGTTGGAGGCGTACAAGCTCGGCAGCCGTGGCTGCCGGCAGCTCCGTCTTGCCGGTCAGCAGCACCGGTCCGCCCTGGCTGCCCGCGACCGGCGTACCGGCGAGCGCATCGGGGAAATTCGACCCGGTTGCGACAAAGGCGACCGGGACGCCGGGGCCGAAGGTATCGGCCGAGATGGCCGCGGCCGTCTCGAAGCGGTTGCCGCCGGCCAGCCGCCGCACCACGCCGCTCGTCGCGTATGGGGCCAGGGACTGGAGAGTCGCGTCGCTGACCACGGCGCTCCCACCAAGCACCACGATCTGTCCAGGCTGCAACCGAGTGAGTTCGCTGGCGGTGGCGGCCGGCACGCCGGCCGAGCTGACGAGGAGCATCGGGCCGCCTCGGACGGCGGCGGCGGCGCTGCCGGCGAGGGCGTCTGGGAAGTTGGCGCCGGTCGCGACGTAGGCGACCGGGACGCCCGGCGTGAAGGAGGCGGCCGAGACCGCTGCCGCGGTGGCATAGCGATCGGCTCCCGCGTAGCGCGAGACCGCGAGGGAGCTGGGAGCGGGTGGGGCGCCGGGGTTGCCGAATGAGGCTTCCGGATTGCCAGCGTATCCGAACCAGTAATCAGGATCCGAGCCCGTCTTCTGGATCCAGACCTGATCGCCCGCGAGGTCGGGGTGACCGAACTGGCGCTGTGCCGCGGCATCGTATCCGGGGGCGTAGCGCGCGACGTCGCCGTAGGTCATGGTCGGGTTGCGCAGGATCGTGTCCACGAGGTACTGGGCGCCGTTGTGGAGGTCGGTCGCGAAGTACGCACTGGCACCCATCGCCAGCACCGGATAGCTGTAATGCCTGACGCGCGCGAAGGCGACCGCCTCGGTCGCGTTGACGTCGAAGCTTTCGCCGGCGCCGGGCGTGTAGCAGGCCTTGTTGTAGATCATCACGAAGCCAGGAGCCGGGCTGATCCCGCCCGAGCAGTACTGCCGCTGCGCAGCGCCATCGGAGCTGGTGAGGGTGCCCAGCAGCGCCTTCTCACCGCAGTAGACCATGGTGCTCGACCAGTCGTCCGAGTCGCCGTTGCTTGCGGTTCGGTTCAGCCCCCAGCCGTTCACGCGGTCGGTGTTCTCGGTGGCGCTGTACGGATTGGGGTACCCGTTGCCGTGGCCCAGGTAGACGACGACGTTGGCGCCGTTGACGGCGGCCTGCACGTTCGCCCAGGTCGCGTTCGGAGAGTAGACCTTCACCACCGTCGCTCCCGCGGCTTCAGCGGTGGCTGCGATCTGGTCGCCGGTGTTGCGGTAGCCAGCGGTCTGCGAGCCGGTGGGGCCCACGATGATCACGACCTTCTCGCCTGCCGCGCCCACCGGGGCGATGGCGAGCATTGTCCAGGCAAGCGCCAGGACGATGCCAGCGGTGATCGAGGTTCGAATCCGGTCTCGCAATGCAGGTCTCCACGTTCCGTTCAGGGGCAGGCCACTCAATTAGCCAAGTGAGATTTCTCGTTCCTGACGGTACCGGCGCGGAGAGACGAAGCCCATCACCCGATGGTCCGCGCGAGGTCGGGCACGATGGGGCCATGTGCATCAGGGCAACCCCGGACGAACGGCGGCGCTCAGTCCTGGCGGAACTCCAGCACCACGAGCAGGCGCTCGAGTCGCCCGAAGTCGAGGGCGGCACGCACGAAGGCCGTCTGGGTCAGCGCGTTGGTGTCCGGCTCGACCGCCAGGACGTGGCCGATCAGAAGCCCCTTCGGGTACGGGCTCCGCGCGACGGCCTGCTCGAGTGCCAGCCCGGCCGTCACGATCGTGTCGCCCACAGCGAGCTCGTCGGTGACGGCCACCTGCACCATCACCAGCTGCCCGCCAAGCTGGCCCTGCACCAGGCCGAGGGCCCGGCTCTGCTGGTCGAGCACCACCACGCTGGTGCGCGTGTCGACGACCAGCCGCACGGTCGCCGTGTCCGACCCGACCGACACCACCGTGCCGGCAAGGGCCCCGGCACCCTCCGCCGAGCCGACGACCGGCATGCCGACCGCCAGGCCATCGACCGTCCCCGCGTCGATCCCGACCTCCCAGGTGAAGTTGCTCGGGTCGCGGCTGATGACCCTGACCGGC
>Ga0214471_10004872_pt1 | contig 10361 bp, 11 predicted proteins | sample RVTome_5_FD_207665 | JGI IMG/M metagenome (GOLD analysis project Ga0214471, IMG submission 207665) | Soil microbial communities from uranium-contaminated site in the Upper Colorado River Basin, Wyoming, United States - RVT142D155 | ecosystem: Environmental > Terrestrial > Soil > Contaminated >... | reverse complement strand
GTGGGACACCTGGTGGTCGGCACCCACGAGCCGGTTGACTCCGACCCGCCGGTGGTGCACGACCCGGGTGAGGCCGGTCGCGCCCTCGTCGGCGCGCGGCACCACGAGCATCACGCGCACCCCAGGCTGCAGCGACGCCTCGCGCAGCACCTCGATGTCCGACACGTCCTTCGGCCACGGCAGCGGCCACTCCACGAGGATCAGGGCATCGAACGGCGCGGCAGAGCCGATGGGGTCGACATCGTGCGCCTTCGTCCACGGGGAGCAGCGGAAGCCCGTGTCGGGGTCGACGTCGTGCGCGAGGGTCACGGCGCCAGGCTAGGACCCCTGTCGTGATTGACGGTGGCCACGGGTCGGCCCTACGTTGCGGTGGTCTGCTACCCAGCAGCGAAACCGGTGTGACTCCGGTGCTGTCCCGCAACTGTGGTCCTCCATCCACCGAGGTTCGGTGAGGAGGCGAGCCAGGTCGCCTGCTGGGTTGGCGTGACGAACCAGCCTCGAGGACGGGCCCGGTTCGCACGGCAGGGTTCCCCTGGCGTCGAGCACCCACCCCTCGACCCAACAGGAGGAACCCAAACCAGATGAAGCGAACCCTTGCTGCCCTCGTGGCGGCGCTCGGCCTGCTGGCCGCCTGCGGCAGCGACGACGCGACAACCGCGGCCACCACGACCACCGCGACCGCCGATGTGCCGGATCACATCGTGTCGATGTCGCCGACAGCCACGGAGATGCTCTTCGCCATCGGCGCCGGCGACCAGGTCGTCGCCGTCGACAGCAACTCGAACTATCCCGCCGAGGCACCGATCACGGACCTGTCGGCGTACGAGCCGAACGTCGAGGCCATCGCGGCCTACGAACCCGACCTCGTGATCACCGACGGCACCGGTGACCTCGACGCCAGCCTCGAGAAGATCGGCATCGAGGTGCTCGCGCTGCCCGCAGTGGCGACGCTCGACGGCATCTACGACGAGATCACCGAGCTCGGGGAGCTGACCGGCCACAAGATCGAGGCCAAGGGCTTGGTGGTGCGCATGCAGCAGGACGTCGACGATCTCCTCGCCGAGGTGCCTGACCGTGCCGAGCCGCTCTCGTTCTTCCACGAGCTCGACGACACGCTCTACTCCGTCAGCTCCTCGACGTTCATCGGGTCGCTGTACGCGCTCGTGGGCCTGGAGAACATCGCCGACGCGGCCGACGCTGACGGGCAGTCCGGTGGCTACCCGCAGCTCTCCGCGGAGTTCCTCGTGTCCGCCGACCCGGCGCTGGTCTTCCTCGCTGACACGAAGTGCTGCGCCCAGACCGCCGAGACCTTCGCGGCACGGCCAGGCTTCGGGAGCCTGCAGGCGGTCACCGCGGGGAACGTGATCGCCCTTGACGACGATGTGGCCAGCCGATGGGGGCCACGAGTGGTCGATCTGCTCCGCCAGATCGTCGCCGCCGTGAAGGCAGTCTCCGCGGCGTGACGCCTGCCCCGACGGTCGCGGCGCAGGGAAGCCTCCGTGCGGCCCGCTTGCGGGCACGCTGGACGGTGCTCGGTGTCGCGGCCGTCGTGGTCGCGGTCATCGCCGGACTGGTGGTGGGCCCGGCCGGCATCGAGCCCGTCGAGGTCGTCCGGCGGTTGCTCGGCGTCTCGTCGACCCTCGACACCCAGCAGATCGCCATCGTCGAGCAGATCCGTCTCCCACGAGTGGTGCTCGGCTTGCTCGTCGGTTCCACGCTGTCGCTGTGTGGAGCCAGCTACCAGGGGGTGTTCCGCAACCCGCTCGCCGATCCGTACCTGCTCGGGGCTGCCGCTGGCGCCGGATTGGGCGTGACGCTCGTGATCGTTCGAGCCGCCGAGGGGACCACGACCCCCGCGCTGGCCCCGGTCGCCGCATTCGTAGGCGCCCTCGGCGCCGTTGCGCTGACCTACGCCCTTGGCGCGTCCGGAGGACGGAGAGCGTCAACGGCCTCACTGATCCTCGCTGGGGTAGCGGTGGCCAGCTTCCTGACGGCGATGCAGACGTATGTGCAGCAGCGCAACCAGGACACGATCCGCCAGGTGTACACGTGGATCCTCGGACGGCTCTCGACTGCGGGGTGGGGCGAGGTGCGGCTGCTCCTGCCCTACGCCGTGGTGACGTGGGTGGTTCTCCTCGCCCATCGTCGCGTCCTGGACGTGCTCGCGGTGGGCGACGACGAGGCTGCCACCCTCGGGGTGCACGCGGCCCGGAGCCGTCTCGTCGTCATCATTGCTGCCTCGCTCGGCACCGCCGCGGCGGTCTCCGTCTCTGGGCTCATCGCCTTCGTGGGGATCATCGTTCCGCACACGGTCCGGCTTCTCGCGGGGCAGAGCCACCGCGTGGTGCTGCCCCTCTCGCTGCTGTTCGGCGGTGCGTTCCTGTGCCTTGCCGATCTGCTGGCCCGCACGCTGTCATCGCCAGCAGAGATCCCGATCGGGGTCGTGACGGCCTTCTTCGGCGCTCCGTTCTTCGTGCTCGTGCTGCGCTCGTCGCGTCGCATGGGGGCAACGACGTGATCACCTGTGAAGGCGTGTCGGTGACGCTCGGCGATCGCCGGATCCTCGACGGCATCGACCTGCACGTCGCCCGTGGGGAGTGGCTGTCGATCGTCGGGCCCAACGGGGCCGGCAAGTCGACGTTGCTCCGCTATCTCACGGGTGCGGTCAACGGTGAGGGGACGGTCCACCTGGCGGGTCGTCCGTTCGGCGCGCTGACGCGCCGTGAGCGGGCGTTGCTCATCGCTCTTGTGCCGCAGGCACCCGTGATCCCAGTCGGCATGAGCGTCGTGGACTACGTACTGCTGGGTCGCACGCCGCACATCCGGTACCTCGGTGTCGAGGGCCCGACGGACGTCGCTGCAGTTCACGACGCTCTGAGCCACCTCGACCTCCTCGACTTCGCCGACCGCGAGGTGACGACGCTCTCCGGCGGTGAGCGTCAGCGGGTGCTCATCGCCCGGGCACTGGCCCAAGGCTCGTCGCTGGTGCTGCTGGACGAGCCCACCACTGCTCTCGACGTGGGCCATCAGCAGCAGGTGCTGGAGCTGGTCGACGAGCTCCGACGTGCTCACGACCTCACGGTCGTCACGACGATGCACGACCTCACCCTTGCCGGTCAGTACGCCGACCGACTTCTGCTGCTCGATGCGGGACGGGTCGTCGTTGAGGGCCCGGCGGCGTTCGTGCTGACGGAGGAGAACCTGGCTCGCTTCTACGGCGCTCGCGTTCGCATCATCCATGACGGCGGACACCCCGTCGTCCTCCCCGTACGAGAGCGGACGGTCAATGATCAACCCCGGTGACGCCACGGTGCCGACCGAGCACACCAACCCTGAGCGCCGCAGCGTGAAGAGCGTGGTGCTCGTCAACACCGGCGATGGCAAGGGCAAGTCGACCTCTGCCTTTGGTGTGGTCCTCCGTGGCGTTGCGCGAGGGTGGCCCGTCGCGGTCGTGCAGTTCCTCAAGTCGGGGAAGTGGCAGGTGGGGGAGGAGAAGATCTGCCGTGACCGCCTCGGGGTCGACTGGTTCGCGATCGGTGAGGGCTTCACCTGGGAGTCCACCGACCTGACTGAGGACGAGGCGGTCGCCAGCGCTGCGTGGGAGCACGCCCGGTCGATCATCCAAGCCGGCCGGCACCGTCTGGTGGTGCTCGACGAGGTGACCTACCCGATGGCGTGGGGGTGGATCGACCCGAACGATGTGGTGGCGACGATCGCGGTTCGGCCCGCGCACGTCAACGTGGTGTGCACGGGCCGAGGGGCGTCCGATGCCCTGATCGCGCTCGCCGACACCGTCACTGAGATGCGCAAGGTGAAGCACGTCTACGACACCGGGGTCCTGGCCAAGAAGGGCATCGACTACTGATGCTCGGCCCCTCCCTGGAGCGTGTCGAGCATGGAGACGACGGCGCCGGCCGGGCTCGGCCGGCCTTGCTCTGGCGGGCCACCGAGTCCATGCGCACCCTCTCAACCGCCGTCCTCGGCGGAGGTCTCGGAGCGCGCCGATGGGTGATCAACGCCGAGGTCACTCTCGACTACCGGTGCCACGACCCCGCCGCTCACGCGAAGGCGATCGCCGACGATCTGGGCGTGCCGGCGGGGGAGGGAGCCGTCCTGCTCACCGCCGCCAGGGTCCTCGATGTCGCGGAGGCCGCTGACGACGGCGCGAACTGTGACGCGACCGTAGGGGTGAGCCTCCCCACCTGGGCGGCCGCCCCCGACGATTCGTGGTCGGCGTGGCTGCCCGGCACCATCAACCTCATGTGCTGGGTGCCGGCGCCGATGTCGGATGCTGCGCTGGCCAACCTGCTCGTGACGGTCACCGAAGCGAAGACCCAGGCGCTGCTCGACGCTGGAGTCCCGGGCACCGGGACCGCCTCGGATGCCGTGGTCGTGTGCTGTCCGCTCGGCGGCACCGAGCCCTACGGCGGCCCTCGCTCGCAGTGGGGTGCGCGGACGGCTCGCGCCGTGCATCAGGCGGTCACGATCGGGCTCGATCGCTACCTGGCGCGGGGCCGATGATCACCCTGGTACTGGGTGGTGCCCGATCGGGGAAGTCCGTGGTGGCTGAGCGGCTCGCCGCTCGCCGCGCCGGCCCGGTCACCTACGTGGCCACCGCGGCCGTGGACCCGGCCGACGGCGACCACCTCGAGCGCATCCGTCGCCATCAGGAGCGACGGGATCCGAGCTGGACCACCGTCGAGGCGACCGGTGCGCTCGCGGTCGAGGCGCTCGGCTCGATCTCGGGGACGGTGCTGGTGGACTCCCTTGGCACCTGGCTCACCGGCCACGTGGATCTCGCCGCCGACCTCTCTGCGCTGTGCGGGGCACTCACCGAGCGATCTGGTGACACCGTCATCGTCTCCGAGGAGGTGGGCCTCGGCGTGCACCCTTCGTCGGCGCTCGGTCAGCGCTTCCGAGACGCTCTGGGTGAGGCCAACCGCGCCGTTGCTGACATCGCCGACGACGTTGTGTTGGTGGTGGCCGGTCGCGTGCTCCCTCTGGAACGGATGTGAGAGCGGCCGTGGCCTTCCTGACCGCCCTGGGCGGGGCTACCACGCCCGATCGGCACACGTTGTCATGGTTCCCGGTGGTCGGGGCCCTCCTCGGCTTGATCATCGGTGGCATCTGGTGGTGCGCGGACCAGCTCTGGGCGCCCGTCGTGGCAGCCGGGCTCGTGATCGTCGTCGACCTCGCCCTCACCGGCCTGCTCCACCTCGACGGCCTGGTCGACACAGCCGACGGCCTGGTGCCGCAGATCCCTCGCCAGCGACGACTGACGATCATGTCTGAGCCCACCGTGGGCGCCTACGGGGTGGGCGCGGCCGTCGTGGTCCTGCTGCTCCGATGGAGCGCGCTGGCCTCGATGCAGCCGAACGTGCTGCTGGTGGCCGCGATCTGGTGCGGATCGCGCACGGTGATGGCGGTGGCGGCCCGCGCCGTGCCCTACGCGCGAGCCGAAGGTGGGTTGGCCACCGCGCTCCTCGGCGGTGACTGGCGACCGGTCGCGCTCTACGGGCTCATCGGTTCGGTCGCTCTTGGCGCGCTCTCAGCCGGTCGCCAGAGCGAGCTGGCGGTGGCGGTCGGGATGCTCGCGGGCGCGGCCGTCGTCGTCGTCGCTCGACGTCGTCTCGGTGGGTTCACCGGTGACGTGCTCGGTGCGGCGGGACTGGTCGCCGAGACCGTCGCGCTCGTGACGGCAGCGGCACGATGGTGACGAACCCGACTGCAGCTGGCATTGGCCTGCTGATGGACCGGTTGCTGGGCGAGCCTCCTGAAGCGCTGCATCCAGTCGCGGCCTTCGGTCGGACGATGCAGCGGGTGGAGGATCGTCTCTACGCCGATCGTCGAGCCGAGGGGGTCGTCCACGCGGGCATGGGTCTGCTCGTCGGCGCCGCCGCGGGTCGCGTCGTTCGAGCGACGGCGGTGGCAACGTGGTCGGCGGTCGCGGGTCGCTGCCTCCGCGATTCAGCGACCGCGGTGGGCGCCGCGCTCATCGATGAGGATCTCGAGAGAGCCCGTGCCCTGCTGCCCACTCTCGTAGGCCGTGATCCCGCAGGGCTCGATGTCACCGACATCGCCCGTGCGGTGGTGGAGTCGGTGGCGGAGAACACGGTCGACGCAGTGGTGGCTCCCGCTCTGTGGGCGGCGACCGCTGGAGCGTCGGGCGTCCTGGCCCACCGAGCCATCAACACGATGGACGCGATGGTCGGTCATCACGACGATCGCTACGAGCGCTACGGCTGGGCGGCGGCTCGAGCCGACGACCTGGCTGCCTGGATTCCCGCTCGCGTCACCGCCGCGCTGGTGATGGCGTGCCGTCCGCGCGCGGCCGGTGCGGTCGCCGGGATCGTGCGGCGAGACGCTCCCGCCCATCCCTCGCCGAACAGCGGCGTGGCGGAGGCGGCCTTCGCGGCCGCCCTCGGGGTGCGACTCGGTGGCGAGAGTCGCTACGGGGGTCGCGTGGAGCTACGGCCGACACTCGGAGATGGTCGAGCGTGCCGACCCGCTGACATCGAACGAGCGGTGCGGCTGAGCAACGACGTGAGCGGGTTGTTGGCCGCGGTGCTGGTGCTCGTGGGCGTGGCGTCGAGTGGTCGAGGTCGGCGACGAGGTGATGGCAGATGATTGGGGTCCCCCGACCTGGATCGCACGGCGGCGACGGTGTCTCGGTGGCCCAGTCGCTGGGGTTGGACCCGGCCACCATCGTCGACCTGTCGATGTCGCTCAACCCGTTCGCCCCGGACGTGACAGCCATCGCGGCCCGTCACCTCGACACGGTCGGGCGCTACCCCGACCCGCGCGCCGCGACGGCCGCATTGGCTGACGCGATCGGCGTGCCCCACGATCAGGTGGTCCTCACCAACGGTGGCAGTGAGGCCATCTCGCTCGTGGCGGGAGCCATCGGCGGCACCGTGGTGGCGGAGCCAGAGTTCGGGCTCCACCCTCGGGGTACCGGAGGACCCCAGTGGCGCAGCAACCCGCACAACCCGAGCGGGGCGCTCGCCGAGCCCACCGAGCTCGCCGACGTGTGGGACGAGGCCTTCTACCCGCTCGCCACGGGATCATGGAGCCGTGGCGATCGCGGTGCGGTCGTGGTCGGCTCGCTCACCAAGGTGTTCGCCTGCCCTGGCCTGCGCTTGGGGTACGTGCTCGGCGTCGACGCGGCGCGGCTCACCGCGGCGCAACCGCAGTGGCCGGTCAGCACCCTCGCGCTGACCGTGCTGGTGCACCTGCTCGAGGTCAGCGATCTCCCCAGCTGGCAACGGGCGATCGTGGCTCGCCGCCGCGAGCTGATCGCGCTGCTGGATCACCACGGCCTGAAGGCCACAGAGCGCGCCGCTCCCTGGGTGCTGGTCACGGGTCCTGACCTTCGGAGCCTTCTCGCGCCGCACGGGGTCATCGTGCGCGATTGCACGAGCTTCGGCTGGCCAGGCGTCGTGCGGATCTCGGTACCCGACGATCGTGGCCTCGAACGACTCTCCGCGGCCCTCGAGTCCCTCCATCTCAACCAGGAGCAACCGTGATCACCACGATCCTCTTCGACATCGGCGGCACGCTCGTGCGCGCCGCCGAACCGGGCACCCCCGTGGCCGATCTGGTCGCCGAGCCGCTGCCGGGGGTGGTGGACACCGTGGTCGCGCTCGGCCGCACCTACCGGCTCGGAGCGGTCACCGACACGGCGGTGATGTCGGAGACCCAGGTGCGCGACGCACTGCAGGGGACCGGCCTCTCCGAGCTGCTGGAGGTGATCGTGACCTCCGTCGACGTGGACGCCCCCAAGCCCGATCCGCGCGGGGTCCTCGAGGCGCTCGCCCGACTCGGCGCCAGTCCGGGCGCGGCGCTGTTCGTCGGCGATGCGGACGCCGACGAGGGCGCCGCCCGGGCTGCGGGGGTCGCCTTCGAACGAGTCGGTCCGGACATCTCGCTCTCCTCTGCAGTTCGAGCGGCGCTCGGCGCTCGGTCGGGCCTATTCCAGGCCGCTGCCGCGCTGGTGGGCTCGCCGTGCGCCGACGCGGAGAGGAGGGCCGAGGACCACCAGCGTCGGCTCACCAAGCCGGTTGGCTCGCTCGGTCGAGTGGAACGACTGGGGGTGCAGCTCGCCGGCATCGCCGCGATCGCACCCCCGCCAGTGCCCCGGCCCGCGGCCGTCGTCGTCTTCGCCGGCGATCACGGGGTGGTGGCGGAGGGCGTGACGACTTGGCCGCAGGAGGTGACCGCGCAGATGGTTGCCAACTTCGTGGCGGGGGGCGCTGCCATCAACGTCCTGGCGCGCCAGATGGGGGCGAGTGTGACGGTCGTCGACGTCGGCGTGGCGACGGACCTCGATGCCCTTGGTCTTGCGGACGCGGCTGGCCTGTTGCGTCGCAACATCCGGGCGGGGACAGCCAACCTCGCCGAGGGACCCGCTCTCCTCCCCGAGGAGGTGTGCGCTGCGCTCGACCTGGGTGTCGAGGTGGCCGGCTCGGTGATCGAGGCCGGCGCACGCGCCCTCGTCACCGGTGAGATGGGTATCGGGAACACCACGGCCTCGGCCGCGGTCGTGTCGGCGCTGCTGGGCCGTTCGCCAGGCGAGATGACGGGGCGAGGCACGGGCATCGATGACGCCGCGCTCGACAAGAAGGTCAAGGCGATCGAGCGAGGATTGGGACGGATGGCGGACTCGCCCGACGTACGGACGGTCCTACGCGAGGTCGGAGGTCTCGAGATCGCGGCGTTGGCGGGCTTCATCGTGGGCGGCGCGTCCCATCGTGTTCCTGTCGTGGTGGATGGCGTGATCGCGGGGGCGGCCCTGCTGGCGGCGCACCGGCTGTGTCCCGAGGTGCTCCCGTTCGTCGTAGCGGGTCACCGTTCCACCGAGCCGGCGGCGACCGCAGTGCTCGACCACCTAGGGCTCGATCCCGTGCTCGATCTCGGGCTGCGCCTCGGCGAGGGGTCCGGTGCCTGTCTCGCCCTTCCGGTCCTCGAGGCGGCGGCGCTCGTTCTGCGCGAGATGGCCACGTTCGAGTCAGCGGCGATCGCTCCCGGCGACGTGTGACGGCTCGTCACGACACACTGACGGTCGACCACGACGATCTCGCACCGCGCGCCCGCACGGCCGATCGACGGTCGACCTGGCGCGTCCCGGATCGCGGCCGTCGGTCTAGGGGTCGGGCAGCGGAGATGCCGCGGGTCCGATGTCCTCGGGGCGCAGGGCCATGAACGACCGCCAGGTGTCGTTCATCTCCCACTTGTCGAGGATCGGCGACCTTGCGGCCGAGTCATCGAGGCCGCGCACGTGCTTGAGGTAGTGGTAGGTGAAGGCCGAGACGCGGGCGTTGACGGCGCAGTGCACCCAGACCCGCTTCCCCTCGAAGGCGCGCATGATCGACAGGTACGTCCGCAGGTCGTCGACGGTCGGGTTCTCGAAGTCGACCGGGATGTGCACGTAACGCATCCCGCACCCGGCGACGATGCTGCCTTCCTCGTCGATGGCGTTGTCGGAGGTGGTCAGCGCGAGGTTGACGACCGCGTCGTACCCCGCCTCCCTGATGGCCGCGAGCTGGGAAGCATCGGGTTGGCCTGACGTGCCGATGTCGGGCGCGAGCTGCACGAAGTTGAGGATCGAGTCGATGGAGCGCACCCTCACACGTTGCCCGATGCGACCGCACCTGACCAGCGAGATGAGTCGAGAGCGAGGTGCACGCCCGCAGGTGCTGGTCGCGTCAACAGGTCACCACACTCGCGAGGAGCTCCGTCGTTCAGTTGGGAGGGCGCGGACCGCGTCGCCTACGGTCGCCTCTCGGTGAGCCGGGAAGTCTGGTCGGCACCTCGTTGCCGACCCCAAGGAGCTCTCGACCGTGGAATCGATCCCCCTCATCGCCGCGGCCACCGCCGTCGCCGCGCTTGTGGTCGCCGCCTGGTTCTTCCAGAAGGTGAAGGCCGCCGACCCGGGCAACGAGCGGATGGTGCAGCTCATGACCGCCATCCAGGAGGGCTCCCGCGCCTTCCTCCGACGGGAGTACACGTGGGTTGCCGGCTTCGTGGTGATCATGACCGCGCTCATCGCGGTGTTCCTCGACTACGGCCGGCCGTGGGGGGCCATCGCCTACATCACCGGTGCGGTGCTCTCGGGCCTCGCCGGGTTCGTGGGCATGACCGTCGCCACGATGGCCAATGCCCGCACCGCCCAGGCCGCCCAGACCGGAGGCGCCCGTGACGCCCTCCCGCTCGCCTTCCGCGGCGGCGCCGTCATGGGCTTCACCGTCGCCGGTCTCGCCCTCCTCGGCCTCTCCCTCAGCTACGTGCTCTACGTCGACGTGCTCGAGGTCGACGACCCGTTCTCGGTGTTGACGGCGTTCGGGCTCGGCGCCAGCTCGATC